>Ga0302279_10002333_pt1 | contig 25368 bp, 27 predicted proteins | sample III_Bog_N3_3_FD_194541 | JGI IMG/M metagenome (GOLD analysis project Ga0302279, IMG submission 194541) | Peat permafrost microbial communities from Stordalen Mire near Abisko, Sweden - III_Bog_N3_3 | ecosystem: Environmental > Terrestrial > Soil > Wetlands > Peat | place: Sweden: Abisko... | reverse complement strand
CACGCAGGGGTTCGATCCCATCGTCGTGATGGGCACGGCCAAGGGGACGTTGGGGCTGCGCTGCTACATCGACGAGATTCTCATCCCGCGTCTGCCGCCCGCCGAGAAGCTTCAGGCACAGATGTTCATCCGCGGGACCGATACCAAGATTCCGCTCGAGTTCGTCCGCGTGCAACCTTACGTCTCGCCGAAGATTCAGCTCTCCAACCAGCGGCAGGAGAGGGTCGACCTGCGCGTGCTGCCCGTGATCTTCCGCTTCCAGCCGCCTCCCGGGGTCCAGGTCTTCTCTGGCGAGCTCGTCGACGTCTACATCGGGGAGAAAAAGACGTGAAGACGCCCGTGCTCGTACTGCTCCTGGCGTGTCTCCTTGGGGCCGGGTGCGCCGTCGGCCCGGACTTTCATCGGCCCGCCGCCCCTGACGATCGGAGCTACACGGCGCAGCCGACGACATCGACGGCGACCGCGGACAGCAAGGCGCAACAGTTCGTCGAGGGGGGGAACGTCGCCGGCAAGTGGTGGGAGGTCATGCACTCACCGCCACTCGACGAGATTGTCGATACGGCGGTCCGCGACAATCCAGGTCTCGAGAGCGCCAGAGCCACCCTGCGAAGGAGCCAGGACAGTCTCCGCGCCGGATACGGGGTCTTCTTTCCGCAGCTCGACGGCAAGGTGGGCGCTTCCAGACAGCTCTACAACGCGGCGCCAGGGGCCCTTCCGAGCAGCACTTTCAACTTGTTCTCGCTCTCCGGCACCGTGAGCTACGGGCTCGACATCTGGGGAGGGGAGCGCCGCCAGGTGGAGGGGCAGAGGGCAGGGGTCGACGCGCAGAGGTACACCGTCGCTGCTACGTACGTCATCCTGACGAGCAACGTCATCGACGCGATCATCGCGCAGGCCGCATACCGCGACGAGATCGACGTGACGAAGGCGACGGTCGCGCTTCTTGGGGAGCAGGTGCGCATCGCAAAGGCGCAAGTGGTCGCAGGCACGTCGCCCTACGCGAACGTTCTGACTCTGCAGAGCCAGATGGCGAGCACCGAGGCGACTCTGGCTCCCCTGGAGGAGAAGATCGACCAGGCAGCCGACCTCCTCGCGGCGTTGACGGGAAAGACACCGGCAACGTGGAAGCAGCCGATCATCGCCCTCTCTGATCTGCAGCTCCCGGAAGAGTTGCCACTCAGCGTGCCGTCGCGTCTCGTGCGTCAGCGCCCGGACGTGCTCATCGCGGAGGCCGAGCTGCACGCGGCCAACGCGAGCATCGGCGTCGCGACGGCGGCGATGTTGCCAAACGTCACGCTCAGTGCCGGCTACGGCACGGGCAACACGGTGCTGGGCGGCCTGTTCGACCCGGCCAGCGCTGCCTGGAACGTCGGGGCGGGGCTCACGCAGCCGATCTTTCATGGGGGAAGCCTCTACTACCAACGCAAGGCGGCGATCGACGCACGCGATGAGTCGGCCGCTGACTACCGCCAGACGGTGCTCGGGGCTTTTCAGCAGGTCGCGGATACGTTGCGCGGCCTCGGTCACGATGCCGACGCTCTGGTGGCGCAGAAGGAGGCCGTCGACGCGGCGGAGAGGGCGATGGGTCTTCTTCAGGCGAATTACCAGGCCGGCATCGCGACGTACCTGCAGATGCTGGTGGCGGACATTCAGTACCTGCAGGCGAAACTGGGCTACGTCCAGGTCGTTGCGCAGAGGCTCCAGGATACGGTGGCCCTCTGCGTGGCGCTCGGCGGGGGGTGGTGGAACGTTCCGGCAAGCGAGGGGTAGGCGTCGTCAGTTCTGGCAGCTCGGCAGGGCGAGCACGCCGGCGGCGACGCCGGTCTGGAGCAGCGCGGTGACCTGCTGTTCACGGCGTCGGTAGTAGCACTGGGTGTGCGCGGGGCGCAGGTAGCCGAACTGGTAGACGGTCGGATTTGTGTAGTCATCCACCATGCGCGACAGATCGAAGCGGTAGTGGGCTTCGCGCCGCGCGATGACGGCCGCGGCCTCCGTCGTCACGCCGAGCGCGGCGTTGTATTCGGCCGTGCCGTCGGTCCCGGCGGCCTTGTCGAGGATTGCTCGATAGAGGTGCGCAGCGTGCTCGGCGCGTAGCCGCACGATCGAGATCCCGTCCCAGAGCTCGTTGCACCAGGGCGCCGTGGCTGCATCCGAGCCTCGGCAGCGTGCGGCGACAGCGTTTTCGATCGGGAGAATGTCGCCGGCCATCGACTCCAATGCATCGACCACGTCGGTCTGGAAAGTCGCGCGATCGCCGTCATTCATCGCCAGCACGGTCTCGAACTCGACGCGTCGGGGATGGGTCTCGAGCCCGGCCAGGTAACCGAGCTCGACGTCCACGTTCTCTCCCTGCACGTACGCGACGAGGCGCTGGTTGAACAGGTACTGCGTCTGCAGGTCGATGAAGGACGAGAGCGCCGTCTGGATGTCGGAAGAGCAGTTCCCGAAGGCGGCCGCGTAGTGGGCGAGGAAATAGTCGAGCGGCTGCTGCGGCTCCCAGAGCATCTTTGCCGTGAGGTAATCGGTGAGCCAGTAGTTCCATTCGTGCCCGGACGTGAACGTGAGGTGTCCGTCCAGCGGGGGGAGCCCCCGCTGCGCCGTCTCCGTCGTCAGGCTGTTGATGTCGAGCCAGCGGGCGTAGAGATACTCCGGGAGAAAGAGCGGGACGTCGATGTCAGCCGAGATCCAGTAAGCCGACTCGGGGAAGTACTTGACCCGGCGCGTCGGCAGCTCCTGCATCATATAGTCGTGCTGCAGAAAGAAGTTCGGATGAGCGTACGTCGCCCAGTCCCGGTAGACATCGAAGAAGAACAGCGTATGCACGGACTGGCCGAGCCTCACGTCGGCGTACTGGGGCAGATGGTAGTAGAAGACCGTCTGCCCCATGTACTGTACATACAGATCGGGGTAGTTGCCGACGTGGTTCTGGACGTTGATCTCGATTTGCGGGCTCACCGCGAGAGAGTGCGCGACCGCGTGGTTCAGCCAGTCGATCACGCTCTGTGGGTCGGCGCTCGTGAACTCGCCCATCGCGAGCTCCAGCGTGTCCCACGGAAGTGACAAGAGCTGGTCGAGCTGCGCGTCCATCTCTTCTTCCCAGCTCGCCTCGTCGGTGACGAGCACGTAGTTGTTCTGGAGCGAAGAGCCCGCCCACATCTGCACGTTGGACCCGACGGAGACGCCACGGGAGTGGGCGTATTCGATGATCGACGTGGCGTATGGCTTCCACGTGGCAAAGTCGACCGTGGAGAGCTGGACCCACTGGAAGTAGTTTTGCCCCGTCTTCACCAGCCAATCGACGAAGAGCTGGGCGTCGGCGAAGTTCGCGGCGCCGGGCTCGTTGAAGACCTTGAAGTACTCGATGGGGTGGAGCGTATGAACCTGGAGCCCACGGGACGCCATCGCGGGTGCCCGGCTGATGTTCAGATCGTGAGGGACCGTCGGCTGGCCGAAGGCCGGGACGAATTCCTGCTTGGGGTGAAAGAAGCGCGCCCCCAGCTCCTCGAGGAAGGCGTAGGCGCCAAACGCGAGGTCGTGCGCGTCGGGGGCATAAACGATGATGACCGTCCCGGCGCCCGAGTCCACGCGGCGGATGGTGTAGCCGTCGTTGATGGCCGAGTAGGCAGTCGCGCGAGCCGTGGCGGTGGTCGAGAACCACACAGTGAGCGGCTTCGAGAAGTCCGGCTGGGCGGTGCCGACGGTCACCGCGGGGAGGCCCCACATCTGGCCGAGGTACTTCGCCACGTCGCCGCGCACGATTTCGAGGCCCGCGTCCCCCCCGCTCTCGAGGTAGACGCCGACGTCCTGGGCGAGGAACGTGTCCATCGGGACGGAGCTCATCGTCGAGTTGCACGTCACGACGGGCGCAACGGTCGTGCCGGCCGAGTCGCACGCTCCGATGGCGAGCAGGCAGCAGAGGACCATCACCCCGAACGGAATTTGCTTCAGCGCTTTGCGCGCGAGGAGGCTGTTCACGCTCGCCGTCGTAGCCGTGGGCGGCCTGCCGTCAAGTCTCGACGGGTCGTCTCAATGCCGTGCGCGCCTGACGCTCGGCTCCGCGTTCGCCGCTGGGAGGGCCGCCGCCCAGGCTCGCCGGCGCGACGGGGCTCCCCGCCGACGCTCCCTTCAAGGACACTTGGGGCCGTTACGGCTTGATACCTCTCGTGTTTTTCATCAACCGGGCGCGCCTGAACGTACCAATCGTTACCCGGTCGTGGGAGCAATCGTGGGAGCAGCGCCGCCGGTCAATGGCGCCGGGAATCGCGTTGGAGAGCCGAACCAGAGGACTCCAGGGGCGTTGCCAGCGGCGACGGTCAGGCCGAGGATGAAGGTCGCTTCGCCGATCGGGTCTAGGCGCATCTCGTCGGAGACCCCGCGCCAGGGGCCGGCCGATTCCGACGAAGGTTTGCCATCTGGCCCGCCTCGACATCTCGGAAGATCCGGTCAGCGGCCCCGAGGTCATCGAGATCGGCTTGCGTCGTCGGTTCGGGAGTGACGCCGTTGACGGGCTTGGTCCTCAGAACTCGGCCTTGCAAGTCCCCTCGAATTCCCCCCGCTTCGCGCAGGCCGTTGATCGCCGCGGTGTGTTCCTCAATGTCGAAGGTGTCCCCCGGCGTGACCATCACCATCGCATCTTCGAGAGCAACGCGCTTCGCGAGGCCGGGGTGGGTGCCTTCGCGCCCTTGTGGTGGAATTTGAGGATGCCTCGCAATTCCGCGAGGTTCTCGACTTGCTGGACAGCCGCCAGCACTTTCTTGGCCGTAGACATGGTGATCTCCGTGAACGTTGGAGTCCTACGTCCTGAACTAGATCCTGGTGGGCTAGGCGAGGCGCCGGGACCGCGGCTGCCCTCCACGAAATGTGGGAGGACGTGAAGGAGTTCCTCGAGGACCTGAAGAAGTCATCTCAGGTCCTCGATGAATCCGTCGCGGTCCTCTCCATTTTTCGAGGGGACCGATTTCGGCCCAGATCGGTCCTCGAAGAGTTGCTCCACGTCCTCTTGAAGCTCGAATCGGTCGTCTCGGGGCTGCGAGACGACCGATTTGAGTCGCGAGCTTCACGCTCGGTGTCCTTCGCCGAGCGCTCTTCCTTATTTCCGGCGATGGAGAAGTCACTTCCTCGCCGTTGTTGGCTCCGAGCGTGACGATTTCGGCCGGAATCGTCACTGCACGGAATCCTTCAGGTCCTGAAGTGAATCCTTCAGGTCCTGAAGTGAATCCTTCAGGTCCTGAGATGACTCCTTCAGGTCCTGAGATGACTCCTTCAGGTCATCTCGGAATTTCTTCACGTCATGGGCTGACTCCTCGAGGTCCTCTCGACGTTCTGCAAGGACCGTAGACAGCGGCGGCAGGCCGTCTGGGAGGACCTCGAGGAGGTCCGCGAACAGGTTCTTGTCGTCCGCCTTCGCACGGCGGACGTCGAGAAGATGAACCAGGGGACCGAAGAACGAGCCCGCGGTCCCCTTGGTTTGGTCGAGGTCGTCTTTCCTCACATCGAGGACAGCCGACGTCTGGCCGAGATCAGCAGGGCTCTCGTTCGAACCGAGGACGTCATGGATACGCAGAACAGGAAGCACGGTCGCAAGAGCGGTGGGCACAAGCACGGAGGCACGGACATGAAGAAGGCGAGCAAAGGGCGCAAGGCGACGAAGAAGGGCAGGTCGGCGAGAGACGGGCGGCTCACGCTCCATGAGCGGGATACGCGTGCGCTCGCCGAGGCGACGCCACTCGGCACGGTGCCCGTGGCTCCGCCTCCGGCGCCGTCGCCGCAGGGGGCAGCCGACATGGCCGAGAGGGCTTCGGTTACAGCGCCGCCAGCCGTAGGTTCTCCGGAGACCGAGGCGTTCCGCAGGGCGATTGGCGTCGGACCCGTGATGCGTCACGGAATGCTCGCGGTCATCGCGTGCGTGATGGTCGCTATCTGCGGCGTCGCGCTCGTGAGGGCATGCGAGGCAAACGAAACGCCGACCGAGAACGACGCCGCGGACAGCGGCTCGTGCTCGGACGACGCGTCGATGTGCGTGGCGCGGGCGTGAGGGGCCAGCGCGGGGTGGGAACCGAGGAGGAAGGGAGTCGCATGCGAAGGACGAAGAAGTCCGTATCGATTCACACCCCGAGCCTCCAGCGCTTTGCGCTGGAGGACCTCGCGCCCTTCACGAAGGAGGGAATGTTCGCGAAGGGCGCGAGCCGCGAATTCCACCTCTTCTACGTGGGGCGGGACGACGTGCACGGAATCCTGAGATACCTGCTCTCGCGGGCGACGCACGCGCTCTACCTGAATATGTTCGGGTACGACGACGAGGAGCTGAACGCCGAGTGCATGCGCTGCGCGGTGGACCGGTCGATCACGACGGTCATCACGCTCGACAAGACCCAGGCGGGCGGCGTGCACGAGAAGGCGATCCTCGACGCGGACCTGCACCAGGACCCGGTCGCCTTCAACACGCACGTAGTCATCGGGCAATCGTCGACCCACCAGATCAGCCACACGAAGGGCGGCGTCCTCGACGGGCGCGTCGGCTTCGAGGGCTCCACGAACTGGAGCCGTGCGGGGGAAGGAACATTCGTCGTGAAGGGCCATCCCGGCGGGTCTGGCTACAGGGCGCAGAACAACACCCTCGCGGTCTTCACCGACCCCGACACGATCGCGCGGTTCACCGCGGAGCTCGTGGCAGAGCACCTGGCGGCGAGAGGACCCGGCCTCGCGCACGGCCGCTCGAGCCAACCCTCACCCCGCCGTGACCGCGAGGCACGGCAAGGCCCTCGCTCTAAGGAGCGATCATGAATCTCGAGGAAGCCTCCGTGGCGACGGGCGAAGATGCCGCCCTCCCGTCCAGACCCGCAGCCACCGTTCTTGCCCGTTGCTCGCGCCGGCTCTCTGGCGCGTTCCGGTGGTGCCGAGACCGCGCGCAGGCGCTGCGACGGGGACCAGCCGTCCTTGCCCAGGGTCTCGACGAGATGCTCGCACGACCGATGACGTCGCGCGGGCTGACCCGGGCCGAAGAGATCAACCGTCTGCCCTGGGACGAGCAGCTCCAGGTGGCGCAGGCGGCGTCAGACGAAGCGAAGGCAAAGCACGGACGGAGGACATGATGAGGAGTCGATCAGGTCGGAAGCGTGCGTGTGTGCGGGTGGATGTGATCTTCCCGGACGACATGAGGCTGATGCGGATCCCGCTCGGGGTCCGTCGCGCACGTGCAATCGGGACGTGGCTCGCAGCGCTCTGCCACGCGAGGCAGTTCGGGCTCGATGGCTTCTGTCCGACGGAGGCGCTCCACGCCTTCGCCGGCGACGAGGTGATCCAAGACCTGGTCGACGTGGGCCTCTTCGTCCGCGGTGAACAGCACGGCCTCGCCGGTGTCGTCGTCGTCAACGACGCCGAAGAGATCGACCGTCTGCCTTGGGACGAGCAGCTCCATGTGACGCAAGTGGCGTCAGACGAAGCGAAGGCAAAGCACGGAAGAAGGGCATCATGAGTCGTTCGGGTCGCAAGCGGACGTGTGCGCGGGTGGAGACGAGCTTCTCGGACCACAAGAGGCTGAAGCGGATCCCGTTCGGGCCCCGACGCGGTAACGCGCTCGGCGTCTGGGTCGCCGCGCTCCTCCACGCGAGGCCCCCCAGCGTGCTCCTGGGGCTCCTCGGCCCTCCCGGCACGCTCCTCCGGCTCGCTGGAGGGTCCCTCCGTGTCCCCCACGCGATCTGGACGCTCCCCGGCGCGCCCCTCGGACACGGACGTACACGGCTCGCTTCAAGGAGCGCATCAGGGGGAGCAACTACGACGCGAATCGGAGGTTACGAGGCGCCCGCGGCGCCCAGATGCTGCACAATGAAGCCTCCCATGGAAATGAACGAAGCCGAAGCTGAAGCCATCGTCGCCCAGGTGGACGCCATCTACAGCGAGGGGCCGCCTCCGCGGACTACCGTCCCGGTCGTCGTATCGGGGGTGACGTTGTTCCTCGTGAACGGGCTCTTCCTCGAGTGCAGCACGTGCGGCACGCGCGTCCCCCAGTCGCGGTCGCGCCAGTCCCCTCCGGCACGCGCGTTGTGGCTCCGCTTTCACCTGCGGTGCGTGCGCCCCTAGAACAAACGAACACGCGCGGCCGACGCTCCGAAGAGCGAAGGTCGCGCGTGGGGCGAACGCCAGAGGCGCCCGCAGGCGCGGGATGACCGCCTACTGCTGGGTGATCGCCTTCAGGTCGAGCATCTCTTCGACGCTCGGCGAAACGATGAGCTCGCAGCGGCGGTTCTTCTGCCGTCCGTCGTCCGTGTCGTTGCTGGCGATCGGGTCCGTCGCGGCGAAGCCCGTCGCGCTCCAGTGCTCGGCCGGCAGCTGGCCAGCCTTCGGGTCGATGAGGTACACGAGGACCTCGCGGGCGCGCATGAGCGACAAGCCCCAGTTGTCCTTGAACGGCCCGCGCGCCATCGGCTTGTTGTCGGTGTGGCCGGCGACCTGGTAATCGCGCCCGGCGAGCTGCTGGTCCGCCTTGATGACCGCGGCGACCTTGAGCAGGATGTCCTTGCCGTCCTTCTTCAGGGTCTCGCGGCCGGAGTCGAACAGAACGTCGCCCGGGAGGGAGATGACCATCCGGTTGTGGCGAACGTTCACCGCGAGGCCGAGCTTCGTGAGCTCGTCGAGCTTGGCGCGGAGCTTCTCGAAGCGGGCCTTGATCAGCTCGAGCTGGTGGGCTCGCTCCTTGTACTCGTCGAGCGCCTTCTGGCGGTCCGCGAGGTCGGCCTTCGTGGTCGAGACCTCGATGCCCATGTCGCTCAGCTCCTTCGTCAGGTCGGCAACCTTCTTCTGGGCGTCAGCGAGCTTGGCGTCGTCGTCCGTCTTCAACTTGTTGTACTTGGCGAGCTGCGCTTGCCACTCGTCTTCGCTGTGACCACAACCCGTGGCGGCGGAAGCGAGGATGCCGAGGGAGACGCAGGCGAACAAGCCGTTACGCAGAAGTCTGTGCATGGTGACCGCACGTTACGACGAGGCTTCGCGTCTGGGAAGCGGAGAGTGGGAGATCCTTGCGGATCGCCCTTTCGCGAGCTCACCCGCGGTAGACGCGCAGCCCGCCGCGGCGCGAAGACTCCTTGGCGCGACGGACAGCGGCCGAGAGTCCCTCGATCATGTCCGCCTTCAGCGCGCGCGAGGCCGCGTTCAAGTAGCCCTCTCCCCGGTGCAGGATCGCCACGATGCGCTCGATCCCGCCCTCCTTCACCGGGACTACGCGGAAATGGCGTCCCTCGCCTTGCGCCACGATGGATGGGAGAAACGCGATGCCGAGGCCTCGCTCCATGAGCCGTCTCACCGCCTCGGGGTTCGAGGCCTCCACGACGAAGTTCGGCGTCATGCCGTGCGCCTCGCACAGCGCCTGGAGCGTCTGCGAGCCGCGCGCCCCGCCGACCACCACCAGGGGCTCCCCCACCACCTCGGCGAGCCGGACGGGGCGCGTCGAGGAGGCGAGCCGATGGCCCCTCGGGACGCAGAGCACGTACTCCTCCTCCCACAGGCGGTGGACAACGAGGTCGACCCGTCGCACGGGCAGATCGAGGATGGCCATGTCGAGCAAGCCGCTCGCGACCTGCTCCTCGAGCTGATCGGGCGGCGCTTCGACCAGCCGGATCTTCACCTCCGGGTGGTGCTTGTGGAAGCGGGCCAGAGAAGCCGGCAGAAGATACGCTCCCACCGTGGCGAGGGTGCCGAGGGAGACGAGCCCACGCGGCTCCGTCCCCAGCGCCTCGAGCGACGCACGGCCTGCGCGCAAGGCGTCGAGCGCCTGGCGCGCGTGAACGAGGAAGCGCGCGCCAGCCTCCGTCGGGATCACCCCTCGCGGCCTGCGGATCACGAGCCGCGTGCCCAGCTCCTGCTCGAGGCTCTGGACGAGCCGCGATAGCCGCGACTGCGTCGTCCCGAGCCGCGGCGCGGCGCTCGTGAACCCGCCCTCCTCCGCGACCGCCCGCAGCGCCTCCAGCTGTTCGTTCGTCACCGCGCCTCCATGCAATAACTGCATGGAACCTATCCCAGGGATGCCATTTACGCATCGGCCGGTCCTTCCTACCTTTACCGTCGTGGAAGACCGAAGGGAGACGTGGGCTGTCGGTGGGGTCCTTCTCGGGACGATGTTGCAGTCGATCGACGGCAGCATCGTCAACGTGGCAGTGCCTCAGATCCAGAAGGCGCTGTCAGCGCCGCTGACGGACGTAAGCTGGGCGGTGACGAGCTACGTGCTCGCGAGCCTCGTGTCGATGCCGCTCGCTGCCCCGCTCGCGCGGCGGATGGGGACCCGGACGTTCTTCTCCGCGAGCGTCCTCCTCTTCACGCTGAGCTCGGCCGCCTGCGGGCTCGCACCGAGCGCATGGTGGCTCATCGGCTTCCGCGTGCTCCAGGGGCTCGGGGCAGGCGGGCTCTTGCCGCTCGCCCAGGGCATTCTCATGGCCCTCCACACGGGAGCCCGGCGCGCGCGCGCCATCGCGCTCATCGGCTTCGCGACCGTCCTCGGGCCGCTCCTTGGACCGCCCATTGGCGGTGTTCTGACGGAGGCGTTCGGGTGGTCGTCGATCTTCTTCATCAACGTCCCGCTGGGCTTGCTGAGCCTGCATCTGCTGCGCGGGCTGCGCGTGCCCGGCGAAGCGCGCACGGGCCAGGAGCGCCCGCTCGACGTCCGCGGCGGAGCCCTGCTCGCGCTCACCGTAGGCGGCCTCCAGCTCGCCTGCGCGCACGCGCTGTGGGCCCTCGGTCCCGCAGCCCTGGCCTTCGTGCTCCTGCTCCGCGAGGAGCGCTCCGCGGCGGACCCCGTCATCGACCTTGGAGTGCTCCGGCACCGCAAGCTCGCGGGGACGCTCCTCGCAGTCCCGCTTTACGGCATAGGCCTCTACGGCAGCGTCTTCGCGACGCCGCTCCTTCTCGAGCACCAGCTCGGAATGGGCGCGGCGCGTGCGGGGCTGGTGCTCGCCATCGGCGGAGGGACCAGTGCCGTCGCCATCCTGTCGTCGAAGCAGCTCCTTGCGCGCTTTGGTGCCCGCTCGCTCTGCAACGTGGGCGCGTTCTGCTTCGCCGCGTCGATGCTGTGGCTCGCGTGGGTTGCACGCGGCGGAGCGGACGAAGTGCTCTGGGCCCAGGCCCTCCGCGGTGCGGGGACGGGGATGCTCTACGTCGGGATGAACGGGTTCGCGTTCGACGCCGTTCCCCCGGAGGAGCTCGTCGCCGCCTCGGGCTTCTTCTACCTGCTGCGCCAGCTCGGTGGCAGCCTTGGTGTTGCGCTGTGCGCGCTGGCGATGGCGGGTGTCGGAACGCGCGGGACGGTGGGCGCGTTCCTCGCTCTCGCCGCGACCGCCCCGCTGGCCCTCGTGCCGATGGCGCTCGCCGATGCGCGACGAGGTCGGGGCCGTCGGGCGGCTACCGCAGCCCCAGCTGCATGAGCCCCGTCGCCAGCGCCGCTCCGATGACCATCCCTACAACCAGCGTGAGGACGGTGCGGTTGCGCTTGCCCTCCTTGGGCCGCTCGCTCTGCGCGTCGGCTCGAACCGACCGGAGCGCACCGACGACGGCGCGGAGGGTCTCTATTTCCGTCTTGCGCGCGTCGAGCTCGGCGAGCACGGCCCGGCAGTCGTCTTTCGCCGTGGCCATCGTCGGGCTGCGTCCGTGCAGCCGGCGTGCCGCTCGTAACCAGCGAAAAACAGGCCTCCAGGAATGGGGAGGCCAGACGGCACGATCATGCCCTCAACCGGGCTCGTCGAGCACCGCGTCAATGGCACAGTCCCACGCCTCCGTCCCGCCACCGAGCGCACCCCACAAGTCGCGCAGGTCGGCGGGTACAGGAGACCCAACGACGAAGGCGGAACCGTCCGGGCGAGGCACGCTGACGCGGGCAGCGTGCAACGCGATGCGTGATACGGGGAGGACACGGCCGCCGGGGAGCGTGAGCCGAGAGGGGCCGCCGTAGTCGCGGTCGCCGAGCAGCGGTGCGCCGGCGTGGCTCGCGTGGACTCGCAGCTGGTGCGTCCGCCCCGTCACCGGGGCTAGTGCCAGAAGAGCTCCGGCAGAGACGAGCGCTCCCGCCGGGACGCGGCTGACGGTGGCAAAGCGAGTCACCGCGAACGTCGCTTCGCGGCCGAGCGCGGCCCGCTTGCGTGGATCGCGCGCGCGTCCGATTGGGGCGTCCCACACGCCGCGCGGGGGCGAGGGGGCGCGCGAAGCGATGGCCACGTAGCGCCGGGCGTAGCTGCCTGCTTTTCTCGCTTGCGCGAGCCGCTCTGCGGCAGCCGCCGAGAGCGCGAGGAGCACGACCCCGCTCACCGCCCGATCGAGCCGCGACGTTGCGTGGACGCGCGCGGGCGGAACGCCCAGCGCCCGCGCGACCGCCGCGACGAGCGTGTGGGAGGCGCCGCTCTGGTCGGCGATCGTCGGCATGCCCGCAGGCTTGTCGGCTGCGACGACGTCGTCCTCGTTGGCGAGGATTGTCACGTCGCCGCCTTCGCGGTGGGCGGCGATCGTGACCTCGTCGCCGGGCGCAACGGCTTCTTCTTCGGACAGAGCACGGCGGCGGCCTACGAACACCCGTCCCTCGGCCACGGCCGCGGCATCGCCGCCCGCCCGGCCGACGATGACGCTGAGGGGACCGGCTTCCCCTTCACGCACCACCCACCGGATGTCAGCGGTCATCGAGGCTCGCTGGGCTTCGCGATCTTCTCGACCACACCCCGATCCCCGTCCACGCGTATGCGGTCACCCGTGCGCAGAACGCGCATGACCCCCTCCACGTTGACCACGCTGGGCACCCCGAACTCGCGCGCGACGACCGCGGCGTGGGACAGCGGACCGCCGAGCTCTGTGACCACGCCTGCAGCAATGAGGAAGAGCGGCGTCCACCCCACGTCCGTCGTGTGCACGACGAGCACCTCGCCTGGGAGGAGCTCTCCCATCTCGTCCGCGCTACGCAGCACGCGCGCGTTGCCTTCGACGACCCCCACGCTCGCTGCGAGTCCTCGCAGCACGTCCCCACCTGCCGGTGGCAACACGACCGGCGGCGGTGCGCCGACGAATGTCGCCGGCGGATCGGGCCGGGCCTTGTCGCGCGCGAACTCCGCCCGGCGGGACCGCACGAGCGGCGCGAGATCGGCGCGCGACGTGCGGAGCGCGTTTACCAGCTCATCGATCGTCAGGAAGAACGCGACCGGCTCGGTCTCTCCCGCGAGCTCCGGGACGAGGCGCCGAAGGCGCCGGTCCGCGTCGAGTACGCCGTCCCGCAGCATCCCGAGCACGCGCGTCACCCACGTGCGCATGCGCTCGCGTAGGCGCTCGGCCTTCTGCGCGCGGGCCACGAGGTGCCTCACTAGCGTCTGTTCGGCTAGGTTCAGGCGCGGCATGAGGCGCACCATCTCGGCGTCGGCCTGCGCGCGGGCGCGGGCCAACGCCGGCTCGACGGCCCCTTCCTCCCCGCGGAGCGCCACACGCAGCATGGTGAGAATGGGACGAGGATCCTCGCGCCAGCGCGGCGTGGAGAGCTCCGCTTCGCGTACGGCGCGATCTCCATAGAGCTCGAGGAAGCTCTGGAGCGCGCGCCTCGTGGCCCCGTCGGGGATGGCGTCGAGCCCCACGGTCGCCTCGTTCTCGATGGCGGCGTGCGCCTCCGGCTCGCCGCGCGCCATCTGCGCGACGCGCATGATCCCGATCGCAGGTCGCGCCGTCTCGAGGTCCCGGATGCCTGCTGTGAGCGCCTGCGCCAGTCTCTCCGCGCCGATCGGCGCCACGCGCGCGAGCATCGCTTTGAGCGCGAGGTGGGTTCCGAGCGCGTTCGAGGCGCACGTGAGCATGACCGTGCCAGTCCGCTCGAGTAGCGCCTGAACGTCGCGCAGGGTGCGCGCGAGGCCGTCGTCCGGGAGGATCGCCAGATCGAGCGCGCTGTGGGCACTCCGCGATTTGTCCGCCAGTTGCTCGAAGCGAAGGATGATGTCGTCAATCCGGAACTGCTCCTTGATGAGGCGGGCCGCAGTGAGCGGAAATCGCGCATAGAACCCCTTGCGGGATACGTCGGCGACCTGCAGGGCTAGCTCGTCGCCGCCGGAGCCGCCGCCGAGGTCGACCAGCGTGCGCGGGTCGAGCCAAGGGACCTGCGCCGCAATCCGCATGAACTGGGTGAGGTTCAAGTAGAAGCGTCCGTGCACGTTACCGACCAGACGCGCGCTCTTCGGTACCGTGCAGCCGAGCGTCGCGAAAGCGCTTCGAAAGCCCGCTTCGCTGAATGCCCCGGCGACCGACCAGGTGAGGGGAGTTGCCACTCCCGGGAGCGCCTCGCCGACGTTGACGCTGCTCCAAACGGTCCGTTCGTCTCCCCCCTCGGGGAACCCGCGGCCGGTGATGGGCCGCGCCTGGACGATCCATGTTCGCTCGCCGTCGCACGCGAACTCGACGTCCCACGGGCCAACCTCGAGCTTCTCCAGGCGAAGGGCGATCTCGGCGAGCTCGACGACGCGGCTCTCCGTTATCGCGGGGCGGTCGGGGTTCTCGACGGGGATCTCCATCACGCCGTCCGGTCCGATCACGCTCGCATGGGTCTTGTGGGCGATGAGCGACTCGATGACGCGACCTTTCGGGTCGACGCGGAGCACGTCAGGCGTTGCAACGCCGTCGACGACAGGCGACCCAAGGCCCAGGCCTACGTTGATGATGCGCTCCTGGCGCCCGCGCGCGTCGGGCGCCTGGGTGAACATGACGCCCGCCGTCTCCGCCTGGACGACGCGCTGGATGACGACCGCCATTCCGACGTCCCGCACGCCGTGAGCGGCGAGGTAAGCCAGCGCACGCCCCGAAGCGATCGACGCCCACACCGCCCGCACGGCGTCGGCGAGCGCCTCTCCGCCACGCACGCCCAGGCGGGACTCGGCCAGGCCCGCCATCGACACGAGCGTACCGTCTTCGCAGGTGGCGCTCGAGCGCACGGCGAGGCCCCAGGGCGCGCCGTCTCGCGTCCTCCTCCAGAGCTGCTCGAGCTCGTCCGTCAGACCCTTCGGTAGCGCGGTGCGCAGCAGCTCCTGGCGAGCTTCGGCAGCGCGGGTAAACCCGGCGCGCCCGCCAGCGGCGCGAAGAAGGACCTTGGGATCGCACCCGGGCGGCAGCTCGCGGAGCGCCATCGCGAAGGCATCCTCAGGGAGGACCCACGCTTCAGGGACCGCGAAATCATGCCGCACGAGCCACGCGAGCCGGGCCGCCTTTCCGCCGACCGCGCGCGCATCGTCGCCGCCGCGGCGGCGCGAGAGAGCCTCGATGGGAATGAGCCAGGCGGTCATGAGCGGACGATACTAGTCGGTCCTGGGGCAGGGTGTGTGTCCTCGCTACAGAAGCTGGGCGCCCGCGCCCACGGTGGGCATGGTAGGCGTCCTCGGTGAACCCGAGCGAGCCCCACTTCCTCAAGAAGCTCTCCGCGATCGCCGAGCTGCGGTGCGCGACCAGCGGTCCGGCGCACGATTTTCTCCACGTTCGACGCGTCGTCGACACGGCGAGGCGCATCGCCGAAGCGGAAGGGGCCGATCATGCGGTCGTCGTTCCCGCCGCCCTCCTGCATGAGCTGTTCAATCACCCCAAGGGTCACCCCGAGTCCCATCTCTCGGGTGAGGTTTGTGCCGAGCATGCGCGGGTGGTTCTCGTCGCGGAAGGATGCGCGCAGGACCTCGTAGAGCCGATCTGCGAGGCCATCCGCGTGCATCCGTTCTCGCGGGGAATCTTGCCAGGCACCATCGAGGGCCGGGTCCTCCAGGACGCCGATCGCCTCGACGCGATCGGCGCCATCGGGATCGCCCGCTGCTTCGCCACTTGCGCCGAGATGGGGCGGCCGCTCTACGCCAGCGACGACCCGTTCTGCCGCACGCGCTTGCCGGACGACAAGTCCTGGGGGCTCGATCACTTCTACAAGAAGCTCCTCCTCATCCCCGAGCAACTGCACACCAAGACCGCGCGTGCCATGGCGGATTCGCGGGTGGAGACGATGCGCGCGTTCCTCGCCAGCCTGCAGAACGAGCTCGGTCTGGGCCGGTAGGCGCCAGGTGGTCGCGAGGCGACCCTTATCGGCCGAGTGCGGCCGGCCGTTTGTCATGAAATGCGAGAAGGCACCGAGTCTAAAAGCACGTCCTGGGATCCAGTCGCGCTCGTCGCCCTTGCGGCGGCGCTGCTCGTGCTTCTCGGGTTCGGGGCCCTCCTTGTCTACCGCGGGGGCCTCGATCCGTATGTCGGTGGAGCGCTCTTTGCCGTCGCCGTTGGCGCCAGCGCTGCACTCGTGACGTCTGGCTTGTACGTTCATGCACGCAGCATGGAGCGGGCGAGCGCGGAGTGCCGCGTGCCAAGCGATGTCGTTGCGGACGCGGACGCTCCGGTCAGTACGATCCGATCCAGACCAGCAGCGGCCTCCTTCGAGGCCCTGCCCCCGTACCGCGAAGTCTTTCCCTCCTTGCGCGAGCCCGCTCCGTCGCGCGAGACGTGCCTCTCGCTCCTGCCGCTCTACAGCGAGATCGCCGACGACCCTGACATCGCGGAGATCCTCGTGCAGTTCGTGGGTGGGCTGGCAGACAGCGCGCGCCGCATCGAGCGCGCCGCGGCTGCCAACGAGCCCGAGATCTTGGTGCGCGTAGTGCACCAGGTGAAAGGGGCAGCAGGTGGTTTCGGTTTCCCGTCGATCACGCGGCAGGCGGCCGTGGTCGAGGACGGGCTGCGTGGGGGTGCAAGCCTGCTCGAGCTGACTCCCGCGATAGACGCGCTCGTGCGCCTCTGCATGGCCGCGCGGGTCGCCGAGCCTGTACAGCAGGCCACGGGGTAGTCGTCGGAGACCTGACGTCAACTTCGAGGCGCAGCGCTTCGTGCGGTGCGCGAAGCACCGTCCGCGGCCCACAGGTGCTGCGCGGCATACGCGCGCCACGGTCGCCACCGCTCGGCTCGTCCCGAGAGCTCGGCAGGAAGTAGTCGCCGCCCACCTGGGCTCGCGCCGCGCAGAAGGCCTACGTCGGTCGCGGGAAATGCGTCGGGCTCGCGCGCGGCGCGGAGGGCAACGTAGTGCCCCCGACCCCAGGGATGGCGCATAGCCTCGCCACGGTCTCCTCCACCGACCCGAGCGGCCGAAAGAGCCGAGGGTCATCAAGCGCGGCGTGCGCGAGGGCACCTAACGCTCGCCGGCGGGTCGCAGGTACGCCCAGCGCCCCGAGATCCGCGCTCGCGACCTGCTCAGCGCTGGGGAACGCGATTGCGAGCCCGGGGATCCCGCCATGATCGTCAGGCACCGCGGCGCCGCAGAGCCGCGCGAGTCGCCCCAGCAGCTGCCGGCCAGCTTCGATGGTGATCTGCTGGCCGAGGACCGCGCGCGCGCCGACCTCGAAACCCTCCCCCCCGCCGGGAGCGCGCAGCCCGGGACGCTCCGAGACGAGCGGCGCGAGGAGGGGATCCTTCGCCAGGTGCGCGCCGATGGCGACGACGTCCGCGCCGAGGTCGAACACACGGCGAACGCGTGAGACGATCCCGGCGAGGAGACGCAGGTCGGGAATACGTATCGTCACGACGAGGCTCGCGCGCTCGGGCAGGTGAGTGACCTCCACGGTGCCCGTATGGCCAGCCGCGAGGATCGTCCTTTGGTACGAGTCGAGAGTTACCTTCTCGACGCCCGAGACCGCTCGCGCCGCAAGGTGCCCAGCATGGCCGGCCAATCGTACGGCGGTCGGTAGCGCAGCCTGACCGTCACCCCCGTCGCCGCGATCGAGCCCTCGGGCAACGCGACCAGAGCCTTCCTGCGCAGCGCACTCGGCGGCCGCTCGTACAGCTGCTGGAATGTCTCGTTGAAGCGCCGGACGCTGCCGAAGCCGGCCGCGAGAGCGATCTCACCCATGGGCAGACGCGTGTCATGGATCAGCTGCTTCGCGAAGAGCACGCGGCGCGTTTGGGCCACGCTGATCGGCGAGGCGCCGAGGTGCTCTTGGAACAGCCTGCGGAGCTGCCGGGCGCCGACGCCGAGCCGCGAGCGTGTCAACGCTTCCTCCGGGCTGTCAAGCGCGCCCTCCGCGATGAGATCGAGGCCACGGGAGACGGTGTTCGATGTGCCGCGCCACGCGCCGAGCTCGGGTGTGGTTTCCGGCCGTCAGCGAAGGCAGGGCCTGAACCCGCCTCGTGCGCCTCCGCGGCTGAGGAAACGAAGCGACAATGTTCGAGCAACGCCGTTCTCGCCGGGCACACGGGCCGGCAGTAGACCTCTGTGGACGTGACGCCGACGAAGAGGCGACCGTCGAACCGCTCGTCGCGGGTTCGCAGCGCGCGGTAGCAAGACTGGCGGTCGAGCAGATGTGTGGTCACGCCGCGAAGGTAGACGCCCCAGGGAAGGGAGCGCGCGGTTTTCGGACATCGTCATGGGTGAGTGTCAGGCGCGCTGGAGCACCGCGTCATGCCAGCGGAGTAGCTCGATCGAGCCAGGGCCCCGGTTGAAGACGTAATCGTGAGGACCGGCCGCGATCTTGAAGTCGTGCGTGATGCCGGCGGCGCGCCACGACTGCGAAGTGCGGGTGACGGCTTCCCGGAAATGGTCGTCCTCGCTTGTCAGCAGGCGGAGCTGGAGGGCCGGGTTCTGCCGGCGGGCGGCGAGGGCGCGTTCGGCCCAGAACGCGGCGTCCTCCACGCGAATCGCGGGCTGGATCGCACCGACGGCGCCGAACGCGAGCGGGTTGCTCAGCCCGACATGGAGCGCCACGGCACCTCCCAGCGAGACGCCATCGATCCCCGTCGAGGCCGCCGCGGCGAGCGCGGGTGTCTCATTACGGCCGCGCGCCAGAAGGACCTCTATGACGAAACGGCCGTACGCCTCTAGCGCGGCCTGGCGGCTGGGCGAGTGGATGTCGATGTCGGGCAGATAGGGGCAGAGAGCCACGATGCCGCGGAAGGGTCTCGTGAGGAGCTCGGCATTCACTGCGGCCAAACCAGGGTCGTCGATCAGACCCTCGAAGTCCGCCTTCGCGAGCGGGGGCGCGCGAAGGCGGCGCATCGCGCGTACGAGCTCGTAATCGCGCGGCCAGCCCATGGCACCGTCGGCGGGAGACTTGAGGGCTTCCCCTCGTCCGTGCAGCGCCACCACGGTAGGAAAGTGCCCTCCCGGGCTACCCCACGTAGGCACCACGGCCACCGCACGTTCGTTACCTGCGAAGCTCCACTCGAGCAGGCGCGAGCCGTCGGCCGGGCCGCCCGGCCCAGCGTCGCCAGTCACGCTCGGTTCGGAGCGGGCTGGCGTTGACGACGCCGCAGGCGAACCCGCGGATCCTCCCTCACGCCGCGAGCAATCGAACGCCGCCACGACCGCACCGACGACCAGAGCGCGCCGGGAGAGGTTCACTCTTCGGGCGGAGCGGGCGTGTGGCCAGTCGCCTGCTGGACGAGCGCCGCGAGGCCGGGATCGGTGGCGAGTTGGTCGCGGAGCATCTTGCGGATCGCCGCGACCTCGGAGGCGGGGAGGGACGCGAGGTGGGCGGTTGCCTCGTCGACCTTGAGGTCCATATACCCATGTACGTCGATCTCTCCGCTCCGCAGGCGCTCGAGCGGATTAGGAGGTACGGTACTGACAGCGGCGCTCGCCTCCGCCCTCCCCGGGGCGCTCTTCTGGGCGCTTCCGGGAACTTCGAACGCGGCTGTGGGCTCGGCCGCACGCGGCGCGGAGGTCCCCGCCGTGCCATCTTTGGTGGGCACGAGCGGAGGCGTTGCTCCCCCCTTCCCGATGCGGTCGATTCCCATCGTGTGCGCTCCTTCTCCCCCCGAACTTTCGCACGCCCCGCGCGCGAGCGCACGCGGGGTGTTGCGTCGCGTTCAGTGCAGGTTGCCGATAGCGTTCTTGATGGTGTCGCTCTCCGATTTGAGCACGTTGGAGAGTGTCTCGAACGTCTGGCTCTGCTGGTTTACCTGCTGCTGGACCTGCAGGTAGTAGAGGTTCGATTGCTGGCTCTGCGCGAGCGAAGACTCGATGCCCCCGTCGCCGCCCGTAACTGCGCTCGCGGTCGCGCCAGGCCCCTCCGCGACGGCCGTTGCGCCCGTGCCGAGCGCCCCGGCCCCCGTCAGGTTGCCGAAGGACGGCAGAACGAGGCCTGCCGTCTGCGTCGGAGCTGCACCGGCGCGCACGGCAGCCGCCACGAGCACGCCGCCCGGCAATGCGGTCATGGCCGCCTCGGCGCCCCGGGCGAGCCCGCCCGCGCCGGTCGCAAGTACCTCCGAGAAGTGTGTCGTTGCTGGTTTCGGGGTCGGTCGTGGCTCGCTCGTGACGCTGACGAGCTCGGTTCGCTTGGGGACAATCGTGGGATCCATGGTTCACCTCCGGAGGAGCGGGCTCCTTGCCCGCTCACTTCACCCATCGGCGCGGCGCGACGGCGGTTGCTCGAAATCGACGGGAGGCTCCCTCAGCGGCTCCAGACGACCATCGCGCGGCGAGCGCGGCCGTCCCCCGTCTCCGGGCCGTCGTCGTTGAAGTAGAGCGCGTTCCCGAGGAGGGTCATCGCGATGTCCAGCGACGGTGGGCCGTCGAGCGCGAGGATCGGGAAGGCAGGGCCGGCGCCTCCCCGGCGGGGCGAGAGCGCGTCCAGCGTGAGCTCGTCGCGCCCGCTGCGTGCGATGACGGCATGCAGCTCTGCGCCCGTGCGGTCGAGGACGATCGACGTGGGGGACCCCTCGCCGCCGCCCTTGCTGCGCACCGGGTCGCCGATGGCCTGCCCTTTGTCGTCGAGCCACGCGATCATCGCGCCGTATGCGCCATTGTTGGTCGCGTCGAAGCCCATCGGCGCCTCCTCGATCCAACCGACGACGACGCCGCCTTCGTCGCCGCGCGCGAGCGACGGCGAGCGCGAGTGCGCGGCGGTGGGCAACACGCGCGACTCTCGAACAGTGGGCTTTGCGTCCTTGCCATGCAGCTTCAGTACGAAGATGTCCGCGAAGCCGTCGTGCGGGCTCTCGCGCGGATCGGCCCATGCGAGCCATGCGTCGCCGCCGTCCGCGAGGAGCGTCACGTCGCTCGCGTCCCCAGGCGCGTTGGTGATGCGCTCGTCGTGCGCGAGCCGCTGCAGATCGAGCCCGACCTTGGCGGCGTAGACCTCACCATTGCCGTCGCGCGTATCGACCCAGGCGAGGAGCCAGCCGCCGTCGGCCCACGCGATGGATACGTCGCTCGCGTCGCCCTTTGCCATGGTGAGGCGCACGTCGCGCACGGGCTTGCCGTTCGGGTCCACGTGCGCGACGTGCACCTCGAGGTCCCCGTCGTCGCGGTCGACCCACGCCAAAGCCGCGCCGTCCTCCGGCCTGCCGCCCGCGCTGACGGCCAGTCCCCCTGAGGCTATCGCTCGCTTCGTTACGACGACCGGCGCACCTTGTGCTCGCCCGTCCGCGCCGACGACGCGCAGCGCGAGCACGGCCGTCCCCTGCGCCGATGCGCCGTTCTTCCCGGGCTCGTCCAACGCGGAGGTTAGCGTTGCCACGAGCGTGTGATCGCCCACCGTCGCCGCCGCGAGATCGGCAAAGTCGGCGCCCGCCGCGAACGTCTGTACCGTCTCCAGGTGGGGGGCGCCCGCCGGCCCGGCCTGCGGCGTTGGTGCGCGGTAGCGGCTAGGGCGAGGCTCGAGCTCGACCGCGCTGACGCGAACGGGCGCGTCGCCCGTCGCCGCGAGAGCCGAGCACCGCGAGCCGTCGCAGCCGAGCCCCCACGCGATCTGGGCGGCGTCGTTCGTTTCGGACAACTGGAGCGGCTCGGTCGAAGTAACGGCGAGGCTCGAGTCGAGGCGAATGACGGCAGGGAGAATGGGGGTGTTGCTATCGCAGGACGGCTCGGTCGCCGGCTTCGCGGGTGCCCGTGGCTTGTCTGGTTCCGTCGGTGGCGGCGGCGCAACAGCGCACGCACGTACGCGCGCGAGCAGGGCGAAGCCATCCTGGTTTGGGGTCAGCTCGGGGGCCGCGGAGCCGTCGACCTCGAGGACCGTGTCGGCTCCCAGGTGCGGCGCGCCGCTCGCGTCGATGCGGGTGAAATGGATGCGACGAAGCGCCTTACTCCGCTTGGTCGACTCCTCCCAGGCGAGGAGTGCACCTCCGGGGCCCCCCGTGATGGCCGTCATCATGGCGCCGCCGCTGCCGTTCGTCACGGCGCGGGCGGGGCTTGGCTTGCCTTCCGGGTCGAGGAAGGCCGTCATTACGACAGGGTCGGTCCCTGAACGGTCGGTCCACGCGAAGAAGAATCCGCCGCCAGCGCGCGCGACGTCTGCGTCGGCTATGGAGAACGGGACGCTCGCCACCGTGACGGCGGGCGCGACGGGCCGGCCGTCAGCGTCGAGTTTGAGCAGGGTGATGCTGGACGGTTGCGGGCCGGTGGTGGCGTGAAGCCCAGCCGGGCCCGGGGGCCTGGGTACGGCGGGGCGCACCAGCTGTGCGGGCGTAGGCACAACGAGTCCGAGCGCGACTCCCGCGACGGTGGGCATCGCCTGCCAGCCGAGCACCCCCTGCGCGACGCGGCTCGCGACGCCACGCGGCTTCCCGGTCGAGTCGAGCGCGAGCGCGCCTATGTCCGCGCCCCCTCCTCGGGTCTCCTCCGCCCAGACGACGACCGACCCGCGAGGCGTGGGCACGATCTCCACCCAGACGACGTCGTTGATGCTCCGCGCGACCTCGACCGGAGCGACGACCGGGATGCCGTCCCTGCCGATGCCCGCGATAGACAGCGCCTCGCCCCGATCCGTGAGGTCGGTCCACGCGGCGACGAAGCCTTCCCCGCCGCCGCCAGCGGGTCTCAAAACGAACGTCGTCGAGTCGGGCCCGGTCGTGGCGATGACGTGCGCGTCGAGCGGGGATCCATCGGAACGCAACGGGATGGTGACGATGCGCCGCGTCCCGTTGGGGGCCGCACCCAGGTAGGCGGCCATGGAGCTGACAAGCCCGCGCGCGAGGAGCGGGCCGACCGTGTGCTCGGGGACGGAGGCGATGACGTGCGAGCTCACGCCCTGGGGAACGCCGCCAGCATCGGCCTGCGCCGAAGCGCGGGGGAGCCTGCGGCCACGCCCGATGTTGCTCTGCTTGGGCTCGTCCGGTGCCAGGTGCCGAACGCATCCACCTGCGCCGATGGCGATGGCTACGGCGGCGACGGTCAGCGCGCTCCACTTACACATCGCTGCCGCCCGCCCCCGCGTCGGTCGCCGGAGACGGGAACACCACGTCTCCAGCGCTCGGCGGGTCGGCATGGAACCCGGAACAGCAACCGCTCGTGTGCACGATGTTCACGTTCTGTTCGTCGTCCGTCCCGCCCGCGAAGTAGAGGTCGATCTGGCAATTGCCAGACGCGCTGGGCAGGACGAGATAGCTCGCGCAGCCTCCGCTTGGCGAGGATTTCGCACACGAGACGGTCGCCATCGTGCATGCGGGGCCGCTCGGCACGACCTGGTTCACGAGCGACGCGCTCTCGGGCGGCACGGTCACGGTGAAGCCAGGGGGATCGCACTCGCACTCCGGCGCGCTCTGGCCGCAGGCGAGCATTCCCATCATGGCAGTCAGCACCAAGGTGGCGCGCCCGGCGCCATTCCGTGTCGAGACGGCGCACATGTTGGGCATCCGCACGCTACCAACACCGGACCTCGCCTGCTTCATTCCCCCCTCGGAGATCCCTAGCTGCGCAGCAGGCGGGCGATGTGGCGCTTCTCCCAGCCCGCGGCGCGCTCGAAATGCTTGAATTCGCGCTCACGGGCGAGAAACTCGGGCGGGTGCAGCAGCCGCCGCCCGCCGCCGCGGCTGGCCGGGATCGCGTGGTGCAGCATCTCGTGGTAGACGATGAACGCCACGAAGTAGCGGGGAACCCAGTCGCGATCGAGCGTGGGGTGAACCCGGATCAGGCGTTCGGTCGCGCTGTAGCTGCCGAGCTTGATGGTTTGCCGCGGCCTGCTTCGGGGACGCGTACCGTTCTTGCCCCAGGTGAGGAGGGCGTGGACGCTGCCGCCGAAATAGCGCTCATTCAGCTCGTCGAAGATGGGCAGCAGGTCGTGGCGCGCGCCCTTCGTGACGAGGCTCAGCCGCCGGGCCCGTCGATCGAGGCGTCCACCGCTCGCTTCGATGTAATGGCCGACGCGGACGCTTGCGCTCCGGTCTCCGTGGACCGTGTACTGCACGAGCGCATCGAGGACGTCGTGCGGGGCGTCCAGGAACATGTGATGAATGCGGGCCCGTAACACCCCGCCCTCGACCGAGTGCGAGATGATGGAGTGTTGGTTGTCGGTGATGGAGAGGACCACGGGCCCGGCGAAAGCCGTCATGAGGCGGCGCTCCAGCGCCTGCCTCGCCCCCTCGTGCACAAAGATGCGAGGCGTTGCCTGCGGAAACAGGAGGGAGAGGTGACCTCGGCCAGGGACCCGGAACGCGGCGGGCGCGGGCGCCCGCTTGACCAGCGGCTTGCCCCGACGGGAAGCCCCCCGTCCCGCAAGCAGTGGCAGCGCGCTACGACCGACCATCTTGGCCTCCTGGGGGTCCGCCGATGGGCCGACCGCCTTGGTACTCTCTTGCTACTCAAGCGGGTATGGGATGGGGCAGAGGTTGTCAAGGAACGCCCCATTTTCACGAAGTTACGGGTCCTTAGCGGCAGGGTCACACGCCCCCCTGCGGGTGGCTGGCGTGGACGCCCTACGCACCTCTGAACTTCGACCGAGCTCAGCCTGGCAAAGGGCCGCTACGTCTTCGGGGCGAGGCGTCCGGGCCGCCATTCGATGACTGGATGTGGCGCTGTGGCTCGAGGGGCCCCCTGGGAGGCCGCCGGGCCCCTGGGAGCCCCAGGCCCACGGGCGGCTCTGGCGCCGGTCCCGGGGGTTGTGGCGGCCCCGTCTACCGTCCTACGGTCGAGCCGCATCCGCTCTGTCTTCCGACGCCGGCGCTCCTGGCCGTCGGTCACGTCGGGCACGGACACGACGAGCTCTCCGTCGGCGGCACATACCCGGGACTGGCAGGCGAGGCGGGTCCCGATGACTTTCGCCACGTTGCCGAGATGGGTGATCTCCTCAGGGGCGACTGGGGAAAGGAGCAGTTTTCCCTCGACGACCTGGAGCCGGCAGTTGCCGCACGACGCGACCCCGCCGCAAGAGGTGGAGATAGGGTAGCCGTTTCTTTGAAGAATCTCGAGGAGATCCTCCCCTTCGGGAGCGTCGAACGCTCGATCGGTCTGGGCGATGACGAGCCTGACGGTCATCGAGCCGGCGGCGCGTCCCCGTGCCGTGCGTCGATGGGCCAGGTCAGCTTTCGGGGCTCGAGCACGAAGCGCAGCCCTACGTCGGACGGCCCGCGGACCAGAAGGCCGACCACCATCGCTTTGTCCATCGGCACGGGGACGGGCTCACCCACGAGCTTAGTGATGAGCTCGGTGAGATC
>Ga0302279_10002332_pt1 | contig 25369 bp, 27 predicted proteins | sample III_Bog_N3_3_FD_194541 | JGI IMG/M metagenome (GOLD analysis project Ga0302279, IMG submission 194541) | Peat permafrost microbial communities from Stordalen Mire near Abisko, Sweden - III_Bog_N3_3 | ecosystem: Environmental > Terrestrial > Soil > Wetlands > Peat | place: Sweden: Abisko... | reverse complement strand
AACGAAAACTTCGCTACAATCCGCCATGACTCGTCCTCCTTGCCTGAGGCTCTACCCGGCCTATCCGGGCAACCCTCGCTAAAGCATTGAGGGCGAGTCGCCTCGGTCAGGGAAGGACATACGGTCTTCGCTCCATCCGGGCTACGCCTCTATTGGCGTCTCACAGCCACGGCGCCGGGCGGTCCATCGCGATCAATTCCTCGACCTCGATGCGCGGCCGCACCACGGCGTATTGATCGTCCTTGACCAATACTTCCGGCACCAGCGCGCGGGTGTTGTAGGTGCCGGACTGCACCGCGCCGTAGGCGCCCGCGGTCATGATCGCCAGGAGGTCGCCGGCTTTGGGCTCGGGCAGCTTGCGGTCGAGCGCGAGATAGTCACCGGTTTCGCAGACCGGACCGACCACGTCGGCGGTGATCAGGCGCGCATCCCTGGCCGTTTCAATGACCGGCAGGATGTCGTGATGCGCCTCGTACAGCGTAGGGCGGATCAGGTCGTTCATCGCCGCGTCGATGATGACGAAATTCTTGGCGTCGCCGGGCTTCACGTAGATCACGCGGGCAACCAGAATGCCGGCATTGCCGACGATCAGCCGCCCGGGCTCGAACATCAGCGTGCAGCCGAGATTGTGCGTCACCCGCTTGACCATGGCGGCATAGGCCGACGGCAAGGGCGGCGCCTCGCGATCCATGTGATAGGGAATGCCGAGGCCGCCGCCGAAATCGATATGCGAGATGGTGTGGCCGTCGGCGCGCAGCGTTTGGACGAACTCGGCCAGGATCCGGAACGCGGTTTCCATCCGGCTGAGATCGGTGATCTGGCTGCCGATATGCATGTCGGTGCCGGTCACCTCGATACCCGGCAGTTTGGCGGCGCGGGCATAGACGGCGCGCGCGCGCGCGATCGGAACGCCGAACTTGTTCTCGGACTTGCCGGTGGCGATCTTGGCGTGGGTGCCGGCATCGACATCCGGATTGACGCGCACCGAGATCCGCGCGGTCTTTCCGGTCTCCACCGCGAGCCGCGACAGCAATTCCAGCTCCGGCTCGGATTCGACGTTGATGCAGAGGATGTCGGCGGCGAGCGCCGCGCGCAGCTCGCCTTCGGTCTTGCCGACTCCCGAGAACAGGATCTTGTTCGGCGGAATGCCGGCGGCCAGCGCCCGCTTCAGTTCGCCGCCCGACACCACGTCGGCGCCGGCGCCGAGTTTCGCCAGCGTGCGCAGCACCGACTGGTTGGAGTTCGCCTTCATGGCGTAACACAGAAGCGCCTTCTCGCCGGCGAAGGCCTCGCTGAACACCCGGTAATGGCGCTCCAGCGTCGCGGTCGAATAGCAATAAAAGGGGGTGCCGACCGCCTGCGCCAGATCGATCAGATTCACCGCCTCGGCGTGCAGCACGCCGTTGCGGTAGTCGAAATGATTCATGGTGAGCTCAGTGACTGTCGAGGAGCGGGTCGAGAGCGAAGGATTTCTTGGTGCCCTTGGCGGCGGACGGCGCGGCATCGGTTCCGTAATACGGATTGAACACGCTGGGCGCGTTCGCCGCCGGCACATGGTCGGCGTCGGCCTGTGCCGCCGCTGCCGCCTGCGGCGGGGTGTTCGGCGGCAGGTCGAGCAAGCCTTTGCGTCCGCAGCCCCCGAGCGTGAGCACGGCGGCGCCTAAAAGGACGATGGCCCATCCCGAAGCTGTCGGGCGGTAGTTGCTGATCACGACAAAATCCCCAATGCGGCGGCACCATACAAAGATTGCCCTGCTCTGGCGAGACCCGGACGACCATGAAATTACAGCGAAATTGCTAACCCGCGCCCAATTTTCGCTGTTTTTCCAGCCGCCGCAGCCAGCCTTTGGCTTGCGCCAGCACGTTCTTCGGAGCGGTCCCGCCATAGCTGCTGCGGCTTTTCACCGAGGCTTCGACCGAAAGCGTGCCCAGAACTTCCCGGGTGATCCTGGGTTCGACCGCCTGCATCTCGGCCAGCGGCAATTCGTGCAGCGGCACGCCGGCTTTCGACGCCGCGGCGACGATGCGCCCGGTGACGTGGTGGGCGTCGCGGAACGGCATTTTCAGCGTCCGCACCAGCCAGTCGGCGAGATCGGTAGCGGTGGCGTAGCCCTCGCCGGCAGCCAGCCTCATGCGCGCCTCGTCCGGCACGATGTCCGTCACCATGCCGGTCATCGCCCGGACCGCCAGCGACAGCGCGCCGAACGCTTCCATCGCGCCCTGCTTGTCCTCCTGCATGTCCTTTTGATAGGCCAGCGGCAGGCCCTTCATCACGATCAGCAAAGCGGTGAGCGCGCCGATCACCCGGCCGGTCTTGGCGCGCACCAGTTCGGCGGCGTCGGGATTGCGCTTCTGAGGCATGATCGAGGAGCCGGTGGTGAACTTGTCGCTCAATCGCACCAGGGCGACCAGCGGCGAGGTCCAGATCACGATTTCCTCGGCGAAGCGCGACAGGTGCACCGAGGCGATCGCCGCCGCCGACAGGGTTTCCAGCACGAAGTCGCGATCCGAGACCGCATCGAGCGAATTGGCCATCGGCCGGTCGAAGCCGAGCGCGTGAGCAGTGGCGGCGCGGTCGATCGGGAACGAGGTGCCGGCCAGGGCCGCCGCGCCGAGCGGCGATTCGTTGAGGCGCTTGCGCGCATCGGCAAAGCGGCCACGGTCGCGCGACACCATCTCGACATAGGCCAGCAAGTGGTGCCCGAACGTCACCGGCTGCGCGGTCTGCAGATGGGTGAAGCCCGGCATCACGGTGGCGGCATGTTCCAGCGCGCGCTGCGCCAGCGCCTGCTGGAACGCGGCCAGCGCCGCATCCACTTCGTCGATGGTGTCGCGGACATAGAGCCGGAAATCGGTCGCCACCTGGTCGTTGCGCGAACGTGCGGTATGCAGCCGTCCGGCGGCGGGCCCGATCAATTCGCTCAACCTGCTCTCGACATTCATGTGAATGTCCTCGAGCGCACGCTTGAAATCGAACGATCCGCTCTCGATCTCTGACAAAATCGTGTCTAGACCGCTTGCGATATTTTTTGCATCGTTTTTGGTGATGATGCCCTGCGCAGCGAGCATCGCGGCATGGGCCTTGGACGCGGCAATGTCCTGGGCATACAGGTGGCGATCGACGTCGATGGAGACGTTGATTTCCTCCATGATCGCATCGGGGCGCTCGGAGAACCGGCCGCCCCACATCTTGTTGCTCATGATCCGTTACTCATGACATCTGTTACCCATGACACGCGCCCGGCCCGAAACCGGCCGTTGCGCCGGCCCTGCATAGCCGTATCTGATACAGGATGACAAACGATATGCCTGAACTGCCCTTGCCTTCCCCCGCCGCCACGCGCCGGATTCCCATCGTGATCGCGGCGGTCCTGGTCGGGGCGGCGATCGGATTTGCCGGGGTCTACGGGGTCGGGGCCTTGAGGCGCGGCCCGACCGGCGATCCGGCCTGCCACGGGGCGGTCGATCTGGCGCGCAAGATTGCGCCGCTGGCGCATGGCGAGGTGGCCGCGCTGACCATGGCGACGGCCCCGTTGCGGCTGCCGGATCTCGCCTTCGAGGACGCTGACGGCCGGCCCAAAAAGCTCTCCGACTGGCGCGGGCGCACGGTGCTGGTGAACCTGTGGGCCACCTGGTGCGTGCCCTGCCGCAAGGAGATGCCGGCGCTCGAAGGCCTCCAGACCCGGCTGGGCGGCCCGGATTTCGAGGTGGTCGCCGTCAACATCGACACCCGCGACCCGGACAAGCCGAAAAAGTTCCTGAAGGACGCCAATCTGTCCCGGCTCGGCTATTATAGTGACGATAAAGCCAAGGTTTTTCAGGATCTTAAGATCGTGGGACGGGCGCTGGGAATGCCCACCTCGGTGCTGGTCGACGGCCAGGGCTGCGAGATCGCCACCATCGCGGGGCCGGCGGAATGGGACAGCGACGACGCCGTCAAGCTGATCCAGGCGGCGCAGAAGCCGGTGGATTAGACGAGGCGTCATTCCGGGAACCAATACGGGTCGTCATTCCGGGACACGCGTCTTCGCGTGGACCCGGAATCTCGAGATTCTCCGATGTGCAATTGCACATCGTAGTTCATCGCTACGCGATGCCCCGGAATGACGAAAAGAATGGACTTTAAGCCGCGATGTTGAGATTGCCGCCGACGCCGGCGCCGAGATTGGCGGTCGAAGGCGAGGCCTGTCCGCCCAAAAGGGTCTGGACCGCGAACTTTTCAGCATTGAAATTGGATTTCATGACCGTGGCGGCGACCTGCATCTGGGTATTCGCCGCCTGCGCGGACAGAATACTCGAAACCATACTCATCAGATCCATGACGCCCTACTCCGACCCCGGCACGCTACCCCGCAGGCGTTAAAAAATGCTGGAGATCGTGAACTCAATGCCCGGGCGTCCAGATAGCGCATCCAACCAATCCGCCGGCCGGACTATCATGGAACTTGCGAATCATGGAGGGGACGACCGCAGATGAAGCTGGCGCTCGCGATTTGCCATGCCAGGTTCCTCGACCTTGCCGCATTCGAGGAAGTCCTTGCGGCGCACGGCTACCGAATAGCCTACTTCGATGCCGGCTACGATGAATTGGCGCTCAATGGGTTGAACCCTGACGTGGTGATAACCTTGGGCGGTCCGGTCAGCGCATTCGATCTGGCGGATTACCCCTGGATCGAAGACGAAATGCGCCTGCTCGACGCGTGCATGCGGGCGGGCCGGCCCATTCTCGCGATTTGTCTGGGAGCCCAGATTCTGGCGCAGGCATTGGGCGCACGCGTCTTCAAGGGGACAACAGAAATCGGCTGGGCGCCGATCACCCTCACCGACGCCGGGAGGCGGAGCGTTCTTCGGACTACCGGGATCGACGCGACACCGGTGCTACATTGGCACGGCGACGCTTTCGAGCTTCCTGCCGGTGCGCAGCGGCTGGCTTCAACCACAGCCTGTGCGAACCAGGCCTATTCGATTGGATCGGCACTGGCCGTTCAGTTTCATCCCGAGGTCAGTGCGCGCCATTTCGAACGCTGGCTGATCTGCAATACCGGTCAGATTGCCGGCATGACTGGTCGTTCGGTCGCCTCGCTGCGGGAGCAGGCCCGCAATCATGCCGATGCGGCGGCGCGCCAGGGCCAGAGATGGTTCACGGAGTGGCTTCAGCGCGTCGGGACCGGCTTGTCGCCGCGGTAGTCGTAGAAACCGCGCTGGGTCTTGCGGCCGAGCCAGCCGGCCTCGACATATTTCACCAGCAGCGGGCACGGCCGGTATTTGGAATCGGCCAGGCCCTCATGCAGCACCTGCATGATCGACAGGCAGGTATCCAGGCCGATGAAATCGGCCAGCTCCAGCGGCCCCATCGGATGGTGGGCGCCGAGCTTCATCGCAGCGTCGATCGCCTCGACATTGCCGACGCCCTCATACAGCGTGTAGATCGCCTCGTTGATCATCGGCAGCAGGATGCGGTTGACGATGAAGGCCGGAAAATCCTCCGACACCGCGATGTGCTTGCCGAGCCTGGCCACGAACTGCTTGGCCGCCTCGAAGGTCGAATCGTCGGTGGCGATGCCGCGGATCAGTTCGACCAGTTCCATCAGCGGCACCGGATTCATGAAGTGAATGCCGATGAAGCGCTCCGGCCGGTCGGTGGTGGCGGCCAGCCGCGTGATCGAGATCGACGAAGAGTTGGAGGCGATGATGGCCTCCGGCTTCAGCACCGCGCAGAGATCGTGAAAGATCTTGCGCTTGACCTCTTCCTTTTCCACCGCGGTCTCGATCACCAGATCGCAGTCGGCGAGCCCGTCCATGGTCTCGGCGGAGACGATCCGTCCCAGCGCCTGCTTGCGCGCATCCTCGGTGATGATCTTCTTGGCGACCTGGCGCGACAGGTTGCCGTTGATGGTCGCCATCGCCGACTTCAGGCGGTCGGCGGACACGTCGCTGAGCACCACGTCGAACCCGGCCAGCGCCGCCACATGCGCGATCCCGTTGCCCATCTGGCCCGAGCCGATCACGCCGACCTTCTTGATCATAGCCGCCATTTTGCCATCTCACCGGGGCGCGGCGCGCGGTCGCGCGCCTGCCCATCCCTTGCACGAACACCGGCCGGAATCCGGCCGGCTGTCAAACCGCGTTACTTGCCGAGCTTGCCGAGTTCCTCGGTCAGCTCCGGAACCGCCTGATAGAGATCCGCGACCAGGCCATAGTCGGCGACCTGGAAAATCGGCGCGTCCTCATCCTTGTTGATCGCGACGATCACCTTGGAATCCTTCATGCCGGCGAGATGCTGGATCGCGCCGGAAATGCCGATCGCGATGTAGAGCTCGGGCGCCACCACCTTGCCGGTCTGCCCGACCTGCCAGTCGTTCGGCGCATAGCCCGCATCGACCGCGGCGCGCGAGGCACCGACGCCGGCGCCGAGCTTGTCGGCCAGCGGCTCGATATATTTGGCGAAATTCTCGCGGCTCTGCATGGCGCGGCCGCCGGAGACGATGATCTTCGCCGAAGTCAGTTCGGGACGGTCGCTCTTGGCGACTTCCTCGCCGACGAAACTGGAGAGGCCGGGATCGGCCGCCGACGCGGCGGTCTCGATTGGCGCGCTGCCGCCGGTGCCCGCGGCCTGGAAGGTCGAGGTTCGCACCGTGATGACCTTCTTGGCGTCCTTGGATTTCACCGTCTGGATGGCGTTGCCGGCATAGATCGGCCGCTCGAAGGTGTCGAGCGAAACCACCTTGATGATTTCCGACACCTGCATGACGTCGAGCAGCGCCGCCACGCGCGGCATCACGTTCTTGAAGCGCGAGGTCGCGGGCGCGACGAAGGCGTCATAGGAGGGCGCCAGCGCCACGATCAGGGCGGCGAGCGGCTCGGCGAGGTCGTGGGCATAGGCGTCGTCCTCGGCCACCAGCACCTTGGCGACGCCGGCAAGCCTGGAGGCGGCCTCGGCCGCCGCTTTGGTGCCCTCGCCGCCGCCGGCGACCAGCACATGGACCTCGGCGCCGAGCTGGGTTGCCGCCGTCAGCGCCTTGTTGGTGGAGTCCTTCAGATTCTCGTGTTCGTGTTCGGCGATCAACAGCGTGGTCATCTAGAGAACCCCGGCTTCATTCTTGAGTTTCGACACCAGCTCGGCGACGTCCTTGACCTTGACGCCGCCCTTGCGGCCGGGCGGTTCGGTGGTCTTGAGGATCTCGAGATGGGCGGTGAGGTCGACGCCGTAGTCGGCCGCGCTCTTGTCGGCGATCGGCTTCTTCTTTGCCTTCATGATGTTGGGCAGGCTGGCGTAGCGAGGCTCGTTCAGCCGCAGATCGGTAGTTACGATCGAAGGCCCCTTGAGTTTCACGGTCTGCAGGCCGCCGTCGACTTCGCGCGTGACCTTGAAATCGGTTCCATCGACTTCGAGCTTGGAGGCGAAGGTCGCCTGCGACCAGCCGAGCAGCGCGGCCAGCATCTGGCCGGTCTGGTTGGAGTCGTCGTCGATCGCCTGCTTGCCGAGAATGATCAGGCCGGGCTTTTCCTCGTCGGCGATGGCCTTCAGGATCTTCGCCACGGCCAGCGGTTCGACGATACCCTCGGCCTTGACCAGAATGCCGCGGTCGGCGCCCATGGCCAGCCCGGTCCGGATGGTTTCGGACGCCTGGGCCGGGCCGATCGAGACCACCACCACCTCGGTTGCCTTGCCGGCTTCTTTCAGCCGCAGCGCTTCCTCGACGGCGATTTCATCGAACGGATTCATCGACATCTTGACATTGGACAGTTCGACGCCCGATCCGTCGCTCTTGACCCGGACCTTGACGTTGTAATCGACTACCCGCTTCACCGGCACCAGAACCTTCATCGATCCTCTTTCGCTTGAAATTTCGGCTATTGATCAGCTTGGGCGCGGAACCTAAAGGTCCGGCCAACCCCGGTCAACGCGCGAAGGCCAAAAATCGCCACCCGGCCGTGCACGTTACCGGCCCGGGCGCGTTAACGGTTCTGGCCGGGCACCCAGAGCACGTCCCCGGCGCCGTTTTCGTTCACGGCGCGGCTGGCGACGAACAGGAAGTCCGACAGCCGGTTCATATACTGGATCGCGGCGTCGCCGACCGGCTCATCGGGCCTGGCCGCGAGTTCCACCATCACCCGTTCCGCCCGGCGGCATATCGTGCGCGCCAGATGCAGATGGGCCGCGGCCGGCGTCCCGCCGGGCAGCACGAACGAGGTCAGGGGCGCAAGCCGGGCGTTGAGCGTATCGATGTCGCGCTCCAGCCGCTCGACCTGGCTTGCCAGCATCCGCAGCCGCTCCGCCTTGCCGTCGCGCTGCGGCACCGCGAGGTCGGCGCCGAGATCGAACAGGTCGTTCTGGATCAGGCCCAGCATCGCATCGAGTTCGCGCGCGTCCGCCAGATATAGCCGCACGATGCCGATGGCGGCGTTGGTCTCGTCGACGGTTCCATAGGCGCTGATCCGCAGATCGTATTTCGGGCGGCGTTCGCCGCTGCCGAGCGCCGTGGTGCCGTCATCGCCGGTTCGCGTATAGATGCGATTGAGAACCACCATCGTCTTCTCCTTCAGTGCCCCATCGCCCAGACCGCGAGCATCGTGATGACGATCGCGACAAATTGCAGCACCACGCGCCACCGCATCAGCGTCTGGGAGCGGTTCGGCGATCCGCCCCGCATCATGTTAAGAAGTCCCAGTAACAGGACCAATGCGACGGCGCCGACGGCGATGGGAAGGATGATCGTGCTCAGAAAGGATGCCATTGGCGGTACATAACACCGTGCCGGGCGGTCCGTCATCAGGCTTGCGCCGGGCCCGGCGGCTGGCTTTTTATCCAATAATATCAGAAGGTAGCCCGAATCGACGGGCGACTTCGACTCCATCAGGGTGACATGTGAGGCAGCTTCGCTACGTCTATTTGATCCTGATGGATGCGTTCTACGAGTTTCTCGCCGATGACGGCTGGGCAATCTCCAGCCATATCGCGCTGTCGACGCTGATGGCGCTGTTCCCGTTCCTGATCGTGCTGACCTCGCTGGCGGGATTTTTCGGCTCCAAGGAACTCGCCGATCAGGCGGTCGGGCTGTTGCTGCAGATCTGGCCGAAGCAGGTCGCCGATTCGCTGTCGGGCGAGATCCACGATGTGCTGACCACGAGCCGGGGCGACATCCTGACCATCGGCGCCGTGCTGGCGGTGTATTTCGCCTCCAATGGCGTCGAAGCGCTGCGGGTCGCGCTCAACCGCTCCTATTCGGTGATCGAGCCGCGGCGCTGGTACTGGCTGCGGCTGGAATCGATCGGCTACACGCTGGTGGCCGCCATCACGGCGCTGGCGATGGCATTCCTGATCGTGCTCGGGCCCCTGATCATCGAGGCGACACGGCGTCACATTCCGCTGATCGTCGAGAGCAACGAACAACTGCTCGATCTGGCGCGCTACAGCGTCACCATCATGGCAATGGTCGTGGCATTGCTGATCCTGCATGCCTGGCTGCCGGCGGGGCGCCGCGGATTCCTGCAGATCCTGCCGGGCATCATCTTCACGCTGGTGGCCTCGCTGGTATCGGGCATCGTGTTCGGCCAGTACCTCGCCCGCTTCGCCAACAATTACGTCACCATGTATGCCGGTCTGGCGTCGGTCATCATCGCGCTAGTGTTTCTGTATTTCATCGCCGCGATCTTCGTCTATGGCGGCGAGCTGAATGCCGCGATCATCAAGTCGCGGTTGCCGCACGGCGTGTCGCTTCAAGCAGCGCAGTCGCTAGCGCCCTTGGACTCACAGGCTTGACCAGGAAGGCGTCGGCACCGGCGGCGCGCGATGCCGCCTCGTCGTCGCCCCGGCCCGAAACCCCGATGATCGCAATGGCTCCGAACGGCGGGTTCAAGCCGCGAATTCGCCGGATGGTCTCGATGCCGTCGATGCCCGGCAATACCATGTCCATCAGCACCGCGTCGAAGTCGCCTTGCGCGAGACGCTCGGTGGCGGCCTCGCCGCGCCCGATGAATTCCGCGCTATGACCGAGTTCGGTCAGGATCGTGTTGAGCACGACGCGACCGAACGGATTGTCCTCGACGCCGAGGATGCGCAGCGCCTGCGCCGGGGGCGCCGGCCCCTCCTCGGCGCCCGGGCCGGCCGCCTTCGCTGTCTTGGCACGGGTCAATGTCACCGTCAGCGTGAAGGTAGCGCCGCCGCCGCTCCGCTGCGCCACCGCGATGTCGCCGCCCATCGCGCGCGCGATCTGTTTCACCGACGATAGCCCGAGCCCGGCGCCGCCGAAGCGCGAGGCGATCGTGACATTGGCTTGCGAGAACGGTCGGAACAGCCGCTTGATCTCGTTGAGCGTGAGCCCGATCCCGCTGTCGGAAACCGCGAAGGCGACGCCGATCCTGCCCTTGGCGCCGCGCACGGGCTCGACCGTCAGCGCGACGCCGCCCGCATCGGTGAATTTCACCGCATTGTCGATCAGGTTCTCCAGCGCGGCCCGCAGCCGCACCGGATCGCCGACCACCATCGCCGGCAGCTTCTCGGAAATCTCGATATGGGATTGCAGACCCTTGGCCGCCGCCCGGCCGGCGAGCGAATCGCCGGCATTGCGCGCCAGCGCCCGCAAATCGAAGAAATCCTGCCGCACGGCGGGGCGGCCGCCTCTGGCGGCATCGACGAACAGAGTCGCCAGGCTGGCGAGATGCTCCGCGCCGGCCTTGATGGTATCGACCCAGCGCCGCTCGCGCTCGTCGAGGTCCGACGTCGCCAGGAGATCGCTGATGGCAAGAATTCCGGTGAGCGGGGTACGGACCTCGTGCGCGAACGCCGCCAGCGCCGCCTCGACCATGCCGGGCGCGGCAGGCTTGGCAGCGCGTTTGGCGGCGCGTTTGGGCACCCTGGCCGCGGTAACGGCTGGAGCGCGCTTCTGCAGCGGCCGGCTCTTCGACGGCCGCCCCGTGCGCGGTGAGCGCGATTTTGACGCCATGATACCCCTTGACCCTGGCTCGCTCCAGCATGCCATGGCCGGGCTTCCAGAGTCACGCCAAACGGGGTTTTTCCCCCTTATGATCGGAGTTCGGCAAAGTCGCCGAATTAAGGCAGTCCGGCCAGCCGCCGGATATCGGCCGGGGTCGCGCCCTGGCGCCGCAGTTCGCGCAGGCCCGTGGCCGCGGACGATTTCGAGAGCTTTCGTCCGGCGTCGTCGCGGATCAGCGGGTGATGCCGGTAGCGGGGCAGCGACAGGCCGAGCAAGCGCTGCAGCAGCCGGTGGACGCTGGTCGACCAGAACAGGTCCTGGCCGCGCACCACGTCGGTCACGCCCTGCAGGGCGTCGTCAATCACGACCGACAGATGATAGCTGGACGGCGTTTCCTTGCGTCCCAGGATGACGTCTCCCCAGGCTTCCGGCCGGGCGGCCATCGCGCCGGTCTCGCCGGCGGGGCCTTCGCCGAGTTCGATCCAGCCGACTTCGCCGGCCTGCGCGGATGCCGCCGACATGTCGAGCCGCAGCGCGTAAGCCACCCCCGATTCGATCAGCCGGGCCCGCGCCTCGGACGACAGCGATTTCGCCACCCCGGGATAGAGCGGAACTCCGTCGGGGTCGCGCGGCCAGAGGGCAAGCACCTCCCGCTCCGCCAGCAATTTTGCAATTTCGGCGCGGCTCTCGAACGCCGGATAGATCAGACCCCGGGCAGCGAGGTCATCGAGTGCGGCGCGATAGTCGGCGAGATGTTCGGATTGCCGCCGCACCGGCGTTTCCCAGGCGATGCCGAGCCAGGCCAGGTCCTGGTAGATCGCAGCCTCGAATTCCGGCCGGCAGCGGGTGGTGTCGATATCCTCGATGCGCAGCAGCAGGCGGCCGCCGGCCTGTCGCGCCGAATCGAAGTTCAGCAGCGCCGAACGAGCGTGGCCGAGATGCAGATAGCCGTTCGGGCTCGGTGCAAAGCGGAAGACGGGCGGCGGCATTGGTTCAGATCTCCGTCATGGCCGGGCTTGTCCCGGCCATCCACGTTTCGCAACCGCGCGAAGCGCTAAAGGCAGGTCCCAATACATCATGAAAATACGCCTACAGCGCCCTTACCATTGCCGGAGAATCATACTCGGCCGCAGCATAAGACGTGGATGGCCGGGACAAGCCCGGCCATGACGAGGTAAAGAGATTTTCGCAATGACCCTCCACCTCAACACCCAGGCCGACCTCGAAGAGGCCATTCACGCGCTGGTCCGGCAGGATCCGCGGCTTGAGCCCGTGTTCGCGATCGCGGGCATGCCGGCGCTGCGGCGGCGCCAGCCCGGCTATGCCGGCCTTGCCGCGATCGTCTGCGGCCAGCAGGTGTCGACCGCGAGCGCCGCCGCGATCTGGGGCCGCCTCACCGCCGCGTTCGATCCGTTCCACCATGACAGCTTGCGCAAGGCGCGTGCCGATCGTCTCGGCCGGCTCGGCCTGTCGGCGGCGAAAATCAAGACCCTGAAGAATCTCGCGCGCGAGATCGCCGCCGAGCGGCTCAATCTCGACGTGCTGGCGAATGAGGACGCTGACGCCGCCCACAACACGCTGACGGCGCTGCACGGCATCGGCCCCTGGACCGCCGACGTCTATTTGCTGTTCTGCCTTGGCCATGGCGACGCCTGGCCGGCGGGAGACCTCGCGGTGCAGGAGGCGGTGAAGATCGGACTGGGGCTGAAGACGCGCCCGACCGCCAAACAGATGGCGCCGCTCGCGGAACCCTGGCGACCGCTGCGCGGCGCCGCCGCGCATCTGTGGTGGTCCTATTACCGCGCGATCAAGCAACGCGAGGGCGTGATCGCGGACCAGCCAAAAGCGAACGATGTTTTAAACAAGCTCGCCGTTGCAAAACGGTCATCGGCAACGGCAAAGATGCCGGCAGGAAGGAAGCCGGAATCGAAACCATGAAATCGACAGACTTCGTCGTTGCCCGCAACGATCTGCAGCAATGCAAATTCATCGAGACGATGCTGCCGGACACCGCCGCGCTGCCCGAGGACGCGCTGCTGGTGAAAATCGAGCGCTTCGCCTTCACCGCCAACAACATCACCTACGCCGTGCTCGGCGACCAGTTGAAATACTGGCAGCTGTTTCCGGCGCCGGAGACTTTCGGCAACATTCCGGTGTGGGGCTTTGGCGAGGTGATTGCCTCGAAGCACCCGGGCATCGCGATCGGCGAGCGCCTGTTCGGTTATTTCCCGATGGCGACGCATCTCGTCATCGAGGCCGCCGACGTCAGCAAGCGCGGTCTGCGCGACGCCGCCGCCCACCGCCAAAGCGTGGCGCCGGTCTACAACGCCTATGCGCGCGTCAGCGGCGATCCCGCCTTCGAGGGACGGCAGGGCGACCATCAGGCCTTGCTGCGGCCGCTGTTCATGCTGTCGTTCCTGGTCGACGACTACCTGGCGGAGAATGCGTTCTTCGGCGCAACGAGCGTGATGCTCTCCAGCGCCTCCAGCAAGACCGCGTTCGGGCTTGCGCATCTGCTGCATTTGCGCGGCAGCGTCAGGGTGATCGGGCTGACCTCGGCGTCGAACGCTGCGTTCGTCAACTCGCTCGGCTGCTACGACGAGGTCGTGACCTATGACCGCGTGACGTCACTCCCGGCGAATTCGCCGGTTGCGTATGTCGACATGGCCGGCAACAGCGAATTGCGCGCGCGGCTGCACCGCCATTCCGGCGATCAGATGAAATACAGCGGAATCGTCGGACTAACCCATCGCCTCTCGTCGCCTGACGAGAAGTTCGACTTGCCGGGTGCCAAGCCGCGGTTCTTCTTCGCCCCCGACCAGATCCGCAAGCGCGCCAAAGAATGGGGACCCGGCGGCGTCGACATCAGGTTCGGCGCGGCGTGGCAGGGCTTTGCCCCGATGCTGGATCGCTGGCTGACGGTGATCGAGGGCCGCGGCGAGCGGCCGGTGATGCAGGTCTACCAGGATACGCTGGCCGGACGCGTGCCGCCCGAGCAGGGACATATCCTGACATTGCTGCCGTGAGCCCCAATCATCACTCCGTCCTTTCTGGGCGATCCCAAACGGTATAGCTTTTGTCACCAGGGAAACGCCGCGAAGACGGCCCGGTGAGAAAACGCGCATGCTCGACAGAACCGACGATGTCTCGACCGCCGCCGCGAACTGGCTGGCGCAGTTCGAAACCGCGCTCGCAAAGCCCGACGACGTTCTGCTGAAGACCCTGTTTCACCCGGAAAGCTACTGGCGCGACGTGCTGGCGCTGAGCTGGAAGCTGCAGACCATCAACGGCGTCGACGCCATCCTGCGCGAGTTGCAGGCTTGCGCGGGCAGCGCCGCGCCCACGGGCTTCGCGATCGATCCCGACCGCGCGCCGCCGCGCCGGGTGACCCGCGCCGGCACCGTCTCGATCGAGGCGATCTTCAAATTCGAGACCGCGCAGGGCCGCGGCAGCGGCATCCTGCGGCTGACGCCCGATGCCGCCGACGGCAACCGGCCGAAAGCCTGGACGCTGCTGACGGCGCTCGACGAGTTGAAGGGCTTTGAGGAACAGCTCGGCTCCTCGCGGCCGCGGGGGCAGGCCTATTCGCGCGATTTCCGCGGCCCCAACTGGCTCGACCTGCGCAAGGCGGCGGCCGGATATGACGGCCGCGATCCCGACGTGCTGGTGGTCGGGGGCGGCCAGGCGGGGCTCGCGATCGCCGCGCGCCTGAAGCAATTGCGGATCGACACGCTGATCGTCGACCGCGAGGCGCGTATCGGCGACAACTGGCGCAAGCGCTACCACGCGCTGACCCTGCACAACCAGGTGCAGGTCAACCACCTGCCCTACATGCCGTTCCCGCCGAACTGGCCGGTCTATCTCCCCAAGGACAAGCTCGCCAACTGGTTCGAGGCCTATGCCGAGGCCATGGAGCTCAACTTCTGGACCGGCACCGAGTTCGAGCGCGGCGGTTACGACGAAGCCGAAGGACGCTGGTCGGTGGTGCTGCGCCGCGCCGACGGCAGCAGGCGAAAGATGCATCCGCGTCACGTGGTGATGGCCACCGGCGTCAGCGGCATTCCGAACCTGCCTGAGATCGCCGGCCTCAAGAACTTTGCCGGCACAGTACTGCATTCCATCCAGTATGACGACGGCGAGGCCTGGAAGGGCAAGCGCGCGATCGTGATCGGCACCGGCAACAGCGGCCACGACATCGCGCAGGACCTGCATTCGAGCGGCGCTGACGTCACGCTGGTGCAGCGCTCCCCGACGCTGGTCACCAATATCGAACCGTCGGCGCAGCTGGCCTATGCGGCCTATAACGAGGGCACGCTCGACGACAACGACCTGATCGCGACCTCGATGCCGCTGGCTTTGGCGAGGCGAAGCCACGTGATGCTGACGGAACAGTCGAAGAAGCTGGACAAGGATCTGCTCGACGGGCTGACACGCGTCGGTTTCAAGCTCGATTTCGGCGACGGCGGCACCGGCTGGCAGTTCAAATACCTGACCCGCGGCGGCGGCTATTATTTCAACGTCGGCTGTTCCGATCTGGTCGCGAGCGGCGCGATCAGACTGATCCAGTTTTCCGACATCGACGGCTTCGCCGCCGACGGCGTGCGGATGAAGGACGGCGAGCGGATCGGCGCCGAGCTGATCTTGCTGGCGACCGGCTACCAGCCGCAGGAACAGCTGGTGCGCACGCTGTTCGGCGACGACATCGCCAACCGCGTCGGACCGATCTGGGGTTTTGGCGACGGCCAGGAACTGCGCAATATGTACACCCGCACTGGCCAGCCCGGCCTCTGGTTCATCGCCGGCAGCCTGGCGCAGTGCCGCATCAACTCGAAATACCTGGCGCTGCAGATCAAGGCGATCGAGCAAGGGCTGCTGCCGCCGAGCGCGTAGGGTCGATTTCACTGCTCCTCATGGTCCAGTATCTCGCGAACGATAAAGGATTCCGCGTGGCGCCAGGCCTTGTCGTTGTCGCCGCGGAAGGTGACGAGGCGATTGAAGACGACGTTGCGCGTTTTCACCTCGACAAGGTCGAATTTTGCCCATTGCACCAGTGTGCTCATCTTGTGAAAGCTGCTGATCAGGAGATAGCCGGCGCCGGCCGCTTGCGCCTTGTCCAGCAACTGATCTGCGTCGATGTCGCCGACCGAACAGGCGCCTGGCGGGCAATCGAGGCCGACGTTTCGCACTTTTCCGCTTGCCGCCAGATCGGCGCGCAACGACGCCTCGAATTCGCGCAGACGCTGGAAATGGGCGGCGCTTTGGTCGATCACCTCGCCTGACGTGTCGGCATATTGGATTTCGGCAACCGCGAGCACGGGCGCCTCGCCTTGCGCCCGGCTTTGCCGAACCGGACCGACCTGGAGCATGGCGGCGACAACCAAAGCGAGGAGCGCGGACTTAGGTTTCATTGGCTCTTGCATGTGAAACGGCCCCCTTGGCGATGTGCGTCCCAGCATCCCGCCGCAATCATATCCAGCAACCTCACGGGTGGCTTTTGTGTTCCGCGCTAGTTCGGCTTTTCCAGCAGACGGCGTTGAATCAGCCAGCGCGCCCCCCGGCTCCAGGCCGAATTGGCGCCCGCGCGCAGGTCGGTCTGCTCGACGTCAACCAGCGCCCCGGACTGGGTGTCGCGAATCTTGTAGGTCACCGCGTAATCCGTCCGACTGATGCGCGTGACGATCCCGATCATGGACTGATCGGCGTTGAGGCCAGCGGCGATCCTGGCTTCGCAACCATCGCAAAGATGCAATTTGCCGCCCTTGGCCGCCTCGTCGCTCACCGTGCCGACGTCCACCAGTTGAGCGGCCGGATTGCGCGATCAGCCGGCGCGCCTCTTCAGTCGAAAGCCGCAATTGCTCGCGGTCGATTTCATCAGGCGCGATATACGCCGCCGCCGCGCTGAAATCCTCCAGTTCAAACGGAAACACCGCAAGTTTGATCGGTTGCGGTGCGGCAGGTTCGGCCGCGCTGGCGACGGCGAACCCTGCAGCAACCATGGCCGTAACGAGGATGAAAGGACTGCCGCGCATGGACCAATCCCGGTTTGAGAAATCGCGACCATATCGGCCGACCCACAGCGTTCGCGAAATGGCGATTTTCCCTGGAATGACCGGGTGAAATGCCCGACCTGGCCCAACGGCCCTTTCTTCCCGGCGAAATTTGCTTCTAAATGCGCCGGACACGGGAGGGAGCTTGCAACAGGCCCCTAAATCCATGGCGGCCCCTGCGCGCGCCGTCGATCTGAAACTGCGGCTGGCATTGCGCGTCGCAGCGCTCGCTGCGGTTTGCTTCCTCGCGGTCGCCGCCTATGCCTTGTTCGACAGCGACCGGGCCGCCAGAGCCAAGACGAGCCGTATCGCCGGGATTGTCGCCAGGGACATATCGCTACAGCAGTCGCAAGCGCAATGGTATTCCCTGTCCGGCAGTTCGACTCCGGACCTGCAGCGGATCGCCGCGCCGTTGATGGAACCCGGCCTCTGCATCGCCTATCGGAACAACGTCGGGGATTTCCGCCAGGGTATTTGCAACGGCGCGCTCGCCGACGAGGCCGTCGCGCCTGAAAGTTTCGCCGCGCTCTATCGTGCCATCTTTTATCCCGGCCAGCCGGTCTCGATGCCGCTTCTCGTCGAGGGCAACGCCTCCGGCGTGGCGGTCGCGACCTTCGATCCCGCCACGCAGATCGGCCAGAGCTGGCGCGAGACCAGCCGCCTGCTCTCCATCATGGCTTTCGCCCTGGCGGGGCTCTGCCTTGCGGTGTACGCCGCGCTCGCGCGGGCGCTGCGGCCGACGCGCATCATTCGCGCCGGGCTGACGCAGCTTGCCTCAAACGATCTGTCCACGCGCCTGCCGAGCTTCGATCTCGCGGAGCTCTCGGCGATTTCCGACGTCTTCAACACGCTTGCGCAGAAGCTGGAGGCCACCCTTGCCGAACGCAATGCGCTGACGCGAAAGCTGATCGCCGTGCAGGACGAGGAGCGGCGTCATCTCGCCCGCGAATTGCACGATGAATTCGGTCAGTCGCTGACCGCCATCGCAGCGCAGGCCGCTTCTGCCGCCCACACGGCGGAGCGCGAATGTCCGCCGCTGTTCGAGGAATGCCGGGGCATCTCGCGCACCACGGCGGGCATGATGGAAACGCTGCGCGGCGCGCTGGTGCGCCTGCGGCCACCCGACATCGAGGAACTCGGCCTCACGCTGAGCCTCGAAAGCCTGGTTGCAAGCTGGAACGGTTTCGAAAAGGGCCGCACCCGATTCGACATCGCCATATCGGGCAAAGTCGACGATCTACCACCAAGCGTCTGCGCCAACCTCTATCGCATTGCGCAGGAAGCGATCACCAATGCGGCCAAGCATGCTCAGGCGAGACGCGTGCAACTGCGTCTCGAGGCTGCACAGGCCGAGATCGTCATGACCGTCGAAGACGACGGAGAGGCAACCAACGGGAACCCCGCACCAACAGCCGGCATGGGACTGCTCGGCATGCAGGAGCGGGTCGTCTCGCTCGGCGGCACGCTGCGTTTCGAGCGGCGGCCGGCGGGCGGCGCCCAGCTCGTCGCGGCCATTCCCAATTTGGGGTCGGAACCGTGGGCATAGCCGAATCCGGGAACTTCACGCGTGTGATGCTGGCGGACGACCATGCCATCGTGCGCGAGGGCTATCGCTCGCTGTTGCACAAGCAGGATCGCCTGCGGGTCGTCGCCGAGGCCGACAACGGGGCTGAGGCCTATCGTGTCTACAAGGAGGTCGAGCCCGACCTCGTCATCATGGATGTATCGATGCCGGGAATCGGCGGAATCGAGGCGATCCGGCGCATCCGGCGATGGGACCATTTCGCGCGTATCTTGGTGTTCACCATGCATCAGAGCGCCGCCTACGCGGTCCAGGCCATCAGGGCGGGCGCACGCGGCTTTGTCACCAAAAGCAACCCGCCGGATGCGCTGCTGCACGCGATCGCCGAGGTCATGGCCGGACGCATCGCGCTCAGCCCCGATATCGACCACGAACTCGCCATCGACCGTCTCGCCGACGAACCTTCGGCCGTCGACGCACTGAGCCCGCGGGAATTCGAAATCCTGCGCATGCTGCTGGCCGACAAATCCGTGGGTGACATCGCGGAGACGCTGCATATCAGCGTCAAGACCGCGGCCAACACGCGCTATCTCATCCGCGCCAAACTGGGCGTCGGGTCCGACATCGAGCTCGTGCGTCTGGCGCTTCGCCAGCGGATCATCGCCGCGGAGGATATCGGGAGCTAAAGCGGACCATGCCGCCTCACTCCCCCTTGAGGCCGGACGCCTTGATGATCGGCCACCAGCGGTCCATCTCGGCCTTCTGGAAAGCGCGCAGGGCTTCGGGCGACTGCTGATCAAGCGGCGTGATCTGGATGCCGAGCTCCGCGAAACGCTGCCTGACCGGAAGACTGGCGAGAATCTGCGTCATGGCGGCGTTCAATTTGGCGACGATGTCCTTCGGCGTATCCTTCGGGACCCACAATCCGTACCAAAGCGAGGCGAAAAAGCCCGGCAGTCCCGCCTCGTCCGCGGTCGGAATATCCGGTGCGGATGCAAGCCGCGTCCGGCCGGTGATGGCAAACGGCTTGACGCTGCCGGCGGCGACCAGCGACCTGAAATTGGACGACGGCTCGATCATGAAATCGATGTTGCCCGCCAGCAGATCCTGCATCGCCGGCGCATTGCCGCGATACGGCACGAACTGGAATTGGGTGACGGTCGCCTTCCGGAACGCGATCCCGGCGAGATGGCCGGTGGCGCCGACGCCGGCGATGCCGACCGACGCCTTGTCGGGATTGGCCTTGAGCCAGGAGATCAGCCCCTTCAGGTCGTCCGCCGGCAGCGTCTTCTTGCCGACGATCAGCAGCGGTTCGCTGCCGATCTGGATGACGGGCGCGAGATCCTTCAACAGGTCGAAGGACAGCGCGTAGAGTCCGCCGGTCAACATATGTGTGGTCGAGGTGCCGATCGAGAGCGTGTAGCCGTCGGCGGGCGCGCGCACGGCCCGTCCGACGCCGATGCTGCCGGCGGCGCCGCCGATATTCTCGATGATGACGGGCTGGCCGAGCACGCCGCGCATCTGCTCGCCCAGGAAACGGGCCAGCGTGTCGGTGGCGCCGCCGGCCGGGAACGGCACGATCATGGTGATCGGGTGCGTCGGATAGTCCTGCGCGGCCGCCATGCCGGTCCACCCCGAAGCGGCCATCATTGCGGCCATCACCGCCAGCCATTGACGCATCTGGTTCCCCCCGATTCGCGCTTTTGCGCTTATCTGTAACGCATTCCTGCCGCTGCGGCGCCGCTCACACCTCGCCCAGAACCTCGCGCCGCCGTTGCTCGGATTCTTCCGCATAGCGCCGCATCGCGTGGGCTTCGGAGAGAACGCCGATGGGTCGGTGCTCCCCGTCGGTATCGACCACGACCAGCGTTTCCGCTTCCGCCGCGTCGAACACGGCGATGGCTTCCTGGATGTTCATGCCGGGATGCAGCACGACATCGCGATAGTGCAGCAAGTCGATCAGGCCGTTCGCGGCCGCGACATCCGGCGTATGCGCGTCGGCCACAAGCGCCAGCCCGACATAGCGGCCGGCGCCGTCGACCGCGACCACCTGGGTCTTCGAGCCCAGCGGAAATTTTTCGCGGAATTCCTCGATGCCCATGCCGGCGTCGACGGTGGCGAGGTCCTGCCGCATCAGGCTGCGCACCGTGAGATCGCGGATCCAGCCGATATCGGCGGCGCTGCGGATGGTCTCGCCGCGCAAATGCAGCCGCCAGGTCGCGAACGAGTAACCGAACAGCTCGCGGGTGATCTGGGTCGAGATGATGACCGCGACCAGCACCGCCGTGGTCAGCCACAGATTGCTGGTCGATTCCAGCGCGATGAACGACATCGTCAGCGGCCCACCGATCACCGACGCCGACAGCGCGCTCATGCCGATGATGGCGTAGACGTTCGGGCTGAGGTTGAGGCCGGGCCAGACCGTGTCGAAACCGGCGGCGAACAAATGACCGCCGAGCGCGCCGAGAAACAGGGTCGCGAAGAACAATCCGCCGCGAAAGCCCGATCCCAGCGAGATGATGGAGGCGAGCGCCTTCAGGAGGAAGATGGTCGCGACCACCTGCAGCGGGATCGACACGAATCCGGCGAAATGCAGCGCGCCATGCCCCGACGACATCACCTGCGGCGTGATCAGGGCCAGCAGGCCGACGCCGAGACCACCGAGCGCCGGCCGCAGCGGCGGCCACAGCCGGATCCGGCTCAGCAGCATCTCGCACAAGGTCACGCCGCGCATGATGGTGATGCCGACCAGTGCGGCGACAATGCCGAGCAAGGCCGCGACGGCGAGGTCGCGCCCGAGCACGTCGCCGACCGGGCCGATGCCGACCCCGAGCGTCAGCTCGGTGAACCCGTGGGCCACGAAATAACCGGCCACGGCGGCGACCCCGACCGGCGTCAGGCTGGCCGGCGTATAGCCTCCGATCACCAGCTCGAAGGCGTAGAACGCGCCGGCGAGCGGTGCGCCGAACGCGGCCGCGATCGCGGCCGCGGCGCCGCAGCCGACCATCATGCGCTGGTCGGCGCGGCGCAGATGAAAGCCGCGGCCCAGCGAAGCGGCGATGCCGCTGGCGAGCTGGGTGTAGCCGGCTTCCAGCCCGACCGACGCGCCGACGCCGCTCGACCACACCGTCTGCAGCGCCACGATCACGCTGCCGCGGAACGACATCCGTCCGCCATGCAGGGCGTTGGCCTCGATCGGATCGACTTCGCGCGCCGGCCGGAACCGCTGCAGCAGCAGGAACGCCAGACCCAGCAACAATCCGCCGAGGCTCGGTACCAGCAGGGCGCGCAGCGGCTCGATCCGGAACTGGCTGGAAAGCCGGTCGCCCATTTCGAGGTCGAACAGCACCACGTGCAGCACTTCGACAACGGCGCCCATCGCGGCCACCACCAATCCGCCAATGGTTCCGATTAGCGCCGCCAGCACAACCAGGCTGGTTTCATGGGCGCGCACGAAGGCCCGCAACCGGCGCGGCGCCTCGAAATGACGGGAGGAAGCAATCATCCTGATCCGGTCCGCCGGCGGCCGAAAAAGGCCCCGCCCGCCTCATTTAGCGGTGTTGGCGGCGGTGACGCAACCCGGCCCTGCCATGGCGGATAAGGCCCGGAACGCTCTTCACAATCCCGTCACGCTGCCTGTAGTATGTCAACGTATGCTGCTTCGCAGCTAATATGGGAGTCAGGAGCGTTAATTGAACGCACATGTCTCGCAAGGCGGTTGGCCGGTGCTGGTGCTGAACGCGGATTTCCGTCCGCTCAGTTACTATCCGCTGTCGCTCTGGTCGTGGCAGGACGCGATCAAGGCGGTGTTCCTCGATCGCGTCAACATCGTCGAGCATTACGACCGCGCGGTGCGCAGCCCCACCTTCGAAATCCAGCTGCCCAGCGTGGTGTCGCTGAAGTCTTTCGTCAAGCCGACCACGCATCCGGCCTTCACCCGGTTCAACGTGTTCCTGCGCGACCGCTTCTCCTGCCAGTACTGCCTGGCGCATGACGATCTGACCTTCGATCACATCATCCCGCGCAGCAAGGGCGGCCAGACCACCTGGGAGAACGTCGTCGCGGCGTGCTCGCCGTGCAATCTGCGCAAGGGCAATTTGACGCCGCAGCAGGCGCGGATGTTCCCGCGGCAACACCCGTTCGCGCCGACCGTGCACCAGTTGCACCGCAACGGCCGGCTGTTCCCGCCGAACTACCTGCACGACAGCTGGCTCGATTATTTGTACTGGGACACGGAACTCGATCCGTAGCCGATGCGCTTGCAGTTGTTGTAGCGCGACACATAAGAGTGTCAAACACCACATAAGAGTGTCACGTTTGAATCCTTGAAATCGAGTCCTTGGTAGAGTTAACGGTGCAACCTGAGATAATAGAATGAGACAAATCCAGATGGCCGTAACTCGTCGCACTATCAGCAAGGGAATGGTTGCGGTCGCTGCCTTGGCTGCGCTGTCGTCCGGCGTGATGGCAAGTACGCCGCCGGCATCATCTGCCGTCGACTCGTTTGCGGAATGGACAGCCGACAATCTTGCTGGAGCGATCTACGCGCGCATCTACCCCAGTGACGGGTCAGGTCCCGAGATGTGGGAAGGCAGGATATTGCACATGGTAAGAAGCGTGGTCCGTGCGATGGCTTGGAAACGCGACCAAGGTCGGATCGTTCTCGATGCAGAAACGATTGGCGGTCAGATCACCTTGGAGCATCTGATCGCGATCGAGAGCGATCAGGACCTGCCACCGGACCTTCGCGCCGGCGTTCGCGGTGTCCTGTCGTGGGTGCCGGGTTATTCGCTCGCAGGCCGCAGAGGTGGGTCTGACGAGTACGTCGGCTTTATGCGGACGCATATCTTGCGGGCGATGAGGGATTTCCAGGCGGGCATAGCCTAGAAGTTAACGCCACAACCTCGGCGTGAGACTGTCGACTTGGCCGCAGATTCTGTTACCGTCTTATGTGTCGCACGACCCCGTTTGTTACCGTCTTATGCGTCGCACGTGACATTCTTATGGGGTGTAGCCCCACCGGAATCATTGAACAATTTTCGCATCCGTGACACTTTTATGTGTCGCGCAACAGCGGTGGTGATGCTTTCCGCCACGCGGCCGTCGGGATGGTTCGGGAATGAACAACATCGATCTGGCGAAAGCGCTCCACCACATCTGGAACAGCGGCGAGCTCGCGCTGATCGAGCGCGTCTATGCCCATGATTTCCTGGCGCACTGGCCGGCGAGTTCGGAGGTCCCCGAGCGGCGCGGAGTGGAGGGCATTCGCTTCGGCGTGATGCGGATCAGGACCGCGTTCCCCGACTGGCACGAAGAGGTGGCGGACGTGTTCGGCTCCGCCGACAGGGTCGCCAGCCGCTATGTTTCCACCGGCACGCACCAGGGCCCGTTCTGGGGCATCGAACCGACCGGACGGCGGATCGAGATCCAGGAGATTTCGATTTTCAGGATCGCCGATGGCCGCATCGCCGAGCAATGGTGCATGTTCGACGATCTGGCGAGGTTGCAGCAACTGGGTGTCGGCCCCGAATATCTGCGCAAGGTGCTGAAGATCTGAAGAGGCGCGTCGATCCGCCGGATAGCGGCGAACGAGGTCTGCTTGTGCGGGTTCGTTGACAGACTATTAATCCGCTCAGATGAGTATCAATTGCCGTGCGACTATTATTTTCAACGGCTTGCAATGCTCTCAAGATTTCGCGGAGCGAAGGCGATGCGCTTCAGTTGGAGGAGTCTGCTGCTGGCGCCCTTGTTGGCGCCGCTGATGTTCAGCGCAGTGTTCCTGGGTCTGTCCGGCAATAGCAACCCGGTTGTCTCGTTCCTGATCCTGATGATACCGGGCTGCATCATCTCCTACGGCACGACGGTGTTCCTCTTCCTGCCCGCGCTGTTTGTTCTTTCCCTGTGGCGGCCGCTGACGGCTCTGAACGTTTGCCTGCTGGGCCTGGTGCTGGGTGCGGCGGTGTTCTTGCCTTTGACATTGCTGGACTGGAAGTCGAGTGGCCCGGATTCGGGACCTCCGACGGAAAACTTCCTGGTGTTCCTGGTGCGCTGGGCCGCCGATCCGATGACGGCCGTATACCCTCTGGCCGGCCTGATGACGGCGGGATTTTACTGGTGGCTGGGACCGTGGCGACGCGTTGCGCCTCAGGCGCCTTAGCCCATTGGAGCAACCGTTAAACGAAACGCAGCGCGAATCTCAACCAGCCAGGCTAGTTGCCGAGCTTGATACCGGCATCCCTGATCACCTTGCCCCATTCCGGCATTTCTTTCCTGATGATCGCGGCGAACTCGGCCGGCGTGTTGCCGACCGGCTCGAGGCCGAGTTCGTCGAACTTCTTGCGCACCTCCGGCATCGCCAGCGCCTTGACGGTTTCGCCGTGTAATTTATTCACGACATCCCCAGGCGTGCCGGCTGGCGCAAGCAGGCCGAACCACGGCACGGCCTCGAAGCCGGGGAATCCGGATTCCGCCATCGTCGGCAGGTCGGGCGCCAGCGCCGAGCGCTTGATCGAGGTGATGGCCAGCGCACGCAATTTTCCCTCGCGCGCCAGCGGCAGCACGTTCAGGATATTGGCGAACGACATCGTGATCCGGTTGGCGATGAGGTCCGGAATGAACGCCGTGGTGCCGCGATAGGGCACGGCCGCGATATCGACATGCGCCATGTATTTGAACAGTTCGGCGCCCAGATGCTGCGAGGTGCCGACGCCGGCATGGCCATAGGAAAGCTTGCCGGGCTGCGCTTTGGCGAGCGCCACCAGTTCCGCCACGGTCTTGACCGGCAACTCGCTGGGCACGGCGAGCACGTTCGCCGCGATGAAGACCTGCGAGATCGGCGCGAAATCGTTGACCGGGTCGAACGG
>Ga0302279_10002329_pt1 | contig 25386 bp, 18 predicted proteins | sample III_Bog_N3_3_FD_194541 | JGI IMG/M metagenome (GOLD analysis project Ga0302279, IMG submission 194541) | Peat permafrost microbial communities from Stordalen Mire near Abisko, Sweden - III_Bog_N3_3 | ecosystem: Environmental > Terrestrial > Soil > Wetlands > Peat | place: Sweden: Abisko... | reverse complement strand
TGCTCGGCCTGGCGCAAGACGGCCAGGATCTGTTCTTCGGTGTGTCGCTTCTTCATGGGTCCTTGATCGGGTTATACCCGCCAAGGACTCTCACTCAACGCCGGACAGTTTCAGGGGGGCAGGTCAATTGTCCGGTGCTCCCCAAAGGCCTCCTTGCGCGGATCCACGGATGCCAGTGGTTTGGAGCAAATTCCCTTGCGCGCGCCTCGGTTGAGGGTAAGTCCAGTTTGCCCGCCCCGCCGTGTAGGCGTGTACCCCTATGAGCAACAATTCAGATCCCTTTGAGAAGAAACGAAAAGAGTCGGGTGTGCTTAGCTGCGACTTTCAGGGAGAGAGCGTGCCGATGATCCTCCGGCACGAGGATGTCCGAAAGGCCGCCAAGGACTGGAAGACCTTCAGCTCCGACGCCCCCTTCCGGGTTCCCATCCCCTCGGAGGAGGATGTGCGGACGATGCGGCAACTGCCGATAGAGACGGATCCGCCCGACCACACTGACTACAAGGAGGTCGTCGAGCCCTTCTTTCGCAGGGCAAAGGATCCCGCCGTCGTCGCGCGGGTCGAGGCGCTTGTGGGCGAGTTGATCCTGGGCGCGGCCGGCCGCGAGTCGGTCGAGGTCGTCAGGGAGTTCGCTCTGCCGCTCCAGTCCCGCGCCCTCACCTACCTGCTCAACGTGCCAGAGGCCGAGGCCCAGACATGGATTAGCTGGGGTACGCACGTCTTTCGCGACGGGGGCTCCGGCAAGCGAAAGGGCGAGGCCCTCGAGACCTACCTGAACCTGCGGCTGGACAAGGCGGCGGCCAATCCCGGCGAGGACTTTTTTAGCGCGCTCACCCAGGCCCAGTTCCGCGGCAGGCCCCTGACCCGGGAGGAGATGCTGGGCTACGCGAACCTGACCTTCGCGGGTGGCCGCGACACGGTGATCCACACGGTCTCCTCGGTTCTGGCGTACCTAGGGAGGAATCCCCAGGCGTTCGAGTTCCTGAGGAGCGACCCGACGCGCATCGTCCACGCGGTCGAGGAGTTCTTCCGCGTCGTCTCGCCGCTCACCCATATCGGGCGCGTTTGCCCGGTGGACACCGACGTCCACGGGGTGCCCGTCAAGGCGGGCGGGCGCGTGTCCCTGTGCTGGGCCTCTGCCAACCAGGACGAGGCTGCCTTCGAGGCTCCGGGCGAGGTGAGGCTCGACCGGAAGCCAAACCCCCATGTGGCGTTCGGAATCGGGACCCACCTCTGCCTGGGGGCGCCCCACGCCCGGCTCCTCGTGAGGAGCCTGCTCCAGCTGTGCATCGACAAGGTTGCCGTGATCACGGTCCTCGACTCAAAGGACCGCGTGGAGATAGAGGAAGGCTACCAGCGGGTCGCCGGCTTCGAGTACCTGAAGGTGAGGTTCTCGCTTCTGTAGCCGGCGGCGTGCAGGCCTACCGGGAAGGCGGCCGGTCGAGCGCCTCGCGGACCATCCCAAGCACGACCGCCGCCTCGTAGGGCTTGGAAAGGAAGTCGCGCACCCCCAGGCTCTGCGCCTTGGCGATGTTCTCCGCCACGTGGAGGCCGCTTGAGGCAATGACGCGGGCGCCGGGGTTGATCGAGAGGACCATGCTGATCGTCGCTGCGCCGTCCATGACAGGCATCATCATGTCGGTGAGGATCAGGGAGATTTCCCGCCAGTTCAGCGCGTAGTACTCGCAGGCCTTTGCGCCGTCCGTCGCCGTGACCACGCGGTACCCGCTGCGCTCCAGCGTGCGCTTGAGGACCCTGCAGATGGGCTCCTCGTCGTCCACGACAAGGATGGTCTCGCCCTGGCCCTGTGCCTTGAAGGATGACGCCTCCGGCGCCTGGGGCTTTGCCGGAGCCGGCCGATCCTCTGCAGGCAGGTGCACCGAGAACGTGGCCCCGCTCCCCACCTTGCTCGACACGGTCACAAATCCACCGTGGCTCTTGGCGATCGCGTAGACCGTGGCAAGGCCAAGCCCGGTTCCCTTGCCGACCTCCTTGGTCGTGAAAAAGGGCTCGAACACCCGGTCCCTGATGTGGGGCGCGATGCCGTGGCCCGTGTCGTCGACCGCAATGCGCACGAATTTCCCCGGCTTGGCCTCGGGATGCCCGAGGACGCTCGCCTCGTCGCAGAGCTGGTTTGTCGCCAGAATCGACAGGACCCCGCCCGTGGGCATCGCGTCCCGCGCGTTCACGGCCAGGTTGAGGAGGACCTGGTGGAGCTGGGTCGGGTCGCCCGCCACCCGCCAGAGGCCGGCCGGCGCCTCCGAAACGATCTGGATGTTGCGGGGGAAGGTCTCCCGGATCAGGGAGTCAAAGTCCGCGAGCAGCGCTGCGAGGTCGACGGCCACTTTCTGTCCCTCGAAACCGCGCGCGAAGGTGAGCACCTGGCGCACCAGACTCGCCCCACGCTGCGCGCTCATGCGGATCGCGTCGATCACCTTGGCCTGTTCGGGATCACCGCGAGAGTCCGCCTTCAGGAGGTCGATCGAGATCAGGATAGGCGCGAGCACGTTGTTGAGGTCGTGGGCGACACCGCCGGCCAGGGTGCCGATGCTCTCCATGCGCTGGGTGCGCAGGAGCCTCGACTCAAGCTTCCGTCGCTCGGAGACGTCCCTGAAGCTCCAGACCCGGCCGATCACCTCGGTCCCGATGCGATGCGGCTGGGAGTAGCGCTCGAACACCCGGCCGTCCTTGAACTCGAGGACATCGAAGCTTTCCTCCTCGGGATGGGAGTAGAGCTCGCGCACCTTGCGGACAAAAGCGTCCGGGTCGGTGAGCTGGGCCAGCACGAAGCTCAGGGCCTTCTCGTCGTCCTTGGCGGCGACGATCTCGGGCGGCAAGCGCCACATCTCGATGAACTTGCGGTTAAACTTGGTGAGCTTGCCCTTGCCGTTGGCCACCAGGATCCCGTCCACGGTCGACTCGAGGGTCGAGTCGAGCAGCGACAGGGATTCGGCAAGCTCCTGGAGCGCGCGCTTGTGCGGCGTGATGTCGCGGTACGTCCAGATCCTGCCGTAGTTGCGGCCGTCCTTGCCGACGACGGGCGAGGCGTAGCGGTCCAGCACGGTCCCGTCCTTAAGCTCGACTTCGTGCCGCGAGGCTTCGAGCGGCTTCGACAGTGCCTGGTCGTTCAGGCGGTTGAAGCGCTCGGGGTCCTTGGCCATGTCGGCGATCAGGGCGAGGTGCCGCGCCTCGTCGGGGGCGTCGAGCACGTGTCTCGGGGCCCTCCAGATCTCGGCAAACCTCCTGTTGGAGAAGACGATCCTGCCGTTTTGGTCGGCAAGCACGATGCCGGAGATCGTCGAGTTGAGCTGCGCCTCGAAGAATGCCGTCTTGCTGCGCAGCTCCTCCTCGGCCTTCCGCTGCTCGGTGACGTCGCGCCCGGCGCTCAGGAAGTGGATGATCTCGCCCTCGGTGTTCTTGATCGGGGTGATGGTCTTCGACTCCGTGTAGAGCTCTCCGGTCTTCCTCCGGTTTATGAGCTCCCCGCGGAAGACGAGCCCCGCGTTTATCCTCTCCATCATGCTGGCGTAGAACTTCGCGTCGTGGACGCCCGACTTTACGATCCGGGGCGACTTCCCCACGGCCTCCTTCCGCGAGAAGCCCGTGTGGCTCTCAAACGCGGCGTTCACGTACTGGATGGTGCACGAGCGGTCGGTGATCATCACCAGGTCGGCCGACTGCTCGACCGCGGCCGAGAGCAGGGTGAGCATGTCCGCCGAATGGCGGCTCTTCGTTATGTCCCGCATCTCCCCGGACATTCTGATTGCGGCGCCCGCCGCGTTCCTGAGGATCGCAGCCCGGTCGTGCACGATCACATAGGTGCCATCTGCCCGGCAAAAGCGGTACTCGTTCTCCCATTGGTCGGCACTGCTCTCCAGCGCGTCCCGTATGCCCCTTAAGACGCGCTCCCGGTCCTCCGGGTGAACCGCCTCCTCCCTGTGCCTGCCGTTTCTGTAGGTGCCCGCCCGATGCCCAAAGACCGCGGCAAACGTGTCGCTCCACCAAAAGGTATCATTCTCAATATCGCAGTCCCAGACGACGGCGTCCGCCGAGTGGGACAGGAGCTCGAAGCGCTGCTGGCTCTGGCGGAGCGCGCGGCGGACCTCGAGGTGACCCATCACCTGGTGGGCGATCATGCGCAGGGACTGAAGCTGGCCGTCCCCGAGGATCCGCGGCACCCTGTCGGCAACGCAGAGGGTGCCTATCGCGTGGCCGGAGGGGGTGACCAGCGCGAAGGCGCCGTAGGCCCGGATGCCGGGCCTGCCGTCCACCGCGGGGTTTCCCTCGAACCGGGGGTCCGCCTTGGCGTCTGCCACCAGAAACGGCTCGGCTGGGGAGAGGATGGCATGGCCGCAAAGGGACTGGGAACGGGGGCCATCGGACAGGGCGAGGCCATGCGCCGCCTTGATGACCTGGCGATCCTCGGTGACGAGCGAAATGAAGGCCATCGGGGTGTCGCAGGCATGCGCCGCAAGGGCCGCAAAACCGTCCAGAACGGCGTCACGGGGCGCCTCAAGCACTCCGTACTCGCGCACGGCCCGAAGGCGTAGGGATTCAGCCGTTGATGGCAAGGAGGGTGCAGGGATCATTCAAGCCCGTAGGCGTTCAAGTCCCGACGATTGTCTCGTTCAGTCTACCATACAAGCACGCAAAATCGGGCCGCCTTGGGCCCGGTTTCCGGCCCATAGCCCCGCGCCGGCCGCCTAGAAGCGGGCCGTCTTGCTCGCAAGCTCGTAGCTGATCTTTCCCTCAATGATCTCCCTTAGCGCGGTATCCTCCGCGGAGAGCTTCTCGAGCGACTCCACGAGGGGGCGGTTGCCCCTCTTCAGCTGCTTTACGCGGCGCGAGACCACGTTCACCAGGATATTCGGGTCGTCGATCACCTTCAGGGCTTCCTTCACGTAAGCATCTCTCATGGCAGGGAGGTTACGCAGGGGCGTCGGCGAACACGACCCCTATCTCCCGCCGTCCGTCGTTTGGCATCAAATGAGCGGCAGGTCACCCAGTTAGGGCAGTTATCACCCCATCCTTGGTCGCCCTTTGGAAGAGCTTTGCTCCGGTCGGTCAAACGTCCACCAGGCGATAGCCGATGCCCGACTCCGTCCTCAGGTGCCTTGGCTTGTGGGGCTCGGTCTCAAGCTTCTGGCGTATGTGGGTCATGTGGACCCTGAGGTAATGGGTGTTTTCCTCGGCCTTGGGGCCCCAGAGCTCGCGCAGCATCTGCCCGTGCGTGACCACCTTGCCCCTGTGGATGACCAGGAGGCGCAGCATCGCGTACTCCTTGGCCGTGAGCCGGACCTCGATGCCGGCCTTCCTGACCATGCGCGCGCTCAGGTCGACCTCGACGTCCCCGAACTTGATCACCGCCGGCTCGTTCTCCTCGGGCATGCGCCGGAGGATGGCGCGGATGCGCGCCAAGAGCTCGGCCGAGCCGAACGGCTTGGTCAGGTAGTCGTCCGCACCCGCGTCCAGGGCCGAGACCTTGTCGGCCTCGGCGGCAAGGACCGTGAGTACCAGAACGGGGACCTTCGACCACTCCCTGAGCAGCTTCAGGACCTCGAGGCCCCCCATGTCGGGGAGGCCGAGGTCAAGCACCACGGCGTCGGGATGGGACCTGGCGGCCTCCTCGAGCCCGATCCTGCCCGTGTCGGCCTCGACCACATTGATGCCGGCCGCCTCCAGCGTGATGCGCAGCAGGCGACGGATCTGAACCTCGTCGTCGATCACCAGGACCGTCAGTTTTGTGGCACTCATTAGATGAACTTTATTCTTCGGGAACGTCGCCGTGCGCCTTGTAGGGAAGGTACACCGTGAGGACGGCCCCGCCACCCGGGTTTTCGCCGGCGACCACGTCTCCTCCCTGGGCGGTCACGAAGCCCCGGATAATCGACAGGCCAAGGCCGAGGCCGCCCGCCCTGGCCGCGTCCCCGCGCTGGAATTTCTGGAAAAGTCGTTCGCGCATCGCTGCCGGAAGCCCGGGCCCCCGGTCCGCCACGGTGAAGAAGATCCGTGACTTTGAGCGGTCCAAGCCGGCTGCAAGGAAGATTGCGGTTTCCTGAGGCGTGTGCAATGCAGCGTTTAACAGGAGGTTCGCGATCACCTGCTCCATGAGGGCCGCGTCCGCCCGGAACAGGGGAAGGTCCCTGGGGATGCTGATCTCGAAGGGGTGCCCCGCCAAGTGCTCGCTCACGCCATCCACCGCCGCGTTCACCAGGTCGTGGCCATCGCACCAGTCGAGCCTCGGCTTGAGTGCCCCGGATTCCAGGCGCGTCTGGTCGAGCAGGTTATTGACCAGGCGGTTCAACCGGCGGGTGGCGGTCTTTATCTCCTCGGCCAGGTTCGCGCGGGTCGCGTTGTCGGCGGCGGCCAGGTTCTCGACCGCGGCGCTTAGGACTGCAAGCGGCGTCTTTAGCTCGTGCGAGACGCCGTCGAGGAGGGTCCGGTGGAGCTTGTCGGACTCGGCGAGGAGCTTCTCGCGCTCGCCCGCGGCGCGGAGCTGCTCCCGCTCGACAAGCTGCGAGAGCTGGTTCGCGAAGCTTTCGGCCAGGTCCCGCTGCGCGAGCGTCAGCACGGAGTCGGGGGGCATCTTGATCACCAGGACGCCGATCGCGGTGTCCTCCCGCACGAGCGGCAGGTGAAACCCCTCGGCCGAGGGCAGCGTGTCCGTGAAGCGCCCCGCCTTCTTGCGGTTGCGCCAGGCCCAGTCGGCGACGCCGCGCTCCTTCTCGTTGATCGCAAAGGAGCCTGCAAAATGGGGCATGAGCGCCGAGCCGTTGCCGTCGTCCAGGAGGAGCGCCGTCTTCGCCCCGAAATACTTGTCCGCCTGCCTGAGCGCCGCAAACACGGCGTCGTCGAGCGTCCGCGCCGCGCTGATGGCCTGGGTCAGGTGGAAGAGGGCCGTGGCCCGGTCCTCGCGCATCCTCTCGTTGCGCTCCTGCGCGCGGACGCGCGCGGTGAGCTGCCCCGCGATGAACGCCACGACAAAGTACGTGCCAAAGAGGAGCCCGTCCTCGAAGCGGTCGATCCTGAACGTGAAGAGGGGCGGGATGAAGAGGTAGTCCCAGGTGAGGGCGCTCGCCACTCCCGCCACGAACACCGGACCCGGTCCCACCCGCAGGCTAAGGACGATCACGGCCATCAGGTAGAACATTCCCACGGAGAGGTAACCGGAGTGGGGGACGATGAACCAGCTCGCAAGGGTGAGCGCCGCGAGGGCGCCGAAGACCTCGGCGTATTCGTGCGCGGGGGAAACCGCCGCCGGCCGCCAGTTGACCCAGGTGGCCTCCGCCTGGTCGGAGCGCTCCGCGGGCACGACATAGATGTCGATCGTCCCGCCGATCCTGAGGAGGCGGTCGACCAGGTTGCCCCCCTTCAGGGTGTCGATCCATCTCGAGTTGCGCGACTTGCCGACCACGATCTGGGTCGCGTTGTTCTGGAGCGCCACGCGGACCAGGGCGTCGGCCACGTCGTCGTCATGCGTGACGACGATCTCGGCACCGAGCTCGCGGGCGAGGGATAGGTTCTTCTCGAGGCGGCGCTTTGAGTCGGGCTCGAGCGGGGCGGAGGACTCGACGCTCACGGCGATCCATGATGCACCCTGCGAGGCGGCCATGCGCCGCGTCCAGCGGACGAGCTGGGTGGAGGAAGGGCTCGGGCCCACGGCTACGAGGAGGCGCTCGCCCGAGCGCCACACGGTCTTGAATGTCCCGACGGATCGCAGCTCCCTGAGGCGCTTGTCGACATGCTCGGCGACGAACCTGAGCGCGAGCTCCCTGAGGGCCGTCAGGTGCGTGTCCTTGAAGAAGTTCTCCGCGGCCGCGGCGGCCCGCCCCTCCATGTAGACCTTTCCCTCCCTGAGCCTCTCGCGGAGCGCCTCGGGCGTGATGTCCACAAGCTCGATCTGGTCCGCCATGCCGAACACCGAGTCCGGGACGGTCTCGTGCACGGTGGCACCCGTGATCTGACGCACGGCGTCGGAGCGGCTCTCGATGTGCTGCACGTTGAGGGTCGTGAAGACGTCGATCCCGGCGTCCAGGAGCTCCACAACGTCCTGGTAGCGCTTGGGGTGGCGCGACCCCGGGGCGTTCGTGTGGGCGAACTCGTCGACGAGGACAAGGCGCGGCTTGCGGGCCAGTATGGCCTCAAGGTCCATCTCCGTAATCCTGATGTTCTTGTACTCGATCTCCTTGCGGGGAATGACCGGCAGGCCGGCGAGCAGCGCCTCGGTCTCTGTGCGCCCGTGGGTTTCCACGACACCGACCACGAGATCGACCCCCTCGTGCAGCTCCTGCTGCGCGGACCGGAGCATCGCATAGGTCTTGCCGACCCCCGGGCACATCCCGAAGAACACCTTGAGCTTGCCCCTGCGGGCTCGCTGCTCCTCGCGGTTTAGCGATGCGAGGAGGGCATCGGGGTCGGGGCGGTGGTCGGTCATTGCCGGTTTGATTGTGGCGGGTTGGCGGGTGTGCGCAAGCTGCCCGAGGGGCAAGGCGCCGCCCCGGTCCATCATCCCGCCGCCGGAATCACGGCTGCAGGGAGCGCGGGTTGGTGGGCCGCGATCGAGGGTCGGCTTGGGAGGACCCCGAGTCCCGGATTGAGCCTAGATGCCCTACAGCCATGCCGGAGATGAACCCGGCAACGGCCACGAGCACGTAGGCCCATACCCTAGCTCGCTCGAGTTTCTTAGCCACGTGAGTGTCATTTCGCGCCTGAGGCGTTGTCCAGGGCGATGTTGAGCCGGAGCACGTTCACGCCGGATTCGCCAAAGATCCCAAGGTTGCGCCCCTCGGTGGACGCGGCAATGAGCGCCTGGACCTTCTCCAGTGAAAGCCCGCGGGCCTTCGCCACCCGTGAAGCCTGCGCGGCCGCGTTTTCCAGGCTTATGTGGGGATCCAGGCCACTTCCGGACGAGGTTACGGCGTCAGCCGGAACCGGGGCGCTCGGTGAGAGGCAGTTGGTGGTCCGGTATGCGGCCACGGCCGCCTTTATGCTGTCGTTTAGCTTCTGGCTCGTCGGCCCGAAGTTCGTCCCTCCCGAACTCGTCGCGTCATAGCCCGTGCCCGCGGCCGAGGGCCTGGGCTGGAAGTATTTGTCGCTCGAGAAATTCTGGGCGAGGAGCGTGGAGCCGCGCACGGTGCCGTCCTTGTCGACGACGAGGCTCCCGTTCGCCTTGGCCGGGAAGAGGGCCTGTGCGCCCGCCCAGACGGCAAGCGGGTAGGCCCCGCACACGAGGACGGCCAGAACCAGCGTCAGCAACACCGAGATCTTTAGGTCGTTAAGTAGAGTCTTCATGGTTCAGACGAGGTGAATGGCGTTGATGATCACGTCTATGAGCTTGATGCCGATGAACGGGATGATGATCCCGCCCAGGCCGTAGATAAGGAGGTTGCGCCTGAGCATGGAGGCCGCGCCGATCGGCCTGTAGGCGACGCCCTTCAGCGCGAGGGGGATCAGCGCAATGATCACCAGGGCGTTGAAGATAACGGCGCTTAGGATCGCGCTCAGGGGCGAGGCCAGGTGCATGACGTTGAGCGGGGCTATCGCCGGGAAGACGCCCACCAGCATCGCGGGTATGATCGCGAAGTACTTGGCCACGTCGTTGGCGATGCTGAAGGTCGTGAGGGCGCCTCGGGTGATGAGGAGCTGCTTCCCGATCTCCACGATGTCGAGGAGCTTTGTCGGGTTCGAGTCGAGGTCCACCATGTTGCCGGCCTCCTTGGCGGCCTGGGTTCCGGTGTTCATGGCGACCCCCACGTCCGCCTGGGCAAGCGCCGGGGCGTCGTTGGTGCCGTCGCCCGTCATCGCCACAAGGTGCCCGGCCGCCTGCTCCTCGCGGATGCGCGCGAGCTTCATCTCGGGGGTTGCCTGGGCGAGGAAATCGTCGACGCCGGCCTCGGCGGCGATGGCCGCCGCGGTCAGGGGATTATCGCCGGTGATCATCACGGTGCGTATGCCCATGGCCCTCAGCTGGGCAAATCGCTCCTTGATGCCCCCCTTCACCACGTCCTTTAGGAAGATGACGCCAAGGGTCTCGCGGCCCTCGGCCACGACGAGCGGCGTGCCGCCCTGGCGCGAGATGTCGTCCACCGCGGCCGCGGCGGAGGGCGGGAACTCGGCGCCCTGGGACTCCACCCAGGCCCTCACGTTGGCCGCCGCGCCCTTCCGTATCGAGCGGGCGGGCGCGCCGTCGGCTCCTGCCAGGTCGACCCCGCTCATGCGGGTCTGCGCCGTGAAGGGGACAAAGGTGGCCCTGCTGGCCGTCAGGTCGCGACCCCGCAGCTGGAACCTTTCCTTGGCGAGGACGACGATGCTCCGGCCTTCGGGCGTCTCGTCGGCAAGCGAGGCCAGCTGGGCGGCGTCGGCGAGGCGCTCGGGCGTCACGCCCGGCGCCGGGATGAACGAGGTCGCCATGCGGTTGCCGAGCGTGATCGTGCCGGTCTTGTCCAGGAGGAGGACGTCGATGTCGCCCGCCGCCTCGACCGCGCGTCCGCTCATGGCGAGCACGTTCCTCTGGAGCAGGCGGTCCATGCCGGCGATGCCGATTGCGCTCAGGAGCCCGCCGATCGTTGTCGGAATAAGGCACACGAGGAGGGCGATCAGCGCCGTGATCGAGAAGGCGACGTTTGAATAGATGCCGAAGGGCTTTAGCGCGATTATGACCAGAAGGAAGATGAACGTGAGCGCCGACAGGAGGATCGTGAGCGCGATCTCGTTCGGGGTCTTCTGGCGCGTCGCGCCCTCGACCAGGCTGATCATGTGGTCCAGGAACCCCTCGCCGGGGTTGGCCGTGATGCGGATCAGCAGGTGGTCCGAGAGGACCCCTGTGCCGCCGGTGACGGCGCTTCGGTCGCCGCCGGCCTCGCGGATCACCGGGGCCGACTCTCCCGTGATTGCTGACTCGTCGACCGAGGCGGCACCCTCGACCACCTCGCCGTCGCCCGGGATGAGTTCGCCCGCGGTGACGACCACCAGGTCACCCTTCCTAAGGAGGGAGGCGTCAACGGGTTCGAGCGTTCCATTCGAGGCGCGGCGCTTGGCCACAAGCTGCTTGCGCGAGGCTCGCAGCGCCCGCGCCTGCGCCTTGCCGCGGCCCTCGGCCACGGCCTCAGCAAAATTCGCGAAGACGACCGTGAAGAGGAGCCAGAGGGCGATCTGGAGCACGTAGCTGAACGGCTCCTTCGAGGTGAAGAGCTGCTGGAACGTGAGCACGGCGCCGATCAGGGTGATGAACATCACCGGGTTCTTGATCTGCTGCCTCGGGCTCAGCTTCGTGAACGAGTCCACGACGGCCTTCTGCATGATGTCGCGGTCGAAGAGTGAAATGGATTTTGAGCTCATGGTAGCGTGTAAGGGTGGGAGGGGAGGGCCGTTGCCGGCCTAGAACAGGGTTCCTGCGCCCATCAGGTAGTGCTCAACGATAGGACCTACTGCCAAGGCCGGCAGGAAGGTGAGGGCGCCCACCAGGAGCACCGTCCCGATGAGCAGCACGACGAAGGTGACCCCCTCGGTCTTGAAGGTGCCCGCGCTCGCGGGGATCATCTTCTTCGAGGCGAGGTTGCCCGCGAGCGCAAGGATCGGGATGATCATCAGGAAGCGGCCAAAGAGCATCGCAATCCCTAGGGTCGTGTCCCAGTGCGGGTTGCCGTCGGCCGGGGCGGCCGTCAGGCCCGCGAATGCGCTGCCGTTGTTGCCGACGGCGGAGCTGTAGGCGTAGAGGATCTCGCTGAAGCCATGCGGGCCCGCGTTGTTGAGGCCGGCCTGGCCCCAGTCGGTCACGCTCGCCCAGGCGGTGAAGCCGAGGATCGTCGCGGCGAGGACCATGAGGACGAGCATCACGAGCTTCACGTCGTAGGCCTCGATCTTCTTTCCGACGTACTCGGGCGTGCGCCCGACCATGAGGCCCGCGATGAAGACCGCCAGGACAACGAAGATCAGCATGCCGTAGAGGCCGGCGCCCACGCCGCCGAAGATCACCTCGCCCGTCTCGATGTTGAAGAGGGGCACCATGCCGCCGATGGGGGTGAAGGAGTCGTGCATCGCGTTCACCGCGCCGCAGGAGGCGTCCGTAGTGATCGTGGCGAAGAGGGCCGAGTTGAAGATCCCGAAGCGGACCTCCTTGCCCTCCATGTTGCCGCCGGAGGCGGCGACGCCGAGCGCCTGGTGGATGGGGTTGCCGCTCGACTCGGCCTTCCAGCACACGAGGGCGCCGGCCAGGAACATCGCGAACATGGCGCCCCAGACGGCCCAGCCGTGGCGCTGGTTCTTCACCATCCTCCCGAGGTAGTAGGTGAGTGCGCTCGGGATCGCAAAGATCGAGAGCATCTGGAAGAAGTTGGAGAGCGGGGTCGGGTTCTCGAAGGGGTGCGCGGCGTTCGCATTCACGTACCCGCCGCCGTTGGTTCCAAGCATCTTGATCGCGATCTGCGAAGCCACAGGGCCCTGGACGATGGTCTGCGTGTCAACCGACTGGTCCACCATGACCGGCGTCTTCCCGTCGGCCGCCAGGACCGCTTTGCCCGCAGCGTCGACCTTAGGGACCTGGATGGTGTAGGGCTCGTAGGTCTTCGCGACCGTGTACGGCTTGAAATTCTGGATGATCCCCTGCGAAACCAGGAAGAGCGCGAATACAAGGCAGATCGGAACGAGCAGGTAGTAGGTGACACGAACGACATCGACCCAGAAGTTGCCGATCGTCTGGACGGAGTGCCTCGAGATTCCCCTGACGAGCGCCGCCGCGATGGCGATCCCGGAGGCCGCCGACGTGAAGTTGTGGATGACGAGAGCCACCATCTGGGAGAGGTACGACATCGTCGACTCGCCCGAGTAGCTCTGCCAGTTCGTGTTGGTCGTGAAGCTCGCGGCGGTGTTGAACGCAAGGTGCGGCGCGAGCCCCGGGAAGCCCTGGGGATTGAGCGGCAGGTGGTCCTGGTAGCGCAGCATGAAGTAGGTCATGAGCATCCCGACCAGGCTGAAGGCCAGCAGGGACACCGTGTAGCTGATCCAGTCCTGCTCGACGTTGCGGTCGATGCCGCAGATCCAGTACGTGGCCCGCTCAAAGGGCTTCACGAGCCGGTCGATGAACGTCTCCCCGCGCGCGTCGAGGACGCGCACCAGGTAGACGCCGAGCGGCTTGGTGATCAAGACGAGCAGGCCCACGAAGAGGGCCAGCTGGAACCATGAGTTGGGATTGTTCATTGCGGGAGGCGCCTAGAACTTCTCGGGCCGCAGGACGGCGACCACGAGATAGACGAGGCATGCTACGGAGATGAGACCTATGATTAAGTTTTCCATGGGAAGATGGTGGCGGAGCCGTGCGGGCCCCGCCTGGGAGGGTGCCTCAGCGCACCTTCTCGCAGAAGTAGGCGTAGGCCACGCAGACGGCGAAGAACCCTACGGCGATAAGAATAAAGGCGGCGTCGCTCATGGGGGAGGGCCGCTTAGGCGGCTGCCCTGCGGCTAGAGCGCAGGCCTGACGTGGAGCGGTGCAGTTTCATGGGTCCAATCGTAGCACCTAAATCGATATCCACTCAGTTAATTACCGATGTGAAACCGCTAAGAGTGTGTTAAGAGCGCGGCTTTCCGCCTTTCCTAAGCACCGCAGGCGCAACCGGCCGGGCCCTACCAGCCGACGCGTAGCCCTGCCTCGGCCGTCCGCCGGGGCGCGACGTTGAACACGCCGAGCGCGCTGTGGGCGGTCTCGACCCTTTCGTCCCCTAGGTTTGAGACGCCGGCAAAACATTCGGCATGAGCCGAAACCACGAGGCGCGCCGACATGTTGATCACGGTGTAGGACGCGAGGGGAAGCAGGTTCTGGTCGTCGTCAAACTGCGCCCCCGATCCCCGCGCGAGAACAGAAAGGTAAAGCGGCCGCAGCGGATGCCAGCGCAGGCCGACCGAAGCCGTCCAGCGCGGCACCTCGGCGAGCGAATTACCGACGAGGGCGGGGGCCACCGGCGCCGAGGCGACCGTTGCAGATTCGCAAATGACGGAGGCGCTCAGGTCCAGCGTGGTTGCCGGCGCCCAATCGGCCCCGAGTTGCGCCCCGTGCGTGTCGACGCGCCCGAGGTTCAGGCGCTCCTGACCTGTGGATCCCGCCGGCAGGACGCCGAACAGGGGGAAGGTCCCGGGGCCCTCGGCGAGCGTCACGTTCGCCACCGGGTCGTCCAGGCGGGCCGCGAAGCCCGTGAGGGAGACGCTCGCAGCCCCGCGGGTCCAGGTGGCGCCGATTTCACCGGTGTCGGCGTGCTCGGTCGAGAGGGCCGGGTTCGCGAGGGTCGTGGTGTTGCCCTGCCGAAACGGCCGGTAGAGCTCGTTCAGGGTGGGCTGCCTGAAGGCGTGCTGGGCCGACGCATGGAGGCGCAGGCCGTCAGCGACGTTCCAGGTGAGGCCGGCGCTCGGGCTAAACTCGATCCCGGAGCGGTCGGGGTAGAGGGTCTGGAGGAGAAGGGTCCCGCTTGAGATCTCGGTGTTCCTGAGGTGGCCGTCCGTGTCCTCCCAGTGGTCGAGGCGGGCTCCGGCCGTAAAGCGCAGGCCCGGGGCGATGGCCTGGGCCCGCTCCGCGAAAAGGCCCTCGAAATCCTGCCTTCCGCCGGCGAAGCGCTGCTCCGTGTAGGCGCCCTTTGCATACAGGAAATCCTCGCGCGTCTCCCCGGCCACATCGCGGAAGTCGCCGCCGAAGGTGGTCGAGCCGCCGAGCGAATCCTTGAGCGTCGCCGAGGCCTCCAGGCCCACGGCGGTCGCCGGTACGGCAAACTGAAGGCTCGCCGGCGTCTCAAGGGTGCGCGCGCTGTTGACCGAGCTGAACGACTGCGAGGAGTCCTGGCCTTGGAGGTACGCAGTCGCCTCCCATGACCCGTCCGGGCCCGCTTGCCCGGAAAGCGCCACCGAGCCGAAGACCTCGCGCAGCCGGTTCTGCTGGTATTCGGTCCCGTTGTCCCTCCATTCCTCGTAGCGGCGGAGCGTCACCACCATGGCGACGGCGCCGCCCAGGGGCCCCCGCCACCGCGCCGACTCGAGGTTATGGCGACTGGCGGCATCAATGTCGACGGGACCGCGGTTCTCGGGCGCCACCAGGTTTGTCCCCGCGGTCGCGAACACCTCCCCGCGCAGTTCAAGGACCCCGGGGCCGGCGGCAACCGCCTGCGAGAGGTCGGCCATCTCGGTGCCAAAGTTGGCAACACGCAGGAGCGCATACCCGTCTCCGGCCCGAGGAGCCACCGTGAACAGCTGGATCACGCCGGCCAGGGCCGCGTCGCCCCAAGCGGTGGCGCCGCCTCCGGGCACGATCTCGGCCCGCGCGAGCGACTCGACCGGCACGAGGCTCCACGGAACCCAGCCGCCGAAGGGATCGTTTAGAGGCACGCCGTCCAGGAGGACGAGCGAGCGGCTGGCGCCGGTCGGCCCGAGGCCACGGAGGGAGACCCCCTGCGATGTCGGGTTTGCCGTCATGCTGTCGTTTCTCCGGAACAGGCTGAAATCCGCGGAGGAGCGCAGCACGTCGTCGGTGGTGGCCGAGAAGGTGTCGTCGAAGGACTCGCTGGAGACCACGTCCACGCTGAACGGGACCTGGGAAAGGGGCTCCGGGGTGCGCGTCGCGCTCACGGTCATCGGGTCCAGGGTCTGGACCTGGGCGCGGGCCGTCAGAGCGACGAGGAGCGCGAGGGGTAGGGGGAGGCGCACAGGCACCGCAGCTTGAGCGGCGCCGCGAAACAATCAACAGGGTTGGGCTTTTTTCTGTAAATGGACGTTGAAGAATCGGTTGCTGCACGTATGTTCCGCGGTTCCGAAACCAAGATGGCGTTTGTTACCCCCTCAACCGCTGCGGAGAGCTATGACGTGATTGTCGTTGGATCCGGCGCCGCCGGGGGACAGGCTGCGTACACGCTCACGATGGAGGGGGCGAGGGTCCTGATGATCGAGGCAGGGCGCAACTACGACCCGAGGACCGAGACCCCCATGTTCCAGACCAATAGCATGGCGCCCTTAAGGGGCGCGGCCACGCCCGACAAGCCCTACGGCTATTATGACGCCACCGTGGGTGGCGGATGGGAAGTGCCGGGCGAACCCTACACGAACGCCTCCGACGAGGAGAGCCGCCAGTTCATGTGGTACCGTTCGAGGATGCTCGGCGGCAGGACCAACCACTGGGCGCGGCATGCCCTGCGCAACGGTCCCTACGATTTCAAGCCGAGGAGCCGGGACGGGCTGGGGTTTGACTGGCCGATCTCCTACCAGGATGTCGCCCCCTATTACGACAAGGTCGAGATGCTGATCGGGGTCTATGGGACGAACGACGGGCTTGAGAACACGCCCGACTCGCCCGAGGGCTGCCTGCTGCCGCCGCCGAAGGCCCGGATCGGGGAGCTCCTGGCGCGCCAGCGGGGCCGCAGGATCGGGGTCCCGGTGATCCCGATCCGCCGCGCGGTTCTCACGCGCCCGCTCGACCACCAGGCGATCCCGCCCAAGCTCCACCCCGGAAACCCCAAGGCGCAGCGGATCCTTGCCGAGGACATGCAGGGCCGCGCCGCCTGCTTCTGGGCGACCTCGTGCGGGCGCGGGTGCGCGATCCGCGCGAATTACCAGTCGACGACCGTGCACCTCCCCCCGGCCCTTGCGACGGGCAACCTGGATATTCTCGTGGGCGCGATGGTGCGGGAGGTGCCGCTCGACGGTGCGGGGAAGGCGACCGGGGTCGTCTACGTCGACAAGGCCACCGGCTCGGAGCACCGCGCCGGGGCGCGCGCCGTGGTCCTCGCGGCGAGCGCCTGCGAGACCGTGCGCCTGATGCTCAACTCCAAGTCCAGCCGCTGCCCGAACGGCCTCGGGAATTCGAGCGGGCTGGTCGGCAAGTACATCATGGACACCGTGGGGGCCGGCTGGGGCGGCCAGATTCCGCTCCTTGAGGACCTTCCGCCCCACAACGAGGACGGGGCGGGGGGCCTGCATGTCTACTCGCCCTGGTGGCTCTACAAGGAGCAGCTTGCGGGCAAGCTGGGCTTCGCCCGGGGCTACCATGTCGAGTTTGGGACCGGCCGCGGGATGCCCGGGGCCAACGCCCCCTACGTGCCCGACGAGGGCGGCCGGACCCGGTTTGGGCCCGGCCTTAAAGAGGACGCCCGTCGCTACTACGGCTCCCAGATCTTCTTCTCGGGAAGGGGCGAGATGATCCCCAACGAGGACTCCTACTGCGAGATCGACCCGAAGGCCGTCGACCGGTGGGGCATCCCCGTCCTCCGCTTTCACTGGAAATGGTCGGAGCACGAGACCCGGCAGGCGGCGCACATGCAGCGCACCTTTGCCGACTGGGTCGAAGCCATGGGAGGGGTTAACCGCAGGAAGCCCGCGGAGGACGGGAGCAAGGTGATCGAGCCCGGGGGCAAGGTGATCCACGAGGTGGGGGGGACGATCATGGGAGCCGAGGCTTCGAAGTCTGTCACCAACTCCTGGTCGCAGACCTGGGACGTCAGCAACGTGTACGTGGCCGATGGCGGCGTCTTCGCCTCGAACGCCGACAAGAACCCGACCCTGACGATCATGGCCCTTGCCTGGCGGGCGGCGGACAGGATCCTGGACGAGATGAGGAGGGGAAATGTCTGAGCCGGGCTCCAGCGGCCAACCTCTAGCGGCGCGCATGGACAGGCGCGTGGCGATCAAGTGGATGCTCGCGGCCAGTGCCGGCGCGCTCCTGGTGGACCCGCTCGGGCTTTCCGCCGCCGCCCCCGACGCGGCGCCCGGGGGCTACGGCAAGGATCCCGACCTCCTGAAGGAGCACAAGCCGGGCGACTCCTGGCCGCTCACCTTCTCCGAGGCCGTGCGTCGCGACGCCGCGGCGCTGTGTGACATGGTCATCCCGGCCGACGGGCGCTCGCCCAGCGCCTCGTCGCTCGGCGTCCACGACTTCATCGACGAATGGGTGAGCGCCCCCTACGCGGCCCAGGCGAAGGACCGGAAGGTCGTGCTGGAGGGCCTTGCATGGGTCGACACACAGTCGAGGAAGCGCTTCGGCCGGGCCTATTCCGACGCGACCCCGGAGCAGCGCCTGTCCCTTTGCGGCGAGATGGCCCCGGCGGCTCCGGCCGGCTCCGAACTCGAGAACCCCTCCAGGTTCTTCAGACGCTTCAGGAACCTGACGATGGCGGGGTTCTTCTCGACCCCGGACGGGATGAAGGACCTCGGGTACGTGGGCAACGTCCCGCTTCCGCGCTTCGAGGGCCCGCCGGCCGACCTCGTGGCCAAGCTCGGGCTAACGGGCGAGGTCACGTGGTGACCCGCCCCGTTCCGCCCCCGGAAAGCATGACGTTCGCGTTGGACATCCCTCCCAAAGAAGCCCTCCCTTAAGCCCCTCCCTCGAACCCAAATCATGGCCCTTATAGACCCCGCATCGGCAGCGCAGACCTATGACGTGATCGTGGTGGGTTCGGGAGCGGCCGGGGGCCAGGCCGCGTACACCCTCACGATGGAGGGCGCCCGGGTTCTTATGCTTGAGGCGGGGCGCAACTACGAGCCGCGGACCGAGAGCCCCATGTTCCAGACCCCGGACATGGCGCCCCTCCGGGCCCAGGGCACCCCCGGGAAGCCCTTCGGGTTCTTTGACGCGACCGTGGATGGCGGATGGTCCGTCCCCGGGGAGCCCTACACGAACGCGTCCACCGAGGCCGGGCGCAATTTCACGTGGTGGCGGGCGAGGATGCTCGGCGGCAGGACGAACCACTGGGGGAGGATCTCCCTTAGGAACGGCCCCTATGACTTCAAGCCGAGGAGCCGCGACGGCCTCGGGTTCGACTGGCCCATCTCCTACGAGGACGTGGCCCCCTACTACGACAAGGTCGAGATGCTGATCGGCGTCTATGGGACGAACGAGGGCCTCGAGAACACCCCCAACTCGCCCGACGGCGTCCTCCTGCCCCCGCCCAAGGCGAGGATAGGGGAACTCCTCGCAAAGCAGCGCGGCCGCACCCTCGGGATCCCCGTGATCCCGATCCACCGCGCCGTCCTGTCGCAGCCCCTCGACCACGCCTCGATCCCGGCGAAGCTCCACCCCGGAAACGCAAAGGCGCAGCGGATCCTCGCCGAGGACATGCAGAACCGAGCCGCCTGCTTCTGGGCGACGCCCTGCGGCCGGGGATGCGCCATCAGGGCAAACTACCAGTCGACGACGGTCCACATCCCCCCCGCCATGGCGACGGGCAACCTGGACCTGATCACCAACGCCATGGTGCGCGAGGTGACGATCGGCGCCTCGGGCAAGGCCACGGGGGTCACCTACATCGACAAGACGACGGGCAGCGAGCACCACGTGTCGGCGCGCGCCGTTGTCTTGGGCGCCGGCGCCTGCGAGACCGCCCGCCTGCTCCTTAATTCCAAGTCGGCCCTCTTCCCGAACGGCCTGGCCAACTCGAGCGGCCTGGTCGGCAAGTACATCATGGACACGGTCGGCGCCGACTTTGGCGGCCAGGTGCCGCTCCTTGAGTCGCTGCCGCCCCACAACGAGGACGGCGCCGGGGGAGGGCACGTGTATGTCCCGTGGTGGCTCTACAAGGAGCAGGCCGCAGGCAAGCTTGGGTTTGCCCGGGGCTACCATGTCGAGTTCGGCACGGGAAAACTCATGCCGGAGGGCTACATGGACATGGGCGAGGGCCCGGATGGCCGGACCAGCTACGGCTCCCGGCTCAGGGAGGAGGCGCGCCGCTTCTACGGCTCCTTCGTATCATTCACGGGTCGCGGCGACATGATCCCGAACGAGGACTCCTACTGCGAGATCGACCCCAGGGTCGTGGACAAGTGGGGGATACCGGTCCTGCGCTTCACGTGGAAGTGGTCGGAGCACGAGATCCGCCAGGTGGCCCACATGCAGCGGACCTTCGCGGACTGGATCACGGCGATGGGAGGAAACTACAAGACCCCGCCGGAAGCGGACGGCCGGAGGGCGATCAAGCCGGGCGGCTGGATCATCCATGAAGTCGGTGGCACGATCATGGGGGAGAAGGCGTCCTCCTCGGTCACCAATTCGTGGTCCCAGGCCTGGGACGTGCGCAACCTCTTCGTGGCCGATGGCGGCGTTTTCGCCTCCAATGCCGACAAGAACCCGACCCTCACGATCATGGCGCTCGCCTGGAGGACGGCGGACCGGGTCCTTGAAGAGATGCGCAAGGGAAACATCTGAGGAGCCACTCCACCATGAGCACACCCGACCCCGTTAGGATCGACCGCCGCATGGCGATCAAGTGGATGCTGGCCGCGAGCGCGGGCGCGATGCTCGCCAGGGGACGCGTCCTCGGGGCCGCCGGCCCCGGGGAGCCCCCGCTGGGCTACGGCTCGGATCCGAACCTAACGAAGGGCTACAAGCCGGGGGACTACTGGCCCCTCACCTTCACCGACGAGCAGCGGCGCGAGGCGGCCGTACTGGCCGACATCGTCCTGCCGCAGGAGGGCCAGTACCCAAGTGCCTCCTCGCTGGGCGTCGTCGACTTCCTGGACGAGTGGGTGAGCGCCCCCTATCCCGACAACGTGAGGGATCGCAAGGTTGTGCTCGATGGCATGGCCTGGCTCCAGGACGAGTCCGTGCGGAGGTTCGCCAAGCCCTTTTCCGGGGCCGCGGAGTCGGACCGGATGACGCTGTCCGAGGAGATGTCCCGGGGCTCCCACGGCCAGTCCGACACCGGCACAGCCCACGCGTTCTTCACGCTTTTCCGAAACCTGGTCGCCACCGGTTACTACACGACCCCGGTCGGGATGAAGGACCTGGGTTACGTCGGGAACCTTCCGCTCGCAAAGTTCGACGGCCCGCCCGCCGAGCTTGTCTCCAAGCTCGGCCTGACGGACGAGGTCAAGTGGTAGAGCCTAGATAGCCTTAGGCAGGGGGGAACCCAGCTCGATGGCGTGCAGGTGGTGGCGCTTCGCCTTGTAGATCTGCGCCCGCCTGCTGAGCATCCGGTCAAGCTTGTCGACCAGCAACGCAACGGCCTTGTGGCACTCGTCGGACTCGACCGACGCGTTGAGCGCCGGCCCGTCGATCGTGACGTGGCCCTTGGCCTTGAACCGCGCGCCGAATTTCTCCTTGGGATCGCATTCCAGTTCCACGCGCAGACGGAGGATCCTCTCCTCGTGTCGGAACAATCGGTCGGCTTTCTCCTGGACAAAGGTCTTGAGCGAGGGTGTCAGATCTAGGTGGATGCCTGAGACGATCAATTCCGGACTGTTTTGTCTGTTCATGGTTGTGGCTTTGATTTTGGTTACACCTACGCAGGCAGAGTTCGTCCCTGCTGCGGAAATTTTAAGTTCAATAATCTGATGCCTTCGCCCGAAACCGCTCTTAAGGAATTCTCGGCGGTCGTCATCACGGGCGGATCTTCCGGTATTGGAAAATCATATATCGAACTGTTGGCAAAACTTTGCCCTGAACTGGCATTTTGCAACCTATCTCGGCGCAAACCGGACATAATTAACCCAAAGCTTAAGCTGCGCCACATTTCGTGCGATCTTTCGAAGCCGGCGCAGGTTGCGGCAGGGATGTTGGAGGTCAGCGACTTCCTTGGGCGCGAGGCGCCGGCCGGTAAAATCCTTGTCATAAACAACAGCGGCTTTGGAATCTACGGGTGTTTTCCCGAGCCCGGCACCGCCGAGCAGATCGAGATGGTTGAGGTGAACGTGCGGGCCGTGATCCAGATCACCGGGGAATTGATGCCCGTCCTTAAGGCCCGCGGGGGGGCGGTGATCACGGTGGCGTCGACCGCGGCGTTCCAGCCGACGCCCTATCTGAGCACCTACGGGGCAACCAAGGCGTTTGTGCTCCACTGGAGCCTGGCGCTCAACGAGGAGCTCCGCGGAACGGGCGTAAGGACGCTCGCCGTTTGCCCTGGGCCGACCGCGACGGACTTCTTCAAAAGGGCGGGGCTGGCCGAGGGCTCTGTACCGAACATGTTCGGGGAGACGAGCGAGAAGGTCGTGATGCGTTCGCTCAGGGCCCTCGCATCGGGCCGCTCCATGGTCGTAAGCGGATGGAAGAACAAGCTGATGACCTCCTTCGTTTCGATTGTTCCCAAGCCGCTCATGTCCCGGCTGGCCGGCATCGCGCTGGCGCATTTCAGGATGAAGCAGGTGAAGAGGTGAAGGAACCCGGCATGGAGGGCCCGCGGGCCTCGGCATGGCCGCGCAGGCTCAAGCAGGGGCCCTCCCGGATCATCTCCCCGGAGGAGCTCGAATCGTGGATCCTCTTCGAGGACGAGCGGCTCCTCGTGGTGAACAAGCCGGGAGACGTCGTGTGCCATCCCTCCAAGCATGGTCCCTGGTCGAGCCTGGTCGGGGCCGCCAGGACTCGCTCTGGCCTAGAGACGATCCACCTGGTCTTCCGACTGGACAGGGAGACGAGCGGAGTGATTGTCCTCGCAAAGGATCCGCGCATGGCAAGCAGGCTGCAGACCGCCATGCAGGACCGAAGGGTGGGGAAGGCCTATGTTGCGGTCCTGTCGGGAGAGTTGCCGGGTGCGGTCCGGGTCGACAAGCCCCTCGGGACCGACACCGCGAGCCCCGTATTCATGAAGTCGGCGGTGCGCGAGGACGGCCAGGCCTGCGTGACGCTGTTCGAACCCGTGTCGGTTCTCGGGGGATTCACCCTTGCCCGGGTCACGACCGAGACGGGCCGCAAGCACCAGATCCGCGCTCATGCCCAGTGGCTCGGGCATCCCATCGTGGGCGACAAGATCTACGGGTCCGACGCCCGCCTGTACCTCGAGTTTATAGACAAGGGTTGGAGCCCGGAGCTTGAAATGCGCCTGCTCCTGCCCCGGCAGGCCCTGCACTGCTCGCGGATAGACCTTCGACCGGCCGGCCTCGCGTCTGTCTTTGACGCCCCGCTTCCGGGAGACATCGCGGCCTTTTGCCTGAGCCGCGGCCTCGACCCGAAGGCGGGTGCCTTGCCTGCCGCCTAGGCCGGCGGGCGCACCGTCCGGTCGATCGCGGCAAAAAGAGCCGACCTGTGGGCCGCCACCCGGGCTTCCAGGGTAAGGGACGAGGGGGTCTCGGTTGTGTAGGAAAGCCGCGTGTGGTTGACTTGGAGGTAGATCGACTCCGGCCATTTCTCCCGCTCCTCGGGGTTGAGCTTCGGGCGGATGACCCCGCCTCGGGCCTCCCGGCCCTCGATTAGGGGGCTCATGTCGATCGGGCAGGACCTAGCCGCCGCCTTGAGCATGTGCGGGGCGAGGCTCGGGCGGCTGTCGGGATTGAGCTCGTAGAGGTAGTAGCCCTTCGACTCCCAGTCCTCGTGGACGCAGATTGCCAGGTCGAAGTTGGGCTGGTGCCTGAGCCAGGCGACGTGGGCCCGGACTTCGGGGGCCTCCAGGTGGCGGTAGTCCCTGTTCAGGTCGATCCCGGCCTCGTTCTCGCGGACCCCGCGCGCCAGGCCCACGGGATTTAGCATGGGGCAAAGAAACCACACGGCCCTCCCGTCCAATTGACCGGATTCGATCAGGGAAAGGAGGGCGAGGGGAGGGGCCGGCTCGTCACCGTGGATGCCGGCCGAGAGGTAGATCCGCGGCCTGGGCCCTGGGGCGCGCTTGGTGAGGGCAAAGAGGGGCGTCCCGCCCGCCTCGCCGAAGGCCTCGTACCTAAACCCCGCCTTCTCGCCGGCACCCTTGAGCTTTGCGGCAAGGTCGGCCGGGTCTAAGGGTGCGGCTTTGACAGCTGTCATGTGATGGTTCTTGCTGGCCCCCCGCCCCAATCACAAGCCGCAATACACAAAATCCCCCATGTCCCAAGTCCGAGTTCGCTTCGCACCCAGCCCGACGGGATTCTTCCACATCGGAAGCGCCAGGACCGCCCTTTTCAACTGGCTCTATGCCAGGCACACCGGTGGGGTCTTCATCCTGCGCGTTGAGGACACCGACCAGACCCGAAACAGCGAGGAGTTCCTGAACCTGATCTACGACAGCCTGCGCTGGCTGGGCCTAAACTGGGACGAGGGCCCGGGCGTGGGCGGGGCCTTTGGCCCCTATCGCCAGAGCGAGCGGGGCGAGATTTACCGCGATTACCTCGGGCGCCTGAAGGCCTCGGGCAGGACCTACGAGAAGGACGGCGCCCTCCTCTTCCGAATATCGGGGCAGCCGCAGGTCATCGAGGACGCGATCCGCGGCCGCGTCGAGCGCACAGAGGAGAAGGACTTCGTGATCGTCCGGTCGGACGGCAACCCGGTCTTCCACTTCGTGAACGTGGTGGATGACATCGCCATGAAGGTCACCCACGTGATCCGCGGCGAGGACCACCTCTCCAACACGAGCAAGCACACCGAGCTCTTCAAGGCGTTCGGGGCCCCGATACCGATCTACGCCCACATCCCGCTCATCCTGAAGCAGAACGGCCCCGGCAAGATGTCGAAGCGCGACCAGGGGGCCCTGATCGAGGACTACCGGAGGAGGGGATTCCTGCCCGAGGCGCTCGTCAATTTCCTGTGCCTCCTCGGGTGGTCGCCCAAGGAGGACCGCGAGAAGCTGCCGATCGAGGAAATCGTGCGCCTTTTCGACCTGCCGGGTGTCAACCAGAGCAACGCGCGCTTCGACGAGAAGAAGCTCTCGCACATGAACATGGTCTACCTCCATGCCATGGAGCCCGAGCGGTGCTTTGCCTTCGCCAAGGCCTATCTCGTCTCGAAGGACTTCTTTGCGGGCAAGCCACCGGAGGACGCCTACCTGCGCGAGGTGATCCTGCTGTGCCAGCCGAAAATCCGCTCGATCGAGGACCTCCCGGGCTTCATCGGCTATTTTTTTGGCGAAGACTATCCGGAGGATCCGAAGGCGCGGGAGAAGATCCTCTCGAAGGGCGACCCGAAGACGCGCTTGGGCGAGCTTTTGGCCGCGCTCCCCGCTGCGGATTTTGCCTCCGATGCGGCCCTTGAGGCCCTCGTCCAGCAGCTGGCCACACAACACGCGGCCGGGACCGGGGACTACATCCACCCGGCGCGCCTCGCCCTGTCGGGCACCTCGGTCGGGCCGAGTTTCTACGGCCTTATCAGGGTGCTCGGGCGGGAGCGGGTGACCCGGCGCCTGGAGCGGTTCCTCGCATCGGCTTGACCTCCACTTTGGCGGGCGGTTTGCTGCCCCTTCTCAGAAGCGTTTGCGAGTGTAGCACAATGGATAGTGTAGTGGCCTCCGAAGCCATTGATCCGGGTTCGACTCCCGGCACTCGCACCACGACCGGTCTCGGCCCTCCATCTCACGTTTCGTACTGAAGTCAGGGTTTAGAGTTCAGCGAAGGAATAGCGGTTGGAGCCCAATTGTCTCAGATAGGTTACGCCGAGTTAAGAGTGCGTGCCGGACGGGCGGGAAAAGACGATTTTCGTAACATGTGACCGGCAAAAAGGAGTAAGAACATTTCGGGGCGTTCTGCGAACGACACGCGGAG
>Ga0302279_10002327_pt1 | contig 25396 bp, 19 predicted proteins | sample III_Bog_N3_3_FD_194541 | JGI IMG/M metagenome (GOLD analysis project Ga0302279, IMG submission 194541) | Peat permafrost microbial communities from Stordalen Mire near Abisko, Sweden - III_Bog_N3_3 | ecosystem: Environmental > Terrestrial > Soil > Wetlands > Peat | place: Sweden: Abisko... | reverse complement strand
GATCACCCAGCTCGGGGGTGACGACCGGCAGTGACACGCTGACCGCGTCGCCGTAGACCAGGTGTTCGTAGATCTCGTCGGCCATCACCCACACGTCGTTCTCGGCGGCCCAGCGGCCGATCGCCGCGACGTCGTCGGGCCGCACCACTGCACCCGTCGGGTTCGACGGCGAGACGAATACCAGCAACTTTGTCCGAGGCGTTCGTGCGCGCTCGAGGTCCTGCACCGTGACGCGAAAGCCATTGGCCTCTGAGGTCATGACCGGCACGGGGATGCCACCGGCCAGATAGACGGCCTCGGGATACGTCGTCCAATACGGCGCGGGGATCAACACCTCGTCACCGGGGTTGATCAGCGTCATGAAGGTGGTGGCGACGGCGTGCTTGCCCCCGTTGGTCACCAGGATCTGACCGGGCGAGACGTCGAGTCCGCTGTCGCGCTTGGTCTTCATGGCGATGGCCTCGCGCAACTCCTGGAGTCCCGCCGTAGGGGTGTACTTGTAGTTCTTGGGGTCGTAACAAGCCTGCACGGCGGCCTCGACGATGTGTGCGGGGGTCGGGAAATCGGGCTCGCCCGCGCCGTAGCCAATGACCGGCTCCCCGGCCGCCTTGAGGGCCTTCGCCTTGGCGTCCACTGCCAGAGTGGCCGAGGGCGCGAGGCCTCCAAGAAGGTCACTAACTCTCGAACTCATCGACTACTCCGTTTCATTCTCTAGAGTTGAGTCTATGACCACACCCGAGTCCCTCAAGATTCCTGCCGACCTCCTACCGCGCGACGGACGCTTCGGCGCCGGTCCCTCGAAGATTCGCGCCGAGCAATTAGCCGCACTCGTGGAGACCGGTTCGTCGTATCTGGGGACCTCGCACCGGCAGGCCACCGTGCGCAACAAGGTGGGCGAGGTCCGCGACGGACTGTCGTCCCTGTTCAACCTGCCCGAGGGCTACGAGGTGCTGCTGGGCAACGGTGGCACCACGTGCTTCTGGGACGCCGCCACCTTCCACTTGGTCGCCGAGCACTCCCAGCACCTCTCCTTCGGCGAGTTCTCCTCGAAGTTCGCCAGCGCCGTGAAGGACGCCCCTCACCTGTCGGACCCCGAAATCATCAAGTCCGACACCGGCACGCACCCGCGCGCCGTCGCCACCGAGGGTGTGGACCTCTACGCCCTCACCCACAACGAGACCTCGACGGGCGTCATGATGCCGATCGAACGCCCGGCAGGCGCCACCGGACTGGTGGCGGTGGACGCCACCTCCGGTGCGGGCGGGCTCTTCGTCGACCCGAGTCAGTTCGACTGCTACTACTTCGCACCCCAGAAGTCCTTCGCGTCCGACGGTGGCCTGTGGTTGGCACTGTGCTCGCCCGCCGCGGTCGAACGAATCGAGACTCTGGCCGCCTCGGACCGGTGGACGCCGGCGTTCTTCGACCTCAAGATCGCTCTCGACAACTCGCGCCTCAACCAGACGTACAACACGCCCGCACTCGCCACCATCCACCTGCTCGCCTCGCAGATCAAGTGGTTCAACGACAACGGTGGCCTGGAATTCTCGACCGGGCGTTCGCGTCAATCGGCGGAGATCCTCTACACCTGGGCCGAGGCCTCGGACTTCGCGGCACCATTCGTTGCCAATCCCGCCGAACGCTCCAACGTCGTGGGCACGATCGACTTCGCCGAGGGCGTCGACGCCGCGCTCGTGGCCAAGATTCTGCGCGCCAACGGCGTCGTCGACACGGAGCCCTACCGCAAGCTCGGGCGCAACCAGCTGCGCATCGCGATGTTCCCGAGCGTCGACCCGGCCGACGTCGCCTCCTTGTGCGCCTGCATCAATTACGTCGTGGGGAATCTCTAGACGTCGTTCGTTGAGACGTCTGATCACTCCATGGCGAAGCGACCCTGACGTGGTCGATGAGGTGACGACCACCCCAGGGCGCAGCGGCGATTCGACCTGAGGGACGCGTTGATCACGCCGCTACCATGGGGACGAGTGCGGGGGTCGACCCTCAACAGGAGACGGCGTGTGCCCCAGATAGAACGGGTGACAATCCACCAACGGGCCATTACCCTGCGGCGTCCCTTCGTCACCGCCGTGCGCACCGCCACGTCGATCGACGCTCTCGTGGTCGAAGTGCTCGACAGCGAAGGACGCAGCGGTTGGGGTGAGGCACCCACCAGTTGGCGCGTCACTGGTGAGAGTGTCGCGAGCGTGACGGCAGCGATCGAGGGGCCTCTGCAAAATGCGATTCTCGGACGCGACAACGACGACCCCTGGGCGTCGAGTATCGCCCTCGAAAGCGCGGCCGCGCGCAACTCGTCGGCGCGGATGGCGCTGGACTGCGCCTTGTTTGACCTGGCCGCCCAAGCCCGGGGCATCACCCTGCACGACTTCCTCGGTGGTACGCGTGTGAAGGTCCGCTCCGACATGACGCTCTCGGCCGCCCTGCGCGAATCCGACCTCGATGACCTCGTGCGCGTGGCGCTCGAGCACGTCGCCGAGGGCTTTCGCACCCTCAAGGTCAAGGTCGGCGCCGGTGGTGACGACGTGGCCGCGCTGAGCGCCGTTCGCGACGCCGTGGGCGCGCAGATCACGCTTCGCGTGGACGCCAACCAGGGCTGGACTGCGCAAGAGGCCGTGCGCGTCATCGGTGCCTGTGAGGACGCCGGGGTGGACCTCGAGATGGTCGAACAGCCGGTCCACCGTGACGACATCGACGGCTTGGCCTTCGTCACCCAACACGTTCACACGACCGTGATGGCCGACGAAGCGGTGTGGACTCGCCGTGAATTCCGCGAGATCATCCGAAGCCACGCCGCGGACATGATCAACATCAAATTGGCCAAGACGGGAGGATTGAGCGGAGCGCTCGAACTGCTGGCCGACGCCCGCCGTAACCAGGTTGACGTGATCATTGGCTGTATGGCCGAGACCCACGTCGGGATCGGCGCAGCGGCTGCCCTGGCCTCCGTCGTCGACACCGACGGCACGAAGCCATCGCGCGCTCACGACCTCGACGGCGGACTCTGGCTCACGCGCAGCCCCGTGGAGGGCGGGGTCTCCTACGAAGGCGACGGTGTGGTTCTCGCGAGCGCACCGGGCATTGGCATCACGGGTCTCGCCGCACGCGGAGTCTGAGCTTCCCCACTGCACGCACCGCGCCAGCAACCGGTCATCAGCTGACTATTTTCGCCTATCGCTGATGGGCTTGGCTCGACGACCCGCGCCGGTACGATGCATCCATGCGCGCCATGACGACACAATGAGCCACGTCCTGGTCACCGGCGCCACCGGCTACGTGGGTGGTCGACTGGTCCCTCGACTGGTCGAGGAGGGCCACGAAGTGCGCTGTCTCGTGCGCACCCCCGCCAAGCTGGCGGCCGCGCCCTGGCGCGATGAGGTGCAGATCATCGCTGGCAGCATCGAAGGTCCCTTGGAAGCGGCCATGGACGGCATCGACGTCGCTGTCTACCTCGTCCACGGCATCGGTGACGGTCGCGACTGGGCCGCCAAGGAGTCGCGCGACGCCGAACATTTCCGCCGCAGCGCCGAAGAGGCCGGCGTGGGACGCATCATCTACCTCGGCGGTATGGGCGTGGACAACAAGTCGCTCAGCGCGCACCTGGCGAGCCGCCACGACGTGGGGCGGATACTCGCCAATGGGACCATTCCGGTCACCGAACTGCGCGCGGCCGTGATCATTGGCTCGGGCTCGGCGAGTTTCGAGATGCTGCGCTACCTCGTCGAAGTGCTGCCCGTCATGGTCACGCCCAAGTGGGTCACGACCAAGTCCCAGCCGATCGCGATCTCGGACGTGCTGGACTACCTCGTCACGGTCATCGGCTCGCCCGCGCCACTGGCCGGGATCTTCGAGATCGGTGGACCCGACGTCGTCAGCTACGCCGAGATGATGGAGATCTACGCCCAAGAAGCTGGCTTGACCAAGCGCCGCCTCATCCCCGTCCCCTTCTTGACGCCGCGCCTGTCGAGTCACTGGGTCGGTCTCGTGACGCCGGTACCGGCCTCGCTCGCGCGACCCTTGGTGGACAGTCTGGTGAACGAAGTCGTCGTGCGTGACTCGCGTACCATCGAGACGTTGGGCGCTCCCGCCCGACCGCTGCGTGAGGCGATCCGTCTGGCGCTGGGTCGCACGAGTCGCCACGACGTGCCCACTTCCTTTACGAACGCTGACCTGCAACCTTTTCGCGCCTACGCCACCGATCCGTCGTGGGCGGGGGGGACCGAGCTCAGCGACGAGCGTCACCGCGACACCATGGCCAGCGCACACGACATTTTCGTCGCGGTCTGCGCGGTGGGTGGTCAAAAGGGTTGGTACTCGGGCGAGTGGCTCTGGCGACTGCGCGGTCTCTTCGACCAGGCCTGGGGCGGCCCGGGTCTGCGGCGCGGTCGACGCCATCCCAGCGAACTGCGAGTGGGTGATTTCGTCGACTTCTGGCGCGTGGTCGACATCGAGGACGATCAACTCGTGCGACTACACGCCGAGATGCGCCTGCCCGGCGAAGCGTGGCTGGAATGGCGCATCACGACGAGTCCCCGTGGCACTCGCCTCACGCAACTCGCGAGGTTCAAGCCACGAGGACTCCTGGGTCGTGTCTACTGGTACGGCGTGGCCCCGTTCCACGGACTCGTGTTCCCGGGGTTGCTGCGCGGCATCGTCAGCGACGCCGAGTCGATGTAAATCCTCAGTCAGTGTCGCCGCCGGAGGTCTCGGACACCTTCTGCTTGCCCGCCGACACGAAGGGCATCATGGCACGTAACTTCTTGCCGATGTCCTCGATCGGGTGCTTCTTGCCCGCGTCGCGCAGTTCGCGGTAGCGCGGACGACCAATCTCATTCTCCTTGACCCACTCGGCGGCGAAGGTGCCGTCTTGGATCTCGGTGAGGACCTTCTTCATCTCGGCCTTGACCTGGTCAGTGATGATGCGCGGACCGCGAGTCAGGTCGCCGTACTCCGCGGTGTCCGAGATCGAGAAGCGCATGCCGGTGATGCCCTCTTCGTACATCAGGTCGACGATCAGCTTGAGTTCGTGCAAGCACTCGAAGTACGCGCTCTCGGGCTGGTAGCCCGCCTCGACGAGCGTCTCGTAACCGGCCTTGACCAGTGCTGACACGCCGCCGCAGAGGACCGCCTGCTCACCAAAGAGGTCCGTCTCGGTCTCCTCGGTGAACGTGGTCTCGAGCACGCCGGCGCGGGTGGCGCCGATGGCGTTGGCGTACGCCAGCGCGATGCCCTTGGCGTTGCCGGTGGCGTCCTGGTGCACGGCGATCAAGGCCGGCACGCCGCCGCCTTCGAGGTAGGTGCGACGCACGAGGTGCCCGGGGCCCTTCGGGGCGACCATGGCGACGTCGACGTCGGCCGGCGGCTTGATGAGGTCGAAGCGGATGTTGAAGCCGTGGGCGAACAAGAGGCACTTGCCCGCGCTCAAGAACGGGGCGATCGATTCATCGTAGGTACGCTTTTGCTCGGTGTCGGGCACCAGCACCATGATGACGTCGGCTTCCGCGCAGGCATCGGCGATGGAGAGCACGCGCAGACCGGCGTCCTCGGCCTTGATCACCGACGAGGACTCGGGGCGCAGACCGACGCGAACGTCGTAGCCGCTGTCCTTGAGGTTGAGCGCGTGGGCGTGGCCCTGCGATCCGTAGCCGAGGATGGCGATCTTCTTGTCCCTGAGGAGTTCGGGCTGCGCGTCGGCTTCGTAGTACATCGTGGTCATGTCAGATTTCTTTCTGTTCAGTCGGGGACGGCGGCCAAAGCCACTTTGCCAAGTCTAGGGAGTGCGACGCGACCGGTCCGGTGCAGCTCGACGGTCGTATAATTCTCGAGTTCGCGCTCGAGTTCGTCGCAGGCCGCCGGCGTGCCGGCGAGCATCAGCGTCACCGAGCCGGCGTCCACGTCGACGATGGCCGCGCCCGAACTACCCACTACGTCCAGTAGCGACGTGCGGCTATCCACGTTGGTCTTGATGGTGGCCAGCAGCAGTTCTCGCTCCAAGGCGTCCTTGGGAGCGATGTCGGAGATGGCCACGACGTTGACCAGCTTGTCCAGCTGTTCGACGATCTGCTCCAGGGGCGCCGATTCGGCGTCGACCACGATGGTGATGCGCGAGAAGCGCGCCTTCGTCTCGGCGGGGGCGACCGCCAGGGAATAGATGTTGAAGCCGCGCCGCGCGAAGAGACCCGCGACGCGCGCCAGGACGCCCGCCTTGTTCTCGACCATGACCGACAAGATGTGGTGGCGCACCGGGGTGTGACTGGTGGCGCCGAGGAAGGGTTCGGGGGTGTTCACTTGGACTCTCTCTGCAGGGGGTGGACCATGATGTCATCGTTGCTGGCGCCCGCGGCGACCATGGGGAACACCTTCTCCGAGGAGTCAGTGCGAAAATCGATCACCACCGGCACGTCGTTGATGGAGTTGGCGGTGGCGATGGCGGCGTGCATCTCCTCGATGTTCGTCGCGCGTAGGCCGACGCAGCCCATCGCCTCGGCCCACTTGACGTAGTCGGGCAGGTCGGGCGAGAGGTAGACCTCGGAGTAACGCTCGTCGTAGAACATCTCCTGCCACTGGCGCACCATGCCGAGGTAGGCGTTGTTGAGGATGGCGACTTTGATGGGGATGCCCTCGGAGCGCGCGGTCACGAGCTCCTGGGCGGTCATCTGGAAGCAGCCGTCACCATCGATGCACCAGACCACCCGGTCGGGTCGGCCAGCTTTGGCGCCGATGGCGGCGGGAACGCCGAATCCCATGGTGCCCGCCCCGCCGGAATTGACCCACGTGCCGGGCTCCTCGAACTTCCAGAACTGCGAGGCCCACATCTGGTGCTGACCGACGCCCGAGGTCACGATGGTGCCTGGAGCCGCCGCACGGGCGATGGACTCCACCACGAACTGGGGCCGCAACAATGTCTCGTCGGTGGGCTCGTCGTAGACGAGCGGGTAGGCCTCTCGCCACGCGTCGATCTCCTTCCACCAGACGTCGAGGTTCTGGGGACTCGCCTGCTGGGCGTCCCAGGCCTCGAGGACCGCGGCGACGTTGGATCGAATGGCCACGTCGGCGCGGCGGACCTTGTTGAATTCGGCCTTGTCGATGTCGACGTGAATGATCTTGGCGTTGGGTGCGAAGGCCGGGATCTTGCCGGTCACGCGGTCGTCGAAGCGCGCACCCAGTGAGATCAACAAGTCGGACTTCTGGATTGCGGTGACCGCGGAGTACATGCCGTGCATGCCGGGCATGCCCAGGTGCTGGGGGTGCGAGTCAGGGAAAGCCCCGCGCGCCATCAAGGTGGTCACCACCGGCATACCCGTGCGCTCTGCGAAGGCCAGGAGCTGCGCCGACGCGTGGGACTTGAGCGTGCCACCACCGACGTAGAGCACGGGCCGCTCGGCGGCGCGGATGAGCTCGATCGCCTGGTTCACACGGTCGGCGTCGAGTTCGACGACCGGGTGATAGCCCGGCAGGTCCAACTCGTCGATCGACTCGGGGTACCACCACTCCATCGTGGACTGGGCAATGTCCTTGGGGATGTCGACGAGCACCGGACCGGGCCGACCGGTGGTGGCGATGTGGAACGCTGCCGCCACCGCGCGCGGAATCTCGTGGGCGCTCTTGACGAGGAAGTTGTGCTTGGTGATGCCCATCGTGATGCCGGTGATGTCACACTCTTGGAACGCGTCGGTGCCGATGGCGGCCGAGGACACTTGGCCGGTGATGACCACGAGAGGCGTCGAGTCCATGTGGGCGTTACCGATCGGCGTGACGATGTTGGTGGCGCCGGGTCCCGAGGTCACCATGGCGACACCCGGACGACCGGTGGCCAGCGCGTAGCCCTCGGCCATGTGGCCGGCGCCCTGCTCGTGGCGCACCAGCACGTGGCGGATGCTCGAGTCGATCAACGGGTCGTAGACCGGGAGGATGGCACCGCCGGGCAGGCCGAAGATTACCTCGACCCCTTCCATCTCCAGGCTCTTGATGAGGGCTTGCGCTCCGGTGAGTTGCACAATGTTCCTTTTTTGTTAGATATAGAAAAAGGCCTCCCATTTTGGGAGGCCTCCGGTATACGACAATGCGTGACTACCGGCGCCTGGCGCCTACTACTACCTCGAGAATGGAGTCGCGCAAAGTCACGGCTCCAATATAGCCACACGCGACGCCCCGCACAACACCGCACTCTTGGAGCGTCGCGACTCTCGTCTCGGCGCCACGCCAGTCCTACGCGTTGCGGTAACCGTCGGTCATGCCGCCGCCCTGCAGCGCCGACAGTGCGGTCGCACGCATGCGTCGAAGGACTCGATGCGTGACGGGCGTCGCGTCAGGGTGCTGGCCACCGTGGGCGGCCACCTCGGCGTCCCACGCGGCGCGGCGCTGTGCGAGCACGTCGGGATCGCCGAGTTCGACGCAATCGATCGCGTCGCGGTTCACGTCGACGGTGACCGTGTCACCGTCGTGCACCAGGGCGATCGGACCACCGAGCAGAGCTTCCGGTGCGACGTGGCCAATCACGAGCCCCACGGATCCCCCGGAGAACCGAGCGTCGGTCATCAGCGCGATCGTGATGCCACGCTGGCGACAGATCGTCGTGATCTTGGAGGTGGGGTCGAGCATCTCGGGCATCCCGGGAGCGCCACGGGGTCCCTCGTAACGGATGACCACCATGTCGTTGTCGGCGAAGTCATCGGCGTGCTCGTCGAGTGCGGCGATGAGGGATCGTTCGCTATTGAACACCCGCGCGTTGCCGGTGAAGACGCCATCGACGATGCCACTCTCGACGCCGGCCAATTTCAAGATGGCGCCGCCCTCGGGAGCGAGGTTCCCGCGCAGGAGACGAAGTCCGCCAGTGTCCTTGAACGGCTGGGCCGCCGAATAGATCACGCGATGGTCGGCGGCGGGCGGCGCCAGTCGCTCGACCTGCTCGGCGAGGGTCTCTCCGGTGCAAGTCAGCGCGTCGCCTTCGAGATATCCGGCGCGCAGTAGCTCTTGGACCACGCTCGGCAATCCGCCAGCGGCGTCGACGTCGACCATGGAGAAGGCACCGAAGGGGCGCATGTTGACGATGACCGGCAGTCGCCGCGACAGTGCGTTGAACTCGTCCTGGCTGAGGACGTCGCGCCAGAGGTCGTACCCCGCGGCGCGGGCGATCTCGACACTGTGCAACATGACGTTGGTCGAACCCCCCATGGCAATGGCGACCGTCAGAGCATTGCGCAGCGAGACGGGCGTCACGATGTCACGTGGCCGGATGCCGCGTGCGACCATCGTCACGAGGCAATCGATGAGTTGTTCGGGGAACTCCTCGACGCGTCGCGGATCGTCCGAGGTCGGCGCCACCATGTGCAACGGTTCCAACCCGAGAACGCCGATGAAGGTCTGCATGGTGTTGTAGGTGAACATTCCCCCGCAGCTACCTTGGCCGGGGCACGCATGCAGCGCGATCTGCGCTCGAACGTGGTCGTCGGGATTGGAGGCCGCCTGAAAAGCGTCCACCAGGTCGATGGGTGCGCCCGTCGCCTGGTCGTGTCCCGGCTTGATCGAACCGTCCGACAGGATCACCGCTGGCACGTTGTGCTCCAGGATCGCGGCGAGGGTACCGACCGGCGGTTTGTCGCACGCGACCACGCCGATCACGCCGGCGACTCGGTTGGCCGCGACATGCACCGAGACGGCGTCATTGACCAGCTCGCGACCGATGAGTGAGAATCGCATCTCCGCGGTGCCGTTGAGTTGGCCGTCGGACACTCCCACCGTGAAAGTAGGGGCGATGAGGCGCACCGCGAGATCGTCACGGGCAATCCGACGTGACATCGCCGATTGCACCGCGGCGACCTTGTCTTGGACGCCGAGGTAACACTGACTGTCGCCCAGATTGCCCACCACCGCCCATACGGGGTCGTGGATCTTCGTCACGTCCTCGCCCAAGAAGCGAGCCGTGCCGACCCGCTGCACGTCACGACCCGGGTTCGAGGACCGGATCTCGTCGAGCGTCAGGCTGGTGGTACCTCCTGGCGAGGTGATGTCAGTGAGGGAGGAGGTGGAGTCGATGGACATGCCACGAAGTTTATATAGGGCCGCCACGACCACCTCGCCCCGGCCCGATCGACGGTCTCTCGCGACGACGCCCGACGATGGAGCCTCGGTAGGCTCGCTACGTGTCCTCACGTCTCGTCGTCAGCGTCCCCGACGCCTACTTGGTCGACTCGCTCGCGACCCTGGACGTACCCGTTGAGATACTCGACTGGCGTCTGGACGCACCGGCACCACGCGACGCTATCGATATCGTCGTGCCGCGCTACATGGCGCCCACGAGCCAACTCAGCTTCTTGCGCGGTGTGCGTACCCGACTGGTGCAGTTCCAATCGATTGGCTACGACGGCGTCGCCGACGTCTTGCCATCCGGCACCATTTTCGCCAACGCGACCTCGGTGCACGAGGCCTCCACCGCCGAACTGGCCCTCGCTCTGATACTGGCCTCCCAGCGTGGGCTTCCCGACTACGTGCGCGCGGCCGAGCGCGGCCGCTGGGAGCCCGACGTGCGCTCGAGCCTGGCCGATCGCGCCGTGTTGTTGGTGGGTTACGGCGGCGTCGGACGCGCCATCGAGCAGCGCCTGTCCTCCTTCGAGGTGGACATCACCCGCGTGGCGCGCCGTGCGCGCCGTGAGGACGGCCTCGAGGTCCACGGATGGGACGAGTTGGCCGAACTACTCGCTGGCGCCGAGGTCGTCGTACTCTCGCTGCCACTGAATGATGACACTCATCACCTGGTCAACAGCACATTCCTGTCTCACCTGCGCGATGGTGCCCTCCTGGTCAATGTGGGGCGCGGCCCGGTGGTCCACACCGAGGCTCTGCTGCGAGAAGCCGCGAGCGGACGAATTCGCGCCACCCTCGACGTGGTCGAGCCCGAGCCACTGCCCGACGGGCATCCGCTCTTCGCCTTGGACAACGTGCTGATCTCGCCGCACGTCGGCGGCGCGACGAGCGCTATGCGCCCGCGCATGGCGCGACTCGTGAAGACTCAGGTGGAGCGGATGCAACGCGGCGAGGAACCCATCAACGTGGTCCTTCGCACCTAGTCAACCACTGGCGAAATCCGCCACGACCTGCGCCACGCACGCCAGCGTCGACTCCATGGCCCGGCGCTCGCCGAATCGCGACACCAGGTCCTCGACGCGTACCCACGGATGGCGTAGTTGGAGTCGACGCACGGCGTCGCGGTCGGCCGCCCCGCACACCACGAGGACCCGTTGAGTCTCCCTGGTCAAAGCACACACTTCGGCGACGACCTTGCCCTCGAGACTGCCGGTGTCGAATCGACCTTCGCCGGTGATGACGAGTTGCGCCGACGCGATGCGTCCGGCGAGTCCATTGGCGCGCGCCACCTCGTCGAAGCCGCTCACGAGTTCAGCCCCCAGCGCGCAAAGGGCGCCACCGAGACCACCCGCGGCACCCGTGCGCTCGATCATCGCGACGTCACGGCCGCACTCTCGCGCGTAGCGCGCGGCCAACTCGCGCAACCGGCCCTCGACGAGTGGCACGTCCGAGGGGGTCACGCCCTTTTGTTCGGCGTAGCGCAACGCTCCCAGGAACGTCGCGGTGATATCGGTGGCCGCCGTGAGGGCGACATCGAACGTCGAGGCCCGCACGACGTCGTAGCAGCCGACACCTCCGTCGGAAGAGGCCGATCCCCCACAGCCGATCACGACGCGGTCGACGCCGCTCGCCGCCGCGGCGACCAGCGCGTCGCCGACCCCCGCGCTCGACGCCGCGAGCGCCTCATTACCCGTGGGGGTGGGTCGCAGCGAACGGCCGATAATCTCGGCCACCTCCAGGACACCGATAGCCTGCTCGCCCACGCGCAGGCGCGTCATGGGCGCCTCGTGGACCTCGCCCCAGGGCCCGCGCACGGCCAAGGGGATCGTCTCGCCACTGAAGGCGAGGCGAAACCCTTCGCCGCCGTCGGACATCGCCAGCACGTCGCAGTGAAAGTCCGGGCTGAGAGCGTCACGAATCGTGGACCCCAACTCCGCGGCGGTGGCGGTCGATCGGAACTTGTCGGTGGCCACGACGACGCGCGTGGGCTCCGCTGCGCTCATGGTCACCCCCGAGTCAGTCACGAGGGTGTCACGAGCAAGTCCAGGATTCTTCCCGGCGCCGATTCAGCGGCGCGCTTGCAGTTCGGCGATGACGGCCTTGCCATTGGCTTGGCCCTTGGTGAGCCTCATGACCTGACCGATGAAGAACTGTGCCAACTTCTCGTCGCCGTCGCGGTAGCGCTGCCATTCGTCGGGGTTCGCCTCGATCAAGGTAGCGACCGTCGATCCCAGCGTGTCGGCCGAGAGTTGCTCGAAGCCCTTGGTCGCGGCGATGGCGTGGGGGTCGCCCCCATTCGTGAGTAACTCGCCCAACACCGTCTTGGCCTGAGTGGCTGAGAGCTCGCCGCGCTGCTCCATCAGCACCGTCGTCACGAACGCCTCGGTGCTCAACCGCACGACATCGTCGGGAGCGGCCGCGAGTTCATTGGCGACGCGCGCCACCGCCAGACTCGCGTCACCCGCGACCGCAGCGACCGCGTGCACGTACTTCTCGAGTCCCAGGTCGATGACCACTTCGACGGCGTCGAGTTGCGCGTCGCTCGGCGACGACAAGAGGGCGACGACCTCACTGCGGCGTTGGGCCGGCATGGGCCCCAATGCTGCGCGCACGCGGTCCTGCCACGCCTGATCAGGAGCGAGATCGACGAGGTCGGGGTCGCGGAAGTAGCGATAGTCGTCGGCGTCCTCCTTGACGCGAAGCGTCGACGTCTCGCCGAGGTTCTCGTCCCAGTGACGCGTCTCTTGGCGCACGACGCCACCGTCGTCGAGTAGTTCGATCTGGCGTAGCGCCTCAAAGTCGATGGCGCGCTGCAGACTGCGCAGCGAGTTGAGGTTCTTGATCTCACAGCGCGTGCCGAAGGGCTCGCCGTGGTGACGCACCGAGACGTTGGCGTCGAAGCGCATCGATCCCTCTTCGAGGCGCCCGTCCGAGGCACCGGTCGCGATCAGGATGCCGCGTAACTCCGCGGCGTAGGCACGTGCCTGCGCCGAGGAGCGGATGTCGGGACCCGACACGATCTCCACCAGCGGCACCCCGCAACGGTTGTAGTCCACGAGAGAGGACTCGGCCCCCGCGAGGCGACCCGATCCACCGAGGTGGGTTGACTTGCCGGTGTCTTCTTCCATGTGCGCTCGCTCGATCGAGACACGGCTGCCGTCGGGCAGGTCGAGGAAGCCCCCAGAGTTGATCGGCAGGTCGTACTGGGAGATCTGGTAGTCCTTGGACTGGTCCGGGTAAAAGTAGTTCTTGCGGTGAAAGGTCGAGGGCGCGATGGTCGAGTGCAGCGCCATGCCGATGCGCATCGCGAAATCGACGGCCTCTCGGTTGAGCACCGGCAGCGAGCCGGGCAGTCCGAGGCACACCGGACAGATGTTGGTGTTGGGCTCAGAACCGAAATGGTTCTCACAGCCGCAGAACAACTTGGACTTGGTGAGCAGTTCGGTATGGACCTCAAGGCCCACCACCATCTCCCAGCCGTCGGGCAGCGTCATGGGCGACCGTCCGCGATCTCGAGCACGCGCGCGGCCGCGAAGAGCTGGGCCTCGCTTCGCCCAGGGCCGAGTAACTGCACGCCGACGGGCAGCCCCTCCTCACCGGTGCCGAAGGGCACCGAGAGTGCCGGGTCACCGGCCAAGTTGGTCGGGATCGTGAAGACGTCATTGAGGTACATGGTCATCGGATCCGCCGTCTTGGCACCGAATTTGAAGGCCACGCTCGGCGTCGTCGCCCCTAACAAGAGGTCGACCTGTTCGTAGGCGCGTGCGAAGGCCGCGATGGTGAGCGTGCGGACCTTGAGTGCCTGACCGTAATACGCGTCGTAGTACCCGGCCGAGAGTGCGTAGGTGCCGAGCATGATCCGTCGCTTCACCTCAGGGCCGAATCCGGCCGTGCGGGTCGCCTCCATCATCGCAGTGACGTCCGGCGCGTCGACGCGCAATCCGTAGCGCACGCCGTCGAATCGCGCGAGGTTCGACGAGGCTTCTGCCGGGGCGATGAGGTAGTAGGCGCTCAGCGTGAGTCCGAGTTCAGGGATCGACAAATCGACGATCTCCGCGCCCGCTTCGCGCAGGGCGTCGGCGGCGGCGTGAACGGCCGCCACCACGCTCTCGTCGGCGCCGTCGAAGAGTTCGCGAACGAGACCGATCTTCTTGCCAGCGACGCCGTCAGCGACGTGGGCGACCAGCGACGGCGCCGGTTCGGGTAGCGACGTCGAGTCCCGGGGGTCGTGTCCCGCGAGCACTTCGAGTAACAACGCCGAGTCGGCGACGGTCTTGGAGAAGGGTCCCACTTGATCGAGGGAGCTGGCGAAGGCGATGAGGCCGTAGCGCGAGACCAGTCCGTAGGTGGGTTTGACGCCCACCAGTCCGCACAGTGCAGCGGGCTGGCGGATGGAGCCACCGGTGTCCGAGCCCAACGAGATCGAGGTCATGTCGGCCGCGACCGCGGCGGCCGAACCGCCGGAGGAACCGCCGGGCACCCGTGTGGGATCAAGCGGGTTACGGGTGGGTCCGAAGGCCGAGTTCTCGGTCGAGGAACCCATCGCGAACTCGTCTAAATTGGTCTTGCCGACCGGTACGGCGCCGGCCGCGACGATGCGCTCGATCACCGTCGCGTTGTAGGGCGGACGCCAGCCGTCGAGGATCTTGGACGAACAAGTAGTCGGCACGCCGACCTGACAGAGGTTGTCCTTGATCGCGATCGGCACGCCGGCGAGGGGACCGACGGTTTCGCCGCGCGCGATGCGTGCGTCGATCTCGATCGCCGCCGCGCGCGCGCCGTCGCTGTCGACGTGCAAGAAGACGTGGAGCTCGTCGTTGCGTTCGCTGATGACCGACAACGTGCGCTCGAGTTCCGCGACGGCGCTCGTCTGGCCCGAACGGACGTCGGCCGCGATTTGCGAGGCGCTCTTCACGGCGCCTCGCCGAGGATGCTCGGGACCGCGAAGCGGTCGTCTTGGGCGTCGGGCGCCATCGCGAGGACCGTGTCGCGGTCGAGGCTCGGCTGGACCTCGTCCTCACGGACCACGTTGGTCAGCCCGAACGGGTGCGCGGTCGCCACGACGTCAGTCAGATCCAGGGAGTTCATGTCGCGGGCGTGTTCGAGGATCTGGCCGAGTTGCTCGGTGTAGAGGTCGAGTTCCTCGTCACTCAGGATCAGTCGGGCGAGACGCGCGACTTTGGCGACCTCGTCGCGAGAGATGGCGTTGCTCATTGAGCGAAATGTCCCGCCAGGAAGGTCATGGTCGTCGACTCGATGAGTTCGCGATCATTGTCCAACGTGGCCACGTGAAAGGAGTTTTCCAGCCAGATCCGTTCAACGGGACCGTTGGACTTGTTCACCAGTTCGTCGCCGTTGTCCACCGCCACCACGTGGTCCTCGGTCGAGGTGAACAACAGACTCGGCGCCGTGATGAAACAGAGCTTGGCGTTGACGTCGGTAGTTGCGCGTAGTGCACTGAGAGCGGGCGCGACCGGGGTCTGGTCATAGGAGGTCTCGACCACCCCCTCCTTCTTCACGTCCGAACCGATGGAGTCGTAGGTCTCGACACCCGACGCCAGCAAGGTCTCGGCGAGTTCCTCCCACTCCATCCCCTGGTGCTTGATCCAGGGGTTGATGAAGACGAACGAAGTAATGTCGGGGTGCAGGGCGGCCAGGTGAACGGCGATTCCCCCACCCATCGACAGAGCGACGACGGCAACCTGGTCGCACTGGGCAGCCAACTCCTCAAAGGCCACGTCACAGGCCCCGGTCCAATCCTGCCAGTCCGTCGTCAACATGTCTTCCACCGAGGTGCCGTGACCGGGCAGTCGCGGTAACGAGACCGTGTAGCCCGCTGCCGCGCAACGCTGGGCGAGGTCGAGCAGGGACGACGTGGTACCGGTCAACCCGTGGAGCAACAGGACTCCGCACGGACCTCCCGAGGAGAAATAGGGCTCGCCGCCGGGAATCACTGCCACAGTCATAGGGCTCCAGACTACCTTTTGGCTCGAGCCCCCTCGGCGCGCTATCGACCGCGGGCGTGGGCGTGATAGTGGTCGGGGATCCTGCGCATGTGGTCGTCGTAGTACCACTGGCGACCCTCGAAGAACTCGTCCGCCACCGTTGTCAGTCTCTCGCGGAGCTCGCGGCGAACGTCATCGGGCGGGCGCGGATCGTGTTGTCGCCACACCACCATCGGCACGCGACAGACGACGCAGTCGGCGATCCAACACCGCTCATCCTCGAAATATCGAGTGGTGATCGTGAGCCCCTGACAGAGTTGGCAGCCGCTACTTGGTGACATTCAGGGTGACCGTCGACAAGTACGGCACCGTCGCGCCGGCCGCGGGGACGGTCGAGACCACCTTGGTCCAGCCGGGCGGGATGCCGGCCCCGGGACCTACGGTCTTGTAGTACAAGCCATCGGCCTTGAGCAGCGTGTTCACCTGGGAGGGGTCCAGGCCCACCAAGTCGGGCATCGCCAGCGTCTTGACGTGCGAGGTCGTCGTGGTCGTCGGCGGTGTCGTCGTGGTGGTCGTGGTGGTCGTGGTGGTCGTGGTGGTCCCCGGTGCCGTGGTCGTCGTGTGGACAGTCGTCGTAGTGTGCGCGGTCGTGGTGGTCACCGCGGTGGTGGTCGTGGTCGTACCAGTGGCGCCCGAGGAGGTCTCGAGAATCAACGCCGAACCCGTGGGAACGGCACTCGGATTCTTCGTGGTGCCCGAGAGCCAACCGGCAACGAGACCCGTGGCGATGGTCGAACTCGGGATGCTCGCCGACGTAGGACAAGTCGCGGTGACGTGCACGGCCGTCAACGCCGTGGTCGCGGCGGTGCAAGTCTTGCCCAGGAGGGTCGGCAACGTCACCGGGGCGGCGGCGCGGCCGCTCGAGACCGTGACCGCGAGGGCCGAACCGCCCGCGACGCTAGAACCTGCGGTGGGGGTCTGAGAGATGATGTCGCCCGCCGGGACCGTCGCCGACGCCACGGTCGCGGTCACGTTCAACTTGAGTCCATCGTTCTTCACCAGCGACGACGCCTCGTTCAACGTGAGTCCCGAGACGCTCGGCGCAGTGTGCTTCGTGGTCAGGTAACCGAGCTTCCAGGCCAATCCCCCGCCAATCGCGAGAATGATCAACAACGCCGCGGCCGCCAGGTAGACGGGCCGGCGTCGTCCGCCACCAATGGGAGACAGGTCCTCGAAGGCGCCCGGCGCCGAACGGCGCGGGGGCGCTCCGTGCCGTGGTTGGGGTGACTGGCCAAAGGTGGGCGACGACCGTGGTGACGAGACGATCTGATTGGGCGACGGCGGACGAAAGCCCACTGATTGACGTGGCTCGGCGAGAGCGAAACTACCCAGCAGAGAGGGACCCGGGTCGTCGTACTTGACGTAGGCGCCGTCGTCGGGCACCACGGCCGAGAGTCGCTGGGTCAACTCCTCAGCGGTCAGGCGCAGCAGCGCGTCGGGCACAGTGGCCTGGGCCAAGACGATGTCGAGTCCGCCCAACTCCGGGCGCGCGGGCAATGGTCCCAGTAGTCGCTCACGCAACATGGACTCGGCCGTCGCACCTTCAAAGGGTGTCGCGCCGGTGGCCGTTTCGAAGAGGATCAGGGCCAGCGCGTAGACGTCGGAGGCGGCGGTGGCGATGTCGCCACGAGCCTGCTCGGGTGAGAAGTAGCGAACGTCGTCGCGCGTGGTGAAGTGGCGATGTGGTCCCGCGAGTCCCGCGAGGGCCACGTCGGACACGCGCACGTGGCCCGACTCGTCGAAGAGAATCTTGTTCGGGGAGAGTTCGCCGTGCACGATACCGTGCTCGTGGATATAGGCCAACGCCGAGGCGATGTCGCGGCCGAGACGCGCGGTCTCCTCCACACTCAGTACCTGACCTGATCGCAAGAGGTCTTCGAGCGATCCGCCGCTCAGGTACTCGCCCACCATGAAGATGGACCCGGCTTGCTGTCCCCCGTCGTAGACGCGCGCCACGTGGGGATGGCGAAAGGTGGCGGCTTGGATGATGTGGTCGCGAAAAGCGCGCCGCACCTCCTCGTGAGCCGCGAGGGAGGCACTCAGCACCTTGATGACGACTTCGCGCTGCAGGGTGAGGTCCTCGGCGCGGTACGCCTCGACGGTGTGGCCAACGCCGATGAGTTCAATCAGTCGATAGCGCCCGGCGAACTCATGCCCGGGGGCGAATGACGATGGCATCATGTGCAGACCTCAACTCAATCATTGCTTACTCGAGGGTAGCCGACCACGTCCCCGTCACCAGGAGTTCCTCGAACGCTTCTTGGGAAATCATCGGTACCCGCGCGTCACGGGCCTTGGTGAGCTTGGAGGCGCCGGGCGCGTCGCCGACCACCACGCAGTACGTCTTGGCCGACACCGAGCCGGGCGACGTGCCCCCGCGCGCCAGGATCGCGGCCACCGCCTCGTCGCGCGAATATCCCTCAACCGCCCCCGTGACCACTACCGCACGGCCACTCAAGGTGGTCTCGAGCGCGCCGGCGACATCGGGTTCCACCAACTGGACCCCCGCGGCGGCCATCGACGCCATTCGTTGGCGCGATTCGTCGTCGCGGGCGTACTCGTAGACCGATTGAGCAATCACCGGTCCGATGCCCTCGACCGTCTCGAGGTCTTCCAAAGGGGCCGCGGCCAGAGCGTCATACGTGCGAAAACGCGCGGCCAACTCGCGCGCGGCCACTGGTCCGACGTGACGGATCCCTAAACCCACGAGAATGCGACTCAGCGGTGCGGTGGTGGCGCCGCTGATGGCTGCGACCAGCGCGCGCGCCGAAAGTTCGCCAAAACCCTCGAGCTGCGCCAGTCGTGCGGACTCCAGGGTGAAGAGATCGGCCACGTCGACGATCAGGCCCTCGGCGAGGAGCTGAGCCACGCGTTGCTCACCGAGGCCCTCGATGTCCAGGGCTCCTCGAGAGGCGAAGTGAACGATCTTTTGCATCTGCTGCGCCGGACAGGCGGGGTTCACGCAGTACGTGTCACTCTGCTCGTCGTAGCGACGTAGCTCACCCCCGCACTCCGGACAAGTCGTCGGGAACGTCCAGGGCGCGGCGCGCGATTCACCCTCGACCACGACCGCGCCCACTACTTCGGGGATCACGTCGCCTGCCTTGCGCACGATGACGAGGTCGCCGGGTCGTACGTCTTTTTCGCGCACCTGGTCCTCATTGTGCAACGTCGCCATCGCCACCCGCGAACCCGCCACCACCACCGGCTCGAGCACGGCGTATGGCGTGGCGCGGCCGGTGCGACCGATGGAGACCTCGATGTGCAACAGCCGTGTCGTACGCTCCTCGGGCGGGAACTTGCGTGCGATGGCCCACCGCGGGGCCCGACTCGTCGAGCCCAGTGCCGCACGACTGGCCAGATCGTCGAGTTTGATGACCGTGCCGTCGATGTCGTAGGTGAGGTCGTGTCGATGCAGTTCGAACCACGTCGAACGCTCGATCATCTCCTCGACGCCGGTCACGATGAGCGTCTCGGGCGCCACCAGGAATCCCCAGTCGCGAAGTTGCTCGAGCGTGGCTCGGTGCGTCGTGAGCGGCAACGTCGCCGCCAAGTCGACCAACTGATACGCCAGGAACGACAACGGGCGTGAAGCGCTGACGGCGGGGTCCTTCTGTCGCAGCGAACCCGCGGCGGCGTTGCGGGGATTGGCGAAGATCTTGGCGTCGAGAGCGCGTTGGGTCTCGTTCAGCTGCTCGAAGTCGGCCTTGGCGAGGAACACCTCGCCACGAATCTCCAGCGTGCCGGAAATCTGGGGCAGTTCGTGAGGCACGTTGGCGATGGTGCGCACATTGTCGGTGACGTCCTCGCCGACGCGTCCGTCGCCACGCGTCGCCGCCTGAACCAGGCGCCCATCGCGGTAGGTGATGGAAAGCGCCAGCCCGTCGATCTTCGGCTCGACCGAGAATTGCAACGGGGCCGTCTCACCGAGACCCTTGACGACTCGCTCGCTCCACGCGCGTAGTTCGTCCACGTCGAAGACGTTGTCCAGGCTCAACATCGCCTCGGCGTGACGCACGGGTGAGAACACCGCCGACGCTGGCGCGCCCACGCGTTGCTCTTCGGAGGCACCCACTTCGGGGTGCACTCGTTCGAGCTCGCGCAACTCGAGTACCAGCGCGTCGTAGTCCGCGTCGGGAATCATCGGCTCGTCGTGGACGTAATACGCCTCGGAGTGACCGGTGATCAGTTCACGCAACTGTGCGGCGCGTTGCGCCGGCGAACTCATCGCGACACGAGGGCCGCGCCCTCGACCACGGAATCGTCCTCGAGGGAGTAGAAGACCACCGTCTGACCCGCGGCGACCGGGCGGGCCGCCTCCAGGAGCTGCAGCGACCAGTCGCCGTCGTGGCGCAGTGTCGCTTGACGAGGCTGGCCATGGGCGCTCCATTGCGCCCACACGTCGGTGTCGGCGTCCAGCGCAGCGCGCGCGAAGGTGAGCGAGTCGCCGTCGAGGGGTAGTGACGTCACCAACACGTCCTCGAGCCGTCCCACCTCGACACGGCGCGCGGTCAAGTCCACGCGGGCGACGAATCGCTTGGCGCCATCACGCCCGGGCAGTACCCCACGACGCTGTCCGACGGTCATCAATTGCGCAGTGTCCGTGTGACCGACCACCTCACCACTCGTGAGGTCCACCAGGTCGGCGCTCGACATGTCGATGCGTGAGCGCAAGAATACCTCGCGGCCCCGTGACGCCTCGATGAAGCACACGTCCTGGGAGTCGGGCTTGTCCCACGTGGGCAGACCCACGCGTTCGGCGTGGGCGCGCACTTCGCTCTTGTTCATGGCACCGATGGGCAGGAGCAGTCGTTCGAGTTGGGCCTGCTGCAGGTAGCCCAACACGTAACTCTGATCCTTGGCGGGGTCCGCGCCGCGCGTCAGCAGCGGCGTCTCTTCGCGCCAGCGGATCTGAGCGTGATGACCCGTCGCCACCGCGTCGAAGCCGAGGCGCTCGGCGCGTTCGAAGAGCAGGTCGAACTTGATGTGACGATTGCACTCGATGCAGGGGTTGGGCGACGTGCCCTGGGCGTGGCCCTGCACGAACGGGGTCACGACGAGAGCTTCGAACTCCTCGGTGTAGTTGAACACGTGGTGATCGATCCCCAGCAGTTGGGCGACACGGCGCGCGTCGTCGACGTCGGCCACCGAGCAGCAACCCGAGTCCGAGGCTCCCCCCCACAGCTTCAAGGTGGCGCCCACCACCTCGTGACCGGCCTCCTTCAACAGAGCGGCCGCGACCGACGAGTCCACGCCGCCACTCATCGCCACAAGGACTTTCATGGTCCCAGTCTGCCAGTTACGCCCGGGGACTTGTCTCTTCGCGCAGCCGGCCCACGGCGCGCGTGACCGCCGAGATCACCGCGCCGACCTCATCGTCGCTGGTGTCGTGGCCCATCGTCAGGCGCAACGATCCCCGAGCGAGCTCGGGCGCGACGCCCATCGCCGCGAGGACGTGGCTGGACACGGCGGCACCGCTCGAACAGCTCGACGCGGCCGACGCACACACGCCGTCCTGGTCGAGAAGGAACAACAACTCGTCACTGGCGATACCCTCGAACGTCGCGTGCACGGTGCCAGCCACGGTCGTCGCGCCCTCGGCAGTGATGCGAGCCCCGGAGAGTTGCGAGAGAGCCTTGCGCAAGCGATCCTGTTTCTCGCGCACCCGCTGGTCGCCGCTGCGCCGATCGGCCTGCACGCACCGGATCGCGGTCGCCAGTCCCACGCACGCCGCGACGTCCACCGTGCCGCCGCGGCGGCCGCGCTCTTGTCCGCCACCGGGCATCATGGCCTCGAGCGCCACGTCGCGTCGAAGAACCAGCGCTCCACTATTGACCGGTCCCCCGAGCTTGTGGCCGCACAAGGACACCGCGTCCACGCCGTGGGTGAACTCGACCAGGTCGAGCCAAGGAGCTGCGGCGACGGCGTCGCTATGGGTGACCAAGTGACCGGGGCCTTGGGCGCGCACCGCGGCCACCACGGCCTCGAGCGGCTGCAGGACCCCTGTCTCGTTGTTGGCGGCCATGACGCTCACCAATGCGACGGAGTCGTCGAGGGCCGCGTGCAACGCGGCGACGTCGAGAATGCCGTCTGCGTCCACACCCACCTCACGCACTTCGACCGACGCGAAATCGGCCGCCATCATGCGAGCGGCGTCGAGAACCGCGTGGTGTTCGATGGCCGACACCACCAGCGTGGTTCGCTCATGTGAACGGCGGTGCGAATGGGCCACCCCGGTGACCGCGAGGGTGCACGACTCCGTGCCGCCCCCGGTGAAGATGACGCCGCCCGGCTTGGAGCCGACGAAGGCGGCCACGACGTCACGGGCCTCTTCGACCGCGCGGCGCGCGTCGCGCGCGGCGCGATGGCTGCCCGAGGGATTACCCACGACGCCGTGCATCCACGGGGCCATGGCTTGGGTTACTTCGTCTCGACGCGGCGCCGAGGCCGCGTGATCGAAGTAGTACTGACTCACGCGATATAGAAGGACTTCACGTTGGTGAACTCACGCACACCAGCGACACCGAGCTCACGACCGTAGCCCGAGGCCTTGACCCCGCCGAAGGGCAGCTCATTCATCGAAGCGACCACCGCATTGGCGAAGATGATCCCCACGTCGAGACCGGCGATGACCTGGTCGATCTCGGCCGGGTCCGTCGCCCACACGGAGCCCGAGAGCCCCCAGGGAGTGTCGTTGGCGTAACGGATCGCTTCGTCGAGGTCGTCGACGACGTGCACGACGGCGACAGGGCCGAAGAGTTCCTCGTTGCCGGCGGGCGCGGTCTCGGGCACGTCCACCAGGACGGTCGGCGGGAAGAAATAGCCCGGACCCTCGAGCGGCACGCCACCAGTGACGGCGACGGCGCCCTGCGCGAGGGACTCCGCGACCTGCTTGCTCAGGGTGTTGAACTGCGCCTCGTTTGCGAGGGGTCCGAGCACGGTCGACGAGTCCATCGGATCGCCGGTCGGCGCGGCCGCCATGCCAGCGGCGAAGCGCGAGATGAACTCTTCGGCCACGTCGCGCACCACGATGAAGCGCTTGGCGCAAATACAGGCCTGTCCGTTATTCTGCAGGCGCGCGGTCACCGCGAGGGGAACCGTGTGGTCGAGGTCTGCGGACTTGGCGACGATGAAGGGGTCCGAGCCGCCGAGCTCGAGGACGCACTTCTTCAGGTGCTTACCCGCCAGCGCGGCCACTGAGCGGCCCGCCGTCTCGCCGCCGGTGACCGTCACCGCGGCGATTCGCGGGTCGCCGATGACCGACTCGATGCGACCCGACTCGATGAACAGGTTGGTGAAGATGCCCTGGGGGAACCCGGCGCGCGTGAAGAGACCCTCGATGTACTGCGCACAGCCCGGCACGCTCGACGAGTGCTTGAGGACCATGGGGTTGCCCGCCATAATATTGGGCACCGCGACGCGGATGATCTGCCAGAGGGGGAAGTTCCACGGCATGATCGCCAGCAGCGGCCCGAGCGGCTCGTAGCGGATGCCGCTCTTCGTGGCCTTGGTCTTGATGATCTCGGTCGCCAGCATGCCCTCGGCGTGCTCGGCGTAGTAGCGCATGGTGAGGGCGCACTTGGAGGCCTCGCCTTTGGCCGCGGCGAAGGTCTTGCCCATCTCACTGGTCATCAGCGCGCCCGCGACGGGGATCTCACCCTCGAGTAGCTCCGCGACGCGGTTCATCAATTCGGCGCGCTCGGCGAAGGACGTCGTCTTCCAGTGCAGGAACGCCTCGTGGGCGGTCGCGAGAGCGGCGTGGACGAATTCGTCGTCGTGGGTCTGGTACTCAGCGAGGACGGCTTCGGTGGCGGGGTTGATGGCAGTGAAGGTCATGTGTCTAGTCTGCCACGGAAACCGGCGAATGCGACGGGCTCATCCCCATTTCACGCCAGTACTGGGGGCGAAAAAAACTCAACAGCGCCAGAACCGCACCGAAAGCGATCGCAGCACCCAGTGAGGTCACCCGCACGCCGTAGTCATGAGCCAGGGTGGCCTGGATCACCGCGCCCACGGGATAGAACAGCGACAGCGACAAGACGTAGAGCGACAGGATGCGCGAGCGTTCCTTCGTCGGCGCATTCAATTGGACTGAAGTGTTCAGACCGGTCATCGTACCCACGTAGGCCCCGCCCAGTACCAATAGCGACAGCGCCGAGAGCTCCAGGTTCGGTGCGTAGGCGTAGATGCCCTCGATGGCGACCATGGCCACCATCGATCCACGCAGAACGGTCAGGCGCGACGTGCGCCTCGCGACACCCGGCAGCGTCAAGGCCCCGATGACCGCTCCGACCCCCTGGGCGGTGACCAACCACAACGTGCCGACCTTGCCCGAGTGCAACTCGTCGATGGCCATCGCGGGCACCAGAGTGATGAAGGGGCTGATCAGGAGCCCGACGGCTCCCACGCCGATGATGGCGTTACGGCATCCTCGCGAGTGCCAGCCCGCACGAAGCCCGATGATGGTCTCACCCACGATGGCGAGACGGGTGGTCATCCGCGGGCGTTCGCCGCTGTGCACGAAAGAGAAGGCGATCACCACCACGACGAAGGAGATGGCGTTGGCAGCGAAACACCACCCCGGGTTGCCGAGGGCCAACGCAACGGCCGCGAACACCGGGCCGATGATGCGCCCCAAGTTGAACTGCGCCGAACCCAACGAGACCGCCGCGAGCACCTCGTCGTGGTCCACGAGGTCGGGTAGCAATGACTGCCACGCCGCCCACGATGCCGAACTGCAGAACCCCTCAGCGATCGCGAGGTAGCAGGCCAGTGGCGCGGAGAGATGGTGGGTGAGCTCGAGGATCGCCAGTGCGCCAGCCGCGGCGGCCTGGGTCAGGTTGTTCATCTGGATCCAGCGCTGACGCGAGTAACGGTCCGCCATCACGCCGCCGAGAGGTGAGCCGATCAAAGCGGGCAACCACGCTGCAGCGGTCAACAGACCTAGCCAGGCGGCGTTCTTGGTGGTGACCGTGAGGTAGATGCCGAGCGCCACGCTCTGCATCCACGTGCCGGTGGATGAGATGAAATTTGAGCCGAGGGCCAGGGCGAAACTGCGGTGGCGCAGGGGCGCGAATGAAGCAGACGCCATGTAACGAGGTTACTGGCGCGAGGTCCTAGTCGTCGTCGTGGTGTCGGCGTGGACGAAGGGCGAACCACCAGACCGAGATGATCGTGGCGAGGGCCCCGAGGACGCCGAGGGTCGACTTCATCCCGCGTCCGTTCGAAGTCGGCTGCTCGCTCACGGCTCCATCGTAACGTTCACGGCGCCGGGGTGACTCACCCCGGCGCCGGGC
>Ga0302279_10002323_pt1 | contig 25427 bp, 21 predicted proteins | sample III_Bog_N3_3_FD_194541 | JGI IMG/M metagenome (GOLD analysis project Ga0302279, IMG submission 194541) | Peat permafrost microbial communities from Stordalen Mire near Abisko, Sweden - III_Bog_N3_3 | ecosystem: Environmental > Terrestrial > Soil > Wetlands > Peat | place: Sweden: Abisko... | reverse complement strand
TATTATTCTGTTGGACCACGGTCAGGGCCGGGTCACTCAGGACGCCCGGGACGTTGAAGGGCGAGCCGAGGCCGATGGACGGACCGACGCCCCGGATCAGGAGCGTTTCCGGGCCGGCCGTGCCGGCACCGCCCAGGACAAAGCCCAGGCTGAGGCTCCCTTGGACGTTGCTGAGAACAGAGAGGTTGACCAGCCGCCCCGGGTTGGCCGTGGCGGTGACGGCGAGGGTGGCCGCACTGGTGGCGGCACCATTGGCGTTCGTGGCCACACAGGTATAGCTGCCGGCATCTCCCGCCGCGACGTTGGCCAGGACGAGCCGGGCGGAGGTGGCGCCGGCCAGGGTCACGCCATTGCGGCTCCACTGGTAGCCCGGGGCGGGATAGCCGCTGGCGGCGGCGTTGAGCGCCACCGTGCTGCCCGGGGCCACGGTCAGAGCGCCGGGCTGGGCCGTGAAGGCCGGCGGGCCCGGCACGTTGACCGCGGCGCTCGCCGCCACGGTGCCGCTCGGGTCGGTCACCGCGACCGCGTAAAGGCCAGACTGCGCCGGCGTCAGGTTGGCCAGGACGAGCATGGGGAAGGTTTGCCCGGAGAGCGCCCGGCCGTTGAAAAACCATTGGTAGGTGAGGCCCGATGGGGTGGCAGCCGCCACGCTGAGGGTAATGGTCGATCCCGCCGCCACCGTCTGGTCCTGCGGCGCGGTCACGATGACGGGCGGTCCGGGCGGAGTGCTTGGTCGGGGCTGCGAGACGGTGACGTATTTACCGATGATGGCGGTGCCGGCGGCATTGTCCGTGATCATCAGGAGCTTGCCCGGGGCCACCTCGCGGGTGCCCATATAGTTGGTGGCGCTGGCGGTGAAGACCGGCGAGACATGAAAGTCCCAGGTGTAGCCGCTGCCGTCGAAGGCAAAAAGGAGGTTGGTCGTGGGCCGGCCGTAGCTCAGCACCAGGGTGCCGTTCGCCATCAGGGTCAGGTCGGGGTCGACGCTGAACGTGGTCGTCGGATCGACCCCGGGCAGGGTCGTCGGCGCGCTCCAGGCGAGGCCATTGTCGAGCGAACGGGTTTGGTACAGCGGGTAACTCGCCGAACCGATGCGCAAGACGGCCAAGAGCGAGCCATCGGCGGCCCGCACCACCACGGGCTCGTCGAAGCCCTCCGAACCAATGGTGGGATCATAGGCGATCGTCGAGACGACGTACCAGTTGATCCCGCCGTCGGTCGTCTTGACCCAGACCGCCCGGTTGCGGGTGTCTCCGAGGTAACGCCCGTACATCGTGCCCTGGATCGAGCCGTCGGACATCACCATCATCGTGCGGTGGCAGAGGAATCCGCCCCAGTTGGCATTTTGCGCCGACTGAGGCGTGGCCAGGTTCAAGGTGCCGACGTAGGGCATCCAACTGGCGCCGCCGTTGACCGATATCCAGTAGTAAATCGAGGTGTGAAGGCTGTCGACCCGCTGGGTGATGTAGCTGGTGGCCATCAGGCTGCCGTTGGGGAGCGCGATCACGCTCGAAATGTAGAAGTTCGAGCTTTGGGTATAGAGCGTCCAGGTGGCGCCGGCATCGGCCGAAACGCTCATCCCGTCGGTGGTGGGGTATTCGATGACGTCGGGATGCTCGCTGTAAGTGGCGATGGCGAGGCCGTTGACGTAGGCCAGGAATGGGAGGTGCCGGATGTCGGTATTGTTGCTGTTGACAACGAATTCCGGGCCCAGGGTGACGCTGATCGGTGCGGAGGAGCCCTGGCCGCGGAGCACGCCAGTCAGCAACGACCCTAATACGGCGAAAAGCAGGAGCAAACGACGCATGCGCAAGAGACTATTTCGGCGGTGAAGACGAAGGGGTCCAGATGTTTTCCTCTCAACCAGTTAGCCCCCCGGGGGCCAAAGTTCCCACATTTCCCGGTTGAAAACCCGGCCCGCTCCGGTGGAATGGTCAATTCGTCCCATCGCTGCTTCCGTGACCGCTCCCGACACCACCCGCTTCTCCTCTCCCGCCGAAGAATTGGCCCTGCTCAAACAGCTGGGCCAGCGCTTCCCCAATATCGACGCCGCCATGGCCGAAATCGCCCGCCTTTCGGCGGTGCTGACCCTGCCCAAGGGCACGATCCATGTGATCAGCGACATCCACGGCGAGGACCAGAAGCTCCGTCATGTGATCAACAATGCTTCAGGGACGCTGCGGCCCTTGGTGGAGCGGCTTTTTTCCGACCGGCTGGACGGGGTCCAATTTCAGGAGTTCCTCACCCTGATTTTCTACCCCAACGAAGTGCTGCACGGCCTGGAGCGGCGCCTGGTCGCCCCGGATGAGGCCCGGGCCTATGCGCAGGAGACGCTGCGCAACCTCTTCGAACTGGTGCGCATCCTGGCGGCCCGCTACAGCCTGAAGCGGGCGATGGAGGTGTTTCCGGCCGAATACTGCGAACTCCTCTCGGAAATGCTGCACATGCCGACGACCGAGCGCGGGGCGGAATTTGTCGCCGCCATCGTCGCCGAACTCGTGCAGCGCGGCCGGATCTGGCACCTGATCCACGTCACGGTCCGCCTGGTGCGCAACCTGGCGATTTACGAACTGATCATCGGCGGCGACTGCTGGGACCGGGGCCCGCGGGGCGACCGAGTGGTGGACTACCTCCGGCAGCAGCCCAATGTCTCCTTCATCTGGGGCAATCATGACGCCGCCTGGCTCGGCGCCGCCCTCGGGCACGAAGCCCTGATCTGCAATGTCCTGCGCCTCTCTCTGCGCTACCGGCGGTTTCTCCAGGTCGACGAGGGCTACAGCATTCCCTGGACCCCGCTCGAGTACCTGGCCGCAACGGTTTACGGCGACGATCCGGCCGAGTACTTCCTGCCCAAGAAAGACGGCTTGCGGCCGAACGTCCTGGTGGCGCGGATGCAGAAGGCGATCGCGATCATGCAATTCAAGCTCGAGGGCCAGATGATCGACCGGCACCCCGAATGGCAGCTCGGCCACCGCAAGCTCCTGGACGGAATCGATCAGGCCCGGGGCACGGTCACCTTGGACGGCATCGTCTACCCTTTGCGGGACACGCGCTTCCCCACCCTCAACCCCGCCGACCCCTTCGCCCTGACGGCGGAGGAAAAGCGCTGCCTGGACCGCCTGCGCTCATCTTTTCTCAGCAGCCAAAAGCTGGGCGAGCACATCCGCTGGGTGGTCAGCCACGGGGCCATGTACCTGAAGCGCGACGAGCATCTGATCTTCCACGGCTGCGTGCCGGTCGATGAGAAGGGCGACTTCCTGGCCATGATGGTGGACGGCAAGCCCTACCGCGGCCGGGCCCTTTTCGAGGCGATCCAGCGGGTCCTGGTCCGAGTGGTGGACCGGCCGGAACTGCCGGACCTCGACCTCCTTTGGTACCTGTGGAGCGGCCCGCGCTCGCCCCTCTTCGGCAAGGATCGGATCACCACCTTCGAACGCTACTTTGTCGGCAACAAAGAGGCCGAGCACGAGACGAAAAATCCATACTTCGCTTTGATCCATGAGGCGGCCTTCTGCGAAAAGGTCCTGAAGGAATTCGGGGCGGATCCGGACCGGGGCCTGATCGTCAATGGCCACGTGCCGGTCAAGATTGAGAAGGGCGAGTCCCCGCTCAAGCGCAGCGGCAAGGCCATCACGATCGACGGGGCCTTTTCCGAAGCCTACGGCGACTACGGCTACACCCTGGTGCTGGAGCACAACCGGACCTTCCTCGCCTGCCACCACCATTTCGAGTCGGTCGAGGCCGCGGTGCGGGACGGGGTCGACATCATCCCCTCCATCACCACCGTCCGCTCCTGGGAGCAACCGCGGCGGATGGCTGAAACCGAGCGCGGGGCGGAGTTTCGCGGTGAAATCTCGCTCTTGGAGCGGCTGATCTGGGCCTACCAGCACAACGCGCTCCGGCAGTCGGCCCCGCGGTAGCGGGGGCCCGGCCGGCGGCCGATGCCCGGGCCGAAACCGCCATTGCCATTTGCCAGCCGGCGGGCTGGACTGCCGCGGTGAAAGTCACCCGAGTCCGCCTCTTGGAGCATGGCCTGCGGGGGCATTGCCCCAACTGCGGCGGGAGCACGATTTCGCAACCAGGCACCCTGTTTAAGATCAATCCCGCCTGCTCCGTCTGCGGCCTGCCCATCGATCGGGGCGAAGGCGCCTTCCTCGGTCCTTTGGTCGTAAACTACGCCGTCACCGTCTTTGCCCTCATCGCCCCCGTCATCATCCTCTATGCCCGAGGGCAATTGAGCTCGACGGCCACTCTCACGCTGGCGGTTCTGCTCGGCCTCGGGGCCCCGATCCTGCTCTACCGCATCTCCTGGGCGTGGTGGCTCACGATTTACTATTTTTTCCTGCCCGAAAACCTGCCCGCCAATCTCGAAGGCGGGGCCGGCACGGACGAATAGCCGGCGCCTAGCCGGCCGCGAGGCAGGAATGCCTCTCCAAGACCTCCCGCTCGGCCTGGAGCCAGAATTGCAGGTCCTGGTCCTTGCCCCGCGGTCCGCCCCGAGCCAATTCATCGGCCCGCACTGCGACGTCGAGTTGCCAGCGCAGGAGCACATCGTCCGCCGGCGGGGCGAAGGAGGCGGGGATAGAGTCGGGAAGATTCACGGCGATCAAGGACCCCGCCACCCTAACTCTGATCCCACAATTTTCAACCCGGCCCCGGTTAAGATTCGGCGACGGCCGGGTCGGCCAGGGTCAGCCGCCCTCAGTCGGGCTCACCACTAAGATCATGAAGCTCCCCGGCTTGGGCACGGGCCGGCCCTTCGTCGGGCTGCCGGGCGGAAAAATCGCCGTGGGCAAATAAAGCATGTGGGTCTGCTCGTCGATCCCCAGGGTGCGGGCCCCGGCCCGGGTCTGAACCACTTGCAGGATTTCAAACCGGTTCGGGGCGAATTCCTGCGCCACCGACAGCGAACCGTCGCGGCAGCTGGCGAAGGCGAACCCGTCGTAGCCCGTGGCGTCGACCCCGGCGCCGATCGGCAGCGTGGACAGGATGGCGCCGGTATCGGCCGACATGACGACCAGGTCGCGGGGATCGCGGCATCCGACATAGAGACGGCGGCGGGCGCGGTCCATCGACAGGCCGACGGGAGCGCCGCCCGGGGCCGTCGGCCAGCGGGCCGTTACCTTCATCGTCTTGGTGTCGAGGACGGCGACCACGTCGCGATTGGCGACATTGATGAACACGGTGCCGCGGCCGTCGGCGACCAGGAACTCCGGCTTGCCGCCCAACGGTATGGGGGCGTCGGCCTGGCCCAGGGCGGGATCGAGGTCAGGCGAAATCGGCACGACACAGGCGGCGTCGCCGCAGACGACCAGGACCTTGTTGCTGAAAGGATCGTAGATGATCCCGTCGGCGTCGGCCTTGACCTTGACCTTGCCCAGGACCTGATAGGTCCGGAGGTCGAACACCATGACCGAGGCGTCTTCCCCGTCGGAAATGAAGCCGCGTCCGGCGTTCGGCACCAAGGCCACGCCATGATTGTGCTTCTGGCCCGGAATGTCCGCCACCACCGCGCCGGTCGCGGCCTGCAGGACTTGGGTGTGGGTGACGCGCGGGACGAAGAGCAGATGATGGATCGAGTCCACCGTCAGGTAATCCCAGCCGCCGACACCGCCGATCTGGAAAATGTGGGAGACGCAGTAGGGCCGGGGCGGCGGCGGCGGGGGCGGCGGCTCGCGGGCCGGGAGCGAGGGAGCGAAGAAGACCGCGGCGGCGAACGCTAGCAGGGCGAAAAATCGGGCAAAAAATTTAGGCATGGAAGAAAATCCGTTCGAAGGGCCCGCAGGATTTGCGCCCCCCGAGCGGCGCCAACAGCCTGCATGCCCCGAAGCGAGCGCGCGAGTTCAGAATATTACGATTGGGCAACGATCCTATTTCTTCCCGCGATTGCCTTCACCGCCCCGAAGATGCGATCAGCCGGGCGCATATCTTCAAGGCCGCGGCCCCGGGGCTATTTCCGGGGGAAGGTCTGCCGGTCGTCCTCTTCCAGATAGTCGAAAAGGGTCGTCGAGGTCGGATCGATTTTGAGTCGGGCACATTCGCCGCCAAACCATTCCTTCTGCGGCGGATTGCCGTAGGGTCGCAGGGCTTCGACCTGGTCCGACCAGGCTTTGATTTCTTCCGGAGTCTTCGCGGTCCCGTGGGCGTTGATCCAGGCCAGGACACCGGCGTCGGGCGTGCCGGCGGCCAAGACCTTCTTGAACTCATCGCCCTTCACGCCTTTGAAACCAAAGAGGATGTTGTCGACCGGACAGTCGAAGTGGTATTCGCCGGATTTGCCGGCGAGCGTCGCCCGCCCCTTGTCGGCCGTCCGGGCCAAAATCGCATAGCCGCCGAGGCGGAGGCGGGGGCTGCGGGGCGCTTGGCGGGTGAGGTCGGCGATCGGGCTCATAGCCCTTACCAAATAGCGGCGTCCGGCCGGAGAGTCAAACGGGAGCCCCGGATTGCATCCGGCCGGAGAGGCGTCCAGGCTAGCGGCAATGACCCCGCTCCCTTCCCGCAATGTCCTGGGCGGTCCCCTCAAGCCCTGCTCGCTCGACCCGGTCACGGGATATTTTCGCAACGGCGGCTGCGACACCTGCGCGGAGGACGAAGGCTGCCACACGGTCTGCGTCGAAGTGACGGAGGAATTTCTCGCCTACAGCCAGGCGACCGGCAACGACCTCAGCACCCCGCGGCCGGAATACAATTTTCCCGGGCTGCACCCGGGCGACCGCTGGTGCGTATGCGCCGCACGCTGGCGGGCGGCGGCCGAGGACGGGGCGGCGGCCCCGGTCGCTCTCGGGTCGACGCATGAGCGCACCCTCGAGGTCGTGCCGCTCGCCCTGCTGCAGAAGCACGCCACCGCCTAAGCCAGGTAGTCCCGGTCGGAAACGGGTTCGAACCACGTCACCTCGTTGCCGGCCGGCGTCGCGAGGTGCACGGCCAAATGCGCCATGGCGTGGGCCGGGGCCGCCCCGTGCCAGTGGCGCTCGCCGGGTTGAATGATGACCGTGTCGCCCGGGCGGACCTCGATCACCGCCTCGCCCGCCCTCTGCACCCGGCCGAGGCCGGAGAGGATGTGGAGGATCTGCCCGTTGGGATGGGTGTGCCAGGCGGTCCGGGCCGCGGGCTCGAAGGTGACGCGCAGCACATGGATCCCGGCGGTTTCGGCCAGCGTGGCAATGTCGTCCATCCAGGCCTGGCCGGTGAACCAGTTGCTCTGGCCCGTTTGGGTGGTTTTGGTGCCGGCGCGAACGACGTTCATGCGAGGACTCCCGGGTGCATGGCCGGATGTTAGGTTGAAAAGGACAGTCCGTCGCGCTCAAAACACGGTTTGTTTTTCAGCCCTTTCGGGGCTAATTGGAGTTCCATGCCCTCTCCCGCTTCTCCCATCGATCCCGGCGTCCGCATCGGCCATGTGCACCTCAAGGTGGCCGACCTCGATCGCGCCCTCGCCTTTTACTGTGGAGTCCTCGGCTTTGAAGTGATGCAGCGGATGGGAAACTCGGCTGCGTTCATTTCCGCCGGCGGCTACCACCACCATTTGGGCCTGAACACCTGGGAGAGTGCGGGCGGTTCGCCGCCGGCGCCCGGCACGACCGGCCTCTATCATGTCGCGATCCTGTATCCGACCCGGGCGCTGCTGGCCGACGCCTTGCGCCGGCTGATCGCCGCCAAGATCCCGCTCGATGGCGCCTCCGACCACGGCGTGAGCGAGGCGCTCTATTTGCGCGACCCGGATGAAAACGGGGTCGAACTCTACTGGGACCGGCCGAAGGCGGAGTGGCCACGGGATCCGGCCGGCCACCTGCAAATGGGCACCCGGCGGCTGGATTTGGAGGCGCTGCTCAAGGCAATTTGAGGGCGATCGGACCGACGGGATGCTCCCGGGCAACGCGCCAGAGGCCGCCGGCATAGGCCAGGGCGCTGGCCTGCTCGAGCAGGATTCCAGCGCGGCGTTCCTCCGCCGCCGGCACCGGGCGCCCCTCGGAAAGGGTGAGCTCCGGGGCTTCCCAGGCGGGAGCGGAGGCCGTGCCCCACACGGTCGACACCCCGGAGCGGGAGCGCCGCCGCTCCTGCAGCGAAATCCGGAAAACCGAGCCTTGGCGGAACCCCGCAATGGCGTAGGGCGATCGCGCCGCATCGAGCGCCGTCAGCGCGAGGTAGAGGGCGGGCACGGGGTCGCCCACGCGGGTTTCCTCCCGCACTTCCACGCCATAACCCTGGAGGGGAAACCGGCAGCTCCGGGCCGAGAGCAGGTGGTTGTCGCCGACCAGGGAGCAGCCCACCCCGATCAGAAGCGCCGCCAGGCCCAGGCCGGGAGAGACCCGGCCGAGGAAGTGGCCCAGGGAGCGGAGGGAGGCGGAGGGCGACATGAGGGGAGAAGGCCTGCCCTCTTAGACCCGCATTCCCGCCGTTCGCTCCCGCCCGTCCGGACGGCCGGCAATTCGCCTGAAAATAGGATTCTGGGCACCAATGGCACCCGAAGCGTACCAAGGGGTTCATGAGCGGGACCATGATGGATACGAAGACCAAGGAGAAGCTGGCCGGCATGATCGCTGACATCAGTGTCGCCATGCTGACGACCGTGGCCTCCGACGGCACTTTGCGCAGCCGGCCCATGGCGTGCCCCAAGCACGGATACGATGGCGATTTGTGGTTTTTCACCTCCGACGACGCCCCCAAGGTGCTGGAGCTGGCGGAAAGCACGCGCGCCAACGTCGCGTTTGCCGAGCCGAAGGACGAGCGGTATGTCTCGATTTCCGGGCGCCTCATGCTCGTGCACGATCCGGCGCGCGCGAAGGAGCTGTGGACTCCCCTGCTCAAAGGCTGGTTTCCCGGCGGCTTGGAGGATCCCCACCTTGCCCTCCTGCGCGTCGCCGTCGAGCAGGTCGAATATTGGGACGCCAAGCTGAGCCGGATGCACCTTTACTTTTCCCTGGCCAAATCCGCCCTGACTGGCCGGCCGCCCAAGCATGCGGGCGAACACCAGCGGTTTGGTTGAGCCGCCCGGACCGGGCGGCGGCCGGATCAGAAGCCTTCCCCGACCGTCTTCAGCCTGATGCGCAGAAACGTGCTGTCGGCCGCGATGTAAAGGGTCGAGCCGTCGTCGCCGAAAGCGCAATTGGCCGTGACATGCCCGGTCACGATGGTGCCGAGATGCTTGCCCTGGGGCGTGATGACCAGGATGCCGCCGGGACCGCCGAGAAAGACATTGCCCTGCTTGTCCAGCTTCAGGCCGTCGGGATTGCCCTTGCCACCCGCCTGCTTGAGGAGCGCGTTGGCGTCAAAAAAGACCCGGCCGTTTTCCACCGTGCCGTCCGGCCGCAGATCGTAGGCCATCACCCGGGCATCACTCGGGTCGGAGACGCAGACATAGAGGATCTTTTCGTCGGGCGAGAGCGCGATCCCATTGGGCCGGGTGAGGTCGGAGAGGATCAGGTGCAGCTCGCCTGCGGCGGTCAGGCGGTAGACGCCGTTGAACTTTAGCTCCTTGTGCGGATTGGCGTCCAGTCCGTCCAGGCCGTAGGGCGGGTCGGTGAAGTACAAATCGCCGTTGGAGTGGTAGGCCAGGTCGTTCGGACTGTTGAACCGCTTGCCATGATAGCGGTCGGCCAGGACCACCTTGGTGTAGTTCTTCTCGTCCAGGCGGACGACGCGGCGGTTGCCCTGGTCGAGCATCACGAGCCGGCCGTGATGATCCCAGAGCAGTGCGTTGGTGCCCAGTTCCCGCCCGAGCGGCGGCGGATTGGACTCGGTGTAGCCGGCCGGACGCAGGAAAACCGAGAGCCCCTCGCTCTCGCTCCATTTGTAAATGGTGTTCTTCGGGATGTCGCTGAAGACGACATAGCCGCCCTTTTTCCGCCAGGCCGGCCCCTCGGCCCAGGCCAGGCCGGTCGCGAGCAATTCCGGCCGGGCCTCGGGGGCAACCAGCGCGTCCAACTCCGCATCCAGCCGGATGACCGAACCGGTGTAATGGGGGGTGTAGGCCAAGAGGGGGAGAGCGCTGAGCGCCAGGAAGAAAAACGAGGCAACGAGCGGAATTCTCATAGACGCCGAGGGGGTTGCGGGCAACATGCTCCCATCGGCCTGATCTACTCAAGAAAATTGCAGACGGTTCCCTCGGGCGTTTTCCCATGATCTTCGACCTCTCCCAGACCTCCCACCACCACACCTACAACCTGCTCATCGGCCTGGTCGCGCCCCGCCCCATCGCCCTCGTCACCAGCATGGATCTCAAGGGCCGGCTGAATGCCGCGCCATTCAGCGCCTACAATTACGTCTGCACGAGCCCGCCGATCCTGGCCCTCGGGGTGGGCAACCTGCCCGGCGAAGAAATCCGGCCCAAGGACACGGCGCGCAACATCCGCAACACCCGCGAATTTGTCGTCAACGTCGTGACCGAGGACATCGCCCAGGCGATGAACGTCTGCGCCGTCGATTTCCCGCCGGAGATCAGCGAATTGGAAATGGCCGGGCTCACGCCCGCGCCCTCGTCAGTCGTGAAGGTACCCCGGATCGCCCAGGCCCACGCTGCCCTGGAGTGCCGGGAATACACCACGATGGAGATCGGGCGCTCCCGCATCATTCTCGGCCAAGTGGTGGCCATGTACGTGGAGGATCGTTTCCTCGATCCCGCCGGACCCTATATCAAGTCCGAGGACCTGCATGCCATCGGGCGGATGAACGGGCTGGGATCCTATGTCCGAACCCAGGACGCCTTCATGAGAATGCCCCGGGTCTCCTACGAGGAGTGGCTGAAGACCAAACAGGTTCCGGGGCCGCAGTAAAAAATTTTGCGGGTTATCCTTTCGCAAACCGTCACTCTCCGCTATCTTCCGGGCTTCGCATGAAAGGCAACAAAGTTGCGATCAAGCTAAAGATCAACGGCGCTCTTCGCCGCTGCGTGGTCGAGCCCCAGGCGGTCCTGCTCGATGTCGTGCGGGAGCAGCTCGAGCTCTTCGGCACGAAGAAAGGCTGCGACCACGGCCAATGCGGAGCCTGCACCCTCCTGGTCAATGGCCGGCGGATCGTCTCCTGCCTCACCCTGGCGGTCATGCATGACGGCGCCGAAGTGACGACGATCGAGGGCCTGGAGCAAAATGGTCAGCTTCACCCCGTCCAGACGGCTTTCCTCGAGTGCGACGCATTTCAATGCGGCGGCTGCACCAGCGGGCAAATCATGTCCGCCGTCGGCCTGCTGGGCGAGCCGGTCGGCCCGGATGACAACGCCGTCGCCCAGGCGATGAGCGGCAACCTCTGCCGCTGCGGGGCCTATCAGAACATCGTGGCGGCGGTCCAGCAGGCCCGCGCCCGCCGGGGCTGAGCCGATGCGCGCCTTTTCCTACCACCGGGCCGCCACCCCCGCCGCCGCGATCGCCGCGGCCGGCAGCACGACCGCCTACGTCGCGGGCGGAACGACCCTGATCGACCTGGTCAAACTCGACGTCCTGCGGCCGGCGCGGCTGATCGACGTCAACGGTGCCGGCTCGGCCGCCATCACGGCGCGGGCGGACGGCGGCCTGCGCGTCGGGGCCCTGGTCCGCAACAGCGACCTGGCGCGGCATCCCCTCGTGCGGGAAAAATATCCGGTCCTGGCCGAGGCCATCCTGTCCGGAGCCTCGCCCCAGCTGCGCAACATGGCGACGACCGGGGGCAACCTGATGCAGCGGACCCGGTGCACCTATTACCGGGACGGGATTTCGCCCTGCAACAAGCGCGAGCCCGGCTCGGGCTGCGCCGCCTGGGAGGGGATCCACCGCTCGCATGCCGTCCTGGGCGGGAGCGAGGCCTGCATCGCCACCCATCCTTCGGATATGTGCGTCGCCCTGGCGGCCCTCGCGGCCACGATTTCGCTCCAGGGCCGCGCCGGCCGCCGCACCCTCCCCTTCGACGCTTTCCATCTCCTGCCCGGGGCCACACCGGAGAAGGAGCACGCGCTTCTGCCCGGCGAATTGATCACCGCCGTCACCCTGCCGGCACCGGCCAAGGGCGAACGCTCCTGGTACCTCAAGCTCCGCGACCGCGAAAGCTATGAGTTCGCCCTCGCTTCCGCCGCCGTCGTCCTCCGCCTGCAGGGCCGGCGGATCGCCTCCTGCCGGATCGCCCTGGGCGGGGTCGGCACCAAACCCTGGCGCGCCCACGAAGCGGAAGCGGTCCTCACCGGGGCGGTCCCGGCCGAAGCCCTTTTCCGGCACGCCGCCGAAGCGGCCCTGCAATCCGCCCGGCCCCGGCCGGGCAACGCCTTCAAAGTCGAACTGGCCCGGCGGGTTCTCGTCCGCGTCCTCGCCCTGCTCGTCGAGGGCCAGCCGTCCGTCCGCCAGATTTAAGCCCTCCGTGAGCCCAGCCCTTTCTCCGCGCCCCCCCGCCTCCGTCATCGGCCGGCGGGTCAACCGCGTCGAGGGCCGCGCCAAGGTCACCGGCCAGGGCCGCTACGCCGCCGACCATCATCCGGCCGGCTTGGCCTATGCGCTGGGGGTCGGCAGCCCGATCGCCGCCGGAAAATTGCTGGCCCTGCACACCGCGGCGGCCGAGCGCGCCCCCGGTGTCATCGCAGTCCTGCACCGGGGAAACTTTCCCAAGCTGACGCCCAGTCCGAACAACTTCAGCGACGGCACGAAAGTGGGCGAGGTCCGCCTGCCCTTTGCCGATGATACGATCTTCTATGCCGGACAGTGGATCGCGGTGGTCGTGGCGGAGAGTTTCGCGCAGGCCCGGGCGGCCGCCCGCTTGATCCGGGCCGACTACCGCGAGGATCCGCCGGAACTCTCGCTCGGCACCGCGCAATGGCCGGAGCGCAGCCAACTCTCCGCCGATGCCCCGGATCTGACCCGGGGCGACCCGGACCGAGCCTGGCGAGAGGCCCCGGTCAAAGTCGAAGCGACCTACACCACGCCGGTCGAGGTCCACAATGTGCTCGAATTGCACGCCGCCACCGCCGCCTGGGACCAAGGCAAGCTGACCGTGGAGGATTCAACCCAATGGGTGGTCGGGGCGCGCAAGGCCCTGGCCAAGATTCTCGACACCCCCGCCCGCGACATCACCATCCGCGCCCCCTTCGTCGGCGGGGGCTTCGGCGGCAAACTTTTTGTCTGGGGCCACACCATCATCGCCGCGGCGGCGGCCCGGAAACTGGGCCGGCCGGTCAAGCTGGTCCTGGAGCGCAAGCAGGCCTTTACGGTCGTCGGCCACCGGCCGGCCACCCGCCAGCGCCTCCAAGTGGGCGCGAGGACCGACGGCACCCTGGTCATGCTCCGGCACGACAGCGTGATGCACACCTCGAAGGTGGACGAATTTGTCGAAGTCTGCGGCGAGGCGACCAAGGTCATGTACCGTTGCCCCCATCTCGCCGTCACCCATCGGCTCGTCGCCCTGAACGTGGGGACGCCGACGCCGATGCGCGGCCCCGGGGCCGTCCCCGGGCTGTTCGCCCTGGAGTGCGCCATGGACGAGCTGGCGGTCAAGCTCCGGCTCGACCCGATCGAGTTGCGGCGGCGCAACGAGGCGCGGAAAGACCCGCAGTCCGGGCTGCCCTGGTCGAGCAAGCACCTCGAGGAATGCCTGGACGTCGCGGCCCGGCGCTTCGGTTGGAAGCAGCGCCAGGCCCAGCCCGGATCGATGCGCGACGGCTCGGAGATCCTCGGCTGGGGTTTTGCCGCCGCCACCTGGCCCGGCTGGCGCATGGCCGCCTCCGCCCGGGTCGAATTGCGCCGCGACGGCTCGGCCAAGGTCCTGTGCGCAACCCAGGATCCCGGCACCGGCACCTACACCGTGGTCGCCCAGATCGCGGCCGAAGTCCTGGGCCTGCCGGTCGAGAAAATCGAGGTGGCGATCGGCGACAGCTCCCATCCGGAAGGCCCGATCTCGGGCGGTTCGATGGCGACCTCGACCGTGGTTCCCGCGATTGCGGCCGCCGCCCGCGCCGCCCTGGACAATCTCCGCCGGCTGGCCGTGTCCCGGCGCGGCCCCTTGGCCGGCGCCGCAGCCGGGGCCCTCATTTGGCGGGATGGCGTCCTGACCGACCGCCGGCGGCGGCGCTCCGCCCCGCTCGCCCAGATTCTGGCCAGTGCCGGCCTGACCCAGGTCAAGGGCGAGGCCACCGCCGGCCCCGGAGCCGAGGCGAAAAAATACTCTTTCCGCAGTTTCGGCGCCCATTGCGTCGAGGTCCGCTGGGACCCGGGAATCGCGCGCCTGCGCGTCAGCCGGGTCGTGAGCGCCTTCGATGTCGGCCGCATCATCAACCGCCAGGCGGCGGAGAACCAGGTCCATGGCTCGATCGTGATGGGCCTGGGCATGACGCTCCAGGAGGCTTCGCTCTACGATCCCCGCACGGGGCGGGTGGTGACAGATAATTTGGCGGACTATGTCATGCCGGTGAACGCGGACACTCCCGCCATGGACGTCGCCTTCGTCGAGCACCCCGACCTCCGCATCGGGGAATTCGGGGCCCGCGGCGTGGGCGAATTGGGGATGGCCGGCGTTCCGGCGGCGATCGCCAACGCGATCTACCACGCCACCGGCCGGCGCTTCCGCGATCTGCCGATCCGGATCGAACACCTGCTGGGCTGAGCAGAGTTATTGGGTGGCCACGACGGCCAGCTGGTGCATCCGCGCCCGGGCCCAGTCCAGTTCGTCGTCGCAGATGACGTGGCCCATGCCGGGATAAATCTTTTCCGTCACGTCGGCCCCCAGGCCGCGCAAGGCCGCGGCCGAAGACCGGACGCTGGCGAGCGGGATGTGCGGGTCGATGTCGCTGCAGCCGAGCAAAATCGGTGTGCCCGCCAGATCGCCCCGATCGGAGCGGGGCAAGTCCGGCGGCCCGATCAGGCCGCCGCTCAACCCGAGAATCGCCCCGTAGCGCCGGGGATAGCGCGCCGCGAATTCCAGCGTCAGGCAGGCGCCCTGGGAAAATCCCCCGATCACGACCCGATCGGCAGGGACATGGGCCAGCCGGCATTCCTCGAGGAGTCCGGCGATGACCCCCAAGGCCGAGCTCAACCAGGGCTCGTTGGCCGCGAGCGGGGCGAGGAAGCGCTGCGGATACCAGGTGCGGCCCGCCGCCGAGGGCGCAAGGTAGGCAAAGGAGGCATACGGCAGCGCCTCGGCCAGGCCGATCATGTCCTCGGCCGAGCCGCCCCGGCCATGGACCAGGATCGCGGCCGCGCGGGCCCCTTCCAAGGCGTGCCCCGCCCGGAGAACCGGCTGGCCGCGATGGAGAGAACCGGCGCTCACACTCCCACCGCCTTCTTGCCTTTCTCGGGCGACTGGGCGGCGAGATAAAGGGCGGAGACCTCGGCGACGCTGGGGTATTTGGCCAGATAGCCGGCCGCCCCCAGAGCGAAGGCCCGGTTGACGTTCTGGGGATCGAGCGAAGCGCTCAAGACGACGCCCATGACGTTCTTCAAGGCCGGCTGGCGCGCGATCCACTCCAGGACGTCGAAGCCGTTTTTGCCCGGCAGATCGAGGTCGATCAGGATCAGGAGCGGCAGCCGCGCGGCTCCGCCGGCGATCCGTGCCGTGAGGTATTCCATAGCCGATTTGCCGTCGCTGACTACGTCGATCGGATGGGACACCCCCGCCTTATGGAACACCCGATGGGTGAGCAAGACAGCATCGGCGTCGTCCTCGATGTGCAGGATCGGGCGCAGGGCCGAAGGCGAGGCGGAATGGGAAGGCATAGGGCGGAGAAAAGGAAGGCGGCGGCGCGAAAAAAATAAATCCGGAAATGGGCGAGACGCAATCGCCAGCGGCAGATGCCCGGGACTTTTCATTTCCTGCGAGCCAGGATTGCCCCGGACCGGAATTTTCCCCAGTTTGGGGGACCATGACTGAACCCATCGTCTTCCTCAACGGCAGCTTTATCCCGGCCTCCCAGGCCAAAATCGCCATCTACGACTTCGGCATCGTCATGGGCGTGACCTTTGCCGAAATGACCCGGACGTTCGCCGGCCAGCTCTTCCGCCCCGAGGACCATGTGGCCCGCCTCTATCGCTCCCTGAAATACGGCGGCATCCCCATCACCTACAGTCCGGCGGAGCTACTGGCCAAGACCCGGGAATTGACCGAGGCCAACCTCAAGCTGGTGCCCCCGGGCGGCGACCTGAGCGTCATCCATTTCGTGACGCCGGGCGAGCAGCGGGCCTATGCCGGCAACGCCGCCGGCCTCGGGCCCTCGAACCCGACCGTCTGCATCCACTCCTTCCCCTTGCCCTTCGCCAGCTGGAAGCATTTTTTCACCGACGGCGCCCATGTCGTCACGCCCTCGGTCCGGCATGTGCCGCCCCAGTGCGTCGATCCGAAGACCAAGAACCGCTCGCGGATGCACTGGTTCCTGGCCGACCAGCAGGCCCGGGCGGTCGATCCCAAGGCGGTCACCCTCCTCCTCGACCTCGACGGCAACCTGACCGAGACCGGCGGCTCCAATTTCGTCCTGATCAAGGACCGCACGATCTACTCGCCAACGAGCCGCAACATCATGCATGGAATCAGCCTGCAGACCGTGATCGAGCTGGCCCCCCAGCTCGGCCTGAACTTCGTGCAGAAGGACCTCCAGGTCCACGACGCGATCAACGCCGACGAGGCCTGGCTCACCACGACCCCGTACTGCATGGCGCCCTGCACCAAGATCAACAATATCCCGATCGGCACAGGCAAGCCCGGCCCCCTCTTCCAGCAGATGGTCGGAACCTGGAGCAAGCTGGTCGGCCTCGACATCCAAAAGCAAGTCCTGCAATGACCACCGTCGACCGCCTGAACGAGCAGGACCAGCACCTGGTCGCCCATTACCTGCAGGGATTCTTCCCGCAGGAAGTCTACGACATCCACGCCCACCCCTACGAGCCGGCTCACTTCGGCCCGGCGGTGACGCAAAAGATCCTCCCGGGCCTCGGCAAAGCCGGCAGCGCCGAGCATCGAGTCGCCATGCAGCGGGTCATGCCGGGGGTCCAGACCGTGCACGGCCTCTATTTCGGCTACCCCAACCGAGATTCCGACCGGCCGGCGATCAACGCCTGGGTCGCCCAGGAAGCCAAAGAAGCCACGCCCCTCAGCCGCGCCCTCCTCCTGGTCGCTCCCGACGACGACCGGGCCGCCGTGGCAGCCGAGCTGCGCAGCGGCCGCTATGCCGGGCTCAAGGTCTACCATCTGTTCGCCCCGCGCCCCGACACCATGAACGCCCCGGTCGAGGAATACGCCCCGGAATGGATGTGGGAACTCCTGCACGAGGTCCGCGGCGTCCTCATGCTCCACATCGTGCGCGAGAGGGCCATCGCCGACCCGGTCAACCAGAGGGCGCTGCGCCGGCTCTGCCGGGCCTACCCCAACATGCGCCTCATCCTCGCCCACGTGGCGCGAAGCTTCAATTACCGCCACGCCCGCGAAGGCCTGCAGTCGATCGCCGACCTGGAAAACGTCGTGATCGACACCTCCGCCGTGGCCGAAGCCGGCGCCTACCAGGTGGCGCTCAAGGTCCTCGGGCCCAAGCGGGTCCTGTGGGGCTCGGACTACTTCATCAGCGAATCGCGCGGCCGCTGTGTCGCCACCGGCCAGGTTTTCTTCTGGCTCGGCCCCGACGCGGTGCTCGAGGCGGCCAAGACTCCGACGCATTTCACCCTGGTCGGAATCGAGTCGCTCCTCTGCTTGCGCGAAGCCTGCGAGGATGCGGGCCTGACCGCGGGCGATCTGGAGGACATTTTCCGCCGCAACGCCCTGCGGGTGCTCGCGCCTTTCCTGCCGAAAAGCGCCGTCCCGGCCTGAGTCGGCCGGGTCGGCCGACCCGGCTCAACGCTCCCCGGCCGGGAGATGGTCCATCCGGCGGTAGATGTAGATTGCCTCCCGGCTCGGATCGAAGTTTCGGTACGTCCGAAACTGGTGGTCGGTCAATTCGGGGCGATGGACCGCGTCCCAATAGCGGCGGATCACCGCCACCGGCTGGTAGTCGAAACCGAGATTGCGCCCATTCGCCATCAGGGCCTCGGCCCCCGGCCGGTAGGGGCCGAAGGCCACGACATAATCCGGGGGCAACCGGCCGAAGAAATTGATCGGATCGAGGTCGGCGAACTGCCGCTCCGGAGGAAAGTGCAGTTGCCAGGCGTAGACAAACTCGCGGTCCTGAAACAGCAGGGGATAAACGGCGTAGGACGGGCTGACCCAGACCGACGCCCCCGGCGGCATATTCTCCCGCATCCAGCCGGCGGTGTAGCCGTAGCTGCCCAAAGACCGCTCCCGCAATTCGCCCACATAGGCCCATAGCGTCGAGCGGAATCCCTCCGGCAGGAGCGGCCCGAAATTGAGCAGGTTCGTGCCAAAGGCGAGACCGCCGGCCAGGACGGCCAGCCAGACCCGCCGCCCGACGGCGCGGCGCAACGTCCAGACCGCCAGGGCCACGTAGAGGGGCAAGAGCGGCAGCAGGTAGCGGACATCCGCAAAGGGGGGCGAGAGGCGGACTACTTTGGGCGAAACCAGGGCCAGGACCCCGCAATAGACCCCGAGAGCCACGCAGCCGCGGCGCAGCAGGGAACCGGCGGGCCCGCAGACGGCCAGGCCCACGGCGAGCAGGAGCAGGACGCCGGGGCCGAATTCGTTCCGGTTGAGATCGCGGAGATTCCACCAGAACAGTTCCAGTCGCTCGCGGAAAGAATTGGCGAACTCGTCTCCCCCCACCCGCAGCAGGAACGGATTCCAGGTCGAGGCCACGAACAGGCCCACGATCGACTGGGGCAAGAGGAGCGCCCGCCACTCGTCCGGGGTCAAACGGCCGGCCCGGCTGTGCCAGCAGAAGTAGTCGACCGCCAGGACCGCGCCGATCGCGACGTAGGTCATGTAATGCGAGGCCAGGACGCAGGCGAGCAGCAGGGAAATCCCCACCATCTTGCCCGGGGTGCGCGGACGGGAGAAATACAACCGGGCGATCCCGAGGGAGCAGAGCAAGACGATCCCGTAATAGCGCGCCTCACGGAAATACAGAAAGAGGGAGACGTTCCCCAGGAGCGCCAGGCAGAAGAGCACGAGCGTGGGCGGATCGGTCACCTCGGCGGCGAGCCATTGCAAGAGCAGCGCGAAAAAGGCCACGCCGCACAGGGCGGAGGGCAGCCGCGCCCAGAAGGCATTGCTGCCGCCCAGGCCGAGAAACGGCGCCAGCACATAGGCCGGCAGCGGCGGATTGGCGCGGTCGTGCAGGCCGCGCAATTCCGCCCCCTGATTGTACGCGACGATATTCCGGCCGATGACGGCGGAGGTGTCGCCGGTGTGCCACACTTGCTCGGCCAAGAGCGCCTGCGCCGCCTCATCGTCCCAGAGCACGTAGCCGCCCAGCCGAAAAAAAAGCAGGCAGGCCGCGGCCGCCAGGACCAGGGCGAGTCCGATGCGGGGAGGTTTCAGGGTCATGAAACTGGCAGGACATCACCAGTCCCGGCCGGAAATTTCCAGTCCCATCTTCTGGCCGCCAATCTTTCCGGCCCTAGGGCCTCACCGGTGTCCCTTCTTGCCCTCGGCGTTCGCTCCGGCCATAAAAAGGAGGCGAAATTCGCCCGCTCCGCTTGCCTCCCCCTCCTTCCACTTCCGATCCCGACGACCATCCGTCGCGCACGACTTCCGGCGGAATGGGCCTGGCCTGGCGGCGGAGCCGGGATTGGATCGCCGACAGCGGGCGCCTGCTCACCGGGCTTTTATCCCTCAATTTCCGCAAGACCCTCTTCCGCCTCGCCCCGAAGAAGTTTGGCTGCCCCTGCCAGAATCCGAGCGACTCGGGCAAAGCGTGGCAGACCAGCTGCGACGCGGTCGGCTCCTGGACCAGCGCGCAGCGCTTCCGCCAACTCTGCCCGCTCCTGAAGAAAAGCCCCGCCGGCGTCTGGGTCTGCTCGGTCGACACGGCGCAGGTGCGGCCGTTCTGGGGCCGGGCGCTCGGCGTCCTGGCCGGCGGCACCGCCGGCCTCTACGCCGCCGCGGCCCTCGCGGTCTTCCTCTTCCTCCACTCCTTCATCGGCTACCCCGTCCACTACCGCTCGGTCGCGTGGCCGCCGGCCTGGCACCAGATCCGCCAGGCGCGCGCCCAATTCTTCTTCGAGAAGGCCGAGCATTCCTTCCACGCCAACCTACCGATCGAGGGCATCATGTGGCTGTCGCAAAGCTACGAGCTCGACCCCGGCAACTACACCGCCGGCCGCATCCTCGCCCAATTGTGGCAAAACACCGAGGCGGAGGTTTCCGACCGGGTCTACCGCCAGCTGCTCCGCGACCATCCCGCCGAGCGCGCCGCCACGGCCCAGGCCTGGTTTGTGGCCCTCCTGGCCCGGGGGGATTTTGCCACCCTGGCCGCCCTGGCCTGGGACGAACTGCACGACCAGCCCGCCCAGTCCAGCGTCTGGGCCAACGCGCTGCTCTTCTCCAGCCGCCGTACGGGCGACACTCACTATCTCGAGCAGGCCGTGGCCACCCCCGCCGGCCTGCCGCCCTACGCCACCGTGCTGTGCCGCTGGGAGCTGCAGATCCGCGGGGCTCCACCCGCGGTCATCCGCACGGTGCTCACCCAGCCCATTCCGGCCAAATCGCGCCCCTACGTCTTCTACTACCGGGTCGAGCGCCTGCTCCATGCCAATCTGGCCCAGGAAGCACTGCAGGAATTGAGCCGCTGCCGGGATATGCTGGACCCGAGCGACCGGCTCTCGCTCTACCTCGACGCCTATGCCGCGGCCGGCTGGCAGAACATCCTCGACGGCCAGGTGGACAAGCTGCTCGCCACCCAGGCCGGCAGCGTCGTCCTGGTCGAAGTCCTCTCCGGCCACCTCATCCGCCATCCCAATCCCGCCATCCTGGCCAAACTCTTCACCTCGGTCGCCCAGCATCCCCTGACGGGTTCGGACAGCGAAAAATTGACCGCCTTCGCCTGCCTGTTCTGCGCCGCCGGGACGGCCGGCGACTGGGCCCGGCAGGACGCGATCGCGGCGGCCATCAAGGCCTTCACCGGCACCCGCTACAAGGCGCTGGACGGGGTCGAGAGCTATTTCCGGCGGGACACACCGGGACTGCCGATCGAGCATTACCTGCCGGCGATGCCGCCCTTGCCGGTCGACGTCACCCTCGCTCTCTTTGAGTTCTCCGACCGGCGCCGCGCTCTGGCCGCCGCCCCTCGGACCCACGCCGCCGCCCCCTGAACGGGAACGAGCCGGCCCCTGCTACCCAGGAATGCGCCGCGGGATTTAAGCCTGCGCCGCGCGGACCGCCAGGCGGCGCCGGTAGGAGTAAAGCCCCGCCAGGCCGAGCGCCAGACCCACGACGATGGCGCCGTAGGTCGCCGGTTCCGGCACCGGGGTGATCTGGTGATCGGTGTCCGGGCCGTCGGAATAGGTCAGCCAGGTGGTGTTGCTGCCGACCCAAGTGGGCGTATCGAACACAATCTGGTTGAGCGGCATTTGGAAGCGCACGCCGGGCTGATCGGTCGAGTAGAAGTAATCGACGGTGTTGACCCAGTTGCTGACGTTGAGGGTGACCCCGCTGTTGATCACGACGCCGCCGGTGATGCCGGAATTGCCGGTGAAATCGATGACGGAGTTGGTGCCGGTGCCGAGAGCGAAATTGAGGGTCGAATTCGCCGTCACCGTCAGGGTGCCGAAGCTATCGTTGGTCCCGTTGACGTTGAGGGTGCCGCCGGCCAGGACGATGTTCAGGCCGGGATCGTAGAAGTTGTAATTGACCCCGCCGACCGCGATCACGTTCGCACCGTTTTTGCCCAGGGTCAGGCTGGCGCCGGTCGGAATGTAGACCGTTCCCGTGCCGGTGAAGATGCCGTTGAAGGTGGAGGCGCCGTTGAGCTGCAATTGCGACCCGCCGCCCGTGCCGAAGGTCGAGCCGCCCGCGAGCGTGCCGAAGTTGATCGTGCCGTTGCCGGAAATCGTGCCCACGCTCTGCAGCGTGTTGTTGACCGTGGCGGTGGCCCCGCTCGCGATCGCGACCTGGTTGGCGATGCCGACCTGGTAATTCTGGCCCATCGAGAGGGTGCCGGTCGACACCGAGGTGACGCCGCTGTAAGTGTTGCCGCTGGTGCTGCCGGTCGGCGTTGCGCTCAGGGTGAGGGTGCCGGTGCCGGCCATGGTCAGGCCGCCGGTCCCCGAAATATTGCCGGTGATCGTGGTGTTGCCGGCCCCCGCGACGGTCAGGAGGTTGCCGGCGTTGGTGACCGTGCCGGCTACATTGAGGGTGCTGCTGGCGTCGGCGTTGATCTGGGCGGCGGCGGCGAGGGTGATGGCGCCGTTATAAGTATTGGAGCCGTTGATGTTCTCGATCGCGCCGTTGGTGCCGGTGTTGCCGGCGCCGCTGATGGTGGTCGGCAGGGCGTTTTCATTGATGTTGTTGCTCGCCGCATCCTGCGCCATTTGGATCGTGGCCCCGCTCAGCACCGTCACGCTCGTGCCGTGGAGCGAAGAGCTATTGGTGAGGCGAAGGGCGCCGGCGGCGACCGAGGTCACGCCGGTATAGGTGTCGGCGCCGACGAGAATCGTGGTGCCCGAGTCCGTCTTGATGACGTCGCCGATATTGCCGATGATGTTGCCGCCGACCGTGATCAGGCCCGCCCCGCCGAAGGTCAGCTGCTGGTTGCTCGTGCCGCTGGCGCCGTCGATGAGCGAGGCCAGCAGGGTCGGATCGGGATTGCCCCCATTGAGGGGATCGGGATTGCCCAGGGTCAGGGAGGAGCCGGCGTTGGCCTTGATGGAAGAAGCGCTGTTGAGGTAAATAAAGCCGCCCCAGGTGTTGCTGCCGCTGGCGTTGAGGAGCGAGCCGGAGGTGCCGATGCCGGTGCCGTTCAAAGTCAGGGTCTCGGAAGCGACGTCGATGTTGGTCCCGCCGCCGCCGGGGTTTTGCTGCAGCTGCAGCTGGGCGCCGGTTTCCACCACCGTGCCGTTGGCAAGCGCCGAGCCGACCGAGGACTGGCCGAGGGCCCCGCCGTTTTGGACCGCCAGAATGCCGCCGGTCACGTCGGTGATGCCGCTGTAAGCGTTGTCGCCCTGCAAGAGGAGCGTGCCGGTGTTGCTCTTGACGAACATGATGTTGCCGCCGGCGACGTTGGTGAAGCCGCGGTCGTTCTGGATGACGCTGTCGATCTCGAGATCGACCCCGCTGCTCGTGCTGCCCGAGGCGATATTATAGGTGAACACATTCCCGCCCATGCCCAAATTGCCGTTCTCAATGAGGGCGGTGCTCGTCGAGGCCAGGGTCGTGATGCCAGTCGTGCCACCGTTGGCGATGGAGAGGAGGGTGTTGAGGGCTGAAGTCCCGCCGTTGATCGTGCCGCCGGTCATGGTCAGATTGGCAAAGCCTTCGGCGCCGCCGTTCATGTTGAAAGTGCCGTTCTGGTACATGACCAGGCTGGTGGCCGAAGTCGAGGCGGTGCCGGCATTGTAGCTGCCGATCAGATAGTTGTAGGACGGGCCGTCGCCGGTCTGGGCCTCGCCCGTCTGCAGGATGGCGGCAGCGGTGCCCCCGGAAGTGCCGATGACAACGCTCGAGCCGGAGACGGCCTCGGTCCCGGCTTTGGCGTCCACCACCAGGGTGCCGCTCTGCACCCAGGTCGCGCCGCCGTAGGTGTTCGTGTTCTGCGCGCTCAGGGTGACCGTCCCCGGTCCCTGAACAATCAGGCCGCCGCTGCCGGTGACCTTGGTGTTGATAAAGATGTTCGTGGGGGCCCAGACGGTCGAACCAGGCGAGAGCTCGTAGGTCGGGGTCTGGGGCGTGCCGACGTTCGCCAGCAGGGTCAGGGTGTTGGCGCCCAGGCTGAGGGTGTTGTCGAAGCGATTGGTGGGAATGGCGGTGTAGCCGCTGCCGACGTAGAGGATTTGGCCGGCGTTTTCCTCGATCGTCGCATTCCCGCTCAGGCTGATATTGCCCTCGTAGCTGTTCGTCCCGCTGCTGTTGAGCAGGGTCGAGGTCGGCGAGAGGCCGTTGCTGTTGAGCGTGAGCAGGCCGGTGCGGCTGATCATTTTGATGCCGCCGGTCAGGCCGAAAGTGGCCCCACTCGCCACCGAGATGCTGGTGGCGGTCCCGCCGATGGCGGTGGCGTTGCCCGCGAGCAGCGTGCCGGCGCTCACCGTGGTGCCGCCGGAGTAAGTATTGGCGTTGGGCAGGAGCACCGTGCCGGTACCAGCCTGGGTCAGGGTACCTGTGCCGGAGATGGCGTTGGTAACGGTGGTGGCGCCGGTCTGATTGAAGATCAAGGATCCGTTGTCGGTCACCGTGTTGGTGCCGAGGCTGCCGGTGGTGCCGCCGTTGCCGATCTGCAAGGCGCCGGCGCTGATCGTCGTGACGCCGGAATAAGAATTGTTCGCGGCCAGGATCACGGTGCCGGTGCCCGCCTGGGTCAGGGCGCCCGTGCCGGAGATGGCGCCGGCAACCGTGTTCACATCGGTCCGGTTGAAGACCAAGGCGCCATTGTCGGTCACCGTGTTGGTGCCGAGGGTGCCGGACGTGCCGCCGTTGCCGACCTGGAGGGTGCCGCCGCTGATCGTGGTGACCCCGGTGTAGGAATTGTTTCCGGTCAGAATCGCGGTGCCCGTGCCCATCTGGGTCAGCGTGCCGGAGCCAGAGATCGCCCCGCCGAGGGTGGTCGCATTCGACACGTCGATCGTAAGGGCGGAATTGTCCGTAAAGGCGCTGCTGGCGATCGAGCCGGCGGCCCCGCCATTGCCGATCTGCAGGGCGCCGGCGCTGATCGTGGTATTGCCGGTGTAGGTGTTGGTGCCGGTCACGATCAGGGTGCCCGTGCCGGTCTGGCTCACCGTGCCGGTGCCGGAGATGGTCCCGGCGTAAGTGACCGCGCCCGAAGCATTGTAGATCAAGGCCGAGTTATCGACGATCGAGGTGGCAGCGATCGTGCCGTTGGTCGTGCCGTTGCCGACCTGAATCGCGCCGCTGCTGATCGAGACCAAGCCGGTGGAATTGAGCGCCCCGGTCAAGGTCAGGGTGCCGGTGCCCGCTTCGGTCAGGGTGCCCGAGCCGGTAGTGGTGCCGGAGAAGGTCGTGGAATTGGTATCCGCCAGCGTCAGATTGCCCGCGCCCTGGGAAACCGCACCGCCGCCGGCGAGAGAGCCGACGATGTCATTAAAGCCGTTCAAGTTGAGGGTGCCGCCGCTGCCGACCACCACGTCGCTTGCCGAGCCGATGGCGTTGGCCACGCCGACTTGGAGGGTGCCGCCGCTGATCGTGGTGTCCCCCGTGTAGGTGTTGACGCCCTTCAGGATCATTGTGCCCGCCGTCTGGACGACATTGCCCGTGCCGGAAATCGTGCCGGCATAGCTAGCCGTCCCGGTCAGATCGAAGATCAAAGCGGCGTTGTCGACAATCGAGGTGCCGGCGATCGAGCCGTTGGTCGTGCCATTGCCCAATTGCAGGCCGCCGGCCGTGATGCTCGTGACTCCGGTGTAGGTGTTGGTCCCGGTCAGGACCAGGGTGCCCGTGCC
>Ga0302279_10002322_pt1 | contig 25428 bp, 21 predicted proteins | sample III_Bog_N3_3_FD_194541 | JGI IMG/M metagenome (GOLD analysis project Ga0302279, IMG submission 194541) | Peat permafrost microbial communities from Stordalen Mire near Abisko, Sweden - III_Bog_N3_3 | ecosystem: Environmental > Terrestrial > Soil > Wetlands > Peat | place: Sweden: Abisko... | reverse complement strand
TTCCGTGTAAGCTGCGTGGCTGCGGGCTAGGGTCGCGCGGTTGCGTCCGCCTTGAAACAGCGGCAGATAGAGGCTTGGGCCGATCGACCAGACGCGGGAGTCGGCCTGGAAAAGGTGCGAGAGGTCGGAAGTCCCGTAGCCGGCACCCCCGGTCAGGCTGAGGGCGGGAAAGAAGGCGGCTTTGGCGACGCCGATGCGCGCGTTGGCCGCGACCAGCGCGCGTTCGGCCGCGGCCACGTCGGGCCGGCGTTCGAGAAGATCACTCGGCAGCCCTGCGGGAATCTCCGGCACTTGGGCAAACGGCAAGGGCGCTCCCGCCGGGACCGCAAAGGCCGAGGCCGGTTCGCCGACCAACAGGGAAAGGGCATCCTGGAGGAGGGCCCGGCGGTTGGCCGTGCCGGCGGACTCCGCCTCGGTCGACGCCAGTTCGGTCTCGGCCCGCGCCAGATCGAAATCGGTGGCCGCTCCCCGGCGCCGTTGGGCTCGGACGAGATCAAGTTCGCGCCGGCGCAGGCCGATGCCGTCGGCCAGCCACCGCAGCTCCTGATCCAGGGCCCGGAGCGCGAAGAGGGTGGTCGCCACGTCGGCCGTCAGCGCCAGGCGAACCGATTCGAAATCGGCCTGGCTCGCCTGCGCGTCGGCCCGGGCGCTCTCGTTCAGGCGCCGGACCCGGCCGAAAAGATCCAATTCCCAGCTGGCGTCGAGGCTGCCGACATAGGTGTTGGTTTGGTCCTGCGGGAACGCATTGTCCTCGGTGAGGGAGTAGCGCTGGCGCTCGGTTGAGGCATCGAGCGCCACGGATGGCAGGTAGGCGCTGCGCGCCACCCCGGCGGTCGCCCGGGCCTGTTCCACCCGGGCCGCGGCGGCCTGGAGGTCCTGGTTGGCGCCGAGGGCGCGGGTCTCGAGTTCGTCGAGGGCGGGATCGCCGTAGGCTTTCCACCAGGCGCCCCGCCGGGTGCCGTCGGCTGGCGTCGCCGGCTTCCAGGCTTCCCCCGCGGCGGGCAGGTCGCGGTAGGCCGTTGGGACAGGGGCCGCCGGGCGCTGATAGTCGGGACCGACGGCGGGGAGGGCGGCGGCGGCGGTGGCGAAAAAGAGCAGAGAGAATTTCATGGCGGAGAGGGCAGGGTCAGGCTTCCACGGGCAGCGCGGCCACCGGCGCTGGGGCCGGCTTCGGTTTGTGCACCGCCAGGTTTTCCAGGAGGACGTAGAAAGCGGGAGTGAGGAAGAGCCCGAAGAAGGTAACGCCGATCATCCCGGAGAAGACGGCCACTCCCATGGCGCGGCGCATCTCGGCGCCGGCCCCGGTGCTGACCACCAGCGGGAAGACGCCGGCGATGAAGGCGATCGATGTCATCAGGATCGGCCGGAGCCGCAGGCGGGCGGCCTCGAGGGCGGCGTCGCGGATGCTGGCGCCGGCCTCCCGGCGCTTGACGGCGAACTCGACGATCAAGATCGCGTTCTTGGCCGCGAGGCCGATCAGGACGATCAGGCCGATCTGGGTGAAGACATTGTTCTCACCCTGGGTCAGCCAGAGTCCGACCAGGCCGGAGAACAGGGCGAGCGGCACGATCAGGATCACGACTAGCGGCAGGCGGAAGCTTTCGTACTGGGCGGCCAGGACCAGGAAGACCAAGAGGATGGACAGAGGGTAGATCCACAGGCCGGCGTTGCCCGCGATGATTTTTTGGAAGGTGAGCTCGGTCCATTCCAGCGACATTCCCTTGGGCAGGGTCTGGTCGGCCAGCTTTTGCATGATCTCCTCCGTCTGCCCGGAGCTGAAGCCGGGGGCGGGAGCGCCGTTGATTTCGGCCGCGGGATAGCCGTTGTAGTGCATGACCCGGTCCGGTCCGTAGGTGTCGCGGACCGAGACGATGGTGCCGAGCGGGACCAGGGCCCCGGAGGCGTTGCGGGTTTTGAGGTGGAGAATGTCGTCGGCGTGGGCCCGGAACGGGGCGTCGGCCTGCGCCACCACTTGGTAGGTGCGGCCGAATTGGTTGAAGTCGTTCACATAGAGCGACCCGAGATTGATCTGCATCGTCTCGAAGACGTTTTGCAGCGGGATGCCCTGCGCCTTGGCCTTGGCCCGGTCGACCCGGGCTTCCAATTGCGGGGTATTGATGGTGTAGCTGCTGAAGAGACCGGCGACCCCGGGGGTCTGGTAGCCCTTGGCGATCAGGCCCTGGGTCGCATGGAAGAGCGCGTCGAGCCCGTTGGCCCCGCGATCCTCGACGAAGAGCTTGAAGCCCCCGATCGAGCCCAGGCCCTGGACGGCCGGCGGCGGAAAGACGGCGACGAAGGCCTGCTGGATCTGGGAGAATTCCTTTTGCAGATCGGCGGCGATGGCTGGGCCGGACAGCTCCTTGCGGCGGCGTTCTTCGAAAGGGGCGAGGCTGACGAAGACGATGCCGCTGCTGGGCGAGTTGGTGAACCCGTTGATGGAGAGGCCGGGAAAGGCGATGCTGCCGTTGACGCCGGGATGGCGGAGGGCGATCTCGCCCATCCGGCGGATCACCTTGTCGGTGCGGTCGAGCGAGGCGCCGTCGGGGAGCTGGGCGAAGGCGACCAGGTATTGCTTGTCCTGGGAGGGGACGAAGCCGGTCGGAATGGTGCGGAAGGAAAAGCCGGTAAAGGCGAGGAGCCCGACGTAGACGATGACGGCGCCGACCAGGAAGCGCAGCACCCGGGCCACGCCTTCGGTGTACTGGTGGGCGGCCCATTCGAAGAAACGGTTGAAGGGTCGGAAGAACCAGCCGAGAGCCCGGTCCATGCCGCGGGCGACGGCATCCTTCGGCTCGTCATGGCCCTTGAGGAGCAGGGCGCTAAGGGCGGGCGAGAGCGTGAGGGAATTGAAGGCGGAAATGACGGTCGAGATCGCGATCGTGATCGCGAACTGCTTATAAAATTGCCCGGACAGCCCGGTGATGAAGGCCGTAGGCACGAACACGGCGGAGAGCACCAGGGCGGTCGCGATGATGGGCCCGGTGACTTCGCGCATCGCCTGTTTGGTCGCCTCAAAAGGGGTTTTGCCCAGGGCAATGTTCCGCTCGACGTTTTCCACCACGACGATGGCATCGTCCACGACGATGCCGATCGCGAGCACGAGGCCGAAGAGCGAGAGGGCGTTGATGGAGAAGCCGAGGACGTTCATCATCGCGAAGGTGCCGACGAGCGAAACGGGTACGGCGGCCAGGGGGATGATCGAGGCCCGCCAGGTCTGGAGAAAAAGGATCACCACCAGGACGACGAGGAGGATGGCCTCGATCAGGGTGTGGACGACCGCCTCGATCGAACGGCGGACGAAGACGGTGGTGTCGTAGACGATCTGGTAGTCGAGGCCCTCGGGGAAGTTCTTCTTCAGTTCCGCCATGGTGGCGCGGACCTCATTGGAGAGGGCGATGGCGTTGGAGCCGGGCTGCTGGAATATCGGAATCGCGACCGCGGTGCGGTTGTTGAGGAGCGAGCGCAGGGAGTAATCCGAGGCGCCGAGCTCGATCCGGGCGACGTCGCGCAGGTGGACCAGCTCGCCGTGAGCACCCACTTTGATGATGATGTCGCCAAACTCCTCCTCCGTGGAGAGGCGGCCTTTGACATTGATCAGCAGCTCGGTCTCGGTCGGGCTGCCGGTCGGCTGGCGGCCGACGGCGCCGGCGGCCACCTGGATATTCTGCTCCCGGATCGCGGCCACGACGTCCGAGGCGCTCAGGCCCTTGGCCGCGACTTTGTTCGGGTCGAGCCAGACCCGCATGGCGTAGTCCCCGGAGCCGAAGAGCTGGACGTCCCCCACCCCGGGCAGCCGGGCCAGCGTGTCCTTGACCTGGATCGCGGCGTAATTGCGGACGTAAATGTCGTCATACCGGCCGCCGGGCGAGAAGAGATGCACCACCATGGTCAGGTCGGGCGAACTCTTGATCGTGGTCACGCCGAGGCGGCGGACTTCCTCCGGCAGCTTGGGCTCGGCCTGGGCCACGCGGTTTTGCACCTGGACCTGGGCGGTGTCGACGTTGGTGCCGAGCTTGAAGGTGACGGTCAGGGTCATGACCCCGTCGCTCGTCGCCTGGGAGAACATGTAGAGGGAGTTTTCCACCCCGTTGATGGCCTGCTCCAGCGGGGCCGCCACGGTTTCGGCGATCGTGGTCGGGTTGGCGCCGGGGTAGACGGCCCGGACGACCACGGTCGGCGGCACCACCTCGGGGTATTCGCTCACCGGCAAACGCAGGAGCGAAATCGCGCCGACAATGAAGATGAGAATGGAGAGGACGCCGGCGAAAATCGGGCGTTTGATGAAGAAATCGGATATGTTCATGCGGGCGGGATCCGGGATAATGGGCAAAGCGGTGGCTGGAAGGGCCGTCCGGGGGACGGCTCTGGCAAAGGCGGGAGTGGGGGTCGGGTCGGCTAGCGGACAGCGGCGACTGTGAGGCCCGACAGGGTGGAGACGGCGGCTGTTTCCGTCGCCGGGGCGACGGTGGCACCGGGCCGGACCCGCTGCAGACCTTCCACGATCACCCGCTCGCCGGCTTTGAGGCCGGCGCGGACAATCCGCATATTGTTCACTTGTCCGCCGAGGGTGACCGGGCGGTAGACGACGGTGTTGGCGGCGTCGACCGCGAGGACAAATTTCTGGCTTTGATCGGTACCGATGGCGCGTTCGCTGATCAGCAGGGTCGGCGCCGGCCGGCTGATCGGCAGGCGGACCCGGGCGAAGAGGCCGGGAATGAGGGCGTTGTCGGGGTTGGCGAAGACGAAGCGCAGGACAAGCGAGCCGGTTTCAGGATTGAGCCGGTTTTCGGCGGACTCGACATAGCCGTGCCGGGGATAGCCCTCCTCGTCGGAGAGCTGGAGATCGACCGGAATCCGGCCGCCTTCGGTCACGAGGCGGCCTGAGCGCTGCAGTTGGTTGAACCGGAGCAGGGTCGACTCGTCCACATCGGCGTAGACGTAGACTTCGCCGACGGTGACGATGGTGGTGAGAAGCGTGCCGCCGCCCGGGGTGCCGGAAATCAGATTGCCCGGAGTGAGGAGCGCCCGGTCGATCCGGCCGCTGATCGGCGCGCGGACTTCGGTGTGCTCGAGGTCGAGACGGGCGATGGCGAGCTCGGCCTTGGCCTCGGCCGCCTGGGCCCGGCGGTTTTCCGCCTCTTCATTGGAAATGGCGGCGGAGGCGAGAAGGTCTTCGGCGCGTTTGGCTTCCCGGTCGGCGTCTTGGGCCCGCGCATTCATCAGGTCGAACTGGGCGCGGTACCAGCGCGGGTCGATCGTAAAGAGAATGTCCCCTTGCTTCACCAATTGGCCGGCTTGGAAGTGGACGGACTGGAGATGGCCAGAGACCCGGGCCCGCAGCTCGACCGTTTCGACCGCGTCGATGCGGCCGGTGATCTCCTGGTATTCGGTGAGCATGGTCTCGGTCACCGGGGCCACCGTGACGGGGGTGGCGGACGGGGCGGAGGCCGCAGGGGCTGCTACGCCCCGGCTGGAACGGAGCGAATAGGCGCCGAAGGCGGCGAGGACGAGAGCGGCCGTGAACCAGAGTCGGCGGCGGCGCGACTGGACGGAAGGGGATCTGCGGGAGGAGGACATGGCGTTCTTAAGCTGGGTGGAAAATTATTCGTGGAAGCGGGTCAGGGGCGCGTGGAGCCGTGCGAGGAGCGAAGGATCCCATAGGCGCGAGAGATCCGCGGAGGATTCCCGGTAACGGATCGAGCGCAAATAATAGGGCAGGTCCGAATGCTCGGCAGGAACGGCGGAAGCCGAGGTTTGGACGGCACTGGACAGAGCCCGGGAAGAACGTAACGTTGAAAGTCTGGTCGCATGCATAGCTGGATGAGAGAACTATAGTTAGTTAGTTAGTCAAATTCGAGGGCAAAAAAAACCGCGGAAAAAGGCCGGAAATGATCTAAAAAGAGCCGAAATCAGGCTGAAACAGCCGCTTTGACGGGCTTTTGGGACGAAAGCAGGGCTAGGCCCATGGCGGGCAGAATCCGGAGTGTTTCCGGATCATTCATGACCCTCGCTTCTGCCAAGACGCCATCCATCATGCCGGTTAAGGCGATGGTCATCTGGGTGGGATCGCAAGGTTCGATCGAACCGTCGGCTACTGCGTCGCGGAGGGCCGATTCAATATAACGGCGTTTGCGGGTAATGATTTCGCGCACCTTCGCGTTCACGGCCGCCTCTTGGGTGCTCATTTCCGAACCGACGGTGCAGACCGGGCAACCCAGGACTTTTCCGTGCTCCGCCTTAATCTTAAATTGGCCATGATAAACGGATTCCAAATATTCAGTCAGCCGGGACAAGGGTGTCTTCGAGGCGGAAAATATCGCATCCATCTTCGGCTTAATCTCTTCCTGCCAGGCAGTTTCCAACGCAGCACTCGCGAGATCGGCCTTCGACTTGAAAAAATGGTAGCAGCTTCCCTTTTGCACCCCCGCCTTCGCGCAGATGTCGTCGATCGAGACGCTGCCATAACTGCCCTCCCAAATGAGGACAACGGCGGCGGCCATTAAGCGCTCTTTGGCATTTGAGGTGCGGCCCATGCCCAGAAGATAGTTGACCAGATGGTCAAGTCAAGTGGCTTTTCAAAAATTTTTCGAGATTGGCTATCGGTCGGCTTCGGCTTTGTCCTTCTCCCATGAAACCGGCCTCCCCCGTGCGCGTTTTGTCCGTGGGCATCTTCGCCCCGGGATTGGACGCAGCCTTGAAAATTTCCCATGTGATCACGGCGATCGAAAATCGGAGCGATGCCGAAGTGGCCAAGCTCGCCGCGGAGAGCGACGTTGTCGTCTCGGGCGGATTTAAGGCGGCGTGGAAAACTCCCGGGGCGGTCCGGCCCCTACTCGTCAGCTCTTCCGGAGCGGGTTACGATGGCATCGATCGCACCGCCCTGCCGGCCGGCTGCGCCGTTTGCAATGTCTACGGCCACGAGCGCGGCGTGACGGAGGAAGCCTTCATGCACATCCTCGCTCTGCAAAGAAATCTTCGCGGGCTCGATGCGGCGCTGCGGCGCGGAGATTGGTCGAACAACCAGCCCTACCTCCCGGAAGTGCGCGGGCGGCGGCTGTTGATTCTCGGCCTGGGCCATATTGGGGCTGAGCTCCTGCGCTTCGGCCAATTCTTCGGCATGGAGGTGTCGGCCGTCACCCGCCGGCCATCTCGGGAACGGGCGGAGCAGCTGGGTATAAAGGAAATCGGCGGGTATGCCGATTTAGGCCGCTTGCTGCCGAGCGCCGACTTTGTCGTGGTGGCGATTCCGCACAGCGCGGAGACGGAGAACCTGATCGGGGAAAAGGAACTGAAGCTGATGAAGCCGGGGGCCTTTATCGTCAATGTGGGGCGCGGGCCGGTGATCAACGAGGCCGCGCTATACGACGCCTTGCGGGACCGCCGCATCGCCGGGGCCGGCCTCGGCGTCTGGTATCAATATCCGGAAGCGGACGAATTGCGCCGGCCTTCGACCCTCCCCTTCCACGAGCTCGAAAATGTTGTCATGGCTCCCCATAAGCCGACGCAGGAGACGATCGACTACCGCATCGGCGCGATCGCGAAGAATATCGAACGCTTGGTCGCGGGGGAGCCGCTGGTGAATCTGGTCTACCGGGTTTAGGGCGACGGGCTGGCAATTTGCCCAAAGCCGGCTTCTGTGAGGGCAGCCATGACTTCCTCTCCTTTGGCCGCGGCTCTCGAAGTCGAAGGGGTGGCCAAGTCGTACGGCGACCGCGCCGTTCTCGCGGACATTTCCTTTTCCGTCCGGGCGGGGGAACGGCTGGCGCTGACCGGGCCCTCCGGCAGCGGCAAGACCACCTTGCTCAATTGCCTGGGCGGCATCGACCGGGTCGATCGGGGGACGATCCGCTTCGGCGCCGCCTGCCTGGAGCAGCTCGATGGCGCCGGGCTGGCCCGCGTGCGGCGCGAGCAGATCGGTACGATTTTTCAATTCTTCCATTTGCTGCCGACTTTGACCGCGGCGGAAAACGTCGAACTGCCCCTGCAGCTGCTGCGGGTGCCCGCGGGCGAGCGCCGAGAGCGGGTGGGCGCCCTGCTGGCCCGGGTGGGCCTGGCCCAGCGGGCGGACGCCCTGCCCTCCCAATTGGCCGGCGGCGAGCAGCAGCGGGTGGCGATCGCCCGGGCCCTGATTCACCGCCCCAGCCTGGTCCTGGCCGATGAGCCGACCGGCAATCTCGATTCGGCCAACGGCACCAATATCCTCGAGCTGCTGCGGGAACTGACCGCAGAGGCGCAGCCTATCCTCGTGCTCGTCACGCACAGCGAGGAGGCGGCGGCCATCTGCCATCGCCGCCTCCACCTGCGCGACGGACGGATCGTAAAGGAGACATGAGCGTATCCTGGACGCTGCTGCGCCGCTTCTCGCTCCGGCATTGGCGGATGGCGCCCGGACAGAATGCGTTGCTGATATTGATTCTCGCCCTGGGCGTGGCGGTTTTTATCGCCATCCATCTGGCCAACGAGTCGGCCGTGGCCAGCTTCGCCAATTTTACCGAAACGCTGGTGGGCCGGAGCGATTGGGTGATCGAGGCCCCGGCCGGGACCATGTCCGAAACGGTGCTGGGCGAGTTGCGCGCGGCCCTCGGGGCCCGGCCCGTCACCATCATTCCCGTGGTAGAGACGACCGCGGCGCGGCCGCTGCGACCAGGCGACACCACGTTCTTAGCCCGGGAAACCTACACGGTGCTGGGCGTCGATTTGATCGCCGTCTCCAATTTTACCGGAGGCCGGGGGGCAGGCGACTTCGTCAAGAACGGGGCCGATTTCTGGACGGCATTTCGCGCCGGTCCGCGGTTGTGGGTGCCCCCGGCTCTGGCCCGGATGCGGACCCTGAACTTGGTCGTAGGCGACGCCGTGGTCGATCTACCGGTGGCCGGCGCGCTGCCGGCCGCCCCGGAGGCTCCCCCTTATCCGGACACGCTCTTGGTGATGGATTTGCCGCGCCTGCAGGTCCTCGCCGGTAAGGTTGGCCAGGTCGACCGGGTTGAATTCGCCGTCGCCCCCGGCTACGGGCTGGTGGAGCGGCGGGCGGAAGTGGGCCGGATTTTGACCCGACTGGGCCGCAACGGCGACCGCTGGCTCGTCCGTCCGCCCGGAGTCCAGCGGGCCACCGCCGAGAAAATGACCGCGGCTTTCCGGCTCAATCTGACCATCCTTTCTCTTATCGCTCTCCTCGTCGGTCTGTATCTGATCTTGCAGGCTTTGGACGGGGCGGTCGTGCGGCGCCGGGGCGAGATCGCGATCCTGCGTTCGCTCGGAGTTGAGGAAGCGACGGTGCGCCAGGTCTGGCTCCTGGAAGCGGCGCTCTTGGGCCTGGTGGGAAGCTTGCTCGGGCTGGGGTTGGGCTGGGCAGCGGCGCAGGGGGCCGTCCGGGCGGTGGGCCGCACCTTTAACGCCCTCTATTTTGCCACCACGGTGCAGGCGGCGAGCCTGCACTGGTCGGATGTGGCCGTGGCCCTCGTCGCTGGAATCGGCGCCAGCGTCGCGGCCGGGTGGTGGCCGGCCCGGGAGGCGGCCCGCACCCCTCCGGCCCAGATTCTGGTTCGAACCGGGGCGCCAGCGGAGGGAGCCTGGCTCTGGCGGAGTCCGTGGGCCGGTCTGGCTTTGCTGGCCGCGGGATTCGGCCTGATCCGGTTTCCGCCGTGGCGGTTGGCGGGCGGCCTGCGCTTTCCGCTCGCCGGCTACGCCGCGGCGCTGGCCTGGATCCTGGGCGGGGGCATCGTCTGTGCCGCCGGGCTGCCGGCCTTCGCCGCCGCCGGGCGCTGGCTCGGCGGCCCCTTTGTCACCCTCCGAATCACGCTTGGCCACCTGCGGCATCCCTCGGGCCGGCATCGGCTGGCGATCGCGGCCGTCCTGTGCGCGATCGGGATGAGCGCCGGCATGGCGATTCTGGTCGCGAGCTTCGAGCACACCGTCCGCGGCTGGGTCGCCCGGGCGTTGCAGGCCGATATCTATCTTTACAGCGCGGGCGCCCGGAGCGTCTCAACCGAGAACCGCATTCCGGAGGCGACCTTGCGATCCCTGGCGCACCATGCCGGCGTGGCGCAGGCCTGGGCTTTGGCGGACTATCCCCTGCAGTTGGGCGAGGGCGCCCCGGCGACGCTGAGCGGCAGCGACCTCGCCTTGGTGCCGAGCCACGCCAATTTGCCCTGGGTGGGCCGTGAGCCGGAGGCGGCGGCCTTCGATCCGGCGCGCAACGCCGGGCTGGCTTTGGTCAGCGAAAGTTTTTCGGACCGCTTTCGCCTGGTGCGGGGCGATCTCCTCCGCCTGCCCACCCCGGCCGGGGTCAAAAGCCTTCGGATTGCGGGCGTCTTTTCCGATTACGGCAACGAGCGCGGCTCGGTCATCGTGGACCGAAGCCACTTGGCGGCATGGATGGACGACACTTCGGTCACCCACCTTTCCCTCTTTTTGCGGCCGGGAATCAATCCGGAGGCCTTTCGGGTGCAGTTGCGCCGGGAATATCCCGGCCTGCAGATCTTCACTCATTCCACACTGCGGGAGCAGATCCTGCGCATTTTCCGGCAGACCTTTTCCATCACCTATGCGCTGGAACTGATCGGTGTGATCGTGGCCGTGGCCGGTCTCGGACTGGCCCTGACCAGCGTGCTCTTGGACCGGCGCGAGGAGCTGACCACCTTGCGCGCCCTGGGCTTCGCCCGCCGCGAGATTGCGCTCGCGGCTTCCTGGGAGGGGGTCTTTCTCGCCGGGTGGTCGATTGCCGGGGGTTTGCTCCTAAGCTTGGGCCTGGGCTGGCTCCTGATTCACGTCATCAACAAGCAATCTTTCGGTTGGACCCTGAGTTTTGCCCTGCCGGGGCGAAGCCTCCTGGTCCTAGCGGGCTTGGTGGGAGTCACCGGCTGGGTCGTGAGCTATGCGGTCGGACTTTGGGGCGCCAACCTGCCGGCCGATCGGGAAGAATGAAGCGCCTTCTCCTCCTGTTTCTGCCGCTGGCCCTGGGGGCGCAACCCGCGACCACCCCGGAGGGTTTTTCCCTGCCCGTGCCCGGGCGGGCCTTCTCCTTTCCGCGCGACTTGGGCTCCCATCCCGATTTTCGCATCGAATGGTGGTACGTCACCGGCCATCTGGCTGCCCCGGCGGGGCAGCGCTTCGGTTTTCAGTCCACTTTTTTCCGGCTGGCCGGGCCGCGCGGCGCCACCGACGCCAATCCCGATTTTTCCCAGCAGGAGATCTTTCTCGCGCACATGGCGCTGACCGATATTTCCGGAGGAAAATTCTGGCATGAGGAACGGCTCAACCGCGGGGGCTGGGATGCCGGCTCAACTCGGGGGGACCTCGACCTCCACAACGGCGAGTGGACAATGCGGCGCACGCCAGCCGGCGCCGCCGATCGGCCGGTCTTTCAATTACAGGGGGGAGTGCGGGCGGACGTGGGCTTTCGCCTCACCCTGGCGGCGGCCAAGCCTTGGGTCGTCTTCGGAGAAAATGGCGTCTCGCGCAAAGGCGCCGAGCCTTCCGCCGCCAGCTATTACCTGACCTACGCCCGCCTGGCCGCCGAGGGCACGCTGACCCTGGCGGGACAATCTTTCCCGGTGCGGGGCGAGGCGTGGATGGACCACGAGATTAGCTCCAGCCAGGTCGGGCGCGACCAAGTCGGCTGGGATTGGGTCTGCGTGCAATTCCACCGCGAGCCGCGGGAGCTGATGCTCTATCGGATGCGGCGGCGGGACGGCACCGCCGATCCCGCTTCGCGGCTGCAATGGGTGGGCCCGGATAGCCGCGCTCGGACGGCGGCCTTTTCATGGAAAGTGCTTTCGCATTGGAAGAGTCCCCACAGCGGCGCGACCTATCCGGCGCGGATCGAGCTCACGGCGACCGACCCAGCGTCGGGCGCGGTGGTGCCGCTCCAGCTCGTCCCCGAGTTGGCGGACCAGGAATTAAGCAACTCCTTGGGGGGAGGACCCTACTGGGAGGGCGCCTGCCGGGTGCTCGACGCCCGGGGCCAGGAAGTCGGCTCGGGCTATCTCGAACTGACCGGTTATGCCCGGCCCCTGCAGTTTTAGGCCAGGTTAAATCTGCTATTATGACGTCGTAAGCCCTTGAGCTTTCGCGCCGAGTGATTTTCTTTCAAGGGTTCCATGTCATCCGTCCGCGAATTTGCCGTCGCCCGGACTGCTGGGCGCAAGCTGGTGATGGTTACAGCCTATGACGCCTGGTCGGCGCGGCTGTTGGCGGACGGGCCGGTCGATGCGCTTCTGGTCGGGGACAGCGTGATGATGGTGGTCCATGGCGAACGCGACACGCTCGGGGCGACTCCGGAACTGATGGCGATGCACACCCGGGCGGTGGTGCGGGGCGCGCCCAAGAAATTCATCGTGGCGGACATGCCCTTTCTCGAGGTGCGCAAAGGCGAAGTGCCCGCCCTGGAGTGCGCCGCCCTCCTCCTGCGGGCGGGAGCCCATGCCGTCAAAATCGAGGGCATTCGCGGCCATGCGGGGGTCGTGCGCCATCTGGTCGAGTCCGGCATTCCCGTGATGGGTCATGTCGGCCTGCTGCCCCAGTCGGTGCATGCTGTGGGCGGCTTCGTGGTCCAGGGCCGGACGGCGCCGGAGGCCGCCCGGGTGGAGGCCGAGGCCGTCGCTTTCGAGGAAGCGGGCGCTTTTGCGCTCGTCTTGGAATGCGTGCCGGCCCGGCTGGCAAAAAAGATCACGGCGGCGCGGGGCATTCCCACCATTGGCATCGGCGCCGGTCCCCATTGCACCGGCCAGGTGCTGGTCCTCCAGGATTTCCTGGGACTCAATCCGGCCTTCCGGCCGCGGTTCGTCCGCCGTTTTGCCAACGGGGCCGGCGTCTTCCGGGAGGGAGTGGCCAAGTTTTCCGGGGCCGTCCGGAGCGGGAAGTTTCCGTCCCGGCGAGAGAGTTTCTCCTGATTCCGTCCGCTCATGCCGCGAATCGTTGCCCACGTATCGGAATGGCGCGCCCTCCGCGCGAGCGCCCGGGCGGCCGGCCCTCTCGGCTTCGTGCCAACGATGGGGGCGTTGCATCCCGGGCACGCCTCGCTTTTTGCCGCCGCCCGGGCGCGGGGCGACCAAGTCCTCGCTTCCGTCTTTGTCAATCCGACGCAGTTTGACGATCGCAGCGATTTCGAACGCTATCCCCGCACCTGGGAGCGCGACTGCGCCCTCATGGACGCGGCCGGGGTCGACTGGGTGTTCGCGCCGAGCTTCGCGGAGATGTACCCCCAGGGCACCCATTATACCGTGGCGGAGGACGATTTCAGCCGGCAGCTTTGCGGGGCGCATCGCCCGGGCCATTTCACCGGGGTCCTGACGGTCGTGCTGAAGCTGCTGCAGATCGCCGACGCGGACCGAGCCTATTTCGGGGAAAAAGACTTTCAGCAGCTGGAACTGATCCGGGGGATGGCCTCGGCGTTTTTTCTCCGCGCTGAGATCGTCGGCTGCCCCATCGTGCGCGAGCCCGACGGTTTGGCGATGAGTTCGCGCAACGCCCGCCTGACGCCGGAGGACCGGCGCCGCGCGCCGCGTTTTGCCGCCATTCTCGCGCAAGCGGCCACGCCGGCGGCGGCCCGGGCCGCTTTGGCCGAGGCCGGCTTCGAGGTGGACTACGTGGAAGAGCGCGGCGGCCGCCGTTTTGGCGCGGTGCGCCTGGGCTCGGTTCGACTCATCGACAATGTCACGCGGTAATATCCTATTTTGTCTCAGCGGCTCGATTGCCTGTTACAAGGCCTGCGGCGCCATCTCGCAATTGACGAAGGCGGGGGTGACCGTGCAAACCGTCGCGACGCCGGCCGCTTTGCGGTTTGTGGGCGCCGCCACCCTGGAGGGCTTGAGCGGCCGACCAGTCTTCACGGATCTGTGGCAAACGGGCCGAGCCCTGGACCACATCGAGTTGGCTCGCGCGGCCGATCTCGCCTTGGTCTGCCCGGCGACGGCCCACACCATCAACCGCCTGGGCTCGGGCCTGGCGGATGATCCGGTGGGGGCGCTATTCCTCGCCTGGGAGCTGGGCGAAAAGCCGTGGTGGATTGCGCCGGCGATGAACGCGCGCATGTGGACCCATCCTGCCACCCGGGCGGCGATCGAGCGCCTGCGCTCCTGGAACGTGCGGATCCTGGATCCGGCCGAAGGCCCGCATGCCTGCGGCGAAGAGGGCCCCGGGCGGCTGGCCGAACCCGAGGCGATCGCAGCGGCGGTGCTGCAGGAGTTGGAGCGGCGCCGATGACCGTCCTGATCACGGCCGGCGCCTCGCGGGAACCGATCGATGCAGTCCGGTTTTTGTCCAATATTGGCACGGGCGCGACGGGGGTGGCGCTGGCCGAGGCGCTGGCCGCTCGCGGCCATCGGGTGGTGGTGCTGCGCGGGATGGCCTCGGCCGTCCCCGGAACGGCCATAGAGTCGGAAGGGTTCTCCTCTGCGGAAGACCTGCACCGGCGCCTGCAGGACCGGCTGGCCCGGGGTGACATTGATGCCGTGATTATGACGGCGGCGGTGGCCGATTACCGTCCGCGGATCGAGGCCGCCGGCAAGATGGGGTCCGAAGCCGCCGCCCTCACCTTGTCGCTGGTCCGCAATCCCAAGCTCCTGCCTTTGCTCAAGTCCTATTCGCCCCGCCCGCTGGCAGTGGCCGGCTTCAAGTTGACCGTGGGCGCCGACCCGGCCGCGCGCCGCGCGGCGGTGGCGGCGCAATTTGGCGGCGGCGGAGTCGATCTGGTGGTGCACAACGATTTGGACGAGATTCGCCGTGGGCCGATTCACCCTTTCTGGATTTATCGGACGCCGCAGGCTCGGCCGGTCAAGGCGGCGGGGACCGCCGCCTTGGCGGTCACGCTGGAGAAGGAATTAATCGATGCGAACGCTCGTTGTCTCCATCGGTAATTCGACCATCTTTTGCGGGGTTTTTGCCGACGACCGGCTGCTCGCATCCTTTCGTCTGCCGGTGCAGGCGCGCGGCCTGGGCCGGAGGCTCGCCGCCCGCATCCGCAGTGACTTTTCCGCCGCCGCCGTATGCTCCGTGGTTCCGCCCTTGACCCGGCCGGTGGTGCGCGAGCTTAGGCGCAGTTTTCGGATTACGCCCCGCCTGCTCTCGCCCGGAGCGCCCCATGGCCTGACGGTCGGCTACCGCCGGCCGCGTGAATTAGGGGCGGATCGGCTGGCGGCGGCCCTCGGCGCGCGCATGAAATTTCCTCGCCGCCATGTGATCGTGGTCGACTGCGGCACCGCCACCACCGTCACGGCCCTGCACCGGGATGGAACGCTGTTGGGCGGAGCCATCCTCCCCGGCCTGTCCCTGGGGCCGGAGGTGCTGGCGAAGCGGACGGCCAAGTTGCCGCGGGTGCCGCTGCGCCGTCCGGCGGCCGCCCTCGGGCGTTCGCCGGCGGAGGGTATCTCCAGCGGGATATTCTTCGGCCACGTGGGCGCGATCCGGGAATTGGTCGGGCGGATCCGGCGGGAGGCGTTTGGCCGGGAGGCGGTCCTGGTCGTGGGCACCGGCGGTCACGCCCCGTTCTTCGCGAAGGAAGGGCTCTTTACGGCCCTGGAACCGAATCTTATCTTGGATGGATTGCGCGCATTTCTCTCCGTTTTGGGGTAGATTTAGGGTGCAATGGTCCCTCCCACCATGATTGCGACCGAGGATGCGATCGAAACCGAGGCCGAGCGGCTGCTGGGCGCGCTGCTGCATGTCGACTGCGAGCCTGGCCGGCAGTGGAATCTCGAGAGCTGCCGGAAAATCGCCCCGCTGACGCTGGAGATCCAGCGGCTCAAGCGGGAGAAAAACGCGGTCATCCTGGCGCATTCTTATGTCGAGCCGGAGATCATCTACGGCGTGGCGGATTTTCGGGGCGATTCCTACTACCTCAGCCTGCAGGCCCGGCGCAGCTCGGCTCCGGTGATCGTTTTTTCCGGGGTCGTCTTCATGGCGGAGACGGCGAAAATCCTTTGCCCGGAGGCGGCGGTGCTTGTGCCCGACCGCGGCTCAGGCTGTTCGCTGGCCGATTCCATCACGGGAGCGGAGGTCCAGCGCCTCAAGGCGCTCTATCCCGAGGCCGCGGTCGTCTGCTACATCAACAGCACGGCCGAGGTGAAGGCGGAGGCGGATGTTTGTGTCACTTCCGGGAACGTTTACGAGATCGTGACCAAGCTGCCGCAGCGGCAGATTCTCTTCGTGCCGGACCGCCTGATGGCGGAAAATGTCCGGTCGGAGCTGAAGCGACGGGGGGTGGAGAAGGAAATCATTTCCTCCGATGGCACCTGCCTGGTGCACGATGCCTTCGATGCCGCCCAGATCGCGGAGGCGCGGGCGCGCTTTCCCGGGCTCAAGGTGGTGGCCCATCCGGAATGCCCGCCGGAGGTCGCGGCCCAGTCCGATTTTGTCGGCAGCACCGGGGAGATGATGAAGTACGTCAAGGGGACGCCGGCCCCCTATTTCCTGCTTCTGACCGAGTGCGGCCTGGTCGGCCGCCTCCAAGTGGAAAGCCCGGAGAAGCATTTTATCGGCGGCTGCCGCCTGTGCCCTTACATGAAGCTCAACTCGCTGGAGAAAATCCGCGATTGCCTGGCCGCTCCGCGCCCGGATCAGGTCGTCCATCTGGAGGAAGGCTTGCGCCGCCGGGCGGCGCGTTGCCTGGAAAGGATGTTTGAACTTGCTCCCCGGGACTGAGCATTTGATCGACCTCGCGCTGGCGGAGGATGCCGGCTTGGGCGACCTGACCAGCCGGGCGATCTTTCCCGCCGCCCATCGCTCGCGCGCCGTGATCGAGGCGGCCCAGGAGCTCGTGGTCTGCGGGGGCGACGTGGCGGCCGCCGTCTTCACCCGCCTCGATCCCGCGCTGGTCGTGGCGATCGGGGCGCGCGACGGCCAAGTGGTGAAAAAAGGCGCGGTAATTCTGCGTGTCCGGGGCTCGACTGCCTCGATTCTCACCGCCGAGCGCACGGCGCTCAATTTTATCCAGCGGCTATCGGGCATCGCGACCCAGGCCCGGCGCTTCGCCGCCAGGGCGAAGCCTTTCGGGGTGCGGATCGTCGATACCCGCAAGACGACGCCCGGCTTCCGGGCCTTGGAGAAGTATGCGGTCCGGTGCGGCGGGGCCTACAATCACCGCGCGTCTCTGGGTGAACACGTGCTGATCAAGGACAATCACATTGCCGCGGCCGGTTCGCTGGGCGAGGCGGTGCGCCGCGCGCGCGCGGCGGCGCCCCATTTGTCCAAGATCGAAGTCGAAGCCAAGACGCTGGCCGAAGTCAGGGCCGCCTTGCGGGCCCGAGCCGAAGTTATCCTGCTCGACAACATGACGCCGTCAGAAGTGCGCGGCGCCGTGGCGGTGATCGCCGGGAAGGCGGTGGTGGAGGTTTCCGGCGGGGTCCGGTACGAGACGCTCGCCGACTATGCCCTCCCGGGCGTCGATGTCATCAGTATCGGCGCTTTGACCCATTCGGCCCCGGCCGCGGATCTCAGTCTCACGATCCTGCCCGGCCGAGGGAAGGCCGGATGAATGTCATCCGCACCGACTGTCTGGTGATCGGCGCCGGGCTGGCGGGCTGCGCCTACGCGCTGCAGGCCGCCCGCCAGGGCTTGAGCGTTGAGCTGCTCTCGCTGCAGGGGCCGTTGGTGGCGAACAGCGACTGGGCCCAAGGCGGCATCATCTACGATGTCGCCACCGACCCGACCCAGCTGGCCTGTGACATCATGGAGGCGAGCGACGGCACCTCCAATCCGGCCGCGATCGCGCAATTGGTCACGGAGGGCCCGACGGCGGTGAAGGAGCTCCTGCTCGACGAACTGAAGATCGCCTTTGACCGCGATCGGGCCGGCGGCCTCGACTTCACCCGGGAGGGCGGCCACAGCACCCGCCGCATCATCCATGCTAAGGACACGACCGGCCATGCCATCCTCGCGGCCGTGGCGCAGCGTGTGGATGCGCTTCCGGGCGTGACCCGTCGGGCCGGCTGGTCGGCGGTCGATTTGCTCACCCTCTCCCACAGCACGGACAACCCGGCAGATCGATACGCGCCGCTCACGTGCTTTGGCGCCTACGTCCTCGAGTCCGAGTCCGGTGCGGTCCATGCCATTGTGGCGAAAAAAACGGTTCTGGCGACGGGCGGCCTGGGCGGGATTTTTCTGCACAGCACCAATCAGGCCGGCAGCGTCGGGCACGGGGTCGCCATGGCGTACCGGGTGGGGGCGCGGGTGATCGATCTCGAATACGTCCAATTTCATCCCACGGCCTTCTACCGCAAGGGTGCGCCGCGGTTTCTGCTTACCGAGGCGCTCCGCGGCGAGGGCGGGGTCTTGGTCAACGCCAAGGGCGAGCGCTTCATGGACAGGGCGCATCCCCTCGGTTCGCTCGCGCCCCGCGATATCGTCGCCCGGGCGATCAATCATGAAATGGCCATGGGCGGCGAAGCCGGTGTGTATTTGGACCTGTCGGCGTTAAAGCCCGATTTCATTCGGGAGCGGTTTCCCGCGCTCTACGAACGCTGCCTGCAATACGGTGTGGATATGACCAAGGACCTGGTTCCAGTCGTGCCCGCCGCGCATTTTTCCTGCGGCGGGGTCCATGCCGACCTCCACGGCCGCACCAATGTCCGCCATCTCAATGCGATCGGTGAGACCGGCTGCACCGGTCTGCATGGGGCCAATCGCCTGGCCAGCACCTCATTGCTGGAATGCTTGACCAGCGCGAAGTTCACGGCGCTGGCGGACGCGGAGGACATCAACCGGAATAATTTCCACCTGCCCGAGCCGAGGATTTGGGAAAGCCCGCAGCGCGAGGCCGATCCGACGCTGGTGAACCAGGACATGCTGCAGCTGCAGCATACGATGTGGAATTACGCGGGGATTGTGCGGTCGACCAAGCGCCTGACGCGCGCCCGCCGGATTCTCCTCGAGCTGCGGGAGGAGATTCAGTCGTTCTACCGCGACTGCCGCCTGTCGCCGCCCCTGTTGGGCCTGCGCAATGCCATCCAGACGGCGCTCTTGGTCGTTCACGCCGCCTCGCTCAATCCGACGAGCAAGGGCGCGCATTTTGTCACGGCGGAAGACGATAGCCCTGGGCCCCGCGATCCTTGACTTGAGGGACTGGCGGCGCAGGTTCGAATCCTTGGCCTTTAGACGCTACAGCCTGCGGCGCACCTCGGCCAAATTCGGGGTCCTCTTGAGCTGCGGCGTGCTGTCGGCCGCGGCGATGATTGAGCCGGCCTTTTTGCCGGTGCCAATCGAGCAACCCCGCCCGGAATATCCCTCTGACTTGCGGGCCGGTCGGATCGACGGGCAGGCCGAAGTGGAAGTGGTGGTCGACGTCGACGGAGCGGTCAAGGCGGCAAACCTGCTCCAGGCGACGGAGCCCGAGTTTGGGGCGGCGGCCGTCGCCGCGCTGCGGCGCTGGCGCTTTCTTCCCGGCACGAAAGCGGGCGTTCCAACCGAGATGAGCCTGCGGATTCCGGTCAGTTTTCGGGCGGCCGATCCCGACCTGCCGGAATTGCCCCGCGACCTGCAGCGGAATCTGCCCGACTCGGACCCCAGCTACCCTTTGATGGATATCGCCCGGGTCGATCAGCCTCCTACCCTGAGCACGTCGGTGCCGCCCCTCTATCCGGCTGCGGCCGGCAAGGACGGCCCGGCGGCCCAGGTGACGGTCGACTTCGTGGTCGATGAGAAGGGCGCGACCCGCCATCTCCGCATCGTGGCGGCGACCGATGCGCGCTTCGCCCGGGCGGCGGCGGCCGCGGTGAGCCAATGGACCTTTGCACCCGGCCGGAGCAATGGGCGGGTGGTCCGCACCCACCTGCAGGTTCCGGTCGATTTCCTGTCGCCGCATCGGGGCGGGCTGGCCCTGCCTAACGCCGGCACTGATCTGGCGGAGGATGATGCCGCCATCCCGACCCTTGAGATGGAAGAGGTCGATTTGCGACCGCATCTGCGGCAGGCGACCAAGGCGGTCTATCCGGAGGCACTCCGCAAGGAGGGCAAGGAGGGCCGGGTGATGGTCGACTTGGTTGTGGATGAGAACGGCGCTCCCCGGAACATCCGGGTGGCCAAAACCACGGACCCCGGCTTCAGCGCGGCGGCCGTCAAAGCCGTGGGGCAATGGGTCTTCTCGCCCGGAAGCAAGGATGGCAGCACGGTTCGGACCCACCTGCAGATCCCGGTCAGCTTCAACGTGACCACCCGCGAGCGCGGCGCCCCTACGCCGTGAAGGTGGCGGCCTTCTGCCGCGCTTGCTTCACGATCTCGAGCAGGGCGGAGAAATCCTCGTCCCGGGTCCGGCTTTCAATGATGTAGTCGAAGCGGGGCGCCTCCTTGAGCTCGGCTTCGGCCGTGACCAGGCGGCGGGCGATCTCCCGTTCGTCGTCCTGGCCCCGCGCCTTGATCCGGGCGAGCATGCGCTCGTGGTCCACGACGATGAAGACGGTGGTCATGGACCGGCGCAGGAGCGGATGGTGGGAGGCGGCGCGGCGAAAGCTCTCCACCCCCTGGACATCCACGCTCATCACTAGGCTTTGCCCGGCCGCCAACGGTTCGAGGACACTGGCGGCGAGGGTGCCGTAGCGGCGCTCGCCATGGACCCAGGCCCATTCGAAGAATTCCGCCGCCGCGATCCGGGCGTCAAATTCTGCTGGGGTGAAAAAATGATAGTGCACGCCCTGGACTTCGCCTTCCCGGGGGGCCCGGGTCGTGGTCGTCACGACGCGGGCAAATCCCATGTCGGCCGCGACCAGGCGGTCGCACAGCGTGCTTTTGCCGGAACTCGTCGGTCCGGCGAGGATGAGGAGGACCGGTGCCGGCGGCGAAGCCTTCAATAGGTGAAGGCCAGGACGGCGAGCAGCAGGCCATAGGCGGCGAGGACGCCGCCGAGGCAACGCGGGCGCCCCGGCCGGGCGAGCAGCCAGCCCAGAAAGTCGCGCAAGCGCCAGGGCTGGGTGCCGATCCAGAGCGCGAGGACGATGACGAGATAGACCAGGCTGACCATCCAGAGCCGCTGGGGATGGGTGTATTGCATGTAGGCGGCGTCGAGCAGGGGCATGGCGCCGAGGAGAGCGAGGATGCACACCCCGCGCACGGCCAGAAAGTCCGGCACGCACTTGAAAGCCAGGATGGCGATGAGGGTGAAGCCGATGAAGAGGGCGACGCGGTAGTCGCCGAAGTCCGCGGGGGAGAGATTCCAGATATGGTAGAGGAACCAGGCCGCACCCGCCCCGAAGCACACGAAGCTCGCGTTTTTTGACCGGGGAAAAGCCTGGAGGCCGGCGGTCACGGTCGCGCCGGCGGCCAGGAGCGGCAGGCCGAGCAGGAGGAGGATCAATCCGGGAATAAGCGTGGCGGCGGTCAGCGACATTGAAGGAAGGCGGCGGCGGAGCGCTCAGGTGAGAGCGACCGCCAGTTCACCGTACAGAGTACTGACGGTCGCGCGGGTGATTTGCAATGGCAGGAGAGAGCCGATCAAGCGGGGGGCGGCGTCGAAGACGGTGACGCGGTTGCCCCGGGTCCGCCCGGTGAAACGCTCGCCGGTCTGGTCCCGGCCCTCCACCAGCACCTCCTGGGTGGTGCCGAGCAGGGTCTGGTTGCGCCGAACCGAATTGCGCTCCAAGGCCCCGAGCAGGATGCGATTGCGCTCCTCCATGACCTCGGCGGAAACCTGGCCGGGCATGGTCGCGGCCGGGGTGCCGGTCCGGATGGAGTATTTGAAGACGTAGGCCATGTCGTAGTTGACCGCCTCGAAGAGGGTGCGGGTGGCTTCGAAGTCCTCATCGGTCTCGCCGGGAAAGCCGACGATGACGTCGGTGGAGAAATACATGTCGGGGCGGACGGCGCGGAGTGCCGCCACGATCGCCAAATAGCGCTCCCGGGAATACGGCCGCTTCATCGCCCGGAGAATGCGGTCGCTGCCCGATTGCATCGGCAGGTGCACGTATTCGCACAGTTTGGGCAGCCGGCCGTAGGCCTCGATCAGGTCCTGGCGGAAGCCGCTGGGATGGGGCGAGGTGAAGCGGATCCGCTCCAGCCCGTCGATCGCGTGCACCGCTTCGAGGAGTCGGACGAAGGGCGAGCCAGCCCGGTCGGGGGAATTCCGGCCGTAACTGGTGACGATTTGCCCGAGGAGAGTGATTTCCTTCACCCCTTTTTCCACCAAGGCCCGGCATTCGGCCACGATGTCTGCCAGCGGCCGGGAGCGCTCGTCGCCCCGGGTCTTGGGCACGATGCAGAAGGCGCAGTTCATGTCGCAGCCCTGCTGGATGGAGACGAAGGCGCTGACCGAGATTTCCTCGCTGTCCAAGTGATCGCGGATCGTGTTCTGCGAGCCGGCCTCCTCGCCGATGTCGACGATGGCCTCGGCGATGGGTGCGCCGGCCTCCCGGGCGGCGCGCAAATTATCCAAGTAGTCGGGCACCCGGTGAAATTTCTGGGTGCCGACGATCAGGTCCACGTCGGGCAGGCGGTCGAGCAGGCTGGCGCCCCGGTTCTGCGCCATGCAGCCCAAAATCCCCAGGACGAAATCGGGGTTCTTGCGCTTGTGCGCTTGGACGTAGCCGGCCTTGCCGATCGCCTTTTGCTCCGCCGCATCACGCACACTGCAGGTGTTCAGGAGCAGGATGTCGCAATTTTCCTCCGAGGCCACGATCCGGTACCCGCGATTGCGGAGCATGGCGGCGACCGCCTCGCTGTCGCGGGCGTTCATCTGACAGCCGTAGGTTTTGATGAAGACGCGGTTCAAGCGGAGAGGGACGGAAAGGGAGGAAGGTCTTACCTAGACGCCTCCGCGCCAGGGTCAAATTTCTTCCGAGTCGGTCGCGCTCTGGCTTCTGGGCCAAGATTGGGACATAGTGGACTGGTTTCTCCCCCCATGCTTCGCTGGCTCATTCCCTTTGGCGCTCTGGCGGCGGCCGTCTTGGTGTCCGGCGCCGAGCCGGCCGCTCCCGCCGCGGCCCCGGCGGCCGACCCCGACCTCTATCAGGCCGGCAAGGAGCTCTTTGACCAACTGGCCCCACCGGAGGTCAAGGAGCAGGTCGATTTCCCCTCCCGCCAGCAATTCGACGAGTTTTTCGCCCGGCTGCAGCGGACGCTGGAAACCGGGGACTTCCAGGCGATCGCGGCCTATGAACCCCAGGCCCGCGCGGTTCTGGCCCTGCTGCAGAATCAGCCGGAGTTGTCCGACTACGCCTCCTGGCTGACCGCCCGCTTGGAGGAAATGGACGAAGCCCGCCAAATTACCCGGCTGCCGGCCCCGGTGCCGGTTCGCCCGGTCCCCGGTCCCGCCTTCGGCCATCCACCGCCGCCTGGATCCGTCGACATTCCCTACTACGATCGCTGGCTGCAACGCCTGCGCTCCCGGCCCATGCCCCGGAACGCCCCCGAACTCATGCCCCGCCTCCGCTCCGCCTTCGTCGACGAAGGCGTGCCGCCGGAACTGGCCTGGCTGGCGGAGGTGGAATCTTCCCTCGATCCGCGGGCGCAAAGCCCGGCCGGCGCCAAGGGATTGTTCCAGCTCAAATCCGGCACGGCCCATGACCTCGGGCTCAGCACCTTCCTGCCCGATGACCGCATCGATCCGGCCAAGTCGGCCCATGCCGCGGCGCGGCAATTGCGGGCGCTGGACGAAAAATTCGGCTCCTGGCCGCTGGCGTTCGCGGCCTACAACGCGGGCGAGGGCCGGATCGGCCGGGCGCTCAAGGCCGGCCATGCCCGGGACTATGCCGGGATTGCAGCGAGCCTGCCGGCCGAGACCCGGATGTATGTCCCGGAAGTCTGCGCCCTGATCAAGGTGCGGACGGGCATGAGCCCGGAAAGAATTCCGCCGCCGCGCTGAGCGATCCCGGTTCCCCCACCGCCGCGCGGAGGCGGGAATCAATGATGGCGGCGCTTGATGCCCAATTGGGCGACCGCGAAACGGACGACGGACTCCAAGCGCTCGATTTCCGCCGGCTCCAGGCCTTCCTTGCCCTTCAAATCCTCTTCGGCGCGCTTTAGGGCCGCTTCGACGGCGTGCTCGTCGATCTTCTCCTCGGTGATGGCACTTTCCGCCAGGACCGAAACCTTGTCGCCCTGGATCTGGGCGAAGCCGCCGGCGACCGCGAGGGTCAGCGTCTTCCCGCCCTTGGTCACGCGTAGTTCGCCGTGATCCACCTGGGTCAGCAGAGGAATGTGACCGGGCAGGATGCCGACCTCGCCGCTGGTCGTGGGAATCACGACCGACTCGACGGTGTCGGAATAGACCCGGGCCTCGGGCGTGACGATTTCGAGAGTGAGGGACATGAGAGCGGGGGCGTCCGGGAGGGCGGCCTTACTTCTTGGCCGTGCCGCGGACTTCGTCGATGCCACCCTTCATGTAGAAGTCGCCTTCCGGAACGTCGTCGAGGGTGCCGTCGAGGATGGCCTTGAAGCCGCGAACGGTTTCCTTGACTGGGACGTACTTGCCCGGGGTGCCGGTAAAGACTTCGGCCACGGCGAAGGGCTGAGAGAGGAAGCGCTGGATCTTGCGGGCGCGGTAGACGGTCAGCTTGTCGTCGGGCGAGAGCTCGTCCAAGCCGAGGATGGCGATGATGTCCTGCAGATCCTTGTAGCGCTGCAGCACGCGCTGCACTTCGCGGGCAACCTGGTAGTGCTCCTGGCCGACGATCGAGGGCTCGAGCGCCTTCGAAACGGAGGCGAGCGGATCGACGGCGGGATAGATGCCCAGTTCGGCGATCGAGCGCTCCAGCACGATGGTGGAGTCCAGGTGGGCGAAGGTGTTGGCCGGGGCCGGGTCGGTCAAATCGTCGGCCGGCACATAGACCGCCTGGACGGAGGTGATCGAACCCTTCTTGGTCGAGGTGATGCGCTCCTGGAGGAGGCCCATCTCATTAGCCAGGGTGGGCTGATAGCCGACGGCCGAGGGCGAGCGGCCGAGGAGGGCCGACACTTCGGAACCGGCCTGGGAGAAGCGGAAGATATTGTCGATGAAGAGCAGTACGTCCTGGTTCTTCTCGTCGCGGAAATACTCGGTCATGGCCAGGGCGGAGAGGGCGACGCGCATACGGGCCCCGGGGGGCTCGTTCATCTGGCCGTAGACCAGGGCGACCTTGGACTTGGAAAGGTCCTTCTGGTCGATGACCCCGGCTTCCGACATTTCATGGTAAAGATCGTTGCCCTCGCGCGAGCGCTCGCCGACGCCGGCGAAGACGGAGTAGCCGCCGTGGGCCTTGGCGATGTTGTTGATCAGCTCCAGAATGACGACGGTCTTGCCCACGCCGGCGCCGCCGAAGGCCCCGGCTTTGCCGCCTTTGATGAAGGGGCAGATCAGATCGATGACCTTGATGCCGGTTTCGAGGATCTCGGCCTTGGTCTCTTGGTCGACCAGGGCGGGGGCCGGGCGGTGGATGGGATAGTACTTGTCGGCGTTGACCGGACCGCGGCCGTCCACCGGGGTGCCGGTGACGTCAAAGATGCGGCCCAAGACGCCGGCGCCGACTGGGA
>Ga0302279_10002315_pt1 | contig 25471 bp, 20 predicted proteins | sample III_Bog_N3_3_FD_194541 | JGI IMG/M metagenome (GOLD analysis project Ga0302279, IMG submission 194541) | Peat permafrost microbial communities from Stordalen Mire near Abisko, Sweden - III_Bog_N3_3 | ecosystem: Environmental > Terrestrial > Soil > Wetlands > Peat | place: Sweden: Abisko... | reverse complement strand
TGCTCAAGGATCGGCTGCTGCTTCCGTTCGTGGACCTTAAGACCGAATACTACGATCTGGGGATCAAGCACCGGGACGACACCAACGACCAGGTGACCTTCGATTCGGCCCAGGCGACCCTCAAGTACGGCGTGGCCGTCAAGTGCGCCACCATCACCGCCACCCCGGACCGGGTGAAGGAATACGACCTGAAGCACCTGCTGCCCAGCCCCAACGCCACCATCCGCGGCGTGCTGGACGGCACCGTGTTCCGCAAGCCGATCTTCGCCAGCAACATCAAGCCCTCGGTGCCGGCCTGGACCAAGCCCATCCACATCGGCCGCCATGCCTATGGCGACATCTACAAGAACAGCGAAATGCAGGTGTCCGGCCCCGGCCTGGCCGAACTGGTGTTCACCGCCGCCGACGGCAAGGTGACCCGGAAGACCATCATGGATATGCCCGGCCCCGGGGTCCTGCGGGGAATCCACAACCTGGACGCCTCCATCGAGAGTTTCGCAAGGGCCTGTTGCCTGTACGCCCTGTCCGAGAAGGTGGATTGCTGGTTCGCCTCCAAGGACACCATCTCCAAGACCTACGATGGCAGGTTCCGGGACCTGTTCGCCAAGGTCTACCGGGAGGAATTCCAGGAGAAGTTCAAGGCGGCCGGAATCACCTACTTCTACACCCTCATCGACGACGCCGTGGCCCGGGTGATGAAATCCAGCGGCGGCTACCTCTGGGCCTGCATGAACTACGATGGCGACGTGATGTCGGACATGGTCTCCAGCGCCTTCGCCAGCCTGGCCATGATGTCCAGCGTGCTGGTCTCCCCCCAGGGCTTCTTCGAGTACGAAGCCGCCCACGGCACGGTCCAGCAGCACTACTACAAGCACCTGAAGGGCGAACGCACCAGCACCAACCCCATGGCCCTGATCTTCGCCTGGACCGGCGCCCTGCGCAAACGCGGCGAACTGGACGGCCAGCCCGAACTGGGCCGGTTCGCCGATGCCCTGGAGCAGGCCAGCCTGGACACCATCGAATCCGGCTCCATGACCGGGGATCTGGTGCGTCTGGCCAACCCCGCCCCCGCCCAGACCCTGGACTCGGAAGGGTTCATCAACGCCGTCGCCCAGCGCCTGGGTGTGCTCCTAGGCTGAGAAGAGGTTCCCATGTCCGCACTGGAACTGCTGCAACTATTGGCGGCGCTGGCCAGCGCCGGTGCCGCCGGGCTGCTCTGGGCGACCCGGTTGCATCGGCGGCGGGAAGCGGATGAAGATCTGTTGCAGGCCAAGGACGCCCAGATCGAGTCCCTGATCCGGGAGGCAGCCGCCCTGCGGGAACTGACTCCCATCAAGATCCGTGAATACCTTATCGAAGCCCACGCTCAGCTCAGGAGCTACTGCCGGATGGTGGAAGAGGGTTACCGGGCTGCCCGCAAGGAGATCGAGCACTGCAATGCCGAAATCACTCGCAGCCAGGAGCAGGGGCAGTGGCGGGGCGAGGCGGTGGACCAGCTGGTGTGCCGGCGGGAGGCCCTGATCGAACAAACCCGGGCGATGAAGCCCCAGCTGATGGAACTCCAACATCAGTGCGAATTCCCCGAGGGGTTCAGCCTCCGGATCGCCCGGGTCCGCCCGGCATCGATCCAGGAGCTGACCCAGGCCTTCCTCGCCCTGGCCAAGGCCCTGCCCCTGGACCATGCCGACGACCTGCCCGGGATGTCGGAACGGGTCATCCTGAACTGCAAACACCGGCTGGACGAGAACACACTGTTCTCCAGCGCCCTGTTCGACCGGCCCGGGGATCCGGCGGAAGTCTGGCAGCGGCCGGACAACGGGGAATAGCACGGGGCTGGTTCTTGCTGGATGATGAAATTGACCTATCCTTTTTAGGTGAGATCATTTTCGTCACGAACGGTGAACTTCATGAACACCCCTTATTCTCCCAGCCCCCAGAGCGACCGAGTCGACCCGGCCCGAGCCAAGGCCGCCATCGTTGAGAAACTCGTAAACGAACTCCTTTCCAGCCTGCCATCGGCTCCCCAGGGCCTGGACGCCGATCTCACCCTGCACGAACTGCCCCAATCCAGCACCAACAGTCAGCACAGCTACCTGTTCCGGGTCAGGGACGAGGCCCAGTCGAAAATCCTGGTGTCCATGGTGCCGCTGTTGCGTCAGTTGCTTCGGGAAAGGTCCGTGGCGGTCCGGGAGCAGAAACTGGAGGAAATGGTCGATTTCCTGGCCGGGCGGATCGTCGCCCCCACGGCTGACGAGACGACCATGGCCCAGCGTCTTGCCGCCCGTCATACCCGCATGCTCCGGGAATTCGGTGGCTTCACCGCGGAACAATTGGCTGAAATCAATGGTTCCCGAGCATCGAACCACGGCGCATTGGCCAATAATTGGAAGAAACGACGTCAGGTCTTTGCCGTTCATTTCCGGGACGAACACGGGCTGACCCAGGAGGTCTTCCCGATGTTCCAGTTCGACCACGGCCGGCCGATCAAGGTGATTCAGCGGATCCTGGAGCTTTTCGGCGACCACAAGACGCCGTGGAAGCTTGCGCTCTGGTTCACTTCCAGCAACGGTTGGCTGCCAGGGCAGGCCCGTCCGGTTGATCTGCTGGAATCGGAACCGGAAAAGGTAGTCGAGGCAGCACGGCAGGAAGCGAGCGGGAGCTCCATTTGACCTGCCGGCCGCCCATTCCGCCCCTCTACCCTCTGATCGAGCCGTGGCCCAGGGGGAAAAGCATCCAACGCATCTTCAATGCGGATCGGCCACCGGAAGGTTTCCATCCAGGGGTCGATGGTTCAGGCAGGGAGGTCAAGCCAAGCCGGTTCGCCCCCATCCGTGATTCAAGGGGGCGCCTCGTACCTTATTTGTACGGCGGATCCTCGCTGGATTGCGCCATCTTCGAAACCGTGTTCCATGAGGTGCCGATCGATGCGCCCGACACCTTTGTGGACCTGGAAAGCTTCGCCAACCATGCCCACGGTGAACTCGTTCCACGGCGCGACCTGCAGCTGGTGAACCTCACCACGGTCGGGCTGCACCGGTTAAAGGTTCCCCGGGAGGAATTGATCGGCAGTTCGGCCATCGACTACCGCCATACGGCAAAATGGGCCGAAGCGATCCACCACCAGTTTCCGGGGGTGGACGGCCTGTTCTGGATGTCCCGGAAATACGATGCCGGTCAAGCCTTGGTGTTGTTCGGAGATCGCCTGGGCGGGATGCTGGAAGGCGAGCGACTGGGCGGCCCCTTGCGCTCGGACGCCACCTTGCGCCAGGCGATCGTCAGCCTGGCCCTGCGGGCGGATATCGTGCTGGCCTGAAGTCGTCGAAATCAGGGGGCATGCGATCATGGAGCCAGGAGATGGTCCATGCCCGACGTTCGCATTACCGCCGGCGGTTTCCGGTTCCTCGCCCAGTTCCTTCCGGGCGCCCCCGCGACCGCCGCAGCCTTCCTGAAGCTGCTGCCCTACCGGCAGAAGCTCATCCACGTCCGCTGGAGCGGCGAGGGTTGCTGGATTCCCCTGGGCGGGTTCGACCTGGGGGTGGGGTTCGAGAATGCCACCAGCCACCCGTCCGTGGGCGACATCCTGTTCCACCCCGGCGGGGTCAGTGAGACCGAGATCCTGCTGGCCTACGGCAGTTGCTGTTTCGCCAGCAAGGTGGGCCAGCTGGCCGGCAATCCCTTCCTCACCGTGACCGAGGGCCGGGACCAGCTGCGCGCCCTGGGCGAGAAGGTGCTCTGGGAAGGCGCCCAGGAGATCCTGTTCGAATCCGTCTGAACGGCCCGGGCCACCCAGAACCTGACTTCAACCGGCAAATCCACATGGAGCACTAATGACGTCTGCCCACCCCGAGCATCCCCTGGCAGCCTACCTGGCCCTGGTGTTCGGCATCCTCTGCATCGGTTTTTCCGCCATCTTCGTGAAACTGGCGCAGGTGCCGGGACCGGTTTCGGCCTTCTACCGGGTGCTCATCGCCGGCGTCGTGATCCTGCCCTGGTGGCTGGCCGGTCGGAGCCGCCGTCCCGGGCCCGCGCCCCAGGACCTCCGGCTGATCATGGCCGGCGGCATCTTCTTCGCCCTGGACATCGCCCTGTGGAACACCAGCCTCCTGCTCACCCCCGCGGCCACCGCCACCCTGCTGGCCAACAACGCGCCGCTCTGGGTGGGCCTGGCCTCGTTCATCCTGTTCCATGAGCGGCTGTCCAAGCGCTATTGGCTGGGACTGGCGGTGGCCCTGGCCGGGATGATGTGGCTGCTGGGCGGCGACGCCTACCGGCAGCTGCGCCTGAGTTCGGGCAACCTGCTGGCGGTGGCGGCGAGCGTGTTCTACGCCGCCTACCTGCTCACCACCCAGCGGGCCCGGGCCCGGGTGGACCTGCTGACCTTCATGGCCATTTCCAACCTCTCCAGCGTGCTCATCCTGCTCCTGGTCAACCTGGCCATGGGCACGACCCTCACCGGGTTCTCCCACCGCACCTGGTTCGCCCTGGCCGGCCTTGGCCTGGTTTCCCAGCTGGGCGGCTGGCTGGGGATCAACTATGCCCTGGGCCACCTGCGGGCGGCTCCGGTCTCGGTCTGGCTGCTGGCCCAGACGGTGGTCACGGCCCTGGTGGCGATGCCGGTGCTGGGCGAATACCTCAAATTCAACCAGCTGGTGGGTGGGGCGCTGATCCTGGCCGGAATCTATTTCGTCACCCAGGGCTCCGACAGCCGGAGCATCCAGGTACCCGAGTAGCGGGCAATGGAGTCATAAGCAATCCGAATACCCCCAGCAAACCCTTGACGCCACCCGGCCTGTGCCCGGATAACGATGTAGGACGCGATTTCATCGCAGGTCGGAGACAGTCATGCCCAAGGCCCAGGAACTCGGTGAACGCATTCTCGCCTACCGGGAACGGTTGGGCCTGTCCCAGGCGGAACTGGCGACCAATTCCGGGGTGGACGCTGTCCTGGTGGCGGCGGTGGAAGCGGGTGACGCCTATCCCGCCCTGGGCATCCTGTTGAAGCTGTCCCGGGCGCTGGGCCAGCGCCTGGGAACTTTCATGGACGATCATTACCGTCCGGACCCCCTGATCGTCCGCCGCGGGGAGCGGCAGGCGAGCTTCCGCCAACACCTGGGCGGCACCAAGGAATCGATTCAATACTTCTCCCTGGGCCGGGGCAAGGCCGACCGGCACATGGAGCCGCTCTACATCGAGATCGACCCCTCGGAGCAGGCCACCCTGACCAGCCACGAGGGCGAGGAGTTCCTCATCGCGGTGTCCGGCCAGCTGGTGATCCACTTCGGCAAGGACGAGCACGTCCTGGCCCCCGGCGACTCGGTCTACTACAACTCCATCGTCCCCCACTCGGTCAGCGCCGGCGGCGGTGTTCCCGCCACCGCCTACGCCGTCATCTACCAGCCGTTTTGAGCGTGGGCGCCATGATCCAGACCCCGTTCGCCGTCACCGCCGAGCCCTTGACGGCTCCGACCCAGGGCCCCTTCCTCCAGGCCGTCTCCATGGGCCCCTTGCCGCCCGGGCTCAGCCTCACCCGGGACTGGACCATCGGCCAGATGTTCGACGCCACCGTGGCCGCCCACGAGCATCAGGATGCGGTGGTCTACGCGGACCGCAATTACCGGCTCACCTGGGGTCAGTTCAAGACCGAAGTGGATCGCCTGGCCCAGGGACTGATGGCCCTGGGCGTCCAGAAGGGCGAGAAGGTGGCCATCTGGGCCACCAATGTGCCGCACTGGGTGACCCTCCAGTTCGCCACCGCCCAGATCGGCGCCGTGCTGCTGACCATCAACACCAATTGCAAATCCACCGAGATCGACTACCTGCTCCGGCAATCGGACACCGAGAACATCTTCATCATCGATGGGGTCCGCGACACCGATTTCGTCGCCACCTTCTACGACCTCGTCCCGGAGCTCAAGACCCAGCCCAGGGGCGAGCTTCATTCGCCGCGCTACCCTTTCCTCAAGCGGGTGTTCTTCCTGGGTCCGGAAAAGCACCGGGGCATCTATGCCATGCCCGAAGTGCAGGCGATGGCCTGCACCGTCGGCGAGGCGGAATACCGGGAACGGCAGGGGCAGCTCTCCTGCCACGACGTGGTGAACATGCAGTACACCTCCGGCACCACCGGCTTTCCCAAGGGGGTCCAGCTCACCCACCACAACATCCTCAACAACGGCTACTGGATCGGGGCCAACCAGAACCTTTCCGGAGCGGACCGGGTCTGCATCCCGGTCCCGCTGTTCCACTGCTTCGGCTGCGTCCTGGGGGTGATGGCCTGCGTGAACCATGGCGCGACCATGGTCATCCTGGAGAAGTTCGACCCCGTCAACGTGATGATGAGCATCGAGCGCGAGCGCTGCACCGCCCTCTACGGGGTGCCGACCATGTTCATCGCCATCCTGGAGCATCCCCTGTTCGCCCGGTTCGACTTCGGCACCCTGCGCACCGGCATCATGGCCGGCTCCCCCTGCCCGGCCAAGACCATGAGCGAGTGCATGGACCATATGCACATGAAGGAAGTCACCATCTGCTATGGCCTCACCGAATCGAGCCCGGTGATGACCCAGACCCGGTTCGACGAGCCCGACATCAACCGCAAGTGCACCACCGTCGGCCGGGCCCTGCCGGGGGTTGAGGTGGCCGTCATCTCCCCGGAGACCGGGCAGATCCTGGCCACCGGCGAACCGGGTGAACTCTGCTGCCGGGGCTACCTGACCATGGCCGGCTACTACAAGCTGCCGGCCGATACGGCCAGTTGCATCGATGGCAATGGCTGGCTCCACTCGGGAGATATCGGAATCATGGACCCCGAGGGCTACTACAAGGTCACCGGGCGGCTCAAGGACATGATCATCCGCGGCGGGGAGAACATCTACCCCAAGGAAGTGGAGGAGTTCCTCCATTCCATGCCCGGCATTTCCGATGTCCAGGTGGTGGGGGCCCCCTCCCGCACCCACGGCGAGGAGGTGGCCGCCTTCGTCATTCTCCGGGCCGGAGCCGAGCTGGACGGGGACGATGTCCAGGACTTCTGCCGGGGCAAGATCGCCTGGCACAAGGTGCCAAGGCTGGTGGCCTTTGTGGAGGCCTTCCCGCTCACCGCCAGCGGCAAGATCCAGAAGTTCAAGCTGAGGGAAGACGCAGCCAGGCTTTGGCCCCAGGGCTGAACCTAGGCCCCGAGGCAGCGCGGCCACACGATGGCGATTCCGGCACCGCGAAAGTGGATGTCCTGGGAGAAACGGCAACGGCCTGAACCCCGACGGAAGCTTTCGGATCGGTGCGGCTTGCGGATTGGCGTTGCGTCCTTGCCCCCGGGGGTACATCCTTGAGGGGCGCGAGGAGCAGGCATGGGCAGCATCGGTATTGAAAAAATTCTTCTTCTGGGCATCGCCCTCATGATCTTCTTTGGCCCCAACAAGCTTCCTGAACTGGGCAAGGCCCTGGGCAAGGGCATCTCCGAGTTCAAGAAGGCCTCCCGGGAGCTGACGGACTCGGTCCAGGAGTCCACCAGCGAAGGGGAAAAGAAGGGCTGATCGGCTAGGCGGTTAGCGCCGCCCCCGCTTCCTTCAGCTTGGCCATGATGGGGATCTGCTGGGGACACTTGGCTTCGCAGGCGCCGCATTCCAGGCACTGGTCCACGCCATGGTGCCCGCTTGCGATGAAAGTTTCGTATTGCCAGGCGGCGGACTTCCATTGGTTGAACATCCCGCCGTTATTGTAGGCGGAGAAGATTTCCGGAATGGACACCCCGCTGGGGCAAGGCGCGCAATAACCGCAGGTGGTGCAGGGCACCAGCATCCGCGCAGCGTAGAAGCCGTGGACCTCCTCCACCAGGGCCCGTTCTTCGGGAGTCAGGCCGTTGGCCAGGGCCGCGTCGCCGGCGGCGAGGTTTTCCGCCAACTGAACGTCCGCATTCATGCCGGACAGGGCGGTGACCACCTCCGGATGGTTCCAGACCCATTGGAGCGCCCAGGCGGCCGGCGTCCGGTGCCGGCTGGAACGGGCCCAGATCCGCTGGACCTCTTCGGGCTGGGACACGGCCAGGGTGCCGCCGCGCAGGGGCTCCATGGCGATGACCCCGATCCCCCGCTCTGCGGCCAGGCGAAGGCCCTTGGTGCCGGCCTGGTACTGCCCGTCGATGAGGTTGTACTGGATCTGGCAGAACTCCCAGTCGTAGCCCTGGACGATGGGCTTGAACACCTTCAGGGAATCGTGGAACGAGAACCCGATGTGCTTGATCCGGCCATCCGCCTTGGCCCGCTCCATGGCCTGCAGGCCCTTGCAGCGCAGCACCGTCTCCCAGCGGCCGGCGTCGAGGGCATGGAGCAGGTAGAAGTCGATGCTGTCCGTGTCCAGGCGCTTGAGCTGCTCGTCCAGCAGCCGCTCCCAGTCGCTTTCGGCCTGCACCAGCCAGGTGGGGGACTTGGTGGCCAACTGTACCCTGGCCCGGTAGCCTTGCTTGAGCGCGCGGCCGACGAAGGGCTCGCTCTGGCCACCGTGGTAGGGATAGGCAGTATCTACGTAGTTCACTCCGGCATCGATGGCCCGGCGCAGAAGCCTCTGGGCCGGCTCCTCGTCGATCTGCTGGCCGCCCGCCACCAGGGGCAGCCGCATGCAGCCGAAGCCGAGCACTGAGACATCCACCCCGGGAATGCGGGGGAAGGTTCGAAATTGCATGGTGTTTCCCTTCATTTACCTTCAGGCGGGGTTTTCGGTCATGAATCGGGCGATCCGATCGATCTCCTGGGCTGTGAGCCGGAATTCGGCCGCGCCGGCGACCCCCTTCAGCTGCTCCGCGCTGCGCACGCCGACGATGGCGCCGGTGACCGCGGGATGCCGCAGGCACCAGGCGATGGCCACCTCGCCGGGGTTCCGGCCCCGGCCGGCCCCGATCTCCCGGAGCAGCCCGGCCAGGGCCAGATTGCGGCTGAGCTTGGGTTCCCGGAACTGCACAGCCCCTTTGCGGAAATCGTCGTCGGGCATGGCCTTGATCCGTTCGGCAGTCATCTTGCCGGTGAGCAGGCCCGATTTCATGGGGCTGTAAACGATCACGCCGATGTTTTCGGCGAGGCAATGGGGCAGGAGCGCCGTCTCCACTTCGGGGGAGATGATGGAATAGGGCGGCTGCAGGGAGGTCACGGCCCCCAGCGGGCTGACCCGCTTTAGCTGGGCCACGTTGAAGTTGCACACGCCACCCCAGCGGATCTTGCCGTCCGCCTTGAGCCGCATGAGGGTTTCCCAGCCTTCCTCGAGGTCCTCGGCCGGGTTGGGCCAGTGGATCTGGTACAGGTCGATGGCGTCCACTTTCAGCCGGCGCAGGCTGGCCTCGCATTCCCGCAGCAGGCTCTCACGCTTCAAACGGTTGGAGATCTTCCCGGCCGCGTCCCAGACCATGGAGCACTTGCTGAACAGGTAGGGCCGGTCCGGCACCCCTTCCAGGGCCCGGCCCACCACTTCTTCGGAATGGCCGAGGCCATAGACCGGCGCCGTGTCGATCCAGTTCCAACCCGCCTCCAGGGCGGCGCGGATGGCCGCGATCGACTGCAGGTCGTCCTGGGCGCCCCAGCCGTAGGCATAGCCGCCCCCGCCGATGGCCCAGGCGCCGACGCCCACGGGAGTTATCATCAAGTCGCTGTTGCCTAGCTTGCGCGTTTCCATGACCGCTCCCCTTGGAACCAGAACCTATTATGCTCCGGTCCGGGGATGCTACCGTGGTCTCTTGCGTCCATCCTGCGCCCAGCGCTCCCGAAAGGCCCCCCCATGCCCGCTGCCACCCCCTACGACCGCGAACGCATCCTGGAATTCGAGTTCGTCCGTGCGACGGAAAACGCGGCCCTCCAGGCCATCCGCTGGTCCGGGCGGGGCGAAAAGGAGAAGGCCGACGCCATGGCCTGCGCGGCCATCGCCGGAGTGTTCGACCAGCTGGACATAAGGGGCGAGGTGGTGATCGGGGAGGGGCTGAAGGATGAGGCTCCCGGCCTGTTCCTGGGCGACCGGCTCGGATCCTGGCGCGAGGGCGCGACCCGGTTCGACCTGGCCATGGACCCCATCGACGGCACGACCAACGTCGCCAAGGGGCTGCCCAACAGCATCTCGGTGCTCGCAGCGGCCCAGGTCGCCGACGGCGCCCCCCATGCCATCCACAACCTGCCCAGCTTCTTCAGCCACAAGATCGCCTACGGGCCCGCGGTCAAGGAGGCCCTGGCGCGCGAGGGCGGCGGCTGCTTCCTGGACCTGCCTCTGGCGGAGGTCCTCGCCTTCGTGGCCGGGGCCCTGGGCAAGCGGGTGGAGGAGCTGGTGGTGGTCACCATGGACCGGCCCCGCCATGACGACATCGTCCGCCAGGTGCGCCAGGCGGGCTCAGCCCTGCGCCTGATCGTCGACGGGGACATCACCGCGGCCGTGGCCCCTTCCCTGCCCCACTCAGGGGTTGATCTCTACGTGGGCATGGGCGGCTCCCCCGAGGGCGTCCTGGCGGCGGCGGCCCTGAAGTGCCTGGGCGGGGATATCCAGCTGCGCATGTGGTTCGACCACGCCCGGCACCCCGGCCACCGGGACCAGGTGGCAGCCATGGTGGCGCCCGGGGACCTGACCCGGGTGTTCCGGGTCGAGGATCTGGTGACCGGCGACAGCGCCCTGTTCTGCGCCACCGGCATCACCGACAGCGCCATGCTGCCCGGAGTGAAGCTGATCGGCCACCAGGCGGAGACCCACTCGATCCTCATGCGGGCCCGGAGCGGAACGGTGCGCCACATCCAGGCGGTGCACCAGCTCGACCGCAAGATGACGCCCCTGCGGCAGGATTTCCTGACCATCGCCAAAGGCTAGCAGCCGTCAGGTCGCTTGCGACCTGACGGCTGCTAGTGCCCAACCCGGACGCCCGATCCCAAAGGATCCCAACGCTGCTTGGGACCCTATGGCTGCTGGCTGTCCGGGGGGTCCTCATGGGCCGGGAAATGGATCCTCAGGATGCCCTGCAGCAACCGCAGGAAAATGTTCCCGGGGCTTTCCGGCAGGGCGTAGCTCCAGACCGCACCCAGTTCGGTGCCCAGCTCGGACAGCAACCCGGGGTCCAGGCCGGTGCCCACCAGGACATACGGCAATCCGGGCGGCAGGCATTCAATGAGGGCCTTGGTCCGCTTCTTGGTCACCCAGGCCGGCGAGTCCACATGGAACAGGGTCAGGGCCCGCATGGCCGGACCCAGGTCGCGCATGGCCTGGACCGTGGGCGGAATCCGCCGCAGCGGCGGCAATTCACCGGCGAGCAGGGCGGTCAACCGGTCGCCCAGGTCGCTGGATCCGCTCACCAGGATCAATTCCCGTCCGGAAGCGGCCTCCCTGGCGGCTCCATGCAGCGGCAAAGGTTCCGGCTGGGTCAGGGCCCTGGCCAGGGCCAGGGCGTTCTCCTCGCGCCGCTGGAACGCCCATTTGGAGAGCTTGTCCAGCAGGTCACCGGCCAGGGGCGGCTCGAATTCCGCACCGAAGGTCCTTTCGTTCATATAGCGGACCGCCACCTTGGTGTTGATCGAGATGGAATCGGGCAGGGTGAAGGCGATGTGGAGCACGTCTTCCACCAGGATCGCGCCGTCTTCATAGCTGCGGTCCAGGAAGATCCGGACTCCGGTGGTGCTGATGTTGACCAGGTTCCCCACCAGGAGGTTGTATTTCCGGGTGCTGAAGGTGACCGGGACCCGGCCCACCCGCTCCACCCGGTAGGCCCGGCGGGATTCGCCATCCTCCAGACTCGCCGGAATGGCCAGTTGCAGGGACTGCCGGCCCTTGGCCCGTCCCAGCCCGATCAGTTTGGTGGCGGCTTCGTAGAAATGATGACCATGGGGGAAGCGGATCTTCAGGTCCGGGGAGCGCAGGCCGTATTTGGCGTCCTCGTGGGACATGTTGGCGTGGCAATGGAACACGCTCTCGTCCAGGCGCAGGAAGGAGGTTTCGAACCGCATGTAGGGCGTGGCCAGGATCAGGACCTCGCTACGGTCGCAGGCGTAGCGCAGCACTTCCCGGATGAGATCGTCGTTGCGGACCGCTGTATCCACCTTGCCCTCTACCCATCAACCATACGGTATTACCACCTGATCTCCAACCGTACCTGTAATTGGGGAACCACGGCCGGCCACGGGGCGATAAACTGATAGTCGACTCCGAAACCTACGCGGCGGGGACCGGATCGCTCCCGATCCTCCCCGACAGTCCCGGCCCACCTCGGAATCACCTGGAGAGGCAATGCCCGTCTACGTCATCGGCCACAAGAATCCTGACACCGACTCCATCTGCGCGGCCATCGCCTACGCCCGCTACCTCAGCCTGACCCATATCCCGGACGCAGTGGCCGCCTGCTGCGGCGAGGTCAACCCGCGCACCCAGTTCGTGCTCAGCCACGCCGGGATCGAACGTCCCCGCCTGATCATGGATGTGCGCCCGACCCTGGGCCAGGTCTGCACCCGGCAGGTGATCACGGCCCGGGAGGATGAAGCCTTCTTCGAGGTCTACCACCGGATGCAGGCCCGCCGCCTCACCGCCCTTCCGGTGCTGGACGGCGCGGGCCGGTTGACCGGCATGCTGTCCTTGTCCCGGCTGCTGGAACTGCTGCTCCCCGACCGCGGGGTCAACGACAGCCCCAGGCTGGTGGAGACCAGCCTGGACCGCATCTGCCGGGCTCTGGGCGGCAGCTTCCTGCACGGGGTGGATACCGAGCGCAGCGAGTCACTGTTCCTCAAGGTGGGCGCCATGAGTTCGGGCAAGTACATCCCCAGGCTCCAGGAATTCCCCCCCCGGCAATCCCTCATCGTGGTGGGAGACCGGCCGACCATCCAGCAGCCGACCATCGACTTCGGCGCCCGCTGCATGGTCCTGACCGGCGACAGCCCGCTGGCGCCGGAGTTGCTGGAACGGGCGCGAACCAACGGAGTGAGCGTGATCTCCAGCCCCTGGGACACCGCCACCACCACCATGATGATCCGCGGGGCCAAGGGCATCGGCCCCGCCATCGACCGCGATTCCCGGACCTTCAAGGAGCACCTGCTGGCCAGGGCGGTCCTGAAGGAACTCCACGGCGTGCGCCAGAACCTGTTCCCGGTGGTGGACGAGGCCGGCAACCTGGTGGGGGTCTTTTCCAAGAATGACCTGGCCAGCCCGGAGCAGGTGCGGCTGGTCCTGGTGGACCACAACGAACTGGCCCAGGCCGTCTGCGGCGCCGACGAGGCCGAGATCCTCGAGGTCCTGGACCACCACCGGGTGGGCGGCGGCCTCATGTCCCGGGAACCGATCCGGTTCCAGAACGACACGGTCGGTTCCACCTGCACCATGGTGACCCGCTGCTTCCGGCGGGACGGCATGGTCCCCCCCTTCGGCATCGGCCAATGCCTGGCCGCGGGCATCATTTCGGACACCCTGAACCTCAGCTCGCCCACCACCACCCCAGTGGACCGGGAGATGCTCGGCTGGCTGGGCAGCACCTGCGGCTTCGACGTGGCGGCCTTCGCCGAGGCCTTCTTCGCGGTGGGTTCGGTGCTCCAGCTGTGCGCCCCACGGGAGGCCCTGCGCATGGACTGCAAGGAATACACTGAAGGCCCCTGGCGCCTGGCGGTGGCCCAGATCGAGGAGATGGGCTTCCAGAACTTCCAGCAGAGCCGTCCGGCCCTGGCCGCGGCCATGGCCGACCTGCTGCGCGAGCAGCGGCTGGATTTCGTGGCCCTGCTGGTGACCGACATCTCCCTGAACAACAGCCTGCTGCTGGTGGCGGGCAACGAGCGGGTGATCGAGGCCATCGACTACCCCCGGCTGGACCGCCACTTGTTCCAGCTGGACGCCGTGGTCAGCCGCAAGAAGCAGCTGCTGCCGCACCTGACCCGGCTGTTGGGCCGGCTGGAAAAGGACGACGCCGTGCCCTCCCTGGGCGGCTGATTCACCGGCCTCACCGCCCCTTCCGCGCTCGTCCGCGCCCTTGACTTCGACCCCGGATCTCGTCAGGATCGGCTCTTTTGGAGCCTATCGATGATGCTTATCAAACAGCTGCGCAAGCTTCCCTGCGCGCTTGTGGCTGCAATCGCCGCCCTGGCGCCGCCCCCGGCCGCGGCCTGCACCCGGGCGGTCTACCTGGGCGATGGAGACCTGGTCATCACCGCCCGCACCATGGACTGGATGGCCGACACCGGGACCAACCTCTGGGCCCTGCCCCGCGGCCTGCACCGGGACGGCTGCGAAGGCCCCGGTTCCCTGGAATGGACCTCCCGCTACGGCAGCCTGGTGGCCACGGCCTACGACCGGTCCACCGTGGACGGCATGAACGAGAACGGCCTGGTCGCCAATCTGCTCTACCTCGCCGAGTCCAGATACCCCCAGCCGTCCCTGGGCGATCCGCGCAAACCCATGGATGTCTATATCTGGACCCAGTATGTGCTGGACAATTTCGCCACCGTGGCCGAAGCGGTGGCAGCCATCGCCCAGGAGCCGTACTACATCGTCCCGGCCGCCGCCCCCAACGGCGCGCCCGGCACCATGCACCTGGCCATGTCGGATTCGACCGGGGATTCCGCCATCGTCGAATACGTGGACGGCCAGCAGGTCATCCACTACGGCCGCCAGTTCCAGGTCATGACCAACTCGCCCGTCTATGACCAGCAGCTGGCCCTGAATGCCTACTGGCAGCAGATCGGCGGCACCACCATGATGCCCGGCACCAGCCGGGCCGTGGACCGGTTCGTGCGGGCCTCGTTCTACATCAACGCCATCCCCAGGACCGGCGACCCCGTGGAAGCCGTCGCCTGCGCCTTCTCGGTGATCCGGAATGTTTCGGTGCCCCTGGGGATCTCCACCCCGGCCCAGCCGGTCATCTCCTCCACCCTCTGGCGCACGGTGGCGGATCACCGGGCGCGCCGGTATTTCTTCGAATCCACCCGCAGCCCCAACGTGTTCTGGGTGGACCTGGCCGACCTGGATTTCAGCCCGGGCCATTCGGCCGGGCGGCTGGACCTGACCCATGGCGCCGTCTACGCCGGCAACGCCGCGGGGAGCTTCCAGCCCGCCGAGCCATTCCCGTTCGGGTCCTGGCCGCAGCCATGAATCTACTTTGAACGGCAGGGGGCACCCTTGGCTGAGGCGGAAGGCAGGAAGCGCATGAGCGCGACGATGACCCCGATCGTCCCCAGGTAGGCGGCGAGCTGGGCGCCGCAGGGCTTGGCCGTGTAGCCGATGAGCGTATGGACCAACCGCCCGGCCAGGCTGTCGTCTCCCAGCAGCCAGGAGGAATCCCAAACCGTCGAGGTCAGCACTTCGAAGTAGCCGGCCTGCTGGATCAGGGCGATGGCCTGGGCCGCAAGTCCGGCGGCCAGCAGGGTGATGAGACCCGAAGCCACCCGGAACAGGTGGCGCGCGGGCACCGTCACCAGGCCAAGGTACATCAGCCCCGAGAGGCAGGCGCCCGCCAGCAGGCCGAGCGCGCCCCCCGCCGCCATGGCCGCCACCGGGGTATGCCCGGAAGCGGCAATGCTGTACAGGAAGAGGACGATCTCCGAGCCCTCCCGCAGCACCGCCACGCCACAGACGATGGACAGGGCGGCCAACGGCTTTCGGCCGGCCGCGACCGCCGCCCCCACCTTGCGCATTTCCTGGGCCATGACCCGGCCGTGGCTGGCCATCCAGACGTTGTGCCAGGTCAACATCCCCACGGCCAGGAGCAGGATGCCCGCATTGAACAGGTCCTGACCCGCGCCCTGGAACAGGGAGGCGAGGCGCCCAGCGCACGCCGCCACCAGGCAGGCGCCAAGGGCGCCACCCAGCACGCCGTACCCGACCCATAGGCCGCGCCGGGGGACACCTTGGGTGGCCGCCAGCACGATCCCCACGATGAGGCCGGCTTCAATGATTTCACGAAATACGATCACCAGTGCGGCAAGCATCGGGCTACTCCGAAATGATGGCCCCCTGGGCCAGGTCCTTGTGGAAGTCGCCGATGAACGCATAGCGTCCCGGTCCCAGCGGCCGAACCCTGATCCTGGCCTTGGTCCCGCCGGGAATGACCTTCTCGATGGCCAGCTGCAGCATTTCGAATTCCTCCGGGGTGCTGTCCAGGTTGGTCACCACCAGGAAGGTAGGTTTGCCGGTCTTGACGTGGACCTCGGCCGGCGTGAAGCGGTGATCCTTGATCGTCACCTCGATGCTGGCCGGTTCCTCCCCATGGGCCGCGGGGATGCCGAGCAGGAGGCAGAGGGTGAGCCAGGTGGCCCGGTGGACGGTGAATGCAGACATGATGGCTCCTGAAGCTACGGCTCGAACAGCCGTTGTCCGATGTATTCGCCTTGGGCCGTTCCCCCGGGGCAGGCGAACAAGGCGCTGCCGGTGGTGGTGACGAACTGGTTCAGCTTGTCCAGCTTCGACATCGGTTCGAACATCCTGATGAACCCGGTGCGGGGATCGCGCTGGTAGCAGATGAACAGCAGTCCCGCGTCATACTCCAGCCCCTGGTGCCAGGGTGGCCACCGTTCGGCGGTGACGCTCAATCCGTCGTTGTAGTTGTAGGAGCGGCGCAGGATCTGCATGCCGCCGTTGCTGTCCTTGTTCGAAAACCGCACGTGGGAGTTCTCGGCGATCACCGGATTGCCTTCGGCATCGGCCGCGGCGAGATCCACCGGGTCTTTTTCGTGCCGCCTGCCCAGCGGCGCCCCCGACACCTTCTCCCGGCCGAAGGTCTCCGCACCCCGCACCGGGTAGTAGGAAGCGCTGAAGGCGCCGGTATCCTGGTCGAGGCCGCTGGCCTGGCTGCCCACTTTCGTGGTGCCCATGCCGATGCCGAAGGCGTCGTCATCCCGGTGGGCGAAGGGCTCACGGAAGGTGAATCCAGCGTTCAGGCTGAACCGGATCAGGTTGCGATCGCCCTGGGGTGCGCCCATGGCCCGTACGAAAACGCTGATGTTCTGGTCCGGTTCTCCGGCGGCGCGCCAGAGCATCTGATCGGCCACGAGGTAGATGCCGTACTCACCCCGGTGGGTCCGGGCGACGCCGTCGCTGGCGGGGTCGGCCAGGGACCGGCCCGCCTGATCGAAGCGCTGATCCGCGAATCGCTCCGAATCGTACCAGACCCCCAGCTTGTAGGTGCGGGCCAGCGGTTCCCTCTGATTGGCCTGGATCATGGTGCCGAGCGAAGGATAGGCGAACTGGATTTCGGCGATGGCCAGCGCCCCCCCGTGCAGGGGAAAACGGGTGCCGGAAGGGTTCCGCTGCTGGGAATCGCCGGTGTTGTCGGCCACTGGGCTGCCGTTGAACAGCCCGGCCAGCACCGTGAGCGGATCGGTCGGCCGGGCCCGGAAGCGCACCCCCAGGGCCGAAAGGGGGTAGGCTGGTCCGCCTCCGGGCAGATCGGCCGACGGCAGCATCGGCCATCCGAACATGGTATTGACGAAGAGATTCGCGTTCTGGCTTCCCATGAACTCCTGGTCAAGACTTTGCTGGCCCACCTTGATATCGAGCCGGTCGTCTTCCAGCAACTTCTGCTGGTACCAGGCTTCCCAAAGGCGGCTGGCCCGGTCCGCCTCGATGCCGCTGGCGGTCTGGAGCGTTCCCAGGTGCTCGGCGCTGAGGTTGCTGCCATGGATGTTCAGCCCGCTGACGTTCAAGGTGCCACCATGCCAGTTGAACCCCCGCTGGGTATCCAGCTGCAGCACCAGCTGGGTCAGGCCGTCGTACTTGAACCCTGGACGGATGCCCCCGCTGACGTTGCCGAGCAGCTCACTGGTTTCCTGCAGGGACAAGGTCATGCCATAGCGGCTGAGCAGGGTGCGCAGGCCCCCCATGTCGCCCAGCAGGTCGTTGCTGCGGGAGATGCCAGCCAGGAAGCTGGGCGGCCCGGTCTTGACCTGTCCGGAGCTCGCCACGGTTTCCGTGAGTGTCGGAACCGGAGGCGGGGCCGCCGAAGCGGACCCGACCCCCGCCAGCCAGGTGAGGGCAATGCCGGCGGGCACGATTCGGCTGCTCGCAGCGTGGGCCACGGCTGCACCGCGGCCCATGAAAAACAGGTTTTTCCACATGCATTTACCCTCGGCAGGCTGGCCCCATCCTGTGCTCATCCAGCAGGGCCGCTTTGTTCAAATGATAATGAGTCTCAATCATGTTAGCAACATTAACTTAACCCTCGCATCCGTTTTTCCACTTCTGCGCCGGACGTTTCCAGGTAGAGCTATATCAATCAATAACTTGGGTTGGCGAGCATTGCCAAGAGGCTTGACCGGCCGCGAGCAGATTCATGTTGAGTCTCAAAATCATTTAAATCGGCTCGCTCGGCTGCTGAATTTCATCCCCGGCCCCTGGCTGCTTCGGCGCTTTTTGCCGGCTCAAGCCTGATCACCCGAGTCGCGTTCCGCATCGTGTTCTGAAATCCACGCCGGTCGAAGCGACCCGGACCAGCCGGATCAGCCCAGGGCGCGTCCCAGGGCCCGCCCGGTGGCCGAGGCCTCGCACATGGCCACCTCGGCCGGGGTTCCGGCCACCATCAGCCACCCCCCGGCATCCCCGCCCCCCGGCCCCAGGTCGATGACCCAGTCGGCGGCCCGGATCAGGTCCAGGTCATGCTCCACCGCCACCACCAGATGCCCGGCCCGGGCCAGGCCATGGAGGGTCCGCGCCAGGCGCTCCACCTCCCCGGCGCCCAGGCCCAGGGCCGGCTCGTCCAGGAGGAAGGCGGCGGGAGCCCGGGTCCCCATGAGGGCGGCCAGGCGCAGGCGCTGGCGCTCCCCCGCGGACAGGGCCTGGGCTCCCTGGCCCAGGCGCAGATAGCCCAGGCCCATGGCCTCGGCTGGCCCCAGGGCCGCGGCCAGGGCCGGGAAGGCGGAGCTGGCTTCGGCCAGGGTCGCGTCCAGGGCGTCGGCGATGGTGAGGCCCGCCACCCGGCAGACCAGGACCCGGGGCAGGAACCTGCGGCCCTGGCAGGCTTCGCAGCCCATGGTGACGTCCGGGAGCAGGTCCATGGCCACGGTGATCACGCCCAGCCCCTGGCAGGCCTCGCACCGCCCGCCCGGAGCGGCGGTGGAGAAGTGCCGGGCGGTGAGTCCGCCGGCTTTGGCCGAGGGGCTGGCGGCGAACAGGTTCCGCAGCGGCCCGGCGGCGCCGGCGAGGGTTGCGACGGTGCTCCGTCCGCCGGCCGCCGGGGGATCCTGGTCCAGGGCGGCCACTTCCCGGATCGGGCTTTGCCGTTCCAGCGACCCGCAGCCCACGGCGCCCCGGCCCAGCAGCGCGCTGCGCAGGGAGGCGCCCAGGACGCCCTGGACCAGGCTGGATTTGCCGCTGCCGGAAACCCCCGTGACCACCACCAGGCTGGCCGAGGGGAACACCAGGTCCAGGTCCCTCAGGTTGTGCAGGAAGGCGCCCCGGACCGTCACCCCCGGCACGAAGGGCACCGCCGGAGCGGCCAGGGCCGGCCTTGGCCGGAGCAGGCGGCCCACGTAAGGGGCGCGGGGATCCTCCGCCAGGGCGGCCGGAGCCCCCTGGGCCATGAGCCGTCCCCCCTCCGGGCCCGCCCCCGGGCCCAGTTCGATGACGTGGTCGGCCTGGGCCACCAGCTGGGGGTCGTGTGCCACCACCACCACGGCGTTGCCCTGGTCCGCCAGGTCCTTCAGCACGCCCGTGAGCCGGACCACGTCCAGGGCGTGGAGCCCCCGGGTGGGCTCGTCCAGCACGTAGGCCACGCCGGAGAGGCCAGCCCCCAGGGCCGAGGCCAGCCGGAGCCGCTGGGCTTCCCCGCTGGACAGGGTGGCCATCTCCCGGTCCGGGGCCACATAGCCCAGGCCCGCGTCCAGCAGGCTGCCCAGGCGGCGCAGCAGGTCCTGGCGCAGACCGGCGGTGAGGGCCAGGTCGGCGGCGGGCAGCGCCGGGGCCTGGAGCCATTGGGCCAGCTGGCGGAAGGTCATCCCCAGGGCCTCGGGCAAGCGCTTGCCGGCGAAGACGACGGCACGGGCCGCGGGCTTCAGCCACTCCCCGTCGCAGGCCGGGCAGGGCCGGTCGGCCATCAGGCTCTCCAGGGCCTCGCCCTTGGCAGCCCCGTGGGTCCTTTCGTACTCCCGGTCCACCAGGACCGCGAACCCCGCCCAGGGGGACGAGAGCCGGTGGACCCCGGCCTTGGCGCCGCGGCGGAAGTGCCAGTCCGCTTCGAACACCCGGTCGCCGGCCCCGGCCATGGCCACTTCCCGCTCCCTCGGGCCTAGCCGGTCCCAGGGCGGGGAGAAGTCCAGGCCCAGGGCGAGCCCCGCGGCCCGCAGCAGGGCCACATGCTGGCCGTCCGGCTCCCCCAGGTAGGCCCCGTAGCGGGTGCCGTCCATGGCTCCTCCATCCAGGGGGAGCTGAGGGCGGACCACCAGACGCAGGGGGTCGCAGGCCTGGATCAACCCCAGCCCCTTGCAGACGGGGCAGGCCGAGGCCTCGGCATTGGGGGAGAAGGCCGACGCCAGGAGGACCGGTACCGGGGCGCCGCAGGCGCAGCGGGGTTCCCGCCCCAGCCTGCCGCAGGCCGGGCAGGGCCGGGCGCCGGCCCGGGAGAACAGCATCCGCAGCCGTTCGTCCAGTTCGGAGACGGTGCCGGCCCGGGACCTCGGGTTGCGCCGGCCGCCGCCCTGGGCAACCGAAACCGCGGCCAGAAGGCCAAGGGCCCGGCTGAACTCGGCCCCGCCCTTCCGGGGCAGCAGCCGCCGGGCCCAGGGGGCCACCAGGTCCGAAAACCGGTTCCGGGCCTCGGCCAGGAGGGTGTCGATCACCAGCGAGGACTTGCCGCAACCGGAAGGGCCGGTCACCACCGTGAGGCCCCGGGCGGGAAAGGCCAGTTCCGGGATCCTCAGGTTGTGGGTGGCCAGATCGGTGAAGGTCATGGGCGGTTCGGGCCCGAAGGCGGCGGGTTCCACGGCGGGTTCAAAGCCCTCCCCGCGCAGGGCCGCTCCGGTGAGGGATCCGGCAGAAGCCCGGATGGCCGAGGGGGATCCCGCCGCCACCACCCTGCCCCCCCGGGATCCGCTCCCGGGCCCCAGGTCGGTGATCCGGTCCGCGGCCCGGACCACCGCGGGGTCGTTGTCCGCCGCCAGGAGGGTGTGCCCGGCCCGGATCAGCCGGTCCCAGGCGTCCAGGAGGGCGTGGACGTCCTCCGGGTGCAGGCCCGCGGTGGGTTCGTCCAGGGCGATGAGCGCGGCGCCCGCCCCGGCCCGGGCCAGCTCGGTGGCCAGTTTCACCCGCTGGGCCTCCCCCCCGGAGAGGGTGGTGGCCGGCTGGCCCAGGGGCAGGTAGCCCAGGCCGCAGTCCAGCAGGGCCGAGAGGATGCGGGTCAACCGGGGATGTAAGGCGAAATGGTCCGCCGCCTGGGTGACGCTGCCCTCCAGCAGGTCCGAGATGGAGCGCCCGCGCAGCTTCACCGCCAGCACTTCCGGGCGGAACCTTCGCCCCGCGCAGGCTTCGCAGACCCGGGTCACGGTGCCCAGGTGGCGCATGCCCACCTCCACCACCCCGGCCCCTTCGCAGGTTTCGCAGCGGCCGCCCGGGGTGTTGAAGCTGAAGTGCCCCTTGCCCAGCCGGGCGGCACGAGCCTCGGCCGTGGCCGCGAACAGGTCCCGGATCAGGTCGAAGGCCCCGCTGTAGGTGGCGGGATTGGACCGGGGCGTGCGGCCGATGGGGTCCGCGTCCACGGTGACGATCCGGGCGAAGCTTTCGTCCCCGGCCAGGCGTCCGGTGGCGGCCTGGAGCAGGGAGGTCTTGCCGGATCCGGAGACGCCGGTGATGACGTTCAGGGCCGGCAGCGCCAGCTCCAGGTCCACCTGGCGCAGGTTGTGCCGCTCCAGGCCCTCCAGCCGCAGGGCCCGGGTCCCGGGCCTGGGTTCCGCCAGCGGCCCGGGTTCGCCGTGGAGCCAGCGGGAGGTGGGGCTGCCGTCCCTTGGCAGCTCCGAGGGCGGGCCGCTGAACAGCAGCCGCCCGCCCTGGGCCCCCGGGCCGGGCCCCAGGTCCACCAGCCAATCCGCGGCCCTGGCGATGGCGGCCTCGTGCTCCACCACCACCACGGTCTGGCCCTGGTCCCTGAGCCGATGCAGCACCCGGATCAACGGCCCCACCTCGTGGGGATGCAGCCCCGCCGAAGGTTCGTCCAGCACCACCAGGAGCCCCCGCAGTTCGCCCATGGCCAGGGTGAGCAGCCGCAGCCGCCGGGTCTCCCCCAGGGCGAGCCCGGGGACCCCCCGGTCGAAGCTCAGCCCGCCCAGGCCCAGCTCCTCCATCAGACCGCACCGGGCCCGAAGCTCCCGGAGGATGGGCGCCGCCACCGAATCCCCCGGGTCTTCCGGCCCCAGGAAGGCCATCAGCCGCTCCGGGGCCATGGCCGCCAGTTCGGCGATGCCCCGGCCCCGCCACAGCACCGAGCGGGCCTCGGGTCCCAGGCGGGTCCCGCCGCAGGCGGCGCAGGGGGAGGTGCGCACGAACCGGAGGATGGAAGGGTTGCGCTTGCCCCGGAGGATCTCCTCCATGACCGGCACCAGGCCGAGGTAGAACCCTTCCCGCCTGGGCCGGGCGGTGATGCCGGTCCATTTGAGCCGGGATTCCAGCGGGTGCTTGCCATAGGGAACCTTGAGCCGGTCCGAGCCGTGCAGCACCACCCGGCGGGCCTCGTCACCCAGGTCCCGCCAGGGGATGTCCACCGAGCCGCCGTGGGCCCGGAGCACCTGGTCCAGCACCTCGAGGGTGACCTGGGAGTACATGAGGTAGCCGTTGGGGAGGCTCACCCGCAGCGCCCCCTGGCGGAGGGTCCTGGCCGGGTCGGCCAGCAGCAGATCCAGGTCCAGGGCGTCCTCCACGCCGAGGCCCTGGCACCCGGGGCAGGCGCCCTCGGCGCCGTTGAAGGAGAACAGCCCGCGGGTGGGTTGGACCCCTTCCGGCCCTTGGCCCAGGCGGGCGTAGAGCAGCCGGAGCAGGTCCCACACCTCGGTCAGGGTTCCCACCGTGGAGCGCGGATTGTTGGAGCCGGTCCGCTGCCCCACCGCCACCGCCGGCCCCAGGCCGGAAATTCCCGCCACCTCCGGCCGGGCCTGGGCCCCCAGGAACTGCCGGGAGAAGGACGGCAGGGTTTCCAGGAACCGCCGCTGGCCCTCCCGGAACAAGGTGTCGAAGGCCAGGGAGGATTTCCCGGACCCGGAAACCCCGGTGACCACCGTGAGCCACCCCCTGGGGATGGCCAGGTCGAAGCCCTGGAGATTGTGTTCCCGGGCCCCCTGGACCAGGATCTCCCGCTGTTCCGGTCCGGGCATGGCCCCCCCTCGCTCCGTTTCATGATGCGGGGTCTATCTGTAGGCATCGAGGAAATTCATCACCATCGTCTCCAGAGCCCCGTCCACCACCAGGCTGCCGCAGAAGCTGATCGACCCGGCCGAAAGCACCGCGCCCCCCCGGGCGTCTCGAAGAACACGATGGAAGGTGTGCCTCAACGGCCCTGTAGGTGCGGTCCAGCCCCTCGGTCAAAGCCGCCAGCACAGGAGCTGAGGTCGCTCTTGAAGTCTTTCGGCAAGCGCCTGAGCGTGTCATCGGCATCGCTATGGTTGACACCGGAGCTCGCCCAGATTCGGACCAGGCCAAGGCGATGCGCCAGCGGATGATTGATGGCGTTGGAAGTGGGGCCGCAGACTTTTCCTCCGTTGCAACTGCGTTCCTCCCACGCGTGGTGCATCCTTCGAAAGTCAACGACAAGCCGCTGACCGAATTACTCATTTCCATGGCAAAAACTATTGGCAGTGCTGGATTCGTGCGCCAGCAACAGGCAGCGATGGGCAGGGCGGATAGTCGGGAGTTGCTTGCTGTGATCTTCTGCCCAGCTCTGATCGTCTGTGGACGCCAGGACCAGATTGCACCTCCGGAGTTGAGCGAGGAGATGGCGGAGTGCATTCCCGGTGCTGACCTCGTGCTTCTCGATGAATGTGGCCACATGGCACCCCTGGAACGGCCTGATTCTGTGAGTGCTGCGATGCAATCGTGGCTCACGAAAGTGGATATATACTCAGCCGCACGCTGACGCCGAAGGGACTGGTCTACCTGATGGCTGAGCTGGCCAAGCGGAAGGTCCAATTCCAGAGCCTCACGGACCAAATCGACACCTCAACGCCGGCAGGGCGGTTCAGGGATGGAGCAAGTGACGTTGCGCCCTTCATCTTGGTCGGAAAAAGAGACTATGACATCATGTCGTCGATCGATAAATTACATACGCGAGATTTAATCCAGTTACTCTTCTTGTAGCCATTACGTTCCTTCGGGCTTGTTGTGGTTAGGCCAGACGGGTGAGAAATACACCCGGTCTGGCCGCCAATTCACTGGGCTAGATAGAGGGGTATGTTCTTCGAGGAACGGAGGCAGGACATGAAAAGACTGGAAGGCAAGACAGCAGTCGTGACGGGCGGCGGCAGTGGCATCGGGTTCGCTTCGGCCAAGCGCTTCATGGAAGAAGGGGCATTTGTATTCATTTTTGGCCGCACGCAGACCAGGCTCGACGAGGCGCTGGCGCAGCTTGGACCGAATGCGCGCGCGGTATGCGGCTCGATAACTGATATGGCCGACCTCGATCGGCTGTTCGACGCAGTAAAGGCGGAACGGGGCAATCTCAATATTCTGCTCGCCAACGTCGGAATTTCAGAGCTGGCGCCGCTCGGCCAAATAACTCCTGACCAGTACGAACGGATATTCGGTACGAACGTCAAGGGGCTGCTGTTTACGGTTCAGATGGCTCTGCCGCTGATGTCGGCAGGCGGCTCGATCATCCTTACCGGCTCCATCGCAGGGTCAATGGGGATACCGCAATTCAGCCTCTACAGTGCCTCCAAGGCGGCGATCCGCAGTTTCGCAAGGACCTGGGCGCAAGACCTCAAAGGCACGGGCATCCGCGTGAATGTGCTTTCACCCGGCGCAACGCGGACGGAGAAGGCACTGGAGATCATGGGGGAGGAGGGGCTGGACGCGGTAGGGGCCGGCATTCCGCTCGGGCGCGCCGGCTATCCCGACGAGATTGCCTCAGTGGCCGCATTCCTCGCATCCAGCGACAGCAGCTTCATGACCGGCAGCGAAGTGTTCGCAGACGGCGGCAAGGCTCAGGTCTGACACTGTCAGCACCGCTCGCAGTCAATTAGAATGAACGCAAATGGAGAAAAGGAGGGACCATGGACGCCTTTCCGCAACTCCACTTACTTGGCCGTTGTCGGACCCGAAGGCCTCGGGGTGCAGGTGACTCTGCCCTGGGGTGACCGGCTCGCGGAGGCCCTGGGGGCCCCAAGGGCCTCTGCCCTGGGCTTGGCAGACACCGTCGTTCATGTGGCGTTCCACAGTACCCACCACAGGGGCCAAGTGGCCTCCCGCATGCGTTCCCTGGGGGTTGAACCCCCACTCGTGGATTATGTGGCCTGGGCACTCGCGGGGAAGCCATTAGCAACCTGGGCATAAAGCTGTCGGCCTTGTGGCAGGAAGCGGGTCCGTCAGT
>Ga0302279_10002308_pt1 | contig 25552 bp, 20 predicted proteins | sample III_Bog_N3_3_FD_194541 | JGI IMG/M metagenome (GOLD analysis project Ga0302279, IMG submission 194541) | Peat permafrost microbial communities from Stordalen Mire near Abisko, Sweden - III_Bog_N3_3 | ecosystem: Environmental > Terrestrial > Soil > Wetlands > Peat | place: Sweden: Abisko... | reverse complement strand
TCGCCGCGAAGCTGGGAGGGCGCGGCGGAGCCGCTCTCATGGCCCTCACCATCGTGCATCAGCTCATCGCCCTGTCGCGCGTGGCGTTTCGCGCGTCGTGGATGGCGAAGGCGCTGCGCGCGGTCGACCGCGCGCACCACGTGATTCGCGTTCGCTGAGCCGGACGCGCCCCGCGCCGCTTCAGCGCGCGAGCTGGCGATAGACCTGTTCGTACTGGCGCGCGGGGCGCTCCCAGCCGCGATCGAGCCGCATCACGCGACGCACGAGAGAGGGCCAGCGGGACGACGTGCGTGCCGCGATTCCACGCTCGACGGCCCCTACGAGCGCTTCGGCGGTCTCTTCGTCGAACAGGAAACCCGTCCCCGTCTCGAGCTTCGCGTCGCAGTCCACGATGGTATCCGCGAGCCCCCCCGTCGCACGTGCAACGGGAAGCGCGCCGTAGCGCTGCGCGTACATCTGCACGAGGCCGCACGGCTCGAACCGGCTCGGGACGAGCGCGAAGTCCGCCCCGGCGAACATCCGGTGCACGACGTGCTCGCTCGCAGCACGAATGAAGACGGCGCGCCCGGGCCCCTTGGCCACTGCATCCTCGAGCTTCGTCATGAGCGCTGCGTCGCCATCGCCGGCGACGACGATCTGCGCGTCGGTCGCCCGGAGAAGCTTGGTGATGGCGCCGGCCACCAGATCGCTCCCCTTCTGCTGCACGATGCGCCCGACGTTCACGATCAGGGGCACGGCATTGTCGATCGGGAACCCCAGCTCCTTCTGCAGGGCGGCCTTGCATCGCGCCTTGTTCGTCGCGTCCTCCGCGTCGTAGCGAGCCGCCAACGCCGGATCCGTGGCCGGGTTCCAGATCGCGTAGTCGACGCCGTTGAGGATGCCGATGACCGCCCGCGCCCGCTCGCGCAGGACGCCGTCGAGCTTGCAGCCGTGCCCGGGGGTCTGGATCTCGCGGGCGTACGTCGTGCTCACCGTCGTCACGGCGTCGGCCGTGAGGATCCCCTGCTTGAGCACGTTGAGCCCACCATAGAACTCGATCCCGTCGATCGAGAACTGGTCCCACCCGAGGCCCAGCGACGGCAGGACGTCTTTCGGAAACGTCCCCTGGTGCGCGAGGTTGTGGATCGTGAGGACGCTCTTGGTGGTCGCGAGCTGGGGGACCTCGCGAGCGAGCTCGCGGATGTACGTGGGGACGAGCGCCGTCGGCCAGTCGTGGCAGTGGACGATGTCGAAAGGCGCTCCGGCGGCGACGCGCTGCTTGGCGATCTCGGCGGCGGCGCGCGAGAGCACCGCGAAGCGGGTCGCGTTGTCCGGGTAGTCCTCGCCGTTCTCGCCGTAGACCCCTTTGCGATCGAAGAGCCCCGGGACGTCCACGAGCGCGAGCTCGACCTGCGACGGGAGCTTTGCGTCGTACACCGTGACCTGCCAGGTCTTGTTTCCCAGCTTGATCTCGAGCGGCGTCAACCGCCGCGCAGCGAGCAGCCCGCTCGCTTCGAAGGCGCCGTAGCGGGGCAGCACGATCGTCGTCTTGTGCCCGAGCCCTCGCAGGGCTTTCGGGAGCGCGGCCATCACGTCGGCGAGGCCACCGACCTTCACATACGGCGCCAGCTCGGTCGAAACGAAGAGAATCTCCATTGAGCCCACGCTTCTACACTCGAATCGGGCCGAAATCACGGAGCATTCCCGTTGGCGCACGGGCGGAGTCGCGTTCATGCTCTGCCGCTCGATGACGCGCGTGCGAAGAGCCGACGAAACGGACTGGTTCCGCCCCGAGGGGGTGCCCGAAGGGTCCGTCGTGTCTGCCTTCCGCGTACCGCCCGAGGTCGCTGGGCAGCGACTCGACGTATTTCTGCAAGCGCAGCTCAAACGCACGAGTCGCACGCGTACGCAGTTCATCATTCGGGCGAGCGCCTACGACGACCGCGGGCGGCGATTGCAGCCGAACGAGCGCGTGAAACCGTTCCAGCAGATCCTCCTGTGGCGGGCGCCGTGGGACGAGGATCCCGTCCCGACGGACGTGCCCATCCTCTACGAGGACGCCGAGCTGCTGGCGGTCAACAAGCCATCCGGGCTCCCGGTGCACCCTAGCGCCCGCTACCACAAGAACACCCTCATCAAGGTGCTGCAGCGCGCGCGGCCCGGAGAGTGGCTCTCGCTTGCGCATCGGCTCGATCGTGAGACGAGCGGCGTCATCCTGCTGGCAAAGAATGCGGCGTTCGATCGCGCGCTCAAGTGGGTCTTCGAAGATCGCGCCGGGATCGAGAAGACGTACGTCGCGATCACCTGGGGGGTCCCACCCGAGGGGCGCTACGAGAAGCCCGTCGAGCTCGACCCGACCCACCGGACGCGCGTGAAGATGCGCGTCGGCGAGACGAAGGACGCGCTCTACGCAGCCACGCGCTTCGACGTCGAGTCGACGCGAACCACGCGCGACGGGCGCACTTACGCTCGCGTTCGCTGCGGCCTGGAGACGGGGCGCCAGCACCAGATACGGATCCACCTCGCGTCGCTCGGCACTCCCATCGTCGGCGACAAACTCTACGGCCCCGACGACGGCTGCTTCGCTCGCGGCGTGGACGGCGAGCTCACGGAGAGCGACGTCGCCCGGCTCGAGCTACCACGCCACGCGCTCCACGCATGGCGGCTCATGCTCCCGCACCCGGCGACGCACGAGGACCTCACGATCGAAGCACCGCTCCCCGCGGATCTCGAGGCGTTCTGGCACGACCTCGCGTAGCCGCAATCACATCCCGCGCGGAACCTTGTCCAGATCGACCTGATCGAGCGCCGCGCGAATCAACGCGCTACGACTCGCCTTCGTCATCCCGCGCGACTTCAGCTCGTCCACGAGCGAATCGAGCCGTTCGAGATCCTTGGTGTACATGGAGATGCAGATCACCTTGTAGTGCGTCGGCTTCGTGGCCGGCGTCCGCTCTGCGCTCTTGGGGAACGCGCCACTCTCCGCGGGCGAGTAGAAGGAGCCCGAAAGGACCCCCTGCACCTCGTCCCCGTCGAGGACACGCGCCGCCGCCCCGATTCCCGATCCTCCGTCCCGCGCCGTCATTTCATCCTCCGCCTCTCGTGTTTGCCACGCGGGTGTCTTCCCGCGCCTCGTTTGCGTTCGCCTGCCCGCTCATGCCGTGAGTGCATCCTGGCCATCGTCTTCGCTCGACGGAGCCTCGGCGCTCGCAGCGCCGTGTCCGTCGATCAACGTGTCTACGACGCGCCAATAGTCCGTCGCGGCGTTCGACGATCCCGCGTACTCGAAGATCGTCCGCCCCTGGGCAGGCGCTTCCTTGATCTTCATCGTCGCGCGGATCGGCGAAAGGCATCGCTCGCCGAAGTGCTGCTTCAACGTGTCCACGGCATCGCGGCAGATGCGCGCGCGCGCGTCGTAGAACGTCGGCAAGACTCCCCAGATTTGCACCGGGTGGTGCAGGAGGGCATTCACGTTCTTGACGGTCTTGATCACCTGCCGCACGCCGACGAGCGACAGGAAGTCACACGCCACCGGTACGAGGATCCCATCGGCAAAAACGAGCGCGTTCTGGTTCATCAGGGACAGCGACGGCGAGCAATCGACCAGTACGACGTCATACGCATCCGACGCGGCCATGAGTCGGTCGCGCAGCACGCGATCACGGTTCTGCCGACCGGCGAGATAGAGCTCCGCGGCCGCGAGCGTCTCGTTCGCGCAGATGAGGTCGAGGTTCGGGCGCACCTGCACGGCGGCGTCCTGCGCTTTCAACCCCATCACGAGCACGTGGTACAGCGACCGCTCGGTCTTCACGTTGAGCGAGACGCCGACGTTCCCCTGCGAGTCCGTATCCACGAGGAGCACTTTGAGCCCGCGCTCGGCCAGCCCGGCGGCGATGCTCACGGTGGTCGTCGTCTTCCCGGTGCCCCCCTTGTGATTGAAGATCGCGAGGCGGCGCGGCCCCTGAATGTCGCGGCGCGCACGCGGGAGGGTGACCGTCGCGGAGACCGAAGGCGCCGGCGCCGCGCTCGGAGATGCGGTGATCGTCGGCGTCGAGGGCGGAGCCGGCGGAACGACTGGCGCCATGAACGACGCGAGCTTCGCTCCCCCTGCTTCGGCGAGCACCTGCGTGCGGCACTCGTCACCGCATGCGTAGCGCCTCTGCCCTTGCACCTTGAGCACCTGAGACACGAGCTCGACGGCGAAGCGCTTTCCGCACGCATCGCACGTCGCGCCGCCATCGACCTCGCCGCGGACGGCTTTGCCGTTGCACGCGGTCGAGCAGAAAAACGCGAATCCTCCGTCCCGCTCCTCCATCTGGTAGCGAAACTGGACCTCGAACCCTTTGCCGCAAACGCTGCAGCTCTCGATCATTCCGGCCATGGAACGTCTCCCGCGTGGTCCTGCGCGCTGCGAGTTGCTTCGCTAAGCGTGCAACTCCACTCATCACGCCGCGCGTGATTGGGCCAACAAACGAGAGCGGTGTGAGGCGACCTTTCAGTGCCGGAAGTGACGAACTCCGGTCATCACCAGCGCGAGCCCGTGCGCGTCAGCCGCGGCGATGACGTCGGGGTCTTTCACGCTCCCGCCGGGCTGTGCGACGGCGGTGACACCGGCTTTCGCGGCTGCTTCGAGGCCGTCCGGGAACGGGAAGAATGCGTCCGACGCGAGCACGCTCCCCTTCGCCAGATCGCCTGCCTTCTCACATGCAATCTGCACCGAAACCACCCGAGACATTTGCCCGGCTCCGACCCCCACGGTCCGCTCCCCGCGCGCCAGCACGATGGCGTTCGACTTCACGTGCTTGCACACGCGCCACGCGAACTCGAGTGAGTCGAGCTCTTCGGGCGTAGGCGGTCGTTTGCTCACGACTTTTCCGTGCATCACCTCGCCGGCCGCGGTCGCATCGCGCGTCTGGACGACGAGCCCCCCGCCGACGCGCTTGTACTGCATCGAAGTGTGATTCGCGGCGAGCCACTCGCGGGTCGCCAGCAGGCGCAGGTTCTTCTTCGCGCGCAGGACATCCATCGCCGCGTCGGTGAATCGCGGCGCCACGACGCACTCCAGGAACGTCTCGGCCAGCAGGCGCGCGGTCGGCTCGTCGACTTCGCGGTTGAGCGCGACGATGCCTCCGAACGCGCTCAGAGCATCGGCGTCGCGCGCGGACCTGTACGCCGCGTCGAGAGCGCCGGCGACCGCCACGCCGCACGGGTTCGTGTGCTTCACGACCACGGCGGCTGGCCGCTCGAACTCGCGGACCGCGTCGAGAGCGGCTTCGACGTCGACCAGATTGTTGAAGCTCAGCTCCTTGCCGCCGGCCCCGAGGCTCTCGGCGCGCGCGAGCGATCCCGGGGGGGCATTACGCTCCACGTAGAAAGCCCCCTGCTGGTGCGGGTTCTCGCCATAGCGAAGCCCATACGCCCGCTCGAACGGCAACGTGAGGTAGAGCGGAAACTGCGCGCGCGTCCCGTCACTCGCGCGAGACGAGAGGTAGCCGGCGATCGCGCCGTCGTACGCCGCCGTGTGCGCAAACGCCTTCGCCGCCAGCTCGGCACGAAGGCCCGCGGGGATGTCCCCCTCGCCCCCCTGACCCATGGCCTCCACCACGCGCCCGTAGTCCGCCGGATCACACACCACCGCGACGCGCGCGTGGTTCTTCGCGGCCGACCGGATCATCGAGGGGCCGCCGATGTCGATGTTCTCGACGATGTGCTCATGGCTCGACTTGGGGTCGGCCGCAGTCTTCTCGAACGGGTAGAGATTGACGCAGACGAGGTCAATCTCGCGCCCACCGAGGCGCGCCAGGTCCCCCTTGTCGATCTCGCCGCGCGACAGGATCCCGCCGTGAACTCGAGGGTGCAGCGTCTTTACGCGCCCCCCCATCACCTCGGGCGATCCCGTGTAACTCTCGACGGTCTCGACCGGCACGCCCGCCTCGACGAGCGCCTTCGCGGTCCCCCCGCTCGAGAGAATCATCACGCCGCGCTCGTGGAGCGCCCTGGCGAACTCGAAAAGCCCAGTCTTGTCCGAAACGGAGAGGAGCGCGGTTTGGATCGCCATGTCGGCGGAGTTATTCCGCCGGCCACGCGCGGTCAACCGCTGCTAGTCACTCGGCGTCGAAGTCGGTCGAGACGAACGCGTCCACGTTGAACTCGCGCTCGACGGCCTTCTCCTCGTCGGCCTCGGCCTCGGCCTCGACTTCGGCCTCCTCCTCGTCCTCTTCGACCTCGGCCGCCTTCAGCACCGGCAGGCGGCGCTTGCCGACGGGCCCCTCGTCCACGTAGTCGCGGAGAGCCATCATGTCGCGCAGCGCTTGCAGCTTCGCGAGCCCCTTCACCTCGACCTGGCGAATGCGCTCGCGCGTCAGGTTCATGATCGCGCCGACCTCTTCCAGCGTCGTCCCACCGCGGTCCGCGACGTCGAGCGCGCACGTCTCGGTCATCTCCCAGACTTCGAGATCCGGGAAATTCAGCTTGATGGCGCCCGTCTTGGCGCTCACGTCGAGATAGAGGTGGTGCTTGCACGACACGAACGGGCAAGGACGCTCGCCGTTCCCGCACTCCGCCCGCTCCTTCGGCTTCGCGATGTCCTCGACGTCCGGATAGAGCATGCGTCCGAGCTCGAGCTCGCGCTTCGTCATGCGCTTCACGCTGATGGTGCGGGCGCGCACTTCACGCTTGCGACGCGAGCGGCGCTGCTCGCGGGTGACGGCCTGATCGGCGGTCTTGAGCGCAAGAGCCCCCATCGTGTGCGGCTGCTCGCCCACGGCGGCGCCGTCGCTCTCGATGTCCGTCGCTACTTCCACGCTGTCCGAGATGTCTTTCGGGTCCATGGCTACTCCTCCCGGTTGGTGCTTTTCGACGCTTGCTGACGCACGCGCTTCTCCCTCGCGCTGCGCGCAAGACTTCCCGTCGTCGTCACCCCGGCGCGCCTCACGCCGGCCGACGATTCGCTTTTCCCCGTCCCCTGAACCCCGTCGTTACTCGCGCCCAGAGGGGCGCGGGGCGACCGACGAAGTAACTAATCCAGACAAACGACGGCGCACTGCGCCCGAAACCTGATGCTCTCGGGCGCTCGCTCCAGGCCGTCCGTACACTTCACGGATGACCAGGTTGCGGGGGCGTTGGATCGAGTCGGCATCGGCATCTATCGGACAATTTGCAATGTACGTGATGGAAAAGACAGGGGTCAATCCATTCGGGCAGAAAAATTTGCCTTCTTCCATAATGGACGTGTGCACGCGTGCTTAGATCAACGTGCGGACAAATAATGTCCTAGATGGACACGCGATTCGAGCGCGTATGGACGCATCACAAACCCCTTTCGATCATTGAGAGATCGGGGCCGTCGTCGCATGCAGGTCCATATGCGACATGATCACCATCGCGCGATGCGAGCGCCAGATCCGACCTGGGTGCGGACTGGGTGTCCGGTCCTCGGTCGGACGTTCGAGCCTGGGGGATTTCGCGACGGACGGGGAGAGCGGCGTCGATGATCGACGCGAGGCGCAGGGATCCGAGATCGCCGGCGCTGAACGGACCGAGCGCACGCAGCGCCGAGTCGCACGTGGGGAAGCGGTCCCGCTTGTCGAGCGCCAGCAGGCGGTCGACGGCGTCGGCCAGGACGCGGTCGAGGCGCGGACGACACTCGACGATCGAGCCAATTTCGCCCCGTTCGATGGCGCGAAGCTCGTCCATCGTCCCGCGCGGCGCAAACCACGGACGACGGCGCGCGAGGAGCTCGAAGAGGACGACGCCCACGGCAAATAGATCCGTCCGCACGTCGAGGACCTCGCCGCGGATCTGCTCGGGCGCCATGTAACCGAACTTCCCTTTGACGACGCTCGGGCGCGTCCATCGCGCGCGATCCAAAGCGAGGGCGATACCGAAGTCGGTCAGCTTCACCTCGCCTTCACGCGAGAGCAACACGTTGTGGGGGGTGACGTCGCGGTGTACCAGGCCCGGTATGGCGCGCTGGACCGCGCCGAGAGCGCGAAGTAGCGCGCAAGCCACATGCACCGCGACGAGGTCGGGAAGGCCGCCCGGGCTCGCGGGGCCGGAGGTCACCGCGTGCGTGAGCGTGCGCAGATCGGCACCGTCGATGAGCTCGATGACGAGGAAGGGGGCGCCGCTCGGCTCGTGGCCCATCGCGAGCAGGGACACGACGTTGGCATGGCGCACGCTCGCCAGGAGCCGCGCCTCCTCGCGCATCGCCTGCTCCCCCTCGGCGGAGAGCTGCCCCGCGAGCCTCTTGATGCAGACGTCCCGCGCGAATCCGGACGCACGCGCGCTCGAGCCCGAGCTCCTCGCGCGGTAGACGCCGCCGGTCGCGCCTCGACCGATGCATTCGAGCAGCTCGAAGCGCTCGCCGCTGAAACTGGTCACGAAAACGGGGGGACGGGTGGAATTCATGCGGACGCTCCTGCTCTCCTCTCCTTCCCATCGGCTCGTTCGGAAGAAATGTTGCGTAGTTTCGACATCGGCCTCGCGTCGCGCCTCCCCCTCGCGCGCGCTTGTCGACTATCTTCCTGGGCGCGTGCGATGCCCCAACAGGACCGCAATCCGCCCCCTGGCGTAGTCCGGCCGCTCACGCGCGACGTGAGCGCGCGGGGAGCTCGGATCCGATTCCACGAGGCGGGCGCCGGAGCGACGCTCCTCCTCGTGCACGGATTCCTGTGGAGCGGCGCGGTCTGGGAGGAGGTCTTTCCCAGGCTCGCGCGCAGCTTCCGCGTGATCGTCCCCGATCTGCCGGGGTTCGGAGAGAGCGAGAAACCCTCCCCCGCGCGCTACGGCTACGGGTTCGAGGGGTTTGCGGAGTCCCTCGTCGATTTGATCGCCGCGTTGCGCGTGGGACGTGTCTCCGTTTGCGGGCACTCGATGGGCGGGGCCATTGCGATGATGCTCGCGGCCAACCATCCCGATCTGGTCGAGAGGCTGATCCTCGTCGATCCGACCGTGTACGGCTCCCGTCGCAACGTTGCCGCATCCATCGCCACGCTCCCGATCCTCGGCCCCATCGTCTTCAAGCAGATGTACGGACGTGCGACCTTCCGCCGTTTCTTCGAAGAGAACGTCTACGCGAGTCCGGAGAGCGCACCGGCGATTCGACTCGAACGCATGTTCGAGACGTTCAACGCGCCGGCCGCTCGCGAAGCCGCCTACGCGACGATGCTGGCGACGCTGGACACTCGCCCGCTCGTGGCGAGCATCCCTCGCGTGAACGCGCCGACGCTCGTGGCGTGGGGCCGAAGCGACCGCTCCGTCCCCGTGGAGCACGGCCGGAGGCTCGCGCGCGAGCTGCGGCGGGCGCGCTTCGAGGTCTTCGACTGCGGCCACTCCCCCGCGGAAGAGGTTCCCGACGCGTTCGCGGAGGTGGTCGAAGGCTTCCTTCGGAGCAAGGCGCCGTGACGTCTCGCTGGCGTGGCAGTCGGGCCGCGAGAGCCGGTCTCTCGATCGTCGTCGCCCTCGCCGTCTTCGCGACCATCGGACCGCTCGTCGCGCCGCACGACGCATTCACCAGCGACTTCACGAACGGGGTGTCGCCGCTCCACACCCCCATCGGTCCCTCGCGCCACTTCTGGCTCGGCGCGGACCGGATCTACCGGGACGAGTTCGCGCGGCTGGCCGTCGGAGCCCGGCTCTCGCTCGCCATCGGCATGCTCGCCACCCTGCTCGCGACGGCGATCGGCGCGACGGTCGGGGTCGTTTCCGGGTGGTTCGAAGGGAGCGAGGGGACGCGGATACCCTGGTCGATCGGGATCGGCTCGCTCGGCGCCGTCGTGCTCGCGCTGGCGGGCCACGGTGGCTGGGCGGTGCTCGCGATCGCGATTGGCCTGGCCGTGCGCGTCACGGGTGAGCTCGCGCGAATCGAGCCCCTGAAGCGCGGCCCTCGGGTCAATGTCGACATGCTCCTGATGCGCATGGTCGACGTAGGACTCGCGTTTCCCTTCCTGCTCCTCGTCATGGCGATCAGCGCGGCGCTCGATCACACGACGGCGACGACGGTGGTCCTCGTCCTGGGCGCGACCGGATGGCTCGGTACCGCTCGCGTCCTCCGCGCGAAGACGATGCAGGTGCGTTCTCTCGATTTCGTCCTCGCGGCGCGCGCGCTCGGCCGCTCGACTCCTGGCATCTTGTTGCGTCACGTCCTTCCGAACGTGAGCGGCGTTCTGGCCATCGCCGCCACGATCTCGGTCGCTCAGATGATTCTCGCGGAGAGTATCCTTGGATATCTCGGTGTCGGGATCGCCCCCCCGGCGCCGACGTGGGGGAGGATGCTGTACGAAGGGCAGGACTATTACCTCGCTGGACCGTGGCTCGTGGCAGCACCGGCGACGGCGATCATCGCCGCCGTTCTGGGGTTCCACCTGCTCGGCGAAGGACTCAAGGATGCTCTCGGCGCGCGCGATTGAGCGGACGCTCGTGGCGCTCGCCACGTCGCTCGTGGTCCTCGGTGGGTGCAACGCCGCGCTCGAGGCCCCCTTCGCGGCGGCGCACCCCGACGACGAGACGCCGCGCCGCGGCGGCACGCTCCACCTGGCGTCCATCGCCGACATTGCGACGCTCGATCCCCCGATCGCGTCCGACATGTTCACGTCGAGCGTGATTCGTCTCGTCTATGCGGGGCTCGTCGACTTCGACCGGAACGGCAACGTGGTCCCCGACCTCGCCTCGCGTGTCGACGAGGTCGACGATGGGCTCGCCTACCGCTTCACGCTGCGTCAAGGGGTTCGATTCCACGACGGCGCCGAGCTCACCGCGTCCGACGTGAAGCGCTCGATCGAGCGTGCGCTCTCCCCCACGACGCCGTCGCCGACCGCGAGCTTCTATCAGTCGATCGAAGGGTACGACGCCTATGCGTCGAAGAAGACGCCTCACCTCGAGGGGGTCGAAGTCGAAGGGCGTTACCTCGTCCTCATCCGTCTTCACGAGCGCGATTCGACCTTCTTGCCCGCGCTCGCGATGGCGGCCCTCCGCGTGACGTGTCCGAGCGCGGGGGAGAGCTACTCACCGTCCTTGTCGGCGTGCGGCGCAGGCCCTTTCCGCGTCATGCCGGGCGGATGGGAGCGCGGGCGAACGCTCACGCTCGTGCGCAACGAGAGCTACTTTCGCCCCGGCCTCCCGTACCTCGACGCCGTCACCTGGCAGTTGAACGCCTCGAACCCCGCGAGCCAGGCGTTCAAGTTTTCGCGCGGCGAGATCGACGTCGTTCGGGATCTCAGCCAGACCGACACGATCCGCTACGAGGGCGATCCGCGATGGAAGTCGTTCGTCGCGCTCGAGCCGGTGCACGGCATGCAGGGCGACTCGATGAACACGGAGATACCTCCGTTCGACAACGTGGAGGTGCGAAGAGCCGTCGCTGCGGCGATCGATCGCGATCACATCGTGATGCTCAAGTCGTCGAACCTCACGGCGGTGACGAAGCCGGTGCCGCCGGGAATGCCTGGGTACGATCCGCACTTCGAAGGGCAGCGCTACGACTATGCCGCGGCGCTCGCGCACATGAAGAAGGCTGGATACCCGTTCGACCCGGCGACGGGCCAGGGCGGGTGGCCCGCGCCGATCGTCTACGATCTCGCGCGGCCGAGCCTGCAGGAGCTCACGGCGATGTCGATGCAACAGGATCTCGCGAAGATCGGACTGCGCGTGCAGCTGCGGATCTCGAGCTTGCCCACGCTCTACTCGCTCACCCATCGGCGCGGGAAGTCGCAGATGTCGCCGCAAGGGTGGGAGGAGGACTTCCCCGACCCGAGCAACTTCCTCGAGCCGCTCTTCTCGAGCAAGTCGATTGGCGAGGAAGACACGCTGAACTACGCCTTCTACCGGAACGCTGCGGTCGACGATGCGCTGGCGCGCGCTCGGAGTGAGCGCGATCCGGCAGCGCGCGCGCGACTCTACGAGCAGACCGAGCGAGTCATCTGCGACGAAGCCCCGTGGGCGTTCGAGTTCGCGTATCGGTTCTTTCAGGCGCACCAGCCGTACGTGCGCAACTTGCACGGGCATCCGGTCTGGATTGCCGACGTCACCGACGTCTGGCTCGATCGCGAGCGCGATGCGGTCGCCCGAAAGGAGGCGCCGCTGCTGCGGGCGCTCTCGGCCGGGCTAGGAGTGGCGCGTTGATCCGGCGGGCACTTTCGCGGATGGCGTGGGCGCTCGCGGTCGTGTGGGCCGTGGTGACGATCACGTTCTTCGTCAACGAGGTCATCCCGAGCGACCCCGCGCGGATGGTCGCCGGCCCGCAGGCGCGGCCGCAGGAGGTCGCCCGGATTCGCGAACAGCTCGGCCTCGATCGCCCCGTCGCGGCGCGGTACGCGATCTTCGCCGTGCGACTCGTGCACTTCGGCACGAGCGAGATCGACCCGAAGGATCCGAAACACGCGACCTGCGCGGCGTTCGGCCCCGTGCACGTCGATCTCGGTCGGAGCTACGTGCAGCGCCGACCGGTGGTCACGATCCTCGCCGAGCGCCTACCGCGGAGCGCCCTGCTCGCCGCGGCCGCGGTCGCCGTCCAGATGATCCTGGGGGTCGCGTTCGGTCTGTTCGCAGCCGCGAGGCGCGAGACCGTCTGGGACATGGCGACGGTCGCGGCGACGCTCGTCGGAGCGAGCATTCCGACCTTCCTGACGGGCCTCGCGCTGCAGTACGTGTTCGCCTACCGACTTCGATGGCTCCCCTTCGACGGCTACGGAAAGACGACGGGCGCGCAGGTGACCGCGCTCGTCTTGCCTGCCGTCACGCTCGGCCTGTTCGGCGCCGCGTTCGCGACGCGCCTGGTCCGGGACGAGGTCTCGGCGGCGCTCGCCCTCGACCACGCGCGCACGGCCCGCGCGAAGGGCGCCTCGCGGCTCGGAGTGCTCGTTCGTCACGGGCTGCGGAACGCGCTGGCGCCGGTGGTCACGGTCGCGGGAATCGATTTCGGACAGCTCGTCGGCGGAGCGATCGTCGTCGAGACACTCTTTCGCTGGCCGGGCCTCGGGCTGGTCAGTGTGTCGGCGCTTCTCGACCGCGACGGACCGCTCATCATGGGGACGGTGCTCGTGACTTCCATCGCCGTCGTCGTGGCCAACCTCGTGGTCGATCTCGGCTACGTGTGGCTCGATCCGCGCGTTCGCGTGTGACGCCTGCGAGCGACGGAAGGCGCTACTGCGCGAGAAGCGCGCGACACTCGGCGACGCGCTCGCCTTTGCCGTGCGAAACGCAGCTCTGGTACGCGCCACGGGCGAGCGACGCGCGCCCCGCCGCTTCGTAGGCCGCGCCCAACGTGAGCCAGGCTTCGGCGTTCGAAGGATCGACGGACGTCGCCTTCCGTCCGAGGTCGATCGCTTGCGCGGTGTCGCCGTGATCGAGCGCCTTCTGCGCATCGCGCGTGACGTTTCCGGTCGGCGCGATCGTCTTCGTATCGGGCGGCGGCGGAGTCGCGATCGCGGGCTGAGGCGGCGGAGGCTGACGAGCCGGCGGAGGCGAAGGGGCCTGCTGCGGCGGCGCGGGCACGGGCTGCGGGTGCGGGGGCGCCGCAGCGACGTGGCCTGCGGCCGGTGATGCCGGGAGCGTGGGGGGGACGGACGGCGCGTCGCCGACGGTGCCGAGCGTGACTGCCGTGGCCGTCGCGCTCGGCGCGCTCGTCGCCGCGGGAGGCGCGACGCTGGGCGCCGTGCGGGGAGGCTCCGGTTGCGGGCCTTGCGCGGCCGTCGAGGCTTGCGAAGGGGTCGCTGCGCCGAGGGCGGTCGAGGCGACCTGGGCCGGCATGTCGTAGTCGACGCCGCGCGCCTTCAATCGGGCCGTCACCGCGATCACGGCCACGAGCAAGGCGACGACGACGAACGCCACCACCACGCGCGGCCCCGAGACCTTCTTCACGGTGTCCATCGGCCGGTCGCTCACGGAGGCGGCCTGTGCTCGACCCCGCGGCGTCTCCGCGACCGGCCGCTCGTTCTTCTCCCCTCGAGGCTTGTCGATCGAGGTGGGCTTCACGGGCGCTGACTCGGAGCGCTTCTCCGCGAGCAGCGAGGTCATTCGTACCGTGTTGCTCCCCTCCGGTGCAGACGGGCTCACGGCGGGCGCCCGTGCGAGCGTGGAGGAGCTCGCCGGGGACGAGGGCCCTTCGGCGTCGGTGATGATCACCGGCGCCGCGACCGGCATCGCGAGCGGGGTCGCGTGCATCGAGCGCTCCGACGGCGGCGGCAACGGAGGGGGGAGGGTCCGTGTCGGAGGGGGCGGCGGCGCGGGGATGGTCTGGGTCCCCGAAGGGCGCCTGAGCACCTCGTGCGTCTCCGTCTTCGGCTCGACCCCTTCGGAGCGCACGGTCCGCGCGAGCGCGGGAGTCCCGGCCGGTGAAGGAGCCGCGAGCGCTGCCTGCATCGCGGACGAAGACCGCGCCGAGAATGCGAGCGGCTTCGTCTCGGCCGACGGCGATACGGGGACGGGCGGCGCGATCCGGATGCCGGGGATCGTCGGCGTCTTCGGACGCTCGGGCTGCGGCTCGGTCGGAGGGGGCTCGGTCGCGAGAACCGCCATCCCGAGTCCCGGATTCGTCCCCGGCTCGGTCTCCTCGCGCGATTCGGCGATGGCCGCAGCTGCGACCAGAGGCGGCGGCTTCACCGTCGTCGGCTGCGCGGGGGGCGGCGTGCTCCTCGTGAGCGGTGGAGGGGGCGTCGCGTCGGTCGCCGCGGGCACGACGGCCATCTCGCCGCTCGACATGCGCGGCGGCATCGGCGTCTCGTGCTCGAGGTGCTCGGAGGACGGGACGATCGAATCCCGGTCGTCCGAGAACGAAGGCGGCGGCATCGACCCCGGACGAGCGGAGCCCGGCCGGCTCGACCCGGGCGCCGACAGGGGGGCGATCGACAGCGGAGCCGACTCGTCCCCGACCTTCGGGACGAGCAGCCCCTCGAAGAACAGCTTCGTCACCGTCGATAGCGTCGAGAGGTCTTCGAACGGCGACTCGTCCACGACCTGCATCAGGTTCCGCCTGCCGTCGAACAGGCGAAGGATGCCGTTGAGCTCGTCGGGAATCTCGTTCAGGCGTTCGAGGAGCTGAGCATGATCGATCTCGAACGTCGTCGTGAGCGACGGCAGCTGCTCGAGCAAACGTCCCCACTCGTCGACCCGGCGCATCCCCTCCATGAGGATCCCCTGCGTCGACGTGCCGATGATGTCGTCGTTCTTCACGACGGAGAACTCGACCTCGAACTGGGCGTCGTTCCAGATGAGCGCGCGGTAGATCGCCTCTTCGCCGCGAAGGCGCCCGAGGTCGGCGTCCACGACCTTCCCTTCGCGGAAGTACACGTGCGCCTCCTGGGCGCCGCTCTTGAGGTGAACGACTCCGCTCTTCCGTGAGACCTCGAACGTCTGAAGCAGGTCGACGACCGCCATGTCGGTGATCGAACCGCTGAAGGTCGTTCGTCCGCCGCCGGTGGTGCGACTCTGCGCGATGTTCTCCTGCGTACGCCGCGCCAGGAGCAGATTCACCCGCGCGAGCAGCTCGCGGACGAAGATGGGCTTCGTGAGGTAGTCCTCGACGCCGAGCTCGAGGCCGCGAATCTTGTCCTCGACGGACTTCTGGCTCGTGAGGAACACGACCGGGATGCCCGCCCACTCCGGCTTCTCCTTGAGCTTCCGGACGAGCGCGTACCCGTCGAGCTTCGGCAGCCGCGTGTCGGTGAGGACGAGGTCGGGGGTCGAGAGGTCGAGCTTCGCGAGCGCGTCGAGGCCGTCGGCAGCCGTGGTTACGCTGTAGCCGGCCTTCTTGAGGCTGACTTCGAGCACACGCACGCTGCGCGGATCAGCGTCCACCAGCAATAGCGTTCGCTTGGCCACGGTTCGTCGAGAGGAAGCATACCTAGCCCGCGCGGGAAGGTGTCAATTGGGTGCGAAGTCCGTCACTTCGCCCATGGATCCGCAAAATCGGTCCCCATCGAAGGGGGTGGAGCCGCAGCGCGCCGTTTCGACGTAGCGGACGGGGCGGGCGCGGGGCGCGCGGTGGGAGCGAGCGACGGCGCGGGCGCTGCCGCGACGGAGGCGGGGGCGAGCGTCGGCTGTGGCGGCGACGGCTGGACCTGCGGAGCGGGCGGCGCGGGGGTGCCCGACGGGACGTCGGAGCCGAGGCTGGCGGTCTTCGCCGTAGGAGGCTCCTCGGCCGTGCGTGAAGCGACCAGGCGCTGCGCGACGAGAGCGAGCGTCGCCACGCCCAGGACGACCGCGCCGTAGACGACCCACGTGCGCGCGCGGAGCCTCCTTCGACGCACGGTCGGTCGCGTGGCGATCGACGCCTCGATCTCGTCGCGAGCCGGCGGCTCGAGCTCGTTGGCCAGCTTGAAGACGGGCCGCGACGTCGCGAGCGGCGCCCCGCCGAGGGGCGCGACGTGAAGCGTCCCGTCCGCACCGAAGGACGACACGCGCCGGATGTCCTCGGCCAGCTCGTGCATCGTGGCCTGTCGCTGCTCCGGCTTCTTCTCCAGCGCCCGCAGCAGCACGTCCTCCAGCGCGCCCAGCGAGCGCGCGTGCTCGGTGACCTGACTGGGGGGGACGGGCTTGACGAACATGTGCTGCGTGAGGACGCCCATGTACGTGTCGGCGACGAACGGGACCCGCCCGGTGAACATCTCGTACATGATCACGCCCAGCGCATAGACGTCGGCGCGATGGTCGACCGGTTGCCCGCTCGCCTGCTCGGGCGACATGTAGTGCGGCGTCCCGAAGACGATGCCCGTCTTCGTCGTTCGGCTGGCCCCGAGGATCATCGCCGCACCGAAGTCGACGATGCGCACGTCCACGTCGCGATCGGGCCTGCCGAGGAGGAAGACGTTGTCGGGCTTGAGATCGCGATGAACGATCTTGGCGTCGTGCGCCGCGCCCAGCGCCGCGGCGATCTGGAGGACGATCTTCACGCCGAGACCGGCCGGGAGGGGACCGCCCGTCTTGATCGTGCGGGCGAGCGTCTCGCCGACGAGCTGCTCCATGACGAAGTACGGCACGTCGCCGTCGAGTCGTCCGAAGTCGGTGATGGCGACGATGTTCGGATGCCTCACCATCGCCGTCGCCCGCGCCTCCCGCAGGAAGCGCGCGGCGAGATCGGGATCGCTCGCGAGATCGCGCCGCAGCACCTTGAGCGCGAAGAAGCGATCGAGCGCCCTGTGGCGCACGCGGTACACCGTGCCCATGCCCCCTTCGCCGAGGATGCCCGCGACCTCGTAGCGGTCGTCGATGACTCTCCCGATCAGCGGGTCGGCGGCGGGCTCCCAGACGCTGGAATGGAGCTTCGTGCCGTCGAAGGGGCAGAACGTGGCGTCGGCTCCGAAACGCTGGTTGCACTCCCCGCACTGCATGGGCGCGCGGCGGAGATCGAGCGTTTCAGCCATCGCCCGCGGCGTCTCCCGGACCCGCCTCCGCGTCGCCCTGCAGACCGGCGTCCTCCGGCGGCCCGACGCAGACGCCCTGCTCGCACGTGAGGCCACTCGAGCAATCGTGGCTGCGCGTACATGGCGCGTTGAGGCCGCTGGGAGACGCGTCCTCTCCTCCGCACCCGGGGTCGCGGAAGGCGAGCGAGAGGCCCGCGACCCCAAGTATCAGCGCCTGTCGGATCACGTCGCAAAGCGTAGCGCAGGAATGGGCTGCGGGCCCCGTTTCCTAGGTTTAGGTGGCGACCGCCGCGGTGCCACAGCTCGCGCAGAACTTCGCGGATGCGGCGAGCTCGCTGCCGCACCCGGTACAAAATTTCTTCTGCTGTGCAAGCGCGGTCCCGCACTCGGCGCAGAACTTACCGCCCGGCTGCTTCGTGTTGCACTTCGCGCAGGTCACTTCGCTGCCGCTCGGCGCGAACTGAGGTTGCGCCTGCGGAGGGCGCCCGACCGGATACTGCGGCATCGCGCCCGCCATCCCCTGCCCCATCGCCGCGCCGACGGCCATCTGGGCGCCGATCCCGGCGAGACCGCCGCCGACGCCGTGCTCGGCCATCCCCTGCCCCGCGCCGATCATCGCCTGGCCGGCGGCGTAGTTCGAGAAGTTCCCGGCGAGGTTCTGAACGTACCGCGCGTCCTGATTGTATTTCTGATCGAGCCCGAACTGGTTCTGCTGCGCGACCGCCGCCGCCTTCGCGACTCCGATCTGGGCGATCTGCACGTCGCGCTGCGCCTCGGCGACCGTTGCCACGAAGCGCTCGTTCGCGTCGTTGAGCTTCTTGTCGTCCTCGGGGCCGAAGTTGATGTTGAACGCGCCGATCTGAACGACGCGCACGCCGACCTCGCCGAGCGACGGGACGTGCGTGATGAACGCCTGCGAAAGATCCGCCGTGTAGGCGATGGCGTCGATGAGCGTGACCTTCTGCTTCACGCAGAACTCGCCCAGCGTCTGCTTCACGCCGTTCATGAACAGACCCTTGATCCACCCGAGGATCTGGTCGTTGTCGCCGGAGGCGGCTTGCCCGACGTAGCCGATGACGAACTGCACGGGGTCGGTCACGACGACGCTCATCTCGCCGAAGATGCGCGGCGTGACGATGCACATCAACTGCGGGTCGCGCATCGTGCCGATCGGACCGCCGAAGGGGACGCTCCGGACGGGCGTCGTCTTCACGAAGTAGATCTCGCTGATGAAGACCTGCCCCCCCGTGAAGTTGTTCACGATGGCGTTCAGGAACGGGATGTTCTGCGTCTGCAGCGTGTGACGCCCCGGCGGCAAGACGCCCACGACGCGGCCGTCCTTGAAGAACACGGCGCACTCGTCGCTATCGACCGTCAGCTGCGAGGAGAAGGGGAAGTTCTGGTCGGGGTGCTTGTAGACGATGAGCTGTTTGAAGCCGTCGGGCCGCGCGATCATCATCTCGCGCACGCCGTTCTTCACGAAGTCGAACACGCCCATCGCTCATGCCTCCGTTGGTCCGAGTGCAGGAGGATAGAGGGCAATCGGGCGCTTCGCTACCGTGCGAGTACCTGCCCGCGAAGCCGGCGTTCGCTGTAGCCTCGTCTTCGATGGCGCAATCCGCGGCCGAGACGTTCCCCTGTACGAACTGCGGGGCGAAGCTCGCGTACGACGCTGCCTCTCAGGCGATGGCGTGCCCGTTCTGCGGGACCAAGCAGCCGATTCCCCAGACGGCGCGCGCGGCGGGAGCGGCCGGGGCGCCGGAAGCCGTACAGGAGCTGACGCTCGAAGCCGGGATGCGCATGGCGGCGCGGGGGTACGGCGCGCCCCTCACGACGCTCGTCTGCAAGGACTGCGGCGCGACGGTCCACGTCGGCGAGGGGGAGCGGACGACGAAGTGCGCGTTCTGCGGCTCGTCGCAGGTGCTCGCCGAAGGGGCCGGCGAGCCGCCGATTCGTCCGGGCGGCCTCCTGCCGTTTCGCATCGCGAAGGACGAAGCGAACAAGCGCTTCGCCGCCTGGCTCGGCGCGCTCTGGTTTCGCCCGAACGACCTGAAGAAGATCGCTCACGTCGAGGAGCTGGGGGGCGTGTACGTCCCGTTCTGGACCTTCGACGCGGACGTTTCGTCGCGCTGGTCCGCAGAGCGGGGGCGCTACTACTACGAGACGGAGCGGTACACCGAGACCGTCAACGGCCAGAGCGTCGAGCGCACGCGCCAGGTGCAGCAGACGCGCTGGGAGCCCGCCAGCGGGTGGCGGAACGATCACTTCGACGACGTGCTCGTTCCCGCCGGGCGCTCGCTCCCCGAGGCGCTCGTCGGCAAGCTCTCGACGTTCGATACGAAGGCGCTGGTGCCGTACCAGCCGCAGTTCCTGGCCGGGTGGCGCGCGGAGCAGTACGCGGTCGACCTCCCCGAGGCGTTCGAGATCGCCACGCAGAAGATCGGGCGCGTGCAGGAGGGGCGATGCGGCGGAGACGTCGGCGGTGACACGCACCGCGGGCTCAGCGTGAGCAACGACATCCAGCGGCCGACGTTCAAGCACGTCCTCTTGCCGGTGTGGCTCGCGGCCTATCGGTACCACGGCAAGGTGTACCGGTTCCTCGTGAACGGGCAGACGGGCGAGGTGGTCGGCGTCGCGCCGTGGTCGATCGCGAAGATCGCGGCCTTCGTCGTGCTCATTCTGGCGCTCGTGGGCGCCATCGTCGCCGTCGCGTCGCGAAGCAGCGGCGCGCCCTCGAGCGCGACGAGCGCACCGCTCGGCGCCACGGTTCAACCGAGTCCCGCGCCTCCGCCCCCGCCGCCGCCCCCTCCCCCGCCTCCTCCACACACTTCACAAAAGCCGCAGAAGCACTGACATGACCCCCGTCGTCGACCTCACCAAGCTCCCGGGGCCCGCGCAGAAGATCCTCGACGGCACCGCGCCGCTGCCGATCCGGCAGATGGCCGCCAAGGGGATCGCGCCCGGTCTCCGCCCTGTCGACGCGCTCACCGTGCTCGCGCTCCTGGCGGAGTCCCCGGACCCCGCCGTCTCGGTCCCCGCGCAGGCGACGCTCGATCAGATCCCCGCCCCCGTCCTCAACGGCGCCCTGGGCGGCGTCATCCCGGCCGGCGTGCTCGACGCGATCGCTCCCCGCTACGCGAAGAACGCGGCGGTGATGGAGAAGTTGCTGGCGCAGACGCAGCTCCAGTCGGAGACCGTCGTGCGCATCGCGGCGCTCGCCAACGAGCCCGTCTCGGAGCTCATCGCCGTGAACGAAGAGCGGCTGCTCGGATGCCCGGAGATCATCGAGAAGCTGTACATGAACAAGGCGACCCGCATGTCGACGGCCGATCGCATGATCGAGCTCGCCGTGCGGAACAAGCTCGAGCTGACCGGGATTCCCGCGTTCAAGGAGGCCGCGCAGGCGATCGCCGACGAGCTCATCTCCGAGCCGACCGAGGAGCCGACGCCCGACGACGTCCTGTTCCAGCAGGTCGATGCGACGGCCGCGACGCTGCCGATCGACCCGAGCAAGGAGGATGTCGTCCAGCGCGACGAGGAGACGGGTGAAGAGGCGGTCATCGACAGGGTGCTGCCGCTGGCGACGCAGCTGGCGGCCATGTCGATCTCGCAGCGCATCCGGCGCGCGATGCTCGGGTCGGCCAACGAGCGAATGCTGCTCGTGCGCGACAAGAACAAGCTCGTCGCGAGCGCGGCCATCCGGAGCCCGAAGATCCAGGACAACGAGATCGCGCTCATCTCGCAGAGCCGGGCGGTGAGCGAAGAGGTGCTCCGGATCATCGCGCAGAACAAGGCGTGGGTGCAGGATCACCAGATCAAGATCAACCTGGTGATGAACCCGCGAACCCCGTTCGTCTTCGCGTCCAAGCTCGTCTCGTACATGCGGGACAACGAGCTGAAGATGATCGCGAAGAGCAAGAACGTCTCGGGGGCCATTTCGAGGGCCGCGCGTCAGCAGCTGGCGAAGAAGGCGCCGAAACAGTGAGCGTGCGGCGTCCGAGCGCGACGCCGCCGCGCGAGCCGCGTAGTATGAACGCGGCATGGATGAACGAAGCGCCAGCGCGGCGCCTGCGGCCCCGAAGGTGCTCTCGCTCGAGGAGCTGCAGCCTCGGTGGGACGCTTTTCGCGAAGGCGAGCCGATCACGTGCCCGCGTGACGGCGGGCCCGTGGCCATCGCGGTCGATGCGACGTCGCACGCGTATCGGATGATCTGCGTGAGCTGCGGGGCGGCGTCGGCGTGGTTCGAAGCGCGGCCGACGGGGATTCACGTGCGGACGGGGACGTCGTCGATGCCGGTGGGGCCCTGAGGGGTTCTCTCGTCGTCGGAGTTTGAACGGCGGGTGAAGGGCGGGTGAAGGGCGCTCCGCCGCGGTTCGTCAGGAAAACCCAGCGAGATGCGATGAACGCTGAGACGCGGGGCCAGCCGGCCAACGGAGTCGCCTCGTATCTTTTCACTCGGACCGGAGTGGAGTCCGAGGTCGGAGGGCGAGCGCGATTATTTGTGACCGCTGGTCACGCGCATGAACGTCACGTCGTTACTCCTTCATGTGATTCGAGAAAGAGTCGGCGAGGGGCGAGCCGCGCGGGCGCACGCGCGATGAAAGTTCGCGCGCACGACTGGCCGTTCGAAAACGCGGCGCTAGTGATCCCGCCGATCGGTCCCGGCGCATTGCGCCAACGGTCTTTCATTCATGAAATCGCAGCATTGCTGCCCTGCATTGCTGCAACCCACGGAGCCATTGAATGCCCAGAATCTCCCTCGTGTCGATCATGCTCGGTCTCGGCGTCGCCGCCTGCAGCAGCGCTCCCGGCTCGGAGAGCACCTCCTCGTCCGCGCAGGACCTCTCGCTCGCCGGTCCGCACGCGATCATCTCGTTCGGCGATAGCCTGAGCGACGTCGGCACCTACGCGGTGGGTGAGGTGAAGGCGCTCGGCGGTGGCAAGTACACCGTCAACTCGTCGACGGCGAAGAACTGGACCGAGGTCCTCTCGTCGTACGTCGGGCGCCCCGCTCCGTGCGCGGCCGAGACGGGCCTCGACGGTCTCGCGGCGGACGGCTTCAGCGTGCCGGTCACGACGCACGCCGGGTGCTTCAACTACGCAGAGGGCGGAGCTCGCGTGACCAACCCGGTCGGCCCGGGCAACGCGGCGCTCGGCGGTGGCAACGCGGTCATCGGACAGCTCACGGTCCCCGTCGTCACGCAGATCCAGAACTACCTCGCGATCGCGGGCGGGTTCGACTGCGATGACCTCGTCACCGTCCTCGCGGGCGCGAACGATCTCTTCATCAACCTGTCCACCGTCGGCGCCGGCGCCGAGACCCCCGCGCAGGGCGTGGAGGCCATGACCCTCGCGGGCACGCAGCTCGCCGGGTACGTGAAGACGGACATCCTCGGCAAGGGCGCCAAGCACGTCGTCGTCCTGACCGTGCCCGACGTCAACAAGACCCCCTTCGGCCTCTCGGAGAGCGCGCAGACGCAGGGGCTCATCACGGAGATGCTCACGTCGTTCAACACGGCGCTGACGACGGGCCTCGTGAAGAGCGGCGCCTTGATCATCGACGGGTACGCCTTCAGCGACCAGGAGGCGGCGAACCCGGCTGCGTTCGGGCTCACGAACATCACGACGCCGTCGTGCAACCTGACCCCGGCGGTGAACCCGCTCGGCTCGTCGCTCGTCTGCACGACGTCGACGCTCGTGACCGGCGCGCTGCCCACGTGGGCCTTCGCGGACACCGTGCACCCGACGCCGTACAGCTACACGCTGGTCGCGAACAAGGTGTTCGCGAGCCTGCTCGAGAACGGGTGGAAGTGAAGGAGGGCCGCGCGGGATTCGCGCGGTGAGATGCCGACGATGGCGCGCCCGCGCGGGAGAGAGCGACAGCGGCTCTCTCTCGTCGCGGCGGGCCTCGTCCCGGCCCTCGAGTAGAGGAGGCACGGCCGACCCTGCCGCACGTCTGCGGCTACCCCTTCAGCGGCTCACGCCGTCAGCCAGCTCACCACGACGTCCCCTGCCCGCTCGATCCTGACGGCGCTCCCCGCCACCCGCGCACCCCACGACTCTCCTACGCCGCTCGGCCTCGCGTCGTGCAGCGTCGCCGCATGGCTCCCCGCGGGCACCGCGCGCCCCGCTCTCACCCGCGCTCCGAACGCCGCCGTCTCGGCCCACCACTCCACGCGCCCGGCGACCGACAGCGCGACCGCCCGCGGCGCCTTCGTCATCTGCAGCACCCGCAGCGCCGCGACCGGCGCGCTCACCGCGCACGCGGCGGCGACGGCGACGATGGTTTCGAGGCTCGGCTCGTCCAGCCTCCAGCGGGCGTGCACCGCGTCTTCCGGCACGAGGAGCAGGCCCGCGAAGTCGCTCGCGCTCGACTCGACCGCGCGCCGCGCGCTCGTCTTCTGCGACGCCGTGACCCGCGCGAGGTCGTCGTGCCCGTCGTCGAGGAGCCAGTGCCCCAGCTCGTGCGCGAACGGAAAGCGCCACGCGCCAGCGTCCCACACGCGCCGCGCGATGCACACGATCCCGCGCGCCCCGGCGCGAATCAGGTGCGCCTCTTCGTTCTCGAGGTCGCGCACGATGGGCACCAGGCCGTAGTGCGCGCCGATGAGCACGACATCGATGTCCTCGAGGTGAGTGAGCCGCAGCTCGCGCCGGACCCGCTCCACCGCCTCGACCGCCGCCGCCTTGGGCTCGCGAACGATGCGCCGATGACGACGCGTCCGTTCCTCCGCTTGCGTTTCCCGCGTTTCTTCCCGCGGAGCGGAGTCGGGGGACGTCGCGCTCACGACTCCTCGAGCGTCCGCAACATCTCGATCTCGTCGAGCAGCCGGCGCAGCTCGTCGTCCGTGCTCTCCTCGGCCGTGCGCTTGCGGAACGCCGCCGCGATCGGCGCCTTCCACCGCGCGTCGCTCCTCGCCGCCGTGATCCGCGCGAGGAGCTCGTGCCGGGGGAGCTTCGGCGTCTTCGGGGCCTCGGCCATCTTCGCGAGCGACGCCTCCAGGTTGCCGCGCGCCTTCGCCTGCCACTCGAGGCGACGGCGCCGCTCCATCAGCTCCTCGACGAGTCGCACGCCGCGCGCCGCGATGGCGTCGGGGTCTCCGCCCCCTTCGCGAATGGAGGCATCGAGCGCGGCGGGGGTCATCGCCTCGATCTCGGCGAGGTCGTCGTCGGCCTCGGCCTGCGCGATCGCGTCGAGCACTTCTTCGTCGGATCGCTTCTTCTTCTCGGTCGCGCTCATGGCAACGTCCCCTGGTCGAAGGTTTGCGCGATCTGCGTCACCCGCGCGCGCAGCTTCGAGCGCGCGTTGTACACGGCCTGCATCGCGAGCCCGGTGCTCGCGGCCTGCTCGCGCGGGTCGTCGATCTCGGCCTGGAACGCGCCGAGCACGAGCGCGCACGCGCGGTCGGTCGCGACCTGCCGCGCGAGCTCGCGCACGATGAGCACGGCGCGGTGGCGACGGGCGAGGACCTCGTCGGTCGCGTCGATGGCTTCGGGGGCGAGGTCGTCGAGCCCTTCCTGGTCGTAGAGCGTCTCGACCCGCCCGCTCTTCAGCTGCCGCCGCCGATTCGCGATGACGCCCTGGGCGACGTTCCCGAGAAACCAGAAGACGTTCGGTTGCGCCTTCGGGTTCCACCGCTGAAGCTCGGGGTCGAACGCGCGCCGGATCGCCGTCTGCGCGATGTCCTCCGCCTCCTCCCACGACCGCCTGTTGATCTTGCGGTACGCGAACTCCGTGAGGCGCTTGGACAGGGTCGCCCAGTCCTGATTCGCGAGCAGGTCCTCGTACTGCGTGCGCGACAGGGCGTGCGTGTCCGGGAGGTTCATCGCGGGGCGGAACGTAGCCCGGTCGATGAAGGGCGCAACGTCGATTTTCAGCGTGCCCACGGCAATCTTCACCGTGCCTACGGTGATCTTCACCGTGCCTACGGTGATCTTCACTGTGCTCACGATGACCTTCACCGTGCCTACGGTGATCTTCACCGTGCCTACGGTGATCCTTCACCGTGCCTACGATGATTTTCACCGTGCCTACGGTGATCTTCACCGTGCCTACGATGATTTTCACCGAGCCTATGGTGATCTTCACCGTGCCTACGTCGATCGGCAACGTGGGCACGCGCGTCTCGGGGCTGAGGGCTAGAGCCGGGCAGTGTTGTGAGGCGGACCTGCGCTGGCGCCGCGGGCGAGGGCCGTGCGACGCCGGCGGCCAGCCC
>Ga0302279_10002306_pt1 | contig 25562 bp, 25 predicted proteins | sample III_Bog_N3_3_FD_194541 | JGI IMG/M metagenome (GOLD analysis project Ga0302279, IMG submission 194541) | Peat permafrost microbial communities from Stordalen Mire near Abisko, Sweden - III_Bog_N3_3 | ecosystem: Environmental > Terrestrial > Soil > Wetlands > Peat | place: Sweden: Abisko... | reverse complement strand
CCGGCCCTCTTCCAAGCCGTCGTCAACGCGATCGCGAAGTCGATCCGCTACATCCACGAACATCCGGCGGAAACGCGCAAATTGCTGCGCCCGTACTTCGCCGATCTCGACGACAAGACGTTCGAGAAGATCATCGCCAAGTACAGCCGCGCGTCGGCCACGACCGCCGTCGTGACGCGCTCGGAGTACAACGCCGCGCTGCGCTGGGCGAACCTGCATTCGACCACGACGATCTCGGCGCCGTACGATGCCGTCGTCGATTCGGCGATGGCGCGCCAAGCGATGGCCGCGCACTGATGCCCCTCTCCGATCGCGTCGCGATCGTCACCGGCAGCTCGCGGCGCATCGGGCGCGCGATCGCGGAAGCGCTCGCTCGGCGCGGCGCGGCGGTGGTGATTCACGGCAAGACCTCGCAGGCCGCAACCGACGAAACCGTCGCGGCGATCCGCGCGAACGGCGGCACCGCGATCGGCATCCTCGCCGATATTTCGACGCCGGAAGGCGCGGGCTACCTCGCCGAATGCACGCTCGCCGCGTTCGGGCGGATCGACATCCTGGTGAACAACGCGGCCGTGCGCCGGCGCGTGCCGTTCGAACAGCTCACGTACAGCGAGTGGCGCGATGTGACCGCCACGATTCTCGACGGCGCGTTCCTGTGCGCGAGCGCATGCGCGGAGGCGCTCAAGAGCAGCGGGCACGGACGCATCATCTCGATCGGCGGCGCGGCGAGCTTCGTCGGTTCGCCGCACCACGCGCATGTCATCGCCGCGAAAGCGGGACTCGTCGGTCTCACGCGCGCCCTGGCCTACGATCTCGGGCCGTCGGGCGTGACGGTCAACCTGGTCTCGCCGGGTCTGATCGAAACGCCCGACGACGATCCCAAGCGCTCCGCGGAGCGCCGCGCCACGACCTCGCTCGATAAGATCGCACTCGGCCGCGTCGGCGGTCTCGGCGACGTCGCCGAAGCGGTCGCGAGCCTGGCGGGCGATGAATTCTCGTACATGACCGGTCAGATCGTGCATCTGAACGGCGGCTTGTACATGGGCTGAGGGTGGCCGCTCACTACACCGCGATCCTCGGCGACTTTATCGCGAGCGCGCACGCTCGCGTGCTGCCGCCGGAGGTCGTCGAGAAGACGCAGCACCACATCCTCGATACGCTCGCCGCGTGCGTGTCCGGTTCGCGTTTGCCGGCGGGCGAGCAGGCGATCGCGTTCGTTGCTTCGCAAGCGCGCGAACGCGGACCGCGCTTGCTCGGCACCGCGCTGCGCGTGCGCGCCGACGATGCGGCGCTGGCCAACGGCATGATGGCGCACGCCGACGAGACCGACGATTCGCACGCTGCCTCGATCACGCATCCGGGCTGCGCGGTGGTGCCGGCGGCGCTCGCGGCGTGCGAGCACTTCGGCGCCGGCGGCGCGACGTTCGTGCGCGCGGTGGCGCTGGGCTACGATCTGTGCGCGCGCATCGCGCTCGCCCTCGGCGGCGAAGAGTTCTTCAAGCTGCATCACAGCTCGCACGCGTTCGGCGGCGTGTTCGGCGCGGCGGCGGCCGCCGCGGTGCCGGCGCGCATCGACCCGGCCGGCGCGCGCGTGCTGCTCTCGTACGCCGCGCAGCAAGCCGCCGGCGTCACGTGCTGGCGGCGCGATCCCGACCACATCGAGAAGGCGTTCGATTTCGCCGGGATGCCGGCGCGCAACGGCCTCAACGCGGCGCTGATGGTGGCGGCCGGATTCAGCGGCGTCCCCGATGCGCTCGACGGCGCACCCGGCTTCTTCAGCGCGTGGCCCGCCGCCACGCCCGGCCTCGCGATCGAGGCGCTGGGCGAACGCTACGACGTGATGGAAACGACGATCAAGCGCTGGTGCGTGGGCTCGCCGATCCAGGCCCCGCTCGATGCCGTCGAGTCGCTGCTCTCGACCAACCACTTCAGCGCGGACGACGTCGCGGCGATCGACGTCGATCTGGCGGTCGAGGCGGCGCGCGTCGTCGACGGCCGCCCGATGGCCAACGTCAACTTGCAGCATCAGGTCGCGCTGCTGATCGTCGACGGCACGCTGACGTTCGCTTCGAGTCACGCCGCGGAACGGATGAGCGATCCCGCCGTCGCGGCGCTCGCCGCGCGCATCCGCATCGTGCCGAGCCCCGATCTCTCGGCGTTGCAGCCCTCGCGTCAGGCGCGCGTCGCGATCCGGCTGCACGACGGCCGCGATCTGCGCTTGCACGCGCGCGACGTGAAGGGGACGCCGGCGCTGCCGATGACGCGCGCCGAAGTCGCGGCGAAAGCGCGCGATCTGCTCGCACCGGTGTTGGGGCCCGAACGCGCCGATGCGGCCGTCGCCGCGACCTTCGCACTCGAGACGCGCAGCGATATCGCCACGTATGCGGCGCTGTTTGCGGTGGCGGGATGAGCTTCACCGAGCGCCTGTGCGCGGCCGTGCTCGGCGCCGCCGGCGGCGATGCGGCGACGCGCGCGCTGCTCGGCCGCGCGATCGCCGATACGGTCGCGGTCGCGGCGCCCGGCTTCGACGAACCCGTCACGCGCGCGAGCTTGCGCGCATTCGCCGGGACCGTCGCCCGCACGTGGTCGGGCGAAGCCTGCGAGAGTCGCGAAGCGGCGGTGTTCCTCAACGCGACGGCCGCGCACGCGCTCGACTTCGACGACGTCTTTCTCGACAGCACCGTGCATCCCAGCACCACGATCGTGCCGGCGATCCTCGCGCTCGACGAACCCGTCGCGCCCGAAGAGTTGCTCGCGGCCTACGCCGCCGGCCTGATCGCCGCGCGCGCGATCGGCCGCCGCATCGGGCCCGGCCAATACCACAAGGGCTGGCACGCGACGGGCACGCTCGGCGCGATCGCCGCCGCGGCCGCGGCCGCGCGACTGTACCGGCTCGACGAGGGCCGGCTGCGCAGCGCGTTTGCGCTCGCGGCCGCGCAAGCCGGCGGCATCAAGCGCAACTTCGGCACGATGGCAAAACCCGCGCACGCGGGCTTCGCCGCGGCGGCCGGCGTGCGCGCGGTGCGCCTCGCGGCGGCCGGCGTCGACGGCGCGCGCGATATCTTCGCGCCCGGCGGGGGCTTCGCCGATCTCTACGGCACCGGCGACGGCGAACTCGAGCCGGACGACGATGCGTTCGCGCTGCGCCCGGATCGCATCTCGTTCAAGCTCTACCCGTGCTGTTACGCCGCGCATCGCCTGATCGGCGTGGGGCTCGATGCGCGCGCAGCGCTGGGTCCCGATGCGTTCGCCGACGGCGCGCGCGCGGTGCTCGCCGTTCCGGCGGGCAGCGTCGATCTGCTGCGCAACGACAATCCGCAAACCGGACTCGAAGCGAAATTCTCCGCGACCTATACGCTGGCGATCGCGCTCGCCGACGGCGATGCCTCGCTCGCGCAGTTCACCGATGCGGCGATGCAGCGGCCGGGGCTCGCCGGGTTGCTCGAACGCGTCGCGGTCGAAGACGATCCGGCCCAGCCCAGCGGCGGCGATATTCTCTACGGCGAGGTCCGGCTCGATCTCGTCGACCGGCGCGGCAATCGCCTCGGACGTTTCACGCGCAGCACGATTCCCGGCGCACCCGACGATCCGCCCGCCCACGCCGACGTCGTGCGCAAGATCGTCGACTGCCTGCAGAATTACGCCTCGGCGCACGGCGCACCGTTTGCGATCGTCGAGCCGCTGCGCGAGCACACGGCGGTGGCGGCGTGGTTCGAGCGATGACCGCCGAAGCCACCGGCACGGTCGCGCGCGTCGTGCGGCTGCTGCAGTGCTTGGCCGACGTCGACGACGATGTGTCGATCAAGGACGTCGCCGGGCGCCTGAACCTGCCGCCGAGCACCGTGCACCGGCTCTTGAACCTGCTCGCCGACGACGGCATCGTGGAGCGCAGCGCGGCGCGCCACGTCTACCGGCCGGGGCTGGAACTCGTCCGCATCTCCTCGCTCATCGCCTCGAAAACGCGCCTGGCCGATGTCGCGCTGCCGTTCATGCGCGCGGTCGTCGATGCGTGCAACGAAGTCTGCATGCTCGTGCGCTATCTGCCGGCGACGCGGCGCGTGATGGTCGTGAGCTCGGTCGATTCCTCGAACCCGTTGCGCTATCAGGTCGAGCGCTTCGTGCCGCATTCGCTGCTGTGGGGCGCGACGGGCCGCTCGACGCTCGCATTCTTGCCGCCGGAGATCGTGGACGCCGTGCTCGACGAGCGCGATCTCTCGCCCGCCACCGGCGATCGCATCGCCTCGCGCGACGCATTTCTGACGGAGCTCGCCGCGATTCGCGCGCGCGGCTACGTGCTCACGCAAGGCCAGAAGATCGCGGGTGCGGTCGGCCTCGGCGCGCCGATCTTCGACGCCGGCGGCGGCGTGCTCGGCGGGCTCTGCATCACCGTCCCGCAGGTCCGCTTCGATCCGCGTTCGGAGCAGACGCTCGCGACGCTGTTGCTGGAGCAGGTCGCGGCGCTGAACGCCGCCCTGGGGCACGGATGACGCGCATCGTCTGGCGCGTGGCGTTCGCGCTCGTGGTGCTCGGCATCTGGCAAGCCGCGGGATCGCTGTGGGGCGATGAGTGGATCAGCCGGCCGACGCTCGTTGCCGCGCGCATCGTCGAGCTCGCGCGGACCGGTCTCGCCGGCCACATCGCGACGACGCTCTCGGAGATCGCGCTCGGCCTGCTGATCGGCGTACCGCTCGGCACGCTGACCGGCATTCTGCTGGGGCGCACGCGCCTGCTCTCGTCACTCCTGCGGCCGGTGATCGTGGCGGCGAACAGCGTCCCGATCGTCGCGCTCGCGCCCTTGCTGATCATGTGGTTCGGCCTGGGCCTCGCGCCGAAGATCGCGCTGGTCGCGCTGGTCTCCTATTTTCTCTTGTTCTTCAACACCTATTCGGGGGTCACGACGATCGACGACGATCTGATCGATGGGCTGCGGCTGATGGGCGCGAACCGGCGCGAAATACTGCGCAAAGTCGTGCTGCCGGCGACGATGCCGTGGGTACTCTCGGGGCTCAAGAGCGCGCTGCCCTACGCGCTGATCGCCGCGACCGTCGGCGAGATGATGCTCGCGCGCGACGGGCTCGGCTTTCTCGTGACGCAATTCGCCGGTCAATACGACATGACGGGCGTGTATGCGGCGCTCGTCGTGCTGATGATCCTCGGCGTGCTGATCGCGGAACTCGCGGCGCGCACGGAGGCGTGGATGCTGCGCTGGCGTACGGTGGCAGGCGAATGATCGAACTCGCCGGCGTCAGCAAAGAATTCCAAACCCGCGGCAAGCGCACGCGCGCGCTCGACCCGGTCGACATCAGCGTGAGCGAGCACGAGTTCGTCGCGCTGCTCGGACCCAGCGGCTGCGGCAAGTCGACGGTGCTGAACATGGTCGCGGGCTTGCTCGCGCCGACGACCGGCAAGGTGAGCTATCGCGGTACGCCGGTCGCCGGCCCCAACGGCCGCGTCGGTTACATGACGCAGAAAGACACCTTACTGCCGTGGCGCACGGTCGCCGATAACGTCGGCATCGCGCTCGAACTGCAGTGCCGCGCCGTCACGCCCGCGCAGCGCCGTGAACGCGTCGCGCAGGCGCTCGACCTCGTCGGCCTGACCGGCTTCGATGCGCACTTTCCGGCCGAGCTCTCGGGCGGGATGCGCAAGCGTGCCGCGCTCGCGCGGATGCTCGTCTACGAACCGGAGACGCTGCTGCTCGACGAGCCCTTCGGCGCGCTCGACGCGCAGCTGAAGATCGTGATGCATCAGGAGCTGCTGCGCCTCACGCGCTTGCGCGGGATGACGGTGCTCTTCGTCACCCACGATCTCTCCGAGGCGATCGCGCTCGCCGACCGCATCCTCGTCTTCTCCGGCCGGCCGGGCCACATCCGCTCCAGTCACGCCGTGCCCTTCGGTCCCGACCGCGACGTGCTGACCGTGCAATTCGAGCCCGCGTTCGCGGCGCTCTATCAGGAACTCTGGACCGAGTTGAAGCCCGAGATCGAAGCGCCGGAGCCGCGCCCGTGAAGCTGCTCGCGGCGCGCATCGGCATTTTCGCCGCGCTGTTGCTGTTCTGGCAGCTCGCGTCGGGGCCGCTGATTCCGAAATTCTGGATCAGCGACCCGGTGGCGATCGGCGGCGCGCTGGCGGGCTGGATCGCGAACGGGTCGATCTGGCAGCACGTCGGTGCGACGCTCTTGACGATGGTGCTCGGCTACGGTATCGGCAGTCTGCTCGGGATCGTGCTCGGCTTCGCGCTCGGGACGTTTCCGCGCGCGCTCGACGCCGTCGCGCCGGTGCTGACCGGGCTTTTCTGCCTGCCGAAGGTCGCGCTGCTGCCGCTGTTCGTCATTGGCCTGGGCATCGGGATCGCATCGAAAGTCGCGCTGGTCGTGACGGTCGTCGTGTTCCTCACGCTCTACAGCACGATCGACGGTGTGCGCGACGTCGACCGCGATCTGATCGACGGCCTGCGCCTGATGGGCGCGACGCGCTGGGAGATCCTGACGAAAGTCGTCGTTCCGTCGGCGCTGCCGTGGGTCTACACGGGCCTGCGTATCGCGGTCAGCTACGCGCTAACGACGACGGTCGTCGGCGAATTGCTCTCCTCGAATCGCGGCATCGGCTTCCTGATCGAATCGGCCGCGAACCGCTTCAATTCCGCCGGCGTCTTCGCCGCGGTGCTCGTGCTCGTGCTCGTCAGCGTGCTGATCACGGAATTGCTCGTGGCGATCGAACGCGGGCGCATGGCCGAACGCAGCACCGCGCGCTGACCGTGCGCACGTCGTGGGCGCGCGTTGCCGTATTGCTGAGCGCCGGCATCGCGGCGGCCTATCAAGTCGGCAAAGTGCCGCCGTCGGTCACGACGCTCGAAGCGCACCTCGGCATCGGCGCGCTCACGGCCAGCTGGGTGATCTCGCTCTTCGCGGTGATCGGGGCGTGCGCGGGCGTGGCCTTCGGGCAATTCGCCGATCGCATCGGCCATCGCCGCGCGGTGATCGGCGGCCTCGCGTGCATCGCGCTCGCGAGCGCCGCGGGCGCGCAATGCACGAGCGTCGGCCCGCTGCTCGTCACGCGCGTCTTCGAGGGCTTCGGGTTCTTCGCGATCGCGGTCGGCATGCCGCCGGTGATCGCCGCGGTCACCCGGCCCGAGGATCGGCGCCTCGCGCTCGCGATTTGGTCGAGCTACATGCCGCTCGGCATCGCGATCGCGCTCGTCACCGCACCGCCGATCCTCGCCGCAGGCGGCTGGCCGCTGATGTGGCAAGTCGGGGCCGGCGTCGCCGCGGTCGCCGCCGGCGCGATCGCGCTCGTCGCACCGGCGCCGCCCGAACGGCACGCGCCGCAGCCGCTGCTGGCCGGCATCCGCGCGGTCGCCGGCGCGCGCAGTCCGCTCGCTGCCGGCGTGACGTTCGCTGCGTACGCCGGGAGCTATTTCGCGATCACCGGTTTCTTGCCGACGATCATCATGGCCACCGGCACCGGCGTCGCAACGGCCGGACCGCTCAGCGCGGCGATCGCCGTGCTCAACGGCTGCGGCAACGTGCTCGCGGGCGTCGCGGCTCGTCACTTCTCGCGCTTCGCGATTCTCGTAACGGGCTTCGTGCTCGTCGCGGCCGGCGGCGCGATCTTCTACCTGACGGGCATCCCGCTGCCGGTGCGGCTCGTCGCCGTCGCCGCCGGCATGTGCGCCGCCGGCATGATCCCCGGCACGATCACCGGCTCGATCATCACGCTGTCGCCGTCGCCGCAACTCATCGGCACGACGCAGGGCCTCGTGCAGCAACTCTCGAGCGTCGGCCAACTCATCGGCCCGCCCCTAATCGCCGCCGTCGGCGCCGAACGCGGCGGCCCCGCCGGCGCATTCGTCCTCGGCGGCCTCGCCACAATCGGCATCATCGCCGCCAGCGCCCTACGCCGCAGCGCCCCGCACTAAACGGCGAGGGCGGCGGGCCGGTAGCTGCAGAGGGTGTCGCTTTCGAGCGGGTCGGCGGTGAGGGCGTAGGCGCGGGCCCGCGAGCCGCCGCAGATGGAGCGGTAGTCGCACACGCCGCAGTTGCCCTTAAGTTTCGTCAAATCGCGGATGTCGGTGAAGAGCGCGCTATGGCGGTAGATGTCGACCAGCCCGCGATGACGGACGTTGCCGCCTGCGAGCGGCAGGAAGCCGGTCGGATAGACGTCGCCGGTCTTCGCCACGAACACGACGCCGCTGCCGTCGCGGATGCCGAAGCCGGCGTGCAAGGGCGTCGCGGCGATCTGTTCGCTCGTCCAGCCATCGGCGCGCATGCCCTCGAGCGCGATGCGGCGGTACGACGGCGCCTCCGTCGAGCCGATCACGAACGGCGCGTCGAGCGAGACCTGATACATCCAGCGCATCACCATCTCGGCCTTGTCGGTCGACACCGGCATGAGGTAGCGTCCGCGGCCGACCGCGATCAGGAAGAACAGGCTCCAGCGCACGAGCTTCTTCGTATGCAGCAGCGCGTAGATCGCCGAGAGATCGTCGACCGTGCCCTCCGAAACCACCGTGTTGACGAGCAGCGGGATCTCGAGTTCCGCGATCCAGTCCCAGGCCTGCATCGTGTAGTCGAAGCAACCGCCGACGTTGCGGATGCCGTCGTGGCGCTTGGCGTCGGAACCGTCGAGGCTCATGCTGACCGCGCTGACGTGGTGCGCTTTGAGCTTCACGAAATGCTCGCGCCTGAGGGTCGGGGTCGCGCTGGGCGTCACCGCGGTCGGGATGCCGAGGTCGTGCGCGTAGTCGAGTAGCTCCCAGAGGTCGGTACGTTCGAGCGGGTCGCCGCCGGAAAAGATCATCGTCGGCGGTTGCTCGCCGAAGCTCGCGACCTGCCGCAAGAGCGCCTTGCCCTCATCAGTCGTCAGTTCGTCCGGGTGCTGCACCCGCTTCGAGGTGGCCCGGCAATGGCGGCACGCCAGGCCGCAGACTTGGGTCATCTCCCAGTACACATAGCGCGGGGCGGTGCTGTAGTCGGGCGCGATCTCGAGCTGCATCCGGGACTCCTGGAACGGCGGCGGGGTGGCCACCCGCAGACGTTAGCGCCCGACCATGAACGGGACGAGAAAAACCCGTGAAGGCGGGCGGAGAGGCCTCGCCTGCGGGGAGCGCCAACCGCCTTCGCGATGAGTTTTCTAGCGGCCATTCGCGGCGTTTCGGAAGAGCGCGCGCCGATTTGGCTCATGCGCCAAGCGGGCCGGTATCTGCCCGAGTACCTCGCGATCAAGGCCAAGTCGTCGTTCCTCGAAATGACGCGCACGCCGGAGATCGCGGCCGAGATCACCTTGCAGCCGCTGCGCCGCTTTCCGATCGATGCGGCGATCATCTTCAGCGACATCATGACGCCGCTCGAAGCGCTCGGCATCGACATCCAGTTCAACCCCGGCCCCTCGATCGCGGCGCCCCTGCGCACGCGCGCGCAGGTCGAGGCGCTGGCGCTGCAGGACGAGATCGCGCCGTTCGTCGGCGATGCGCTACGGCTGGTGAAAGCGGCGCTGCCCAAGGACATCGGCCTGATCGGTTTCGGCGGTACGCCGCTCACGCTCGCCGCGTATCTTATCGAAGGCGGCGGCAGCAAAGAGTACGCGAAGTTCCGCCAGTTCTTGCGTAGCGATCCCGATGTCGTGCATTTGCTGCTCGAGAAGCTGACCGAACTCACGATCCACTACCTGCGCGGACAGGTCGCGGCCGGCGCCGATGCGATCCAGCTCTTCGATAGCTGGGCGGGCCTCCACGACGAGCCGACGTATCGCGAATTCGGACTTCCCTACTACCAGCGCATCATGAACGCACTGGCCGATACCGGTGCGGCGCGCATCTTCTTCGCGCTCGGCGCCTCGCACCTGATGGGAGCGATCGCCGAAATTCCGTCCGAAGCCGTCGGCGTGGATTGGCGCACCGATCTGCGGCTGGCGCGCAAGCAGCTGCCGGGCCGCGCGCTGCAGGGCAATCTCGATCCGGCGATGCTCTACGCCGATAAAGCGACCTTGAAGGGGGAAGCCGAGCGCATCCTCACGGCGGGCCTCGGCGGCGCGCACATCTTCAATCTGGGCCACGGCATCTGGCCGAACGCGCCGATCGATGCGGTCGCGCACCTCGTCGACACCGTCCACAACTTCAAACGCACCGTATGATCGAAGATCTTCCCGTGACGCGCCGCTCGGCGGCGCAACTCGTCGGCGCATTGCAAGACCGCATCTGCACCGGCGTCACGGACGTCGAGCGCGCGATCGCGGCGCGTTCGGGCGAGACTGCGGCGAGCTTCCTGATCGACGCCTGGCAGAGCGACGGCGCGACGAGCATTCGCGGCAGCGGTTCGACGCGCGTGATCGCCGACGGCGCCGTGTTCGAGAAGGGTGGCGTGAACACGTCGGTCGTGACCGGCACGAACCTGCCGCCGAGCGTCGTCGCGCAACGGCCCGAGCTCAAGGGCCACGGCTTCTTCGCGGCCGGCGTGAGCGTGGTGCTGCACCCGCGCAACCCGTACGCGCCGACCGCGCACTGCAACTATCGCTATTTCGAAGCGCAGGCGCCCGACGGCGCGCGCAGCGCATGGTGGTTCGGCGGCGGCGCCGATCTGACGCCGTACTATCCGCAACTCGACGACGTGCGCCACTTCCACCGCACGTTGCAGGCGGCGTGCGACAAACACGACGCGCAGTTCTACCCGGCGTTCAAGGCCTGGTGCGACCGCTACTTCTACCTCAAGCATCGCAGCGAAACACGCGGCGTCGGCGGCATCTTCTACGATTATCTCGACGACCGCGGCTTCGGCGAGTCCGAGGAACGCACGACCTTCGCCGCACCGCGCTCGTTCGAGCAGATGCTGGCCTTTATGACCGACGCCGGCAGCGCGTTCACCGATGCGTATTTGCCGCTGGTCGAACGGCACGCGCTCGATCCGTACGGCGAGCGCGAACGGTCGTTCCAACTGATGCGGCGCGGACGGTACGTCGAGTTCAACCTGATCTACGATCGCGGCACGCACTTCGGCTTGCAGAGCGGCGGCCGGACCGAATCGATCCTGATGTCGCTGCCGCCGGTCGTGCGCTGGGCGTACAACGAAGTGCCCGCGCCGGGCACGGCCGAGGGCGAACTGGCGGCGTTTCTGCGGCCGCGTGACTGGTTTGCGGAGAACCCGTTCGCCCGATGAGCCGTCAAGCCGTGCTGCTGGTGAACCTCGGATCGCCGGCCTCGCCGTCGACGGCCGACGTGCGCGCGTATCTCGATGAGTTTCTGATGGACCCGTACGTGCTCGACGTGCCGACGCTCGTGCGCGCGGCGCTCGTGCGCGGTGTGATCCTGCGCTCGCGACCGGCGAAATCGGCCGAGGCCTACGCGAAGATTTGGACCGGCGAGGGGTCGCCGCTGGTCGTGATCTCCGAGCACGCGCGCGCCGCACTCGAAGCGCGCATGGGTCTGCCGGTCGGCCTCGCGATGCGCTACGGCGAGCCGTCGATCGTGCACGGCATCGAAGCGCTGCTCGCGCGGGCCGGTGAACTCGACGATCTCGTCGTCGTTCCGCTGTATCCGCACTACGCGATGGCCTCGACCCAAACGGTCGAGGTCGCCGTCGATGCCGCGCTCGCCGGCAAGAACGTGCCGTACCGCTTCACGCCGCCGTTCTACGACGATCCCGGCTATCTCGACGCGCTCGCCGGCAGCCTGCGCGCCGCGATCCCGGCCGACACGCAGTTCTTGCTCTTCAGCTATCACGGGATTCCCGGGCGGCACGTCCGCAAGCTCGACCCAACCGGCTCGCATTGTCTGCGCTCGGGCGATTGCTGCGAGCGGCCGTCGGCCGCCTGGGCGAAGTGCTACCGGCATCAAGTGCTCACGACGATGCACGGCGTCGCCGAGCGGCTCGGCCTGGGTGAGAATGAGTACGGCTTCGCGTTTCAGTCGCGCCTCGGCGGCGGCTGGCTCGAACCGTTCACCGATAAGGAACTCGTGGCGCTGCCCGCACGCGGGGTGACGAAGCTCGTCGTCGTGTGTCCGTCGTTCGTCGCGGATTGCCTGGAAACGCTCGAGGAGATGGAGATGCGCGGCCGCGAGACGTTCCTCGCCGCCGGCGGCGAGTCGTTCACCTACGTGCCCTGCCTCAACGCCGATCCGGTCTGGATCGACGCGCTCGCGGCGCTGTGTAACAAACCCGCGACGGTGCTCGCATGAGCCGCATCGCGGTCATCGGCGGCGGCGTCGCGGGGTTGGCGGCGGCATATCGGCTGAGTGCCGACCACGACGTGGTACTGTTCGAGCGCGAAGGCACGCCGGGCGGCAAGATCCGCTCGCAGAGCCTCGACGGATTTCTCTTCGAGTGGGGGCCGAGCGGCTTTCTCTCCAGCGCCCAGGAGTTGCAGGCACTGATCGCCGAGATCGGCCTCGCCGAGGCGCTGACGCCGGCACGCGAAGCGGCGAAGAAGCGCTTCATCTTCTGGCGCGGCAAACTGCATCAACTGCCCGCCAAACCGCCCGACGCGCTGAAGATGACGATTCTCTCACCGCTCGGCAAATTGCGCGCGCTGGGCGATCTGTTCGCGCGCAAAGGCGGCGGCTCCGACGACGAGAGCGTGTACGCGTTCATGCAGCGCCACTTCGGCCGCGAAGTCGCGGAACGGCTCGTCGCGCCCGCGCTGCTCGGGATCAGCGGCGGCGATGCTGCGACGACGAGCCTGGCCGCGATTTTCCCGCGCTTGCGCGACGCCGAGAACGCGACCGGCTCGGTGATTCGCGGCATGATGAAGGGTCCGCGCAAATCGTCGAGCCTGTGCAGCTTTGCGGACGGCGGAATGCAGACGCTCACCGACCGGCTCGCCGAACGGCTCGGCAACCGCGTGCGCACCGGCGTGCAAGTGCAACGCCTCGAACGCCGCAGCGTCGCGTGGCGCATCGTCTACGACGGCGGCGAGACGTTCGCCGACGCGGTGATCGTCGCAACGCCGGCCGACGTCGCAGCGCGCTTGATCGAAGGCGCCGATCCGATCCTCGCCGGCCGCCTGCGCCAGATCCCCTACGCGCCGATGCGCGCCGTCGGCATCGCGTTCCACGCGGCCGACGTCCCAACACCGCTCGACGGCTTCGGCTTCCTCGCCGCGCGCAACCAAGGCGTGCGCATCCTCGGCGCGTTCTACACCTCGTCGATCGTCCCCGAACACGCCCCCGCCGGCACCGCCTACCTGCGCATCTTCCTCGGCGGCGCAACGGACCCCGAAATCGCCTGGCTCCCCGAAGACGAAGTCCGCCGCATCGTGCAAGCCGACCTGAAAACAATCCTCGGCATAACGGCGGACCCGATCGCCTACCACGAGATCACCTGGCCCCAAGCCATCCCGCAATACAAACTCCCCCACCGCTCACTTCTAGCCGCCATAACCGAACGCGAATCCGCGCTGCCGGCCTTCGCCCTAGCCGGCAACGCCTACCGAGGCCTCGGCGTCGGCGACAACGTCCGCGACGCCCTAGCGGTAGCCACCCGCATCGGCGCCACCCCCACCTAACCTCGCCGTTTCCGCGAGCGACGCACGCCCCGTTGTCATCCCGAGCGGAGCGCGGAGGCGCGAAGTCGAGGGACCGCCGCAATCATCAAGCTTGGTGGTGCGCTGCAATCGTCGAGCTTGGTCGCGGTCCCTCGACTGCGCGCTGCGGCGCTACGCTCGGGATGACAACGGGGCACCGCGCGCTCAGCGGGGCACCGCGCGCTCAGCGGGGCACCGCGCGCTCAGCGGGGCACCGCGCGCTCAGCGGGGCACCGCGCGCTCAGCGGGGCACGCGCGCCGCGATGATTGGTGTTAGCCGCGGCCGATGAATGAGGTCATGTTGTTGGGCAATACCGTGGCTTCGAAGAGGTTTACTTCGGGTGGGAGGGTGGCCATCAAGACGGCGATGCGGGCGATGTCGGCGGAGTCCATGATGTAGTCGGCGGGGGTGGCGCCGGCGCCCGGGCCGGGGCGTGTGGAGAAGCCGGTGAACGTGTTGCCGGGGTGGATCACGGAGGCGACGACGCCGTACTTGCGGCCGTCGTGGGTGAGGGCGTGCGTGAGGCCGTGCATGGCGTATTTGGTGGTCGTGTAGGCGGGTGAGTCGGGGCGCGGCGTTTTGGCCGAGACGCTGCCGATGTTGATGATGCGGCCGCCCTGCGGGTGCTGCGCCTTCATGATCTTGATCGCTTCGCGGCTGCACAGGAAAGCTGCGGTGATGTTCACCGCCAACACGTCGTTCCAATACGCGAGCGAGGCTTCGTCGATCGCCATGTGGCCCGAGCGGCCGGCGTTGTTCACCAGCACGTCGACGCGGCCGTACGCGCGCTGGACTTCGGCGAACAGCGCGACGATGTCGTCCTCGCGCGAGACGTCGCAGTCCACGACGATCGCGTGGCCGCCGCCGGCTTCGATCTTCGCCTTGACGGACGCGAGCTTGTCGGCGCGGCGCGCGGCCAAGACGACGCGAGCGCCTTCCTGCGCGAAGGCCGTTGCGATGGCGGCACCGATGCCGCTGCTGGCGCCGGTGACGACGGCGACCCGATCGGTGAGGGGTTCTTTCATCAGAGCGACTCCACGTACGCCGCGAGGTTCGCGACATCGACGTCCGTCAACCGCGACGGATAGAGTTTGGGCATCGGGGGCTGCGGGTCTTCGATCCACGCGATCGCGGCCGCCTCGTTCTTGCGCGAGCGTTCGTTCTTGAGCGACGGCCCGACACCGCCCTCAACGCCGGTCGCGCCGTGACACGCGCTGCAGTTCGCCACGAACGTCTGCTTGCCGGCGCCCGCATTCCCGGTGATCACCGGCGTCGCCGTCGGCGCCGCAGTGCTCGTCGTCGCACTATGCGAGCAGCCGGCCGCAAGCACAACGAAAAGACTCCCCGCGATGACGGATGCAGCGATCGAACGGAACGGCATACGCCAGCGTAAGGCGCACCGCAGCGCAAGCCCTGCCGCCCCCAATGTCAGCGCGACGGGTTAGACGCCGAGGGTGCTGGGGGCGAAGAGTTCGTCGACGGCGACGACGCGGGTTGCGAGGCCCTGTTCGTGGACGTAGCGGGCGATCGTCTCGATGACCGGACGGGCGGCTTTCACGCCGTAGGCGAGTGGATCGGCGCGGAGCGCGGTTTGCGCGTCGTCGCCGAGGAGGCCAAGCTGGAAATAGGGTTCGAGCGCGGGTAGCGCATCGGCGAGGGCGAGTTCCTTCGCGCGCGCGAACGCGTTGTAGAGGTTGAGCGGCAGCCACGGGTAGCGCTCGACGAGCGAACGGCGGATGACCATGCCGTGGTTGATTTGAAAGATCCCCGTCTTCGCGTAGTAGCGCCGGCCCTCGGCCGCGCGGTCGCGGAACAGCGGCACGATCGCGCTCGCGTTGTCTAAATCGGCGCGGCTGCGATCCACCAAATTGCGATCGCTCAAATAGAGCAACGTCGCGTCGAGCCGCCCGGCGAGCAGTTCGGTGCCGATATCCGTGCCGGCGGAGAGATAGCGGAAGCGCAGATCGGGTGGGGGCGTGAAGCCGGTCGCGCCGCCGTGGCTCATATCGGGCGCGCGTTCCATCGTCCAATCGAGCTCGCGCGCGTGCACGCCGAACTCGTGCTCGAGCACGCCGCGCGCCCAGATCGCCGAGGTCTGCTGATACTCGGGCACGCCGACGCGTTTGCCGCGCAGATCGGCGGGCGTCGCGATCCCGGCGTCCGCGCGCACCAGGATGCGCGTATGGAAGAAATCGCGATACGTGAAGACGGGGATGCCGACCCACTCCGTCGGCGCGTGCGCGGTCGCGATCGCCAAGGTGGCGAGCGACATCTCGGAGACGTCGAAGTCGCCGAACTTCAGCTGACGCCAGAACATCTCCGAGGGGTACACGACGCTCGGCACCAGCCGCACGCCCTCGGGCTGCACGCGCCCATCGAGAATCGGCGCGGTCCGCGCATTGCGCGAGAGCGCGACGCTCAGCTCGACCTTCGCTGCGTGGGCCATCGCTCCAACCTACGGTGCAGGCCCAGGGGCGGCCCCCTCGGCCTGGTCGGGTCCGGCGGCCCGCGCGGCGAAGGCGCACCGATGCGTATTCCGGCTTTGCTCGCCGTCCTGCTCGCCCTCGGTGCGGCGCCCGCGCCCCACGCGGCGACCGTCGGGACCGCCGCGCCCCCGCTCGGCGGCACGTTCACCTCCGGCGCCCCGCTCGGCGACGCGGCGATCGCCGGCAAAGTGGCGATCCTGAACTTCTGGGCAACGTGGTGCCCGCCGTGCCGCGCCGAGACGCCGGACCTCGTCAACGCCTACGCCAAGCTGCACGCCAAAGACGTTGCGTTCCTCGGCATCGATACGACCGAGACCGCGCCGATCGTCACGACCTTCCTCTCCGCGAAGGGCGTGCCGTATCCGACCGCGATCGCCGGACCCGACGTCTACAACGCGTTCGGGATCGCCTACATTCCCACCACGATCGTCGTCGACGCGCACGGCGTGATCCGCGCGCGCTGGGTCGGCGGCGTCACGCCCGCGCAACTCGCGCGCTACATCGCCGACGCGCGCGCCGGGCGCAACGCCGTCTTCGTTTCACCGCTACAGTCGAAGATCGACGCGCTCCTCGCGCCCAGTCCGCGTCTTCTCGCCGCGGGGCCGCTCGAACGCGCGATCGCGACGGCCGACGACCTCGAGAACAAAGACGACGGCAAAGTCGACGACGAGCGCATGCAAAGCGAAGAGGGGACGCTGCGCATCCTCGCCGGCACCGCGCTCCGCCGCTCGGCCACGACGAACGCGCAGCGCGTCGCCGCGTTGACGTTGCTCGCGCACGGCCTCGGCGACCACAATCGCTGGGCCGACGCAGCGACCGACGACCGCGCGGCGCTCGCACTGCAGCCGGACAACGCCGCGCTCGTCGAAGCGCTGGCGCTCGCCTACTACCGCCTGCACGATTACGACGCCATGATCGCGCAAGCGCAACGCTACACCGAACTCAAACCCGCCGACGGCGACGGCTGGCCGCTCCTGGGCCTCGCCTACCAGCGCACGCAGCGCTTCCGCGAGGCCGTTGCGGCGTACGAGCACGCGCTCGCGCTGCTCGAGCGCACCGCCAAGAAGGCACCGACGCAAGACGCGATCGCCGACGTCGCCGATACCGCGCTCGACTACGCCGACGTCCAGGTCTCGCTCGGCAACACAATCGCCACGCACGAGGCGTTCGCGGTTGCGAACGCTTACGGCGACCGTCTCGATCCCAAGGGCCGGTACGCGAACCTCAAGCGCAACGTCAAGGAGCGCACGCAAGAAGGCCTGATCGCCGTCGCCCTCGCCGGTGGCAGCGGCAAACCCGTGCTCTCGGTGACGCCGTGGACGGGGCCCGATCTGCCGGGCAGCCTCGCCTCGACGCTCAAGTATCGCCTGATCGTCGCCGCCGCGAGCGACGCCGCGGTCACGCTCCGCGCCGGCGGCTTGGCGCGCGATTGGGTCGCGTCGTTTTGCGCCGACGGCTTGTGCTCGCCGCAGAGCGTCTCGTTCCGCATGCCGCAGAGCGGCGTGAAGACGTACGAGTTCCAACTCGTCCCGCCGGCCCCGGGCGCGCGTCCCGGCCCGATCACGATTGCCGCCGCGGGCGGCGCGACGGTAGCGGTCCCCAGGCCTTGACTTTGAGCCGCCCGAAACGTGGGCCGGTGGCACTCCGGTTCACGGCGCTCGCGCTCGCACTTGGTTCGCTCTTTGGGTGCAGCCAGGCCGGGTTCTTGCCCGGCGGCCCGCACGCCCTGGAGCACGGCCAGCTAAGCGCGCTGGTGTCGGGCGCGGCGCACGAATACGGCGTGAAGCCCGATCTGGTGTACGCGGTCATCGCGGCGGAATCGCACGGCGATCCGGCGGCGATCAGCCGGGCCGGAGCGATGGGGCTGATGCAACTGATGCCCGGGACGAGCGCGGAGTACGGCGCCGGCAACGCCTTCGATCCGCACGCCAACGTCCAAGCCGGCGTCCACTATTTGAGCGACCTGCTGCAGCGGTACCACGGGAACGTGTCGTATGCGCTCGCGGCGTACAACGCGGGTCCGGGAACCGTCGACGCCGACCACGGCGTCCCGGCGATCCCCGAGACGCGCTCGTACGTCGCGCGCATCACCGCCGCGCTGCGCTAATGGCAGTAGCGCCGAGCGTCAACGGCGGCGCCTATGTCCGCAGCGCGCGCCCGTGGCTGCGCCTGCCGATCCTCGATGCGTACATCATGCGCGAACTCGCCGGACCGTTCGCGTTCGGCCTGGGCGCCGTCTACGTGTTTTGGTTCGCCAACATCTTCGTGCTCGCGGCCGACTACCTGATCAACAAGGGCGCGCCGGCATTTCTCATCCTGCGCTTCCTGATCGCGCGCATGCCGCAGGCGACGCCGATGGCATTCCCGTTCGCCTGCCTGTTCGGCGCGCTGCTGGCCTTCGGCCGGCTCGCCGCCGACAACGAGATCTCGGCGCTGCGCACGTCGGGCATATCGTACCTGCGCATCTGCCGCACGCCGCTGCTGCTCGGCTTCGCGATGTTCCTCGTCTCGTTCGGCGTGAACGAGAAGATCGCGCCGGCCGCGGTCGACATCTCGACGCGCACGTTCTACCAGATCGTCTACCGCACCGACACCTTGCCGCTCGAGCCGCACATCTTCCGCAACGATCCCTCGACCGGCAAGACGTTCTACATCGACAGCGTCGACGCCGACGGCCGCACGATGAACAACGTGATGATCTTCGAGCAAGGCCACGGCACGCCGTTCCTGAACCTCACGACCGCGCGCAAGGCGCGTATCGAAAACGGCCTGATCGTGCTGCAGGACGCGATCCAGACGCGCGTGCTGCCCAACGGAACCGTGCAGACGCTCACCGTGGCGGCGCGCAACATCAGCGTTCCGCTGCCGCTCGGCGATAGCGGCGATAAGTTTCTCAGCCAGGCCTACAACGATCCCTATGCGATGGACGCCAAACGCCTGAGCGATCAGATCCAATTCCGCAAGCTGACCGGCGGCGGTGGAGCCGATCTCGCCGGCCTCGAGATCACCTTGGCGCAGAAGTACGCGCTGCCGTTCGCATCGTTCATCGCGGTGATGATCGCGTTGCCGCTCGCCGTGCGCTTCGGGAAAAAGGGCCGCACGCTCGGCATCGCGCTCTCGGTCGTCGTGTTGTTCGTCTACTACATCTTGGGCGCGGTCGGCGCCGCATTCGGCAAGAACGGCGCGCTCGACCCGACGCTCGCGGTCTGGCTGCCGAATGTCATCATGATGGCCGGCGGCGGTTACTTGATCCTCAAAGAAGACCACTGATGCGCGCCGCCCTCGCCATCGCGGTCACCCTCGCGCTGATCGCCGGCTCCGTGCTGCCGGCGGCCGCCGCGCCCGACGCGTCGACCGCGCAGGCGCGCGCCCAGGCCCACGCGCTCGCGCTGCTCGATTCGCCGTGTCTGCCGGTCCCGAAGACCGTCGCCCAGGCCGACGCAGCGGCGCAGCCCGCGGCGAGCCCGGCGGTGTCCGCATCCCCGTCCGCTTCGCCCAGCCCGGCCCCGTCCGCGCCGCTGCCGATCATGCCGGCCGGCCCGGGACTGCTCGTCCCGCCGCCGCTCCCGAGCGCGACCCAGCTCACCACCCCGCCGCCGCTGCCCACGCCGACGCCTACGCCGGTCGCGAGCACCGGACCGGTCTACATCACGCCGGTCACGCCGGCGCCCTCGGAAACACCGACGCAGACGCCCAAGGCCGGACCGATCCGGCCCGGCGTGCGCGCCACCGCGACGCCGACCGCCGCACCCTCGCCCGGCGAGACCCTCGGGCCCAACGATTACGCGATCCTCGGCGACCGCCTGACGGGCACGCGCGCGCCGGGCCGGCCGTTCGACCTCGACGGCAACGTGAACATCATCTATGCCGACGGCGTGCTCTCCGGCGACCACGCGCACTACGACGGCACGCGCTTCATCGACGTAACCGGACACACGTTCATTCGCAACCGCGCCGGCGACTCGACCTTGACCGCCGATTCGATCCGCTTCGACACGCTCACCCAACGCGCGCTGTTGATCAACGGCCGCGGCGTGACGACGCAGGGCGTCGATCACGGGCGCCTGCACTTCGCCGCGCAGGAATTGCAAACCGAGTCCAACGGGTTCACGCACGGCACGCGCGCCACGCTCACGACGTGCGAAAACCCGCACGGCGGTTACCATCTCGCGGCCAAGACGCTGGATATCACGCCCGGTGAAAAAGCGATCGCGCGCGGCGTGGTCATATTTCTCGGGCCGCTTGCGATCTTCTACCTGCCCGTGATGATCATTCCGCTGCGCCGGAGCACGCAGCCCGGCGTGCGCCGCACCGGCTTCGTGCCCCTGATCGGGTATTCGGCAGCGGAAGGCTACTACGTCAAGGCGCGCATCGGTTTCGGCACGACCAACTATTACTACGGCTACTACCGGATCGAGTACTATTCGAAGATCGGGTACGGGCTGGGCTACGTCGCCTCGTTCCGGCGCAAGGACGGCAAACGCTCGATCGACGTCGATGTCTTCCGCCTGCACAACCGCATCGACGGCTCCGACACGTGGAACGTCAACCTCAGCGATCAGGAAACGATTTCACCCGCGCTCAAGGGCACGGCGCGTTTTTCTTATCAGGCCGATTACGGCCCGCTGATCGCGCTGCCGCCGAATCTCTCGCTCGCGCTGGGCCTGACCAAAACGACCGGCAAGGACACGGAAAACTACAGTTTTTCACGGCAATCGACGGGCTCGCAAAACACGACCGACAACTACGGCATCACCGACACGTATACGTTCTCGCAGAACCTGACGAACTCGATCACCGCGTCGTACACCTCGAACGCGAGTTCGTTCAACGGCCTGAGCAGCGTCAACAGCACGCTGCACTTCGACAGCGACACGCACCTGACGGGCAAGACGCTCGACTACGACCTGACGATCGATAAATACGATTCCACCACGCCCAGCGGCGTCGACAAGCTGCCCGAACTGCTGGTGCGCCCGCACGGCTCGCTCGATCCACACTTGCTCGGCGGCATTCCGAACACGGCGACGTTTACGATCGGCGAATACAGCGATCCGGTCGCGGCGCTGGCAACGCAACGCGCCGAGGCACAATTCAATTTCGGACCGGCGCTCTACCATCTGCCGATCGGCGACTTCAGTTCGTCGCTGACCGTGCGCCAAGACGCCTACGGCACGGGCGATCTCAAGGCCCAGATCGAGCAGCAAGATACGATCACCTCGCCGGTCGGCAAGCACTTCGACAACATCCTCAGCTACAGCAACCAGCACGTGAACGGTCTGGGCAACGAACCGTTTTCGTTCGACACGATCGGCGGCGCGTACAAGAATCTGCAAGAAGTCTTGAAGTTCTACAACAGCGACGTTTACGCGCTCTCGTTGCAGACGGGCACCGCCTTCAATCGCTCCGCCCAGCCGATCTCCTATCAGCTGCTGACGCGCCCCTCGCCCGCGTCGTCGCTGATCTTGGGCGGCAACTGGACGCCCGGCCCCGGCTTCGGCTTCGATCGCACCAACGTGCAGACGATCGTGCCGCTGGGCCGCAACTCCGACATCCAGCTTTCGACGTTCGTCGACTGGAAGAACCACATGCGGCTGGAGAGTAAGACCGTCTACCTCCGGCGCGTGATCGGCGACTGCTACGAGGTCCGCGTCGCCTACAATCAAGACCTCAAGACGGTCGCGGTGACGCTCGACATCCTGGCGTTCCCCTCGCAGGGGCTGAACTTCGGCTTAGGCTCGCAAACCTCAATTGTACCGCAATCGTTCGCAACGAGCCAGTTCTTCACCGGGCAGTAAACCGCCGCAAAATCGGGTACACTCGGGGCATGAGCAGCATGACCCAGACTTGCGAATACGCGATGTGCCACTGTACCGTTACGGGCGAGACCGAAGGCGCGGCCTATTGCTCGGAGATCTGCCGCGAACGGGACTCGACCGACGAGGAGATGGAGACCGGCTGCGAGTGCGCGCACCCGCCCTGCGACGAACGCTAACTAGGGGGTATTGATGATCTCGACCGCCATCACTTGCGCGTTGAGATTCGTCACCTGAACCGGCGGCGGCGCCGGCTTGTTCACCGGGATATCGAACGCTTGCAGTGTGTTCACGGCGAACTGGCTGAACGTGACGTCGTTGACGCCGCCGTTACTGATCGCGTCGATCGGGTTGTTGCTGAGATCGGCGGAGAAAACGTTGATCGCCCACTGTGAGGAAACGCCGGAGGCAAGCGTCGGGACGGCGACGGGCGTCGGGCTCGGAGCCGGCGAGGGCGTGCTGCCCGCCAGCGGGGTGAGCAGCAAGCGGTTGAACGTGAACGTGAACTCGTTCCCCGTCCCCGAGCTGTTGGCGTTGAAGCTCGTCACGTATTGCGGCGCCTGCGGCAGCTGCACGGTCTGAAAGCCGGCCGAGGTGCCGGAGTTCACGACCTGATACACGGCGTACGCGGCACCGGCTTGCGACGTGCCGCCGAAGACGAGGATGAACGAATAGTTCACATACGACTGGATATTGGGCGCGTACGGCGTCTGCCCGTTGCCGCTCGTGTTGAACACCACCAGATAGTGCAGGTTGGTGAAGTCTAAGGTTCCGAGCACCCGGTAGCGAATGAACATGTTCCCCGCCGGAACCAACCCCGAGCCCGTTTTGGGAAGCGTGACGATCCGCCCGCAAGCAGCAGCCGCCATCGACATCGTAAGTACGGCGAAACCCGCCCGTCGCATCTCGTTCTTGTCTCCTACGGTGCTCGCTACCGTCGTCTCGGCGTTGTGTGCCGCCGCGTTGCACGGGGCCTTCCCACGTACGGGGGCGTGGTGGGTGATCCCGTTTGCCTTGGCGGGACTCTTTCGCGTCTGGTCCGCGCTGCCGCCCGTCGCCGCGGCGCTCAACGGCTACCTTGCCGGCCTCGTGTTCTTCACGCTGTCGTTCGCTTGGTTTGGGGAAACTGCGGCCGCGCTTGCCGGCCCGCTCGCGTTCATGATCGACCTCGGGCCGGCGCTGGGCGAAGCCTTCGCATTCGCCTTCGCCGCGCTCGCTGCGTCGCTCGCTGCGCGGCGCTGCGCCCCGGCCGCCGCGCCGCTCGTTGCGGCCGCCGCGTTCACGGCCGGCGAGTGGATGCGCTCCTCGGGATTCCTCGGCGTCCCATTCGGGCAGCTCGGGTTGCCGCTGGTCGATAGCCCGCTACGGCCGCTCGCCGCGTTCGTGGGCGGCTACGGGCTGACGTTCGGGGTCGCGGCGATCGGCGCGTACCTGGCGGCGGCCACCGTCAATCCCAAGCTGCGCGCGCTCTCGGGCACCGTCTTCGTCGCGGTCCTGGTGCTGGCGGGCGCGGCGTGGTGGGCGTGGCCCGCGCGGACGCTCGCGCCGCCCACCCTGCGCGTCGCGGCGATTCAGGGCAACATCCGCCAAGCCGTGAAGTCGACGCCGGCGGCGCGCGTGATCGCGCAGCAGCGCTACGTCGCGATGACGGAAGCGGCGGCCGCATTTCATCCGGCGTTCGTGCTGTGGCCCGAAACCGTGATCCTCACCGATATGACCAACGACCCGCGCGCGCAAGCGACGTTCGGCGCGCTCGCGCGGCGCATCGGCATCCCGATCTTCGTCGGCACGATCGTCACCGACGCGCGCGGCGCGCTCTACAACGCGATCGTCGTCTTCGACGCGCAGGGGCGCATGGAAGCGACGGTCGAGAAGCGCCAACTCGTCCCGTTCGCGGAGTACTTGCCGGCGCCGGCATGGCTGCGCGCGATTCCGGCGGTCAACGAGATCGGTGCGTTCACATCGGGCCACGGACCGGAGATCGATCCGCTCACCGGCGCCGGCACGCTGATCTGCTGGGAATCGATCTTCGGCGATCTCGCGATCGAGCAGGCGCGTGCCGGCGCGAAGTTCTTCGTCGTTGCGACCGACGACGCGTGGTTCGGCACCAGCGAAGGACCGGATCAGCACGCGCAAGCGACGACGCTGCGCGCGGTCGAGACCGGCCGCTGGATCGTGCGCGCGGCGGCGACCGGAATCAGCGGCATCGTCGGGCCGGACGGCGCGTGGCGCGCGCGCACCGCGCTCGAAACGCAAACGACGGTCGAGGGCGCGATCGGCCCGGCCGTCGACGCGCCCTACACGCGCGTCGGACCGCAGCCGATCGGGATCGCGGCACTGCTGTTCGTCATCCTGGCGCTGTTGCCGCGGCGAGGACGCGCCTGAACCGCCTGCGCGTCGCGGCGACGCTGCTCGCCGTCGCGCTGCTGATCTGGATCGGCTACGAAACGATCCACGCCGGCTCCGATATCCCACCGCAAGCGGCCGTGCAGCAGACGCGTCTCTCGCTCGGCAGCGCGAACGGTAAGCGTCTCGACGGCAAGTCGTGGTCGCTCGATTACGACGCCGCGTCGCTCTCGCCCGACGGATCGATCGCCGAGATCAACGACGTCCACGACGGGCTCATCACACGCAACGGCAAGCCGTACATGCGGATGCGGGCCAAGCACGTCACGGCCAATCTCGGCGCCAACGATTTCATCGTCACGGGTCCGGTCACGTTCAGCGAGGTCGGCGGACAGCACCGCCAACTCGAGACGACCGGCGCGCACTACTCGGGCTTCGACCATACGTTGCACCTCGATCAGCCGACGACGATCCGTGAAGGCGCGGCGACGTTGCACGTGACCACGGCCGTAATAAATTTCCAAACCGGCGAGACGACGCTCGGACGGATCGTCGGCACGATGTAGGGAAGAAGCGCGCATGCGTCTTGCAGCACCCGCCGTCATCGCCGTCGCGCTCGTCGCCCTGTTCTCCGCATCCGCGTTCGCGGACGCGCCCGACCCCGACGTGACCGCGAAGCCACTGGTGGAACAGCGCGGCCTGCCGATGAGCGCGCAGGACGCGCAGGAGCGCATCTCGTTCCACGCGTTTCTGCCCTCGCCGCACTACACCGAGGTCGCGCTGCTGCCGTCGTCGCACGGCGACGACAAGGACCACCCGGAGAACCGCGGGATCGGCTTCGAATACGTCTCCGGGGGCGTAACGTATTTCCTGAGCGAGTGGCCGGTCTTCCCGACCTCGCTCTCAATCTACCCGGCGATGCCGCCCTTTGCCGGCTGTGCCACGGGGCACGCCAACCGGGGCCCGGCCGAGCACCCGCGTTCGATCGCCTGGTCGACGAACACGGTCCTCTACGCGCTGCAGCCCGACGTCCAGCCCGGCGTGAGGCCGGACGTCAAGGCACTGCGTGGGGAGTGGCTGCGCTTGATCAAGCGCGGGGCCTGCCGCTAGGTCTTGTTTTCGGCCGCGGCCTTCTTGGCGTCGGCGATCAACTGCTTGACCTTCTGCCCGCCCTTTTGGCCGATCTGCTCGTAAAAATCGGCGCCGTACTTGGCCTTGACGACCTGGCCGCCTTTTTGCCCGATCGATTCGTAGAAACCGGCACCGTGGCGCTCCCGGGTTGCTTGCCCACCTTTGCGGCCGATCGTCTCGTAAAAAGCCGACCCGTAGCGGTTGCGGACGGTATCGCCGCCCTTTTTGCCGGCTTCGCGAACCGACATCTCGTTGGTCACGTTCGCGGCG
>Ga0302279_10002305_pt1 | contig 25570 bp, 27 predicted proteins | sample III_Bog_N3_3_FD_194541 | JGI IMG/M metagenome (GOLD analysis project Ga0302279, IMG submission 194541) | Peat permafrost microbial communities from Stordalen Mire near Abisko, Sweden - III_Bog_N3_3 | ecosystem: Environmental > Terrestrial > Soil > Wetlands > Peat | place: Sweden: Abisko... | reverse complement strand
CGGCGATCCTCGATCCCGACGGACCCGGCGGCAAGCCGCTCGGCCTGTTCGAGTCGGGCGCGATCCTGCAATATCTCGCCGAGAAGACCGGAAAGCTGTTGCCATCGGACCCGGCGCGGCGGTGGCAGGCCATTCAGTGGCTGCACTTCCAGATGGGCGGCATCGGGCCGATGTTCGGCCAGCTCGGATTCTTCCACAAATTCGCCGGCAAGGAGTTTGCCGACAAACGGCCGCTGGAGCGCTATGTGGCGGAGTCGAAACGCCTGCTCGGTGTCATGGACACCCGTCTTGCGGGGCGGCAGTGGATCATGGACGACGACTACAGCATCGCCGACATCTCGATGCTCGGTTGGGTGCGCAGTCTGGTCGGCTTCTACGGCGCGGGCGAACTGGTCGGTTTCGACGGTTTTGTCCATGTCTCAGCCTGGCTCGATCGCGGCCTGGCGCGGCCCGCGGTGCAGCGCGGGCTCGAAATTCCGAGGCGGTCGTGAGCGGGAAGGCATTCGTGAATCCGCTCGATCATCCCATCTGGCATGCGCTGACCTCGACGCACAGCGCGCTGGCGCAGGGCGGCGCGCTTGCGCGGCGCTATCCGCCCGAGTTCGCGCCGTTCGCGGACATGGCGGACATGTCGCCGGAAAGCTTCGCCACGCTGGATGCGCTGATGGCGCCGTCCGACTATGTCGTGCTGTTCACGCTGGAAGCTGTGAGCCCGCCGACGGCGTTCAGGATATTGCTCGCCAAAACGCTGGAGCAGATGATCGGGAAGCCCGTCGACGAACCCCGAGCGGCCGACATCGTCACGCTCGGCGCCGCCGACGTGCCTGACATGATCGAACTGACAAAACTCACCAACCCGGGCCGTTCGCCGCGCGCACCCATGAACTGGGAAATTTTCTCGGCATCCGCGCCGGCGGGCAGTTGGCGGCGATGGCGGGCGAGCGCATGAAGCCCGGCAATCATACCGAGATCACGGCGGTCTGCGTCCACCCCGATCACCGCGGCCGCGGTCACGCGCAGGCGCTGCTCGGGGCGGTGGCGCGCGGAATCGTGGCACGCGGCGAAATCCCGTTCCTGCACGTGTTTTCCGACAATGATAGCGCGATCGCGCTATACCGGCGGCAAGGCATGGAAATTCGCCGCCGCCTGTACGTGACCATGTTGGGAAAGGCCGCATGACGGGGTTCCGCCGAGCCATCCGATCTGGGAGTGTTGTCGCCATGAACCGATTTGCCAGGGTACTGCTGACGTCGGCGGCGCTGGGCGCCCTGAGCCTAGCGCCGGTCCGCGCCGAGCTCGATGTCGCCGGCCTGAAGGCGTCGATCGAAAAGTCGGTCGAGGCCGACTATCCGAAGCTCGACGCGCTGTACAAGGAGATCCACGCCCATCCGGAAATCGCCTTTCAGGAGGTGAAGACCGCGGAACGACTCGCCGCCGAGATGCGCGCGCTCGGCTTCGAGGTCACCGAGAAGGTCGGCAAGACCGGCCTGGTCGCGATCTACAGGAACGGCGAGGGGCCCACCATCATGGTGCGCACCGAACTCGACGCGCTGCCGATGGAAGAGAAGACCGGCCTTGCCTATGCGAGCCACGACAAGACCATCTGGAACGGCCGGGAGACCTTCGTCGCGCATAGCTGCGGCCACGACATCCATATGGCGAGCTGGGTCGGAACGGCCAAGACGCTGGTCGGCCTGAAGGATCAGTGGCACGGCACCCTGATGTTCATCGCCCAGCCCGCCGAAGAGACGGTGTCGGGCGCCAAGGCGATGCTGGAAGACGGCCTGTTCACGCGCTTTCCGAAACCCGATTTCGGCTTCGCGCTGCATGATGGCCCCTTCGCCTACGGCAGGATCAGGTATCGCGTCGGCATCGGCTCGTCCAATTCCGACAGCCTCTATATCAAATTCCACGGCCGCGGCGGTCATGGCGCGGCGCCGCAGCAGACCATCGATCCCGTGATGATGGCGGCGCGCTTCGTCGTCGACGTGCAAAGCGTGATCAGCCGCGAAAAAGACCCGACCGAATTCGGCGTGGTCAGCATCGGGGCGATCCACGGTGGCACCGCCGAGAACATCATTCCCGACGACGTGCTGCTGCTCGGAACCATCCGCTCTTTCAAGCCCGAAGTGCGCACCAATATGCTGGCCGGTATCGTGCGAACCGCCGAAGCGGTAGCCAGGATGTCGGATGCGCCGAGCCCTGACATCAAGATCGTCGAGGGCGCCAAGGCCGTCATCAACGATCCCGGAGTGGTCGAGACCGCGGCCGGGGTGCTGAAGGCCGCCTTCGGCGACAACTTCAAGACCTCGCCGCCCGGCACCCCCAGTGAGGATTATTCCGAGTTCGTCGCGGCCGGCGTGCCCTCGATGTTCTTCAACATCGGGGTCTACGAGCCGGAGCGCGTCGCCGCGGCGGCCAATGGCAGCGGACCGCAATTGCCGTCCAATCATTCGCCGCTGTTCGCGCCGGTGCCGAAGCCGACCATCGAAACCGGCGTCGAGGCGATGACGCTGGCGGTGCTCAGCGCATTCGACCGGCACGCAAGAGGCAAGTGAGAGCGGGGGAGACGCAAGCCTATGGCCGTTACCATCTATGGCATCAAGAACTGCGACACCATGAAGAAGGCGCGCGCCTGGCTCGACGGCCACGGCGTCGCCTACGGTTTCCATGACTACAAGGCCGAGGGTATCGACAAGGACAGGCTCAAGCAGTGGAGCGCCACGCTCGGCTGGGAAACCCTGCTCAACCGCGCCGGCACGACCTTTCGCAAACTGCCCGACGGCGACAAGGAAGGGCTGAACGAGCGCAAGGCGCTGGCCCTGATGCTGGCGCAGCCCTCGACGATCAAGCGCCCGGTGCTCGATCTCGGCGGCAAGTTGCTGGTCGGGTTCAAGCCGGAAATCTACGACAAGGAAGTGGCGCCGCGCGGAAAATCTAGCCGAGCTCGATGATGTCTTCCGAGGCGCGGATGTGCTGGGGGCTGCGGACGATCGGCTGATCGATCACGGCCCGCACCAGGATCGCCGGTTCGGCGCGGGGCCTGATTCCCATCAGGTTGCGGATCTTGAAGCCGCCCTCGATGCTGATGGCCTTGTAGGAGCCGACGATCTGCTCGACGCGGCCGGCGCTGCCGAACGGCAGCAGCAGGCGTTCGTATTGCACGTCCTTGCCGTCGGGGTCCTGCACCAGGGAGATCGAATAGGTTGGGCACTTTTGCGCCAGGCAGGTGAGGTAAAGGGTGACGACATGGGCATATCGCTCCGGACCGATCGCCTCGTCGAGATAGCGGTTGGTGCGGTGCGCGGGATCGACGTGCTCGTTGCCATAGATCGCGGTCAGCCTGGCGCCTTCCTGGGTGATCAGGAACCGCGCGTCGTCGCCAATGCCTTCGACGTCGAAGCCCATCATGTCCGCCATCTCTTCGGCGACGTGGTCCGGGCGGTAATCGGCGAGAACGGGCAGCGGGCGCGGCTTGATCCGCGCGCGCAGCCAGGTGTCGAGCAGACCGCGCTGCCTGATCGAACGGACCACCGAGGGATTGGCGCTCGTAAATTCCATTCGAGGCTCAGATGAATTCGATGACGTCGCCGGCCGGGATCCGGCCGGGGGCGCGGTGGAACAGGTCGCGATCGATGACGGCGCTCAGCTTCGGCACCGGCAGCGCGTCGTTGCCCCGCATCAGATTCCTGATTTCGAAACCGCCGTCCTCGCAGATGGTCTTCAGCGAAGCGATCACATGGGTAACGCGGCCGCTTTCCGAAAACGGCAGCAGCAGCCGCTCATAGGCGACGATCCGCCCATAGATGTCGTCGATGTTGGAGATGGTGTAGACGGGAAGGCCGCGGGCGACGCATTGACGGTAGACCGGCATCACGATCGTCGCCAGCCGGGCGCCCAGATATTCGTCGAGCAGCTTGCCCTTGCCGGTGTGACCATAGGCGGACGACATTCGCGTGCCGTCGCTCTGGATCGTCAGGCGGGGCGGCTGGGTGGCGGAGTCGACGGTGTAATAGACGAGGTCGGGAAGCTCTTCCTCGATCCGCGCGGGATGGTACTCCAGGATGCCCGGGACCAGCTGCTCGCGGGCGTAAAGCCGCAACCAGGTGTTCAACAGGTCCCGCTGCTTGATCGACTTGACGATCGATGGGTTGGCGCTTTCGAAATCCACGGCTGGAATCCGTTCTCGATTATCAACAGGTCAAAACGTCAGCATCGGCCCGAGGGACGAATTTTCTATGAAGCCGGGCGGTTGGGTGGAAACACTGTTAACGCATGCTTTCCGAAGGCCGGAACGCGGCCCCGCCGCCGGGTTCGCGCGGCTGCTCAAATTAGCCGGCCAAGCAATTGGACTTAGGACGAATCTCGGCCGTTTCCGGGCCCGCCGAATGCCCAGCTTTCCACCTTGCGCAAGACGGGCCGTTGACGGCATATTCCGCCCGGAGGCGGCCGGTCCGGGACGGGATTTCCAAGACGTCCCGAGAAGAGAACCTGCCGGTTAGGAAAAATTAGCCATGCGCGGGATTTCGCGGCAATGGTTGATGGGGGAAATTTGATTGGCTGATGAGTTCATTCTCGAAACTCGCGGATTGACCAAGGAATTCGCGGGTTTCTTCGCTGTTCGCGACGTCGATCTTCGGGTCCGCCGGGGCAGCATTCACGCGTTGATCGGTCCGAACGGGGCCGGCAAGACCACGTGCTTCAACCTGCTGACCAAGTTCCTCAAGCCGTCGGCCGGGCAGATCCTGTACAAGGGACAGGACATCACCGCGAAGGCGCCGGCCGATGTGGCGCGGCTGGGGCTGGTGCGCTCGTTCCAGATTTCGGCGGTATTTCCGCATCTGACCGCGCTTGAAAATGTCCGGGTGGCTTTGCAGCGTCAGCACGGGCACTCCTTCGATTTCTGGCGCTCCAAATCGGTGCTCGACCGCTTCAACGGCCGTGCGCTGGAGTTGCTCAACGACGTCGGCCTCAGCGAATTTGCCAACATACCGGCGGTGGAAATGCCCTACGGGCGCAAGCGCGCGCTGGAAATCGCCACCACCCTGGCGCTCGATCCGGAGATGATGCTGCTGGACGAGCCGATGGCCGGCATGGGGCACGAAGACATCGACAAGATCGCGGCCCTGATCAAGCGCATCTCGGCGAAATACACCATCCTGATGGTCGAACATAACCTCAACGTCGTGGCCAACCTGTCCGACATCATCACCGTGCTGACGCGCGGACACGTGCTTGCGGAAGGCAATTATGCCGACCTTTCCAAGGACGAGCGCGTCAAGGAAGCCTATCTGGGGGCGGGGCATGCCTGAGCTGACAATGGCCGACGCCGCCGCCAACAAGACCGCAGCAGGGGCGGGGACGCCGGTGCTGGAGGTCAAGGACCTCCAAGCCTGGTACGGCGAATCCCACATCCTGCATGGCATCAATTTCAACGTGAATGCCGGCGAGGTGGTGACCCTGCTCGGGCGCAACGGCGCCGGCAAGACCACCACGCTGAAATCGGTGATGGGGATCATCGGCAAGCGCACCGGCTCGATCCGCTTCGGCGGCCAGGAGATCATCCGCGCCACCTCGGACAAGATCGCACGCATGGGCGTCGCCTTCTGCCCGGAGGAGCGCGGGATTTTCGCCAGCCTCGACGTGCGCGAAAACCTGCTGCTGCCGCCGATCGTGCGCCCAGGCGGGCTGTCGCTGGACCAGATCTTCGAGTTGTTTCCCAATCTCAAGGAACGGCTCAACAGCCAGGGTACCAAGCTGTCCGGCGGCGAACAGCAGATGCTGGCGATCGCGCGGATCCTGCGTACCGGGGCGCGGTTTCTGATGCTGGACGAGCCGACCGAAGGCCTGGCGCCGGTCATCATCCAGCAGATCGGCCACACCATCGCCCGGCTCAAGAAGGAGGGCTTCACCATCCTCCTGGTCGAGCAGAACTTCCGCTTCGCGGCGACGGTGGCGGACCGGTATTACATCGTCGAGCACGGCAAGGTCATCGACGGTTTCGCCAATGCCGACCTGCAGGCCAATATGGACAAGTTGCACACCTATCTCGGCGTTTGAAGCAACGATAGGACCCAAGGGGATAACAACATGAAGACCAGCATTGTCGCATCCTTGTTGCTCGGCACCGCGCTGAGCCTCGGTTCGGCGGGTTTTGCGGCGGCCCAGGACAAGACCGTCAAGATCGGCGCGCTGTCGGATCAATCGGGTCTCTACGCCGATCTCGGCGGTCCCGGCTCGACGCTGGCGGCACAGATGGCGGTGGAAGATTCCGGCCTCGCCGCCAAGGGCTGGAAGATCGACATCATTTCCGGGGATCACCAGAACAAGCCCGACGTCGGCACCGCGATCGCGCGGCAGTGGTTCGACGTCGACAAGGTCGACATCATCGTCGACGTGCCGAATTCCGGCGTGGCGCTCGCCGTCAACAACGTCGTCAAGGAAAAGAACGGCGTCTACATCAATTCGGGCGCGGCCACCTCCGATCTCACCAATGCCCAGTGCTCGCCCAACACCGTGCACTGGACCTACGACACCTATATGCTCGCCCATACCACCGGGCAGGCGCTGGTGAAGGCCGGCGGCGATACCTGGTTCTTCCTCACCGCCGATTACGCCTTCGGCGCGGCGCTGGAGCGCGACACCACCGCCGTCATTCTCGCCAACGGCGGCAAGGTCGTCGGCGGCGTCAAGCATCCGCTCAACACCTCGGACTTCTCTTCTTTCCTGCTGCAGGCGCAGTCGTCGAAAGCCAAGATCATCGGGCTGGCGAACGCCGGCGGCGACACCACCAACGCGATCAAGCAGGCGGCCGAATTCGGCATCGTCAAGGGCGGGCAGAAGCTCGCGGCGCTGCTGTTGTTCCTCACCGACGTCAAGGCGATCGGCCTGGAAACCGCGCAGGGCCTCAACTTCACCGAGACCTTCTATTGGGATCTCAACGACCAGACCCGCGACTTCTCCAAGAAATTCTCCGCGCGGATGAAGAACGGCGCTCCGCCCACCATGGTGCAGGCCGGCGTCTATTCCGGACTGACCCACTATTTCAAGGCGCTGGACGCGCTAGGCGGCAATCCGCATGACGGCGTCAAGGTCGTGGAGAAGATGAAGTCGATGCCGACCGACGATTCGTTGTTTGGCAAGGGCGAGATCCAGCCCAACGGCCGCACCATCCATTCGGCCTATCTGTTCGAGGTCAAGAAGCCGTCGGAGTCCAAGGGCCCCTGGGACTTCTACAAGCTGATCGGCACGGTTCCGGGAGATCAGGCGTTCACGCCGCTCGCCGAGAGCAAGTGCGCGATGCTGAAGAAATAGCCGGCGTGCCCCGCCGGCCTCGCGCCGGCGGGTATCGTCTGTCGTTACAACAGGACTGAGTGCGAAAGATCGATCGATGCAAGCTCTCTACGCCCAGCTTTTGGTGGGACTGATCAACGGCTCGTTTTACGCGCTGCTCAGTCTCGGGCTCGCCGTGATCTTCGGCATGCTCAACATCATCAATTTCGCCCACGGCGCGGTCTACATGATGGGCGCCTTCGTCGCCTATTTCCTGCTCAATGTGGCGGGCATCGGATACTGGCCGGCGCTGATCATCGCGCCGATCGTGGTCGGCATTTTCGGCATGATCCTGGAACGGACCATGCTGCAATGGCTTTCCGGTCTCGACCATCTCTACGGGCTGCTCTTGACCTTCGGGATGGCGCTGATCATCCAGGGCGTGTTCCAGAACTATTTCGGCTCCTCCGGGCTGCCTTATTCGATCCCCGATGAGCTGAGGGGCGGCATGAATCTCGGCTTCATGTTCCTGCCGATCTATCGCGGCTGGGTGGTGGTGTTTTCGCTGATCGTGTGCGTCGCCACCTGGTATCTGATCGAGCGTACCCGGCTCGGCGCCAATTTGCGCGCCGCTACGGAGAACCCGACGCTGGTGCGCGCCTTCGGCATCAACGTGCCCCGGATGATCACGCTGACCTACGGGCTCGGGGTCGGCCTCGCCGCGCTGGCCGGGGTGCTGTCGGCGCCGATCAACCAGGTGCGGCCGCTGATGGGCGCCGACCTGATCATCGTGGTGTTCGCGGTGGTGGTGATCGGCGGCATGGGGTCGATCATGGGATCGATCATCACCGGGTTTTCGCTGGGGGTGATCGAAGGACTGACCAAATACTTCTATCCGGAAGCCTCCAACACCGTGGTATTCGTGCTGATGGTGCTGGTGCTGCTGGTAAAACCCTCGGGACTAACGGGAAGGACGAGATGATCGCGTTCGGCATCATGACGGCGCTGCTGCTGGTGGTGCCGCTGACAGGCGTCTACCCGTTCTTCGTGATGCAGGCGCTGTGCTTTGCGCTGCTCGCCTGCGCCTTCAACCTGTTGATCGGCTATGGCGGCTTGTTGTCGTTCGGCCATGCGATGTTCCTGGGTACCGCGGGCTATGTCAGCGCGCATGCACTCAAGGTGTGGGGCTTGTCGCCCGAACTCGGCATCCTGGCGGGCACCGCGGGCGCCGCCGGGCTCGGCGTCATTACCGGCCTGATCGCGATCCGCCGCCAGGGCATCTATTTCTCGATGATCACGCTGGCGCTGTCGCAATTGCTGTATTTCATCTATCTGCAGACGCCTTTCACCCATGGCGAGGACGGCATTCAGGGCATTCCGCAGGGCCACCTGTTCGGAGTTTTCAATCTCGCCAATCCAACCATCCTCTATTACGTCATCCTCGCCGGTTTCCTGTTCGGCTTCCTGGTGATCTTCCGCACCATCAACTCGCCATTCGGCGAGGTGCTGAAAGCGATTCGCGAGAACGAGCCGCGAGCGGTCTCGCTCGGCTACAAGACCGACCATTACAAGCTTCTGGCCTATATCCTGTCGGGCACGCTGGCCGGCTTCGCCGGCGCGCTGAAGGTGTTCGTCGCCCAGAACGCCTCGCTCACCGACGTGCACTGGAGCATGTCGGGTGAAATCGTGCTGATGACCCTGGTCGGCGGCCTCGGCACCGTGTTCGGACCGGTGGTCGGGGCCTTCGTGATCATCGCCATGCAGCAATATCTGGCCGGTTTCGGGCAGTGGGTGACGGTCATCCAGGGCGGAATTTTCGTGATCTGCGTGCTGACGTTCCGCCGCGGCATCATCGGCGAGATCGCCCATTATTTCCGGCGGTCGCTCTAGGAGCGTTTTCGGGCGAAGCGGCGGCCGTTTCCGGCCATTTGGGCGTCCTACAAAGCGGTGGATGACCGGGTTCCATCGGCCGCCACCGCGCGTATTCCCGGCGAAATGGTCTATGACAGTTTCGTGACATGCCGCTATTTCCGGCCGATTACTCAGAACTTGGGACATTTTCCGATGCTGCGTTGGTTTCGCGCCTTTCTCCCGAAGGAGGAAAGGTTTTTCGACCTGTTCGCCCGGCACTCCCAGACCTGCGTGCAGGGTGCACTGGCGTTGCAGGGCATGCTGCGCGGCGGCGACGAGACCCCGGTGTTCTGCCAGCGCGTCAACCAGTTCGAGAACGACGCCGACAACATCACCCGCGAGGTGCTGACCGCGGTGCGCCGCACCTTCATCACCCCGTTCGACCGCGGCGACATCAAGAACCTGATCACCTCGATGGACGACGCCATCGACCAGATGCAGCAGACCGCCAAGGCGGTCATCCTGTTCGAGGTCCGCACCTTCGAGCCGCCGATGCGCGAAATGGGGACGCTGCTGGTGGAATGCGCCAATCTGGTCGGCCGCGCGCTGCCGTTGCTGCAGTCGATCGGCGACAATGTCTCGATGCTGACCGCGATCACCGAGGAACTGACCAAGCTGGAAGGACGGGTGGACGATCTCCATGACATCGGCCTGAAGGAGCTTTTCCTCAAGCACCGCAACGCCAACACCATGGATTTCATCGTCGGCGCCGAGATCTACGACCATCTGGAAAAGGTCGCCGACCGCTTCGACGACGTCGCCAACGAGATCAACTCAATCGTGATCGAACAGGTATAGGGCGGGACCGCGCAGTGGACGCCACGCTTGGTCTTCCCATCCTCGTCGGCTTGATCGCGGTGGCGCTGCTGTTCGACTTCCTCAACGGGTTGCACGACGCCGCCAATTCGATCGCGACCATCGTGTCGACCCGGGTGCTGCGGCCGCAATATGCGGTGTTCTGGGCGGCGTTCTTCAATTTCGTCGCCTTCTCGGTGTTCGGGCTCAACGTCGCCCACACCATCGGCACCGGGATCGTCGAGCCCAGCGTCATCGACACCCCCGTGATCTTCGCGGCACTGGTCGGCGCCATCGTCTGGAACCTGATTACCTGGGGCCTCGGGATACCGTCCTCCAGCTCGCACGCCTTGATCGGGGGGCTGGTCGGCGGCGGAATGGCCAAGGCAGGCCTGTCGGCCGCGGTATGGGGCGGGCTGACCAAGACCTTGCTCGCGATCGTGCTGTCGCCGTTGCTCGGCTTCGTGCTGGCGATGGTGCTGGTCGCGATCGTGTCCTGGGCGTCGGTGCGCTCGACGCCGTTCGCGGTCGACCGCGCCTTCCGCGTCCTGCAATTCGTCTCGGCATCGCTGTATTCGCTCGGCCATGGCGGCAACGACGCGCAGAAGACCATGGGCATCATCGCGGTACTGCTCTATTCGCAGGGCCAGCTCGGCACGGAGTTCTTCGTGCCGTTCTGGGTGGTGCTGGCCTGCCAGGCGGCGATGGCGCTGGGCACCCTGATGGGCGGCTGGCGCATCGTCCGCACCATGGGCTTGCGCATCACCAAGCTGACGCCGATGCAGGGCTTCTGCGCCGAGACCGGGGGAGCCGCGACCCTGTTCATCGCGACCTGGCTCGGGGTGCCGGTCTCCACCACGCATACCATCACCGGCGCCATCGTCGGCGTCGGCGCGGCGCGGCGCGCTTCGGCGGTACGCTGGAACGTGGCGAGTTCGATCGTCTATGCCTGGGTCATCACGATTCCCGCGTCGGCGGGCGTGGCGGCTCTGGCCTATTGGGCGCTGCTGCTGGTGCGCTAAAGCGTTTTCGAGCGAAGTGGAAACCGGTTCGCGTGAGGAAAACGCGTCAAATCGAGAATCTAGAACCCCGTTTCGATTGAATCGAAACGGGGCTCTAGCCGAAACGTCCCGCCGGCTGGAGTTTCGGTGGGGAATCCCTATATGGAACCGGGCCGACCGACCTTGATCCCGGCCGGTTTCCCTGCCAAACGCTCGAGCCTCATGTCCGACCTCGCCATTGCCACCGAACAGCCGTCCCGCTCGCCGCTCGCCGCAGAGGTCGCGCGCCGGCGGACCTTTGCGATCATCTCGCATCCCGACGCCGGCAAGACCACGCTGACCGAGAAACTGCTGCTGTTCGGCGGCGCCATCAATCTCGCAGGGCAAGTCAAGGCCAAGGGCGAGCGGCGTAATACCCGTTCCGACTGGATGAAGATCGAGCGCGAGCGCGGCATCTCGGTCGTCACCTCGGTGATGACCTTCGAATTCGAGGGCGTCGTGTTCAACCTTTTGGACACGCCGGGCCATGAGGACTTTTCGGAGGATACCTACCGCACGCTGACCGCGGTCGACTCCGCCGTCATGGTGATCGACGCCGCCAAGGGCATCGAGGCGCGGACGCGAAAGCTTTTCGAGGTCTGCCGGCTGCGCGACATTCCGATCATCACCTTCATCAACAAGATGGACCGTGAGAGCCGCGACACCTTCGACCTGCTGGACGAGATCGAGAAGACGCTGGCGCTCGACACCACCCCGATGACCTGGCCCGTCGGCCGCGGCCGTGATTTCCTCGGCACCTATGACGTCATCACCGGCGGCATCCGGCTGCTTGAGGGCGGCGGCGCCAAGACCGGTGCTGCGGAAAAGATCGACATCGCCGAACTCGCCGGCCGCAATCCCAATCTCGACGTCGGCGCCATCCAGGAGGAACTCGCGCTGGCGTCGGAGGCCTGCAAGCCGTTCGACCTCGGGGCGTTCCGCGAGGGCCATCTGACACCCGTGTATTTCGGCAGCGCGCTGCGCAATTTCGGCGTCGGCGATCTGCTCGAGGGGCTCGGCAAGTTCGCGCCGCCGCCGCGCGCGCAGGAAAGCAATCTGCGCAAGGTGGAGGCCGACGAGCCGCGCATGAGCGCCTTCGTGTTCAAGATCCAGGCCAATATGGATCCGAATCATCGCGACCGCATCGCGTTCGCGCGGCTCTGCTCGGGCAAGTTGACCCGTGGCATGAAGGCAAAGCTGGTGCGCACCGGCAAGAACATGTCGCTGTCCAGCCCGCAATTCTTCTTCGCGCAGGATCGCGCGCTGGCGGACGAGGCCTTTGCAGGCGACGTGGTCGGGATTCCCAATCACGGCACCTTGCGGATCGGCGACACCCTGACCGAGGGCGAGGACATCACCTTCGTCGGCGTGCCCAGCTTCGCGCCGGAAATCGTCCGCCGGGTGCGCCTGACCGACGCAATGAAGGCCAAGAAGCTGAAAGAGGCGCTGCAGCAGATGTCGGAGGAGGGCGTCGTGCAGGTGTTCCGGCCGCGCGACGGCGCGCCGGCGCTGGTCGGCGTGGTCGGCCCGTTGCAGCTCGACGTGCTGAAGGCGCGGCTCGATGCCGAATATTCCCTGCCGGTGGAATTCGAGGTCTCGGAGTTCCAATTGGCGCGCTGGATCTCCTGCGACGACCGCAAGAAGCTCGAGGCCTTCATCGCCGCCAATGGCTCCGGCGTCGCTGACGATGTCGACGGTGATCCGGTGTTTCTGGCCAAGAACGAGTTCTATCTCGGCTACACCAAGGAACGCGCCGAAGGCATCGTCTTCTCCAGCGTCAAGGACGTGAAGAAGAAGGCGTGAGAGGCGCGCTGCGCCTGTGCACGCGGGTATGTGAACGCGGCCGAGCTTGATGGTGGAGGCCGCGCGCAGCATGCTGCCGGTGCGTTACCTCATTTATGCAGCGAGGGCCCGCCTCATGCTCCGGCGCTTCGTTGTCTGTCTCACCCTTGTCGCGGCGGCAATGATGGCCGCCGGGAGCGCCGACGCCAGGCGCCGGCATTCCATCGACGCCACGCCGTTCTCGCACGCGGCCTGCAGCGTGCTGGCGGGAAGGCCGTGCACACCGAGCTATTGCAGCGTGCTCGGTCGCGGTCCCTGCATTCCCGAGATCGACTATCCCTATGGCGAAAACCTGCAGCTCACCATCGAAACCGTGCCGCCGCAGGACGACGCGGCCAAATACCGAAAGCCTGACCACGATCTCGACACCATCGGCGACCTCTTTGCCGCGCTGCGCGCCTGCTGGTCGCCGCCGCCGGCCGATGCCGCGCGCGAGGGCATGCAGATGTCGGTGCGCTTCAGCTTCAAGCGGTCGGGCGAGATGATCGGGCCGCCCCGCATCACCTACGCCACCGCGGGCGTCGCCGCCGACGTCCGCGACATCTATCTGAAGGCGATCAACGCCTCGCTCGACGCCTGCCTGCCGCTGAAATTCACCGGTGGATTGGGCGGCTCGCTGGCCGGCCGCCCGATCGCGATCCGCTATGTCGACAACCGGCAGCTGGAGAAGAAGACGGAAACGAAGTGAGCCAGGCCCGTTATTCCAGCCGGGCCCTTGAGGGCTATCGCGGAAGGACCGGGCATGGTGAGACTCGTCGTCAAGGAAAAGGCGGCCGATCCGGCCGCCTTTCGCAATGGACAAGGGTTACTGGCAGAGATGCCGGCGACCGTCTTCGCCACGGAACACGGTCCCGGGCTGACAGACGAAACCGTTGCGGGTCGCATAGCCGTTGTCGTAACCGCCGTTGTCGTAACCGCTGTCGTAGCCGTTATCGTAGGCATATGAATCGCCGTAGTAGCCCGGGCCATAGCCGCTGCCATAATAGCCGCCGCCGATCACGGCGCCGGCAATCACGCCAGCCGCGATTCCCGGTCCATACCCGCCGCGACTGCCGCGATATCCACCACCACCTCTAACGGCGCCGCCCGCGAAGTGGGAGCCGCCCGCGAAGTGAGCACCGCTTGCGTGAGAACCGCCGCCGCCGTGTGCGCCCCGTGCGAGTGCCGGCGAGGATGCGGCCAGTGCCACTGCCAGACAGGCAGCACCTATCGTTCGAAATCTTGTCATGACTGCTTCTCCTGATGAGTCGAGGAGACAATGGCCCGCGGTCTGGAATGTTCCGCGCCCGAGCGTTTTATAATATGGCCCAAACAGCTCGGTGTCCGGGGATTTGGAATGACGATGTATGGTGCCCGCGCATTTTCGCGCATTGCAGCGCCGGGCTCGAAAGTGTACGCCGGAGCGGACAAAAAGCCGGCTTCTCGGAGGAGACCATCATGGGACTTTTGGTGATGATCGCGGGCCTGCTGCTGTTCTTCGGCGTGCATATGCTGACGACGCAGCGCGACTTGCGGGCCCGATTGATCGCCTCGTGGGGCGAGGGCGGCTACAAGGCTTTCTATGCGCTGGTATCGCTCGCAGGGCTGGCGCTGATCATCTGGGGTTTTGCGCATTACCGTGCCACGGGATGGATCGAGGTCTGGACCCCGCCCAGGGCGCTCAAGCACCTCACGGTCGCCCTGATGCTGCCCGCGGTGATCCTGGTGGTGGCCTCCTATATCCGCGGCCATATCTATACCAGGCTGAAGCATCCGATGCTGGCGGGCGTCAAATTGTGGGCGGCGGCGCATCTCATCGCCAATGGCGATCTCGGCGGGATCATCCTGTTCGGCGCGTTTCTGGGCTGGGCGGTGTTCGACCGGATCTCGCTGAAACACCGCACCGATCCGGGTGGCCCGCCGATCCCGGTCGGCGGCTGGGGCAACGACCTGATCGCGGTGGCAGTCGGGATCGTCGCCTACCTGGCGCTGGCTTTCGCATTCCATCCCGTCGTGATCGGCGTTCCCGTCGTCGGAGCTTGATAGAGAGATGTCCGTTCAGTCCGCCATCAGGCGCAAGACCGCACCCGATATCCGCGCCCGCAAGAATGGCGAGCCGATCGTGATGCTGACCTCGTATCACGCCCATACCGCCGCTTTGGTCGACCGCTATTGCGACGTTATCCTGGTCGGCGATTCCCTCGGCAATGTGATGCACGGTTTCGAGACCACGGTGCCGGTGACCATCGACATGATGATCCTGCAGGGCCATGCCGTGATGCGCGGCTCGCAGGCTGCGCTGGTCGTGGTCGACATGCCCTTCGGCTCCTACGAGGCTTCCAAGGAGCAGGCGTTTCATTCGGCCGTGCGGATCCTCAAGGAGACCCATTGCGGCGCGGTCAAGCTCGAGGGCGGCGAGCGGATGGCGGAGACCGTGGCGTTCCTGTCCGAACGCGGCATTCCCGTGATGGGCCATATCGGGCTGACGCCGCAATCCATCAACACGCTCGGCTCGTTTCGCGCCCAGGGCCGCGAAGAGGGCAGCTGGGAGCCGATCGAGAACGACGCGAAGGCGATCGCGCAGGCCGGCGCCTTCTCGGTGGTGATCGAGGCGGTGGCCGAGCCGCTGGCGCGCAAGATCACCGAGACCATCGCGATCCCCACCATCGGCATCGGCGCCAGTGCTGCCTGCGACGGCCAGGTGCTGGTGCTGGAAGACATGCTCGGACTGTCGGCGCGCACGCCCAAATTCGTCCGCCGCTACGGCGAGCTTGGCCCGATGATCGAGGCCGCGATCGAGGGCTACGCCAGGGACGTGCGCTCGCGCGCCTTCCCCGGGCCGGAGCATGTCTACGGCATGAAGACGAAGGGCTGAAAACGAGGCGCGCGATGGTTTGGTCGTTCTGTTCCATTCCCGCCATGCGGCTGGAGGCACGCTTCGGCGATCGGCTGGTGCCGGCGTTTTGCGAACGGCCACAGAGCATCTGGGCGATGGTCGCGGCGGCCGCCGCGCAAAATCCCGATGCCGAGGCGTTGGTCTGCGGCGAGCGCCGGATGAGCTGGCGCGAGGTCGAGTTGCAATCGGCGCAGATCGCCGCCGGCCTGCGGAAAAAGGGCGCGCAAAGCGGCGACCGGGTCGCGCTGCTGCTCGGCAACCGCATCGAGTTCGTGCTGGCGATGTTCGGCGCGGCCCATCTCGGCGCCATCACGGTGCTGCTCTCGACCCGGCAGCAGAAGCCCGAGATCGCCTATGTGCTGGCCGATTGCGGCGCCAAACTCCTGATCCACGAGGCCGCGCTGGCCGATCGTCTGCCCGACGCCCGCGACGTTCCGGACCTCGAACACCGCATCGCCGTCGACGACGCCGCGCCCGCGTCGCAGTTTTCCGTTCTGCTGGATGGCGGGTCCTTGCCGGCGCCCGCCGAGGTTGGCGAGGAAGACACCGCGATGATTCTCTACACCTCCGGCACGACAGGCCGGCCCAAGGGTGCGATGCTCGCGCATTGCAACATCGTCCATTCCGCGATGGTGTTCGTGTCCTGCATGCAGCTGACCGCAACGGATCGCTCGATCGCCGCGGTGCCGCTCGGGCATGTCACCGGCGTGGTCGCCAACATCATGACCATGGTCCGCTGCGCCGGCACGCTGATCATCATGGCCGAGTTCAAGGCGGCGGAATATCTGAAGGTCGCAGCGCGCGAGCGTGTCAGCTACACGGTGATGGTGCCCGCGATGTACAATCTCTGCCTGTTGCAGCCTGATTTCGACAGCTGCGACCTGTCGAGCTGGCGCATCGGCGGCTTTGGCGGCGCGCCGATGCCGGTCGCCACGATCGAGAAGCTGAAGGCCAAGATCCCCGGCCTGAAGCTGATGAATTGCTACGGCTCGACCGAAACCACATCGCCATCCACCATCATGCCCGGTGAATTGACGGCGGACCATCTCGACAGCGTCGGCCTGCCGTGTCCCGGCGCCGAGATCGTCGTGACGGATGCCGACGGCCGCGAACTGCCGCGCGGGGAGATCGGCGAGATCTGGATTCACTCCGGCTCCGTCATCAAGGGATACTGGAATAACCCGAAGGCTACGGCCGAGAGTTTTACCGGCGGCTTCTGGCACTCCGGCGATCTCGGCTCGATCGATGCGCAGTATTTCGTGCGCGTGTTCGACCGCCAGAAGGACATGATCAACCGCGGCGGTTTGAAGATTTATTCGGCCGAGGTCGAATCGGTGCTTGCCAGCCATCCCGACGTGCTCGAAAGCGCGATCGTCGCAAAACCGTGCCCGGTGATGGGCGAGCGGGTGCACGCCGTGATCGTGATGCGGACCGACGAGGTCAGCGAGGGCGCCCTGCGCGCCTGGTGCGCCGAGCGGCTGTCGGACTACAAGGTGCCGGAGACGATGGCGCTGACCTCAGAGCCATTGCCCCGCAACGCCAACGGCAAGGTGCTGAAGCGCCAGCTCCGCGAGGCCTGGGCGGCGGGGCAGGCGTAGGGCTGGGGGCGGGGCTTGCACAGGGCAAGGATGGGCCCTGCCAAGCGGGGCCGCCAGCCTGCCCGCAGCGTTAACGCTTTGATCCGGCTGACTTTGCCTTGCCACCGCCATATCGCTAGGGTATCGCCGCCGCGACGTGGGGACCGGGCCTGTGGCAGGCCGAATCGAACAGGCCTCCTCAGCGGGGATGGGATAGCTTTAAGTGTCTGAAATATTTGATGAAGTCGACGAGGATGTCCGTCGCGACCAGCTCAAGAAGCTGTGGGACCAGTACTCGATCTATATTATCGCCGGCGCGCTGCTGATCATCGCCGCGGTCGGCGGCTGGCGCGGCTACCAGTATCTGGAGGCCCAGAAGGCGGCCGAGGCGGGAGCGGCCTTCGACAAGGCGGTCGAGCTCTCGGAAGCCAGCAAGCATGACGAGGCGGAAAAAGCCTTTACCGATCTGGCGGCGAAAGCGCCATCCGGCTACCGCATGCTGGCACGGCTGCGGGCTGCGGCCGAAGTCGCCAGCGGCGATCCGCAAGCCGCCGCAAAGCTGTATGACGGCATTGCCGCCGATCGCAGCGTCGGTGTCGCCGAACAGGATCTCGCCAGGATCCGGGCGGCCGGACTGCTGCTGGATACCTCGAGCTATCCCGACATGCTGCAGCGGCTGGAGCCTTCCACCGGGCCGGAGGCGACCTTTCGCCACACCGCGCGCGAGCTGCTGGCTTTGTCCGCCTGGCGCACTGGCGATACCGCGGCGGCGCGGAAATGGCTGGATTTGATCGCCAATGATGCCGAGACGCCGCCGAGCCTGCGTTCGCGCGCCGAGGCGCTGCAGGCGTTGCTGCCGCCGGTCGCGAAGAGCTGACGTCAGGAAAATGCGTTGAGTGAGAAATCGACCATGCGCCGCTCGCAACGTCTGATCGCAGCCACGGTTCTCATCGCGCTTTCGAGCGCGCTGGCGGGCTGCTCCAGCCTGTACAACTGGGATCCGAGCGACATGCTGGATTGGCTCGACACCAAGAAGAAGCTGCCGGGCGACCGCAAGCCGGTTTTCCCCGAGGGCGTGCCGGGCCTCGAGCAGGGTGTGCCGAAGGATCTGTACAAGGGCGCCACGGAGCAGCAGCAACAGCAGCAGAACGCCCAGGCCGCGGCGGCCGCCGCAGCGCTGCCGCCCGAGGAACCGAAGCCGAAACGCGCCGCCAAGGGCAAGAGCAAGCCGCCGGCCGGGACCGAGCCTGCCGCGGCAGCGGAGCCCGAAGCCGCGCCTGAGGATGACAGCACCGCCGCGGCGCCGCCGGCGCCCAAGCCGAAGAAAATCGTCCGCAAGCGCACCACCGCGCCGCCACCCGACCAGCAGGCGGCGCAGCCCGCCCAGTCGGCCCAGTCCGCGCAGCCGCAGCAATCGGCGGCGCCGTTCCCGGCCCCGCTGCCGGCCGGTACTTTCGCGCGCTAGTTTGGTATTTCATGACATTGTCGTGCGTGCCGATCCCGTGATCTGCGCGTAATCTGATCGCAAAGCCGCTACACAGTTTTATCGAACACGCGCCTGACAGGCGCACGGATCTCTCATGTCTTTCACGATTGCTATCATCGGCCGGCCCAATGTCGGAAAATCGACGCTGTTCAACCGGCTGGTCGGGCAGAAGCTCGCTTTGGTCGATGACACGCCCGGCGTCACCCGCGACCGCCGCGAAGGCCAGGGCAAACTCGGCGATCTCGAATTCACCCTGATCGACACCGCCGGCCTCGACGAAGGCGCCAAGGGCTCGCTGACCGCGCGGATGCAGGAGCAGACCGAGACCGCGATCGCGCTTGCCGATGCGCTGATGTTCGTGGTCGACGCCCGCGCCGGGCTGACGCCGAGCGACCGCGGCTTCGCCGATTTCGCCCGCCGCGCCAACAAGCCGGTGGTGCTGGTCGCCAACAAGAGCGAGGGCAAGCAGGGCGATGCCGGCGCGATGGAGGCCTACGCGCTCGGGCTCGGCGAACCCGTCCAGATCTCGGCCGAGCATGGCGAGGGTCTCAGCGATCTCTACGACGCGCTGCGCGCATTGATGCCGGAGCCGGTCGAGGAGTCGGAAGAGTTCGAGGATGACGACATCATCGAAACCGAAGAGGACATCGCAAAACGGCCGATCCGGGTGGCCATCGTCGGCCGCCCCAATGCCGGCAAGTCGACGCTGATCAATCATCTGCTCGGCGAGGAGCGTCTGTTGACCAGCGCGGAAGCCGGCACCACCCGCGATTCCATTTCGGTGGAAGTCACCTGGCAGGGCCGCGAGTTTCGCGTGTTCGACACCGCGGGCCTCAGGCGCCGCTCGCGGATCGAAGAGAAGCTGGAAAAGCTCTCGGTGTCGGACGCGCTGCGCGCGATCCGCTTCGCCGAGGTTGTGGTGCTGATGATGGATTCGCAGAACAAGTTCGAAGAGCAGGACATGCGCATCGCCGACCTGATCGAGCGCGAGGGCCGGGCGCTGGTGATCGCGGTCAACAAATGGGACCTGATGGGAAAGCAGTCCAGCCTGATTTCGGCGCTGCGCGAAGAGGCCGATCACGCGCTGCCGCAGGTCAGGGGCGTGCCGATCGTCGCGGTCTCCGGCCTGATGGGCGAGGGCATCGACCGGCTGATGAGCGCGGTCGAACAGGCCTACTCGGTCTGGAACCGGCGGGTGCCGACCGCCTCGCTCAATCGCTGGTTCGAACAGGCGGTGGACGCCAATCCGCCGCCGGCGGTATCGGGCCGGCGGCTGAAGCTGAACTACATCACGCAAGCCAAGGCGCGACCGCCCAGTTTCATTCTGTTCTGCTCGCGCGCCGACGCGGTGCCGCAATCCTATCTGCGCTATCTCGTCAATTCCTTGCGCGAGTTCTTCGAACTGCCGGGCACGCCGGTGCGGATCAGCCTGCGCGAAAAGGCCAACCCGTTCGCCCACAAGCGCCGGCGGCCATCGTGAGCGAAGCGGCTTCCGAAGGCGTCGTAAAGACGCCCCAAGAGGCTGCTGAGGGAACGCCCCGGCAGGCTCCGGAAGTGCGCGGGGCGGCGGTGGCCTTCATCTTCGTCACCATCCTGCTCGACATGCTGGCGCTCGGCCTGATCCTGCCGATCCTGCCCAAACTGGTCGAGAGTTTCGTCGATAACGACACCGCCAGCGCGGCGCGGATCTTCGGCCTGTTCGGTACCGCCTGGGCGCTGATGCAGTTTTTCTTTTCGCCGGTTCTGGGCGCGCTCTCGGACCGGTTCGGCCGGCGGCCGGTGGTGCTGCTCTCGAATCTCGGGCTCGCGCTCGACTATGTACTGATGGCGCTGGCGCCGTCGCTGACCTGGCTGTTCATCGGCCGGGTGATCTCCGGCATTACCTCGGCCAGCGTCTCCACCGCCTTCGCCTATATCGCCGACATGACGCCGCCGGAACGGCGTGCGGCGGTGTTCGGCAAGGTCGGCGTCGCCTTCGGCGCCGGTTTCATCCTCGGACCGGCGCTCGGCGGGCTGCTCGGCGGCATGGATCCAAGGCTGCCGTTCTGGGTCGCGGCCGGTCTCAGTTTCGCCAACACGCTGTATGGCCTGTTGATCCTGCCGGAATCGCTGCCGAAGGAGCGCCGTTCGCCGTTCCGATGGAAGAGCGCCAACCCGATCGGCGCGCTGCATCTGTTGCGTTCCGACCGAACACTCACCGGACTTTCGGTGGTGCACTTCATCGCGCAACTGGCGCATGTGGTGCTGCCCTCGACCTTCGTGCTCTATGCGACCTATCGCTATGGCTGGGATTCGAGGACCGTCGGCCTGACGCTGGCGATGGTCGGGATCTGCGCGATGGCGGTGCAGGGCGCCGCGATCGGACCGATGGTGCGGCGCTTCGGCGAGCGGCGGGCGTTGCTGTTCGGGCTCGGCTCCGGCGCCGCCGGCTTTCTGATTTTCGGCGCGGCGCCGAGCGGGCCGCTGTTCTGGCTCGGCATTCCGGTGATGGCGCTGTGGGGCGTGGCGGGGGCGGCCACCCAGGCCTTGATGACGCGGCTGGTGACGCCGGAACAACAGGGCCAGTTGCAGGGCGCGACAGCGAGCGTGCAGAGCGTGTCCCAGCTGCTCGGCCCGTTCCTGTTCACGCTGACCTTCGCTTATTTCATCGGCGCGCAGGCGCCCGTGATGCTGCCCGGCGCACCGTTCCTGCTGGCCTCGGCGCTGTTGCTGCTGGCGCTCGTGGTCGCGGCGCGCACGGTGCCGACGGTGCGCATCTAACCCGCGGTAGCGTACCGTGCGTCAGAGGCGACGCGCAGTTTTCGGCCTTCGCATTGGTCCAGATCAAATGCCCCATGCATGGCATTCAGGCGCGACCATCATGAGCCGCTTATTTAGTTCCGAAAATTTCAACGCGGCCGCGCTGCTTCTTGCGCCTTCTGCAGGGCGGTTTGCAGCGCAAATTTGCCATTTGATTCGAGGCCTGTCGGCCGGCGCCATGACTCGGGGACTGGCGCACCCGGCTCAGCGTTGCAAGATCGCACGGTTGACGCAATTGAGCAGCCCGACGGGGTTGGTGCAGTCGAGCGCACCGCCGGCCGCCGGGCTTCTGGTTGCCGCCCGCGCCGTCGTTTTGCGGTTGTTGGTTCTTTTGCCGCCGCCTTCGCGCACGCAATCGCCGCCGGAATCCCGGGTGAAGCCTGCTTCGCAGGTCCTGGGCGCCGGCTTTGCATCGTCCGGCGCTGCCTTTTGATCGAGCGCCGCGATTCTCGCGCTGGCCAGGGTTGCGAACGTGCAACTCGGGAAGCGGGCGAGATGGTCCTGGTAGGCCAGGCGCGTGCCGATCGATTCGACACTGGTCCAGTGCGCGGCGGCGAGTTCGCAGCCATCGCCGCGCCCGGCGGCCGACGCTGGCTTGACGGAAGCCGGGGCCGAAGAGGCTTCCTTGGCCAATCCCTCCAGATCCAGCTTGACGCCGTTGCCCTTCAGCGCCCGCACAAACGCCGCAACTTCTCCGTAGGCGACCGCGGTCCGCACGATCCGCTCGCGGGCGTAGTAGCCGATATTGCTCTGCAGGTGGTTCACGTTCGAGACGTACTCGGGGGCGATGTCTCCTTTGTCGATTTTTTCGAGGTCCGGAAGATGTCCGCCGTCGTCGCCGGCTTTGGCAGCGAGCGGCACGAGGGTCACGTCGAGCCTGGCGCCGGCTCGCGACAACTGGCCCGACGCATCCTGGGCAAACCGAAAATCATGAATGTTGAAATAGACGGCGATGTTGGATCCTCCGGTGGGTGATTTTGGCCTCGTAACCCGGAGCGAACACATATCCGTTAGTGACGCGATGGCCGCCGAAGGCAATGTCACCGAGAAACCTGTCCGCCAATTCCAGATTCGTCGCCACGTCGCTTTGCGGCGGCAGGGCTCCGTAGACGATGGCCGATTGCAATCCCATCGACACGCCCAGCTTGTCGTCCGCGGCCAGCGCGCGATAGATATCGACGAACTCGCTCGCCGACAGCGGGTTCAGGTAGACGACGTTGCCGTTCAGAACGAAGGCATTGGCCCAGGCTACATACGCGGCGCTGCGGACAAACGACAAGTCCTGGCTGGCGCCCTCCAGCGTCACGCCGCCGGGTATCGACTTGTACTTGCCGACAATGTCCTGCGCGGCAGATCGCGTCACCGGCTGATAGTCTGATGTCAGCCCTGTGACGGTCGAGGCCCTGTCGCGGGCCCCGGTCCGCAGCCCGGTGTTGACGTTCGTGCCGGTGCGGGTATTTGTATTCGTATTCGTATTGGTGCTCCCGGGAAAGAATTTGCCGGTGTCGATGACGCCGCCGGAAGTGGCGCTCTTGACGATTTCGTCGACGATGACTGGAGCCTGCTCGTCGGCCGATCTGTCCGGCGCCGGTGGCGGCGGGGGCGCCGGTTTTGGCGGTTGCTGCGGGATCGGCGACGGCGCTGGCAATTTCGATGTAGCATTCGAGCGCGGCAGCCGTGCGCGCGTTGGTGGTGGGATCGTAACCGCCGATCGGCGAAAACCTTATCGCGTCGAAATAGATATCCTTCAGGATCGCGTCGGCGCGTTGGGGAAACTGTCTTGCTTCCTCGACTTTCTTTTCCAGTTCGGCCTTGGTGGCCGCATATACCGCTTGATCCCGGTAAGCGGCACCCGCCGGAAGAGCGTCCAGAGTGCTTTGGGCTTTCGCGGCGGTCATCGGCGCCGCGACCGCCGCCCTGGGCGAACAGCCGAGTGCAATCAGAAAACCGAGCAGTATCGTCAAAGATCTCAGCGCGCCCATTCCCGCCCCTCGATAAAATCCATTGAAATCAATTGCCCCAGATCAACGCATTGTCGTCAGAGGCAGTCCGATGCCGGAACTGCCATGCGCCGGGCAGCGCAGCCCGCGCTATTTCGGCTTTCGAAAGGCCTCTAGGGCCGGCCCCGACCAATTCGCATCATCCCCGTCGTCCTGGATCTTCTGAAGGCAGGCGATCCATTTTTCGTCGATCTTGAGCGCGAGCCTGGCGCCCTGAAGTTGCTGCTTTGCAAGCGCGTTGCCGGGATCGATATGCAGGGCTTCGGTATAGTCGGCGATGGCCGAGTCGTAGTCGCGGTTGTTGGTGCGGATATTGCCCCGATTGATGTGGGCTGCGGCGAATTTGGGTTTGAGCCGGATTGCCTCGTCGTAGTCGGCGGCGGCCCGCTGAAAATCCTTCTTGGCGAAGTAGGCGTTGCCGCGATTGTACAAGAACTCGAATTGGGAGTTCGAGATGTTCAGTTGGATCGCTTGACTGTAGTCGGCGATCGCCCGGTCGTAATCGGCCTTCTTGTTATAGGCATTGCCGCGCAGCTCCAAAACGCCGCCAAGGCCAATTTTGGGGATCGGCCGGCCGCCGACGGCGTGACGTGTTTCGATGAAAACGCTGCAGGCGCGAATGATGCTGTCGGCTGCCTCGGTGGTTTTGCCCTGGCAGGTCCGCAATTGCTGCATGGTCTGCCCGAACGATGGCTGGCCCGACAAGCCGATGGCCAACAGGGCCAGGCCGAAAACACCGAAAACGTTAACCCTCGACATTATTTTCGTTTGCCTCCCGGCTGCATGAGCCGAAGATGAGGCTAACAAGCCGGTCGTCGCGAGGAAAGCCGCGAGAAGGTGTTATCCGGAGCGATCTGCTCGTCATAGATGGTTCGATCGGATGCGCTTGTGTTGCCGGCAATAGGCGGACGCGCGCGGCCCTGTCGGCTCGCCGTGGTTGCTGCCGGCGCTCCTGATCCGGCGCGCAAGCGGGAAAGGAGGGGTCCCGGGAAGAACGGGCGCTGCTCCCGGTTCCTTGTTGACAGGACCATTTTATTTGTACATTCGTACAAATGAAAAGCCAGGTCGAAATCCGATGACGCGCAACTCGAATATGCGGGACGCCATCCTCAGCGCGGCCGAACTGTTGTTCTCGACCAGCGGCTTCAATGCCGTTTCCATTCGCGACATCGCGCAGGAGGCCGGCGCCAACCCCGGCAGCATCACCTATCACTTCAAGAGCAAGGACGGCCTGCTGCTGGAGATCTACAAGCGGCACTGCGCGCCGATGAACCGGCGGCGAATCGAGCTTTTGGTCGCGGCCATGCGGGTACGCGATTTGCAGAACCGACTCGAGGGCATCGTGCGCGCCTATGTTCAGCCGGCGTTTTCGTCCAGCAGCGATCTGGCCGGCGGCGGTGCGCGCTTCACGCGTCTGCGCGCGGTGATGTCGGCGGAAGGCAACCCCGTGGTGGGGCGCATCATCGCGGAAATCTTCGATGACACCACGCACGCCTTCATCGATGCCATTCAGCAGAGCGTGCCGCATCTGTCGCGTACCACGATCGTCTGGCGCTGCCAGTTCCTGCTGGGCGCGCTGTACTACGCCCTCGTCAATCCGGAACGCGTCTCGCGCCTTTCCCGCGGCGAGGCCGATGGCGCGGACATGGCGGAGGGCATCGAACAGCTGGTCTCCGCCACGGTAGCTTCGCTGCAGGCGCCGGAGCCGAACGATCTCCGGGGCGAGCAACCCAAGGCCGCATACCAGGCTTCGGATCAGGTGCCGTAGCCAGCCAGGCCGGCGAAGGCCAGGGCGGCGGCCAGAAACTGAAACGCGTCCGGTCGAACGGAATTCCAGGAGCCTCGCGAGAAATACCCGGGATCACGCGCGCATAACAACATAACAAGGTGTTGAATGGTGAAGGCTCGTATGTGGATTGAAGCAAGCGGCAACACGCCGAACCCAAGGGCGAGACTGTCCCGTCGCGTGGCGG
>Ga0302279_10002303_pt1 | contig 25582 bp, 16 predicted proteins | sample III_Bog_N3_3_FD_194541 | JGI IMG/M metagenome (GOLD analysis project Ga0302279, IMG submission 194541) | Peat permafrost microbial communities from Stordalen Mire near Abisko, Sweden - III_Bog_N3_3 | ecosystem: Environmental > Terrestrial > Soil > Wetlands > Peat | place: Sweden: Abisko... | reverse complement strand
TGACGTATAGCGCGCCGGAGGGTCCTGCGAGTGGCGTCAGATACTGGTTGGTCGCGAGACTGAATTTCAACAGTCCCGTGGATGGGATCGAGTAGCCCGAAGGCTGGTTCGGCAGGTCTTCAGCTGCCAGGAACATGCTGTTCGAGGCGCTCTCCTGCAGCGCAGATGTCGCGGTCGCCGTACTGGCCGGCACGGCGGTCACGAACGCAGGCGCTCCGCCCCCGGCGAGCGTGGTATCGGCCTGGACGTCATTGAAAAATGCATCGATGCCATCCGCGGAGCCGCCCTGTCCCGTTGGCAGGATTGCGCCTTCAGAGCCGATGAAGCTGTCGAGATTGCTGATGTCCCCCGGCGCCAGGTTCAGGCCGCCGACGTTGAACAGCGACGGCGACCCGGTATTCAGCGCGTTCAGTGCATCGGCAGCCGGGAGTCCGGCGGCGAGGCTGAGCACGCTGGTCACGGACCCGGTCGGCAGCAGCGCGCCGAGCGCAACACTGTACGGCGAACTGGCCGTGGAGCCGACGCAGCCACCACCGGTGCCGTCGATCCAGAAACTCACCAGGTCACCTGCCACATACTGGAAGTTGCCGCCCGCATCGGTCGGTGTTGCGGTCGCGGCGAGTGAAGGGTTCGTGCTGTAACATAACCCCTGTACCGGGGCATCGAAGAACGTCGACGGATGTGCGATCCCGCCGACCGAGATGACGCTGCCGACCGTCATGACGACGTTCGTGTAGACCCTCGTGCCGGCCTGGAGCGCGGGGATGGTCAGTTGTCCATTGCTGTACACGTCCCGCGCCGCCAGCGGCAGCCCGCCGCCGACACTGATGAGCTTGCCGGGAGTTGCGACCACGTCGTTGTAGATCGTATTGCCGTACTGCAGTGAACCGACCGTGAGGTCCTGCCCGTCATAGCTGTCGGCATGGGCGACGCTGCCGATGCCGCCGAGCGTGAAGCCGGTCGCGACGACGTTGTGGTAGGTGGCCTGACCGAGCGTGACGGCGGGAATCAGCAGCTGCTGGTTCGTCGGGTTGTAGGTGTCCTGGGTATTGTTGGGTGCCGTCGCCGCCGGTCCCTTGAGGACGCGGCCGCCGGTCAGGACCACGTTCGAGTAGGTTGCACTGCCGATACCGAGCGTGGGGATCGACAGCGTTGCCGTCGCTGCGCTGTAGGTGTCGGCGGCCTGCGCTCCCGAATGACACAGAAATGTCACCAGCGCAGCGAGCGAGGGAAGGGCGGTATGGCGTAGTGCGGCCGGAGCGTGCATTGCTGGGTCTCCGCTATCTGTAGCTTGTGCACAGAGCGTAGTCAGCTGCCGACATTTAATCAACAGCCAGCCGTCAGCTCGATGATGCCCTGCGGTAAGCGGCCAGCTTGCTGTGGGTACGCAGCGCCTCGGCCTCCGAAAAGCCGGCGCGCTCCGTCTGGATGCGCTGCATCAGCGCGAGGAACTCTCGCACCGGCAGCGGCCGGCTGAAGTGAAAGCCCTGGTACTGGTCGCAGCCGATTGCGCGCAGGAAGTCGAGCTGTTCGACGGTCTCGACTCCCTCGGCAATGACCTTGAGGCGCAGGCTGTGCGCCAGCGACACGATGGCCTGGACGATCAGCGCATCGTCGGCACGGGCCGTGATCTCGTTGATGAAGCTGCGGTCGATCTTCAGCTTGTCGATCGGCAGGCGGCGCAGGTAACTCATGCTGGAGTATCCAGTGCCGAAGTCATCGACCGAGATCAACACCCCCATTTCGCTGAGCCGCTCCAGTGTCCGGATGGACTCCTCCGGGTCGCTCATGACTGCGCTCTCGGTGATCTCGAGCTCGAGCATTCGCGGCTCGAGCCCCGTATCCTGCAGTGCCTGCTGGATCGACTCGACCAGCGTGCTGGCGCGGAACTGGGACGCTGACAGGTTCACCGCGATGCGCAGCGCCGGTATGCCGTCGGCCTGCCATTGCTTGGCCTGCCGGCACGCCTCGCGCACGACCCATTCCCCGATTCGCGCAATCAGGCCGCATTCCTCGGCCAGCGGGATGAAGTCGCCCGGCGGTACCATGCCCAGCTCCGGATGCCGCCAGCGTACCAGCGCCTCGGCGCTGTTGACGGCGCCGGAGCGGATGTCGACCTTCGGCTGGAAATACAACTCGAACTGTCCGCGCTCGAGCGCGGTGTGCAGCTCGCTCTCGAGACGGACCTTCTCCTGCGTACCGGCATTCATGCCCGGCACGTAGCTCTGCACCTTGTTGCGTCCGTGCTGCTTCGCGGCGTACATCGCCGCGTCCGCATGCGCGATCAGCGACTGGACCGTCGTCGCATCGCCCGGATAGCAGGCGATGCCTATGCTGGGCGAAACGTGGATGCTGAAGCCGGCGATCTGCACCGGCGGCTTCATGGCGGCGATCGCCCGTTTCGCGACTTCCTCGGCGTCCGTGACGCGGCCGGGCGGGCACAGGACCACGACGAACTCATCGCCGCCGATGCGCGCAACCGTATCGATGTTGCGCACCACGCTGCACAGCCGCCGCGCCACCTCCTGGAGCAGCAGGTCGCCGGCAGCATGTCCGAGCGAATCGTTGATCAACTTGAAGCGGTCGAGGTCGCAGAGCATCAGCGCGAAGGACTCGCCGTAGCGTTCGGCATGGGCCACGGCCTGGGCGAGGCGGTCGTCGAGCAGCACGCGGTTCGGCAGGCCGGTCAGCGCGTCGTGTGTCGCAAGGTGGCGCAGCTTCTGGTTGGCGGCCTCGAGACCGCGCGTCCGGAAGATCACCGCTTCCTCCAGCGATTCGAGCTGGTTGCGCGTAACACGCTCGTTGTGCCACTTGCTGGCGAGCGCGGTGGCGCACTGGATCGCCTCGATCGGCTCGAACGGCTTGCGCAGCACGAGGAGCTGATCCGAGTGGCCGAGGTTATGCACGACCTCGAGCCAGTCATAGTCGGAATGCGCGGAGCAGATCACCACCTGCAGGTTCGCATCGACCTCCCACAGCCGCTCGATGGTCTCCAGCCCATCCCAGCCGGGGGGCATCCTCATGTCGACGAACGCCAGGCAGTACGGACGAGCCTCGGCGAGGGCGCGGGTCGCCATCTCGACACCCTCACGACCCTGGTAGGCCGAGTCGATGTCGAACACCTCCCGGTCTTCATGCGCGGAGCTGGCACCCAGCAGGATCGCCTCCGCCTCGATCAGCTCGACCTCACCGGTCGAGGCCGGGTTGCCCCCCAGGATCTTGCGGATATCCTCGTGGATCGCGCGGTTGTCATCGATGATCAGTATCCGCGAGCTGCCGGGATGGCGGGTCTGCCTATTGGCCACGGGGCCCTCCGCGAGGCAGCTCGAGGATGAATGTGGCGCCGCAGCCTGAACCTTCGCTGAATGCAGTCAGGGACCCCTCGAGTTCGCGGGCGGCCAGGGCACCGCTGTGCAGCCCGAAGCCGTGTCCACTGGCGCGGGTCGTGAATCCATGGGTGAACAGCCGATCCATGTTCTCCGCGGGTATTCCGACTCCGTTATCGATCACCGCAAAGCGCACGCGTTCACCCAGGGTCGTGACGCGGATGCAGACGGTCTTGTCCGAACGCTCGGACTCCTGGCAGGCATTCTTGGCGTTGCGCAGCAGGTTGACCAGCACCTGCAGCACCTTATGCCGGTCGGCCAGGATCGGCGGCATGTCCTCGATCTCCCGTACCAGGGCCACGCCGTGGCGACTCAGCGCACCGATGTTCATGCGGATGCAGTCATCCACCAGGGACGCCACGGTCACCGATTCGGCGACGCCGCAGCGCTTGGCATAGGTCTGCTGCATCGAGACCGTGTGCTTGATATGCTCGATGTTGTTGCGCAGCGATGCGAGTTCCTCGAGCGCAATCTGCTGGTCGCGCTGCAGCTGCTCCGCCAGGCGGGAAAGATACAGTGGCAGCTGCCGGCCGCGTTCATCCTCGCAGATGAATTTTGCGAGTTCGCCCGCGTGCGCCTTGAGCAGCTCCGCCACCTGACTCAGGCCCGCCGACTTGGTCTGTTTCAACCGGTCCGCGAGCAGGCTTGCGGAGACATTGACGCTGTTCAGGACATTGCCGACATTGTGCAGCACGTTAGTCGCGATCTCGGCCATGCCGGCCTGACGCGAAGCGTCGATCAGCTGCTGGTGTACGCGCTCCAGCTCCAGCTCCGCCTGCTTGCGCTCGGTGATGTCCTGGATCACCGAGACCGCGCCGAGACGGGTGCCGTTCGCGTCGACCAGTTGCACGGCGTTGGTCATTGTCGTGCGCGGCGATGCCCCCGTCGGGACCACCAGCAGTTCGAGGTTGCCGATCACCTCGCCACGCAGTGCGCGGGCGAGGGGGCGCTCATCGGGCGGTACCGGCGTGATGCCGTTTGGCAGGTACACTTCCGCGTGCAGCGGGTAGCCCATTGGCCTGCCGGCGGCTTTTGCGCTTGCCGGGATGCTCAGCAGTTCCTCGGCGGCACGGTTGTAACCCGCGACGTTGCCGTACGCATCGCAGGTCAGCAGCGCGACCGGCATGTTGTCGATGACCGCCTCCAGCAACGCCTGGTTCTGCAACAGTTCGGTCTCCATCGCCTTGCGCAGGGTGATGTCGCGAATGAACTCGACCGAGCATTCGGCCGGTGCGTCGCCCTCGTGCACCAGCGCCGTGCTGGTCCGCACCCAGATCACCGTGCCGTCCTTGCAGCGGTAACGCTTCTCGATGTCCACCGCAGCGGTCTCGCCGCGCCACAGGCGCTGCAGCTGCGCAGCTGCGTTGGCGCGGTCCTCGCCGTAGGTCAGCTCCTTCAGCGTCCAGTACTCGAGTTCCTCGGCAGAGAAGCCCAGCAGGGCGGTAAACGCCGGGTTGCAGCGCAGAAGCCGGCCGTGCCGGTCGGCGTAGACGATACCGATGGAAGCCTGTTCAAAGGTATTGCGGAACAGCGCCTCGGCCTTCAGCAGGTCGTTACGCGTCGCGATCAGCTCACTGACGTCGGTGATCGTGCCGACGAATGCCGGGGCACCGGGCACGGGTACACAGCGCTCGGTGTAATGGCGCAGTTCACCGCCCGGCGGCTCCGTGCGGTAGGCGAGCTGGATGGCGCGCGGATGCCGGCAGAAGTCCTCCCAGTCGGCCTGCAGCTGCACGCGGTCCTCGGCATGCACGTAGCGCGGCCATTGCGCCATGTCCGCGTCCTGCGCGAGTCCGAAGATGCGGCGGTATGCGGCGTTGGCATAGGTGATCTCGCCGCCCGGATCGGTCCGATAGATCGCGACCGGGGCGTGCTCGGCCACGGCGCGGAAGTAGGCGAGCTCCGTGCACAGCGACAGTTGCGCGACGACGCTGCCGGCGAGCGCCTGCAGCGCCGCGCGCTGCGCTGTCGTGAGTTCGCGCGGTACGTCGTCCATGACCGCCAGCGTCCCGAGAATTTCCCCGCCCGCGCTGCACAGTGCGATCCCGGCATAGGAGCCGGTGGCGGGCGCAAAGCGTGGGTCGGCTGCGGCATCCCGCACCTCGAACAGGCCGTTGCGGCGCAGGGTATGCTCGTGGAACCGATGGTCGAACGCGGGCGGCCGCGCCTGCCTCCCGGGCGTTCCCCGCGACCAGCTGACGTCGCCGTCAGCCAGCGAAATGCAGGCGAACGGAGCATCGCAGACCAGTGCTGCAACCGCCGCGAGGTCCCTGACCGCGCGCATTGCCAGATCCCCGCCGATCGCATCCAGCGGGCGCTGGTCTTCCTGCTGCAGTGCCTGGGGGGCGGGAACTGCGCTCATCTGCTGATTCGCTCCTGCGTCTGGGGCCCGGGGCCGAATGCAGCTCCCTCTGGAGCGGCTCATCCCCCGGGGTTTCGGCGCTGCGGGAAGGGACTTGAGCAGGGGGGCGGGAGCTGCCCTCAGGTTGTGACCGGGTACTCACTTTGCGGACGCCGGTTGACCCGCGCCGCGACGCCAAAATAGATCCCGACGGCAACCAGGCCCAGGGCGGCATCGCCGAGCAGCATCGCCGGGGTACCCCAGCGGCTCTGTAATGCACCATCGAGCACGGTCATGAGCCCGATCGGGATGTTCGACAGCGACGCGAAGATCTCGTATTTCGTCGCCGCCGCCCCCGTCCCGATCGCCTCCAGCGTGACCGCCGACCAGCCGGAATAACAGAATCCCACCACCAGGTTGTAGCTGCAGACCCACGCGACGTACAGCAGCTCGGTGCGGCCCGTCAGGGCCATGCCGACCGTCACGGCAACGAGCATCACGCCGAACAGTGCATAGGCCCGCTGGCGATGGATCCGGTCGGTCGCCCAGCCCCCGATGAAGCAGCCGACGGCGGTGAGGACCGCGCTGGCGAAGCCGTTGACGAGGGCCACCGTGTCTGCGCTGGCATGCCAGTCACCGGCAATCGCGACAAACAGGTTGCTGGCGGAGCCTGTGCTGAGCGGCAGGATGCAGATCAGCATGCCGAGTGCACTCGAGCGTGCGGTCACAATGCCCCAGACGTCGCGTGCGACATGCACCAGGTCCAGGCCGAGATGCCGCCCGCGAGGCAGCGGCGGCGGCTCGCGCACCAGCCACAGCGCCGCACAGCACAGCAGCGTCAGCGCGCCGACGACGACACCCGCAAGCGCCGGGTCCGGCAGGTGCTGCGCGAACCACAGTCCGGCACCGCCGCCGAGGCCGCCGCCGCCGAGGTTTCCAGCCTGGCTCCAGGCACTCGCGCGGCCCTTCTGGTCGAGCGGGGTGTCGTAAGCCATCAGCGCGCCGGTCGTCATGCCCACGAGCGTCTTCGACAGCGAGATCACGATGACGGCGAGATAGACCAGCGGCATCGCGTGTTCGGGATGCGGAATCAGTCCGAGCGCGGCAATCCCGAGCGCGACGCCGATTCCGCCGAGCAGGTACCAGCGCTTGCGGGTCAGCCGGGTATCGATGATCGGCGCCCACAGGAACTTCAGCGCGCTCGGCAGGTAGTCGATGCCGATCAGTGCGGCGATCTCCGCAACCGGCAGTCCCGCCTTCACCAGGACATAGCCCATCGCCACGCCGACATAGCCGCCGGCGGCGCCGAATGGCAGCAGCAGCGCGGCAAACACCGCCGGATGCGCCGGCGCTACCGGGCGCGCCATGACATCAACTGCGGAATCCGATCTTCGCGTGCGTGCCGTCGCAGAACGGCTTGTTGGCGCTCCCGCCGCAGCGGCACAGGTACGCGGTGGTTCCCCGCGAAACGACGCGCCCCGTCCCGCTGGTGATCTCCAGGTTCCCCGTCACCTGCAGCGGTCCATCCTGTTGCGGCTCGATCGCGAGCACGCCATCGCGCACTGGCAGCATGTCCGTCTGGCCACTGGCGGGCTCTCCCGTCGCGGTGAAACCCACGTCGTGGTGGGAGCCGTCGCAATGGGGTTTATTCTTTGACGCGCCGCAACGGCACAGTGTCGCGCGAAATCCGGCGGGGGCGCCGTCGATGCGCAGCTCGCCCCGTACCGCGTAGGGACCTGCCTCGCGGACCGCCAGCAGGTTCACCGGCGGGGGCGCCTCATCAGGCCTGCCGTCCTTGCGCCGGTAGCGCAGCGCGCCCGAGGGGCACTCCTGCACGATCGCCGCGAGCCGTTCCGCGTCCATTGCGTCCGGATGCAGCCAGGGTCCACTGACATTGGCCAGGAATACCGCGGGGGCCCCGGTCACGCAGAAGCGGGCATGGATACATCGCCGTGCCTCAAACTGCAGCGTCATGTCGCGGCCTTCCGCGCTCTCCACGCCATTCTCGATGTGGCTGGGTTCGTTACCGGCGGGGGGCGTCGCGGCGGGCATGGTTGCGAATATACCTCAAAGGTAGGCACGCATCAGGCTGGCGGCAACGCAGACCGGCCTGGCCGTTCCCTGGCATTCGATCGCGGATTGCCATTCGAGTTGCAGGCCGCCGGCAAACGGCGTCATCCCCGCCAGTGTGAAGCGGGCGCGGAGCAGCGAATCGACCCGGACCGGCGAGGGAAAGCGCACCTTGTCGAGCCCATAATTGACGATCATGCGCGTACCGTCGATGCGCAGCGTCGCGCCAAACAGATGCGGCAGCAGCGACAGTGTCAGGAAACCATGCGCGATGGTGCTGCGAAACGGGGATTCGCGGGCGGCCCGTTCCGGGTCGACATGGATCCATTGCTGGTCGAGGGTGGCGGCGGCAAAGGCATCGATACGCTGCTGATCGACGCGGAGCCAGTCGCTGCAGCCGACTTCCTGACCCACGAGGATCTTCAACTCGTCGACGTCGGCAATGATGCGCATGCGGGTCTCCGGGAGATATGGATTAGAATAGCCGACTTCGTTCCGCCGTACCTCGAAGGATGGCCGCTGATGATCCACTCCAGCCTGTCAGGCTCCGTTGCCCTGATCGTATTCTCCAACCCGCCGGTCAATGCGCTGTCAGTCACTTCCGGACTCGCCGATGAACTGCTCGGCGCGATCCGCGCGGCGATTGCCGATCCGGCGGCGGGCGCGATCGTGCTTGCGGCCGACGGCAGGTTCTTCTCTGCGGGTGCGGATATTGCCGAGTTCGACACCGCCGCCGAACGTGTCGAGATACTGCGCACGCTCGAGAACGACGTGATCGAGCCGTCGCCGAAGCCGATCGTCGCGGCCGTGCACGGCATGGCTCTCGGTGGCGGATTTGAACTCGCGCTGTCCGCTCATTACCGGATCTGCGCGCCGGGCACGACATTCGGCCTGCCCGAAATCAGCCTCGGGCTGCTGCCCGGCACCGGCGGCACGCAGCGGGTGCCGCGCCTGGCCGGGGTCGCGGCCGGCCTGAAACTGATGCTGGGCGGACAGTCCATCGACGCTGCCGCAGCGTTGCGTCTGGGGCTCGTCGACCGCGTTGCCGACGGTGAACTGCGCGGCGCTGCGATCCGCTATGCCGAAGAACTCATCGCCCACGGTCCGCGCCGCGCCAGCGAGCGCGCAGTCAGCGGCGAGAGCGCTGCGCCCATTGCCGCGGCGCGCGCGGCAGAGGCACGTCCCGGCCGCAACCAGGCGCCGGCGTTCATCGTCGACTGCATCGAGGCGGCCTGCAGCGGCACATTTGCCGACGGTATCGCCTTCGAGCGTGAGCGCTTTGCCACACTGCTGCAGTCGGAGTCCTCGCGCGGTCTGCGGCATGTGTTCTTCGGGCGCCGCGAGGTGACGCGAATCCCGGGTCTCGGCGCCGCGCCGGCACGCGCCGTCGCCGCCACCGCCGTGATCGGCGGCGGCCTGATGGGCACCGGCATTACCATTGCACTGCTGAACGCCGGGCTCAAGGTGCACCTCGTCGAGACGCGGATCGAGGCGCTCGCCAGGGCCTGCCAGACGATCGAACAGACGATCCGCCGCGACGTCGACAAGGGGCGCATCAGCGAGGCCGTCGCGGCCCAGCGTCTCGCAGCTTTTTCCAGCGGGGGCGAGATTGCCGGAATCGCCGCTGCCGACCTCGTCATCGAGGCGGTCTACGAGTCCATGGAGGTCAAGTGCGAGGTGTTCGCGGCGATGGACGCCCACGCCCGGCCCGACGCAATCCTCGCCAGCAACACCTCGACCCTCGATCTCGACCGGATTGCGGCGGCGACGCGCGATCCGCAGCGCGTGGTGGGGCTGCATTTTTTCAGTCCCGCGAACATCATGAAGCTGCTGGAGATCGTGCGCGGCGCGCGTACCTCCCCTGAGGTACTGACAACGGCCGTGGCCTTCGGCAAGGCGATCGGCAAGGTCGCCGTCGTCTCCGGTGTCTGCGACGGCTTTATCGGCAACCGCATGTTCGAGGAGTACCTGCGCGAGGCGTACTACCTGCTCGAGGAGGGTGCGCTGCCGGGACAGATCGATACTGCGCTGGAGCGCTTCGGCATGGCGATGGGCCCGCTGCGGGTCATGGATCTCGTCGGCCAGGATATCGGCTGGAGCATCCGCAAGCGCCGTGCGATCGACCAGCCTGACAGACCGTATTCGAAGCTGCCGGACCTGATCTGCGAAATGGGTCGCTTCGGGCAGAAGACCGGAGCGGGCTTCTACCGCTATGCAGACGGGCGTACAGCGACGGCTGACCCCGAGATCGACGCCCTGATCCTCGCGCACTCCGTGTCCCTCGGGATCACGCGGCGCGTCATCGGCGATGCCGAGATCGTCGATCGCTGCATCTATGCGCTGGTCAACGAGGGCGCGCGGATCCTCGAGGAGGGCATTGCGTACCGGGCAGTGGACATCGACATGGTGACCGTGTTCGGCTACGGCTTTCCGGCGGATCGCGGCGGGCCGATGTTCTACGCGTCGCGCGTGGGACTGCCGGCTGTCATCGCACGCATGCAGGAATTCTCGCGGGGCGTGAACGGCTGGACGTGGCAGCCGGCCGCTTCTTTGCTGAAAAACTAGGCACTTACTCAGGAGTTGGCATACATGACGGACGTCTTCATCGTATCTGCGCTGCGCACGGCGATCGGCACCTTCGGCGGCTCCCTCAAGGACAGCCCGCCGACGGAGCTGGCGAGCCTGGTCACGCGTGCGGCGATCGCCGGCGCCGGCGTCGACGCGGCGACGATCGGCCACGTGGTGTTCGGCCAGGTTGTCGCGACCGAGCCGCGGGACGCGTACATATCGCGCGTCGCGGCGGTGGACGCGGGGATTCCCCACGCAACGCCGGCGCTGACCGTCAACCGCCTGTGCGGATCCGGTCTGCAGGCTGTGATCAGCGCCGCGCAGTCGATCATGCTCGGCGATTGCGAGCTGGCGCTCGGCGGCGGGGTCGAGGTCATGAGTCGCGCGCCGTTCTACCTGCCGTCCCTGCGTTTCGGCAAGAAGATGGGTGATGCGACGCTGGTCGATGCGATGAACGGCGCGCTGACCGACCCGTTCGGCAACGGCATCATGGGCATCACCGCGGAGAACGTGGCGGAGCGCTATCAGATCGACCGCGCAACTCAGGATGCGCTCGCGCTCGAGAGCCAGCGCCGTGCCGCCGCGGCGATCGCGGCCGGCTACTTCACCGCGCAGATCGTGCCGGTGGACATCAAGGTGCGCGGCAAGGTCAGCCAGTTCACGACCGATGAGCACGTGCGCGCCGAGACCACCCTCGCCGATCTGCAGAAGCTGCCGACGATCTTCCGCAAGGACCAGGGTACGGTGACAGCCGGCAATGCGTCCGGAATCAATGACGGGGCTGCCGCGGTCGTGCTGGCGAGTGCGGGCGCGGTCGCCGCGGCCGGCCTCAAGCCCCTGGCACGGATCGTCTCCTACGGTCATGCCGGCGTGGACCCGGCCTACATGGGCATCGGCCCGGTGCCGGCATCGCGACTCGCCCTGCAGCGCGCGGGTCTCGAGGTCAGGGATCTCGATGTGATCGAGTCGAACGAGGCGTTTGCAGCGCAGGCCTGTGCGGTGACGCGGGAACTCGGGCTCGACCCGGCGAAAGTGAACCCGAACGGCAGCGGCATCTCCCTCGGCCATCCGATCGGCGCAACGGGTGCGATCATCCTCACCAAGCTGGTCCACGAACTGCGGCGCACGGGCGGCCGCTATGGACTGGTCACGATGTGCATCGGCGGCGGGCAGGGGATTGCCGCCGTGATCGAGAACCTCTCCTAGGGCAGTTTCAGCGCTGCACCGTAGCCGGTCAGTTCCAGGTAGCCGCGCCCGGCGGGAGTCGTCCCGTCGAGCGCGCGCACGGCGCCCTCCCAGTAGATCGTGCCGCTCGACAACCGCGTGTCGCTTTCCTGGTCATCCAGCAGCGGCTGCAGCGAGAATTCGCGCTTACCGACCCGTACCCGCCATTGCACCGGGTAACGGATCGCCGTGCGTGGCGACGTCCACAGTCGTCCGGGTTCGAAGGCGACCTCATCCGGAGCGAAGCGCTGCACGCTGCCGTCGGCGCCGCGCAGCGTGGCGCCGCTCCAGCGAGCCTGGCCGTCCGCGCCGCGGATGCGAAACGCCATCAGGGCGCCCCCGTCATCCAGGTTGATGCCGATCCAGTCCCAGCCGACCGCGCCGGCTTCGAGGTACTCGTTCGACCACTCGTGATCGAGCCAGGCGACGCCCTGCACGCTGTCGCGCCGGCCGTCGCGCGCGATGGTGCCGCTGACCTGCAGCTGCGGCTCGCTGTAATACCAGCTGGTCGCCGCGGCCGCCGCGCCCTTGCGGCTCAGGCCCGCCTCGCCATTGAGCAACGGCGGCTGCGTGATCTGCAGACGCAGTGCCAGCGTGAAATCCCCGCCGTCGATCCGCGCGCGGTAGGCGCTGCCTTCCGCCTGCAGGTACCAGTCGTCGATCCAGGCATGCGTCGCGCCACTCGCCGCATCCGCGAGCCCGAATGCGGCGCGCTGCACACGCTGGTCCTGGTACAGCCGGCCATGGGCGGGATCGCTGAGCGCGGCATGCGCAATGATCAGCTGCCTGGCCGCAAACGCGCTCGGGTTGCCGTCGGCAAGGCCGGGGCGCGTGCGGAAGAACGTGACCTGGAATCCGAGCGCCTCGCCGGTGCCGGTCTGCAGCCATCCGGTCACGTACCACCACTCGGTGCGAAAATCAGGATGACTGCCGGTGTCGATCGGAAAGCGGATGCCGGGGGACACTGCGTCCGCGCACGCGAGCGTCGCGACCAGCAGTGCCGCGATGACGGCCGATGTCAGCCTCACCAGTCCTCCCGGACCGCACGCAGTGCCGACTGGCTCATCGCCGCACGACCGCTGAGGGTCGCGGCCAGCGCCGAGGTTGCGACCAGCACGCAGCCGGCGAGCGCCAGCTGCCAGGCAGGTACCGCGAGGTCAATCGACCAGCCGAATGACTGGCGGTTGACGACGAACACCAGCACCAGACTCAGCACGGCGCCGAGTCCGAGGCCGTACAGCACACCGAACAGGCTGGTCAGCACGCCCTCGATCCCGATCAGCCGGCGCACCTGCGAGCGCAGCATGCCGACATGGCGCAGCATGCCGAACTCGGCGCGTCGCGCCAGCGCGGTGGCACTGGCGGCGAAGCTGACGCCGGCAAGACCGATCAGCACCGCAACCGCCTCCAGCGCATAGGTGATCGCGAACGCACGGTCGAAGATCTGCAGCGACCGACCGCGCAGATCGCCGCTGGTGAGGATCTCCACTGCATCGCCGCCGCTGCCGAGGCTCCGTCGCAGGGCCTGTTCGACCTTGCCGATGTCGGCGCCGGATCTGATCCACAGCGACGCGTCTGTGGCGGAAGTATCGCCGCTTGCGGCGATGTACGCGGCGCGATCGATCACGACGGTACCCGTGCTGCGCGCGTAGTCGCGCCAGACACCGGCGACCGCGAGTCGCAGCGGGTGAGCGCCCAGGCTGACTTCAAATGTATCGCCCGGGTGCAGCCGCCGCTGGTCGCCGAGCGCCTCCGAGATGTAGGCAGCGATGGCTCCAGGTTCCGGGGCGGCGGCGACGGAGCTGACCAGCGGCAGCTGTGCGCCGAGTGACTCGCCGGCCAGGTCGCGTGCGATCAGCGTCACGGGTGCGGCGGCGCCCTCGAGCAGCAGCGGTCGGATGCGACGGAAGCGTGCCCTGTCGATGCCGGCGGTAGCGGCGATGCCTGTCTGGTCCGCGGGCGACCAGAATGCGGTGTCGTTACCGAAGGGGACGCGCAGCTCCAGATCGGCCGGCAGCAGCTTGCCGAGCCAGTGTTCGAACGACACTCTGAAGGAGTAGACCATGATCGCCATCGCGACCATCAGGCTGAAGCTGACGATCACGGCAGCAAGCCCGAGCGTCGCGAGTCCGACCCGCTCGCGCAGTTGCGCTACGGCCGTGTCGAGGATGATGTGCCCGCTGCGCGGGACCGCGCGCAGCACGCGCACGGTCAGCACCGGCACCAGCAATATGGCGCCGAACAGCAGCGCAGCGATCGCGAGATAGCCGAACAGTGGCAGGCCGGCAACCGGCGGCAGCCAGGCCAGCAGCGCCCCGAGCGCGCTCAGCGCGAGACCCGCGCGCAGCGCGTCGCGGGCCGTGCCCGCGAGGTTCGCATCGCCCCCCTTGAGGCCGCGTGCCGGCGGCTCGCGCGCCGCGCCGCGCGCAGGCAGCCAGGCGCCGAGGCTGGCGACGACGGTGCCGATGCCTGCGAATCCGGCCAGCAGCCACGGCTGCGCGACCAGCGCCGCACCGGCAATGCGCAGCTGGCTGTTGCCCAGGTCCGCGGCGATGAACCGCAACAGCAGCGCCGCCAGCAGGACACCCGCGGCGACGCCGAGGATGCCGCCGATCGTGCCGAGCGCCGCGCCTTCACCGACCAGCGCCCATTGCAGCTCACCGCGCGTGACGCCGAGCGCACGCAGCAGAGCAAGCGTGCGCCGCCGCCGCAGCACCGACAGCGACTGCGTCGAGAACACCAGAAATGCCCCCGTCCACAGCGACACCAGGGCCAGCATGTTGAGGTTGACGCGATAGGCGCGCGTCAGCGTCACCGCCCGCTCCACCTCGACCTGCGGGGCGACTGCGACGACGCCAGGCGGCAGGCGCGCAGCCAGAGCGCTGCGAAACGCCGCCGGATCCACGCCCGCCTTCAGGCGCAGGTCGATGCGGTTCAGCAGCCCGAGCTGCCCCAGCGTCAGCTGTGCGGAAGCGATGTCCATCAGCGCGAGTGACTGCGGGTAGGCCTGCGCCGGCAGGATGCCGGCAACGTGCAGCGCACGCGGCTGGTTGCCGACGATGACGTTGAAATGATCGCCGCGCGTCACTTTAAGGGACGCGGCGGCGCTCGGGCTCAGGAATGCGGCGTCGGCGGCAAACAGCTCGACCAGCTGCGGACCGAGTTCGGCGAGCAGCGCAACCTGCAGCGTCGCGGCGCGGAACGGATCCATTGCGAGGACTTTCAGCGTATCGCGACGCCCCGGCAGCGCCGCCTCCAGCTCCAGCACGGGGCTGGCCGTGGCGACCTGCGGGTCGCGAGCAAGCGTCGGGTACAGCGACTCGTCGAATCCCGTGCCGGGTGCCCGCAGCACGACGTCCGCCGCGCCGATCAGGCGCTGCGTGGCGTGCGTGAATTCACTCAGTGCGGTGGCGTTGACCAGCGCGACAGCGGCAAACAGGGCGACGCCGAGGGCGATCGCAATCACGGTCAGCAGCGTGCGTCCCGGCTGTTCGCGCAGCTGCGCGCGCAGCAGCATGTGCCAGATCCGCAGCCCGCTGCGCAGTAACCCGCCGGTGGGCACAGCTTCAGCCATTCGCGAAGGCGTGCAGGCCGCGCGCATCCAGCACCAGGATCCGGTCCGCGGTATCCGCGGCGGCGCGCGAGTGCGTGATCAGGATGCCCGCGCCTGCCTGCGCCTTGACCTGGCTGCGCAGCAGCTCGAGCGTCTGCGCGGCATTGCGCGGATCGAGGTTTCCGGTCGGTTCATCGGCGAGCACCAGCCGCGGCCGGTGCACCAGCGCACGCGCGATCGCGATGCGCTGGGTCTCGCCCCCGGACAGCTCGCGCGGCATGCGCGCGCCGAGTGTCTCGAGGCCCACGGCAGCGAGCATGGCGCGGGTGCGCTCGCCGCGCTCAGGCATGGGGGTGCCGAGCAGGTCGAGCGGCAGGGCCACGTTCTGACCGACGCTGAGGTAGGGGAGCACGTGGAATGCCTGAAACACGAAGCCCACGCTGCGTCGGCGCAGCAGCGTTGCCGTATCGTCGTCCAGCGCGCCAAGATCGGTGCCGTCGAGGATCACCTGCCCGGCGCTCGGTTGCTCGAGCCCGGCGAGCAGGTTCAGCAGCGTCGACTTGCCGACGCCGCTTTCACCCATGATTGCGAGGTACTCGCCGGCGTGCAGTTCGAGGTTGATGTCATCGAGCAGCGCAACGCCCGCCGGGGAGTAGCGCTTGCCGAGTCCGCGGCACTGCAGGACGGGGGTGGCTGTCACCGCGCGCGGGGGACGGTCACGCGGCGTCCACCCCGATCACCGCCTTGACCTCGAGGAAGTCGCGCAGGCCGTATTCGCCGAACTCGCGGCCGTTGCCCGACATCTTGAAGCCGCCGAAAGGCGTCTTGTAGTCACCCGCGGCACCATTGATGGAGATCTGCCCGGCACGGATGCGGCGGCCAACGCGCTGTGCGTGCGCCATGTCCTGGGACCAGACGTAGCCGGCGAGTCCGTAAGGGGTGTCGTTCGCAATCCGGATGGCCTCTTCTTCTGTCGTGTAAGGCAGGATGCACAGCACGGGCCCGAAGATCTCCTCGCGCGCAATCCGCATCTGATTGTTGACGTTCGAGAAAACCGTCGGCTGTACGAAGTAACCGCGATCCAGGCCCGCCGGGCGGTCGCTGCCGCCGGCGACGAGTTTCGCGCCCTCGGCGATCCCGGCCTCGATCAGCGCGCGGACCCGCCCGAACTGGACCTTCGAGACCACCGGACCCATCGTCGTGCGTTCCGACCGCGGGTCGCCGACGACGGCACCGGCGGCGACGCGCGCGGCAATGGCCTCTGCCTCGGCGAGCCGCGCGGCGGGCACCAGCATGCGCGTCGGGGCGTTGCAGGACTGGCCGGTGTTGCGCATCACGTGGGCCATGCCTTTCGCGACCGCGCGCTCGAAGTCCGCGTCCTCGAGCACGATGTTCGGCGACTTGCCGCCCAGCTCCTGATGGACGCGCTTGACCGTATCGGCGGCACTGCGCGCTACGGCGCTGCCTGCGCGGGTCGAGCCGGTGAAGGACACCATGTCCACCTCAGGGTGAGCCGCGAGTGGCGCGCCGACGTTCAGGCCGTCCCCGATGATCATGTTGAATACGCCTGCCGGAACGCCAGCCTCGTGCATCACCTCGGCCCACAGCAGCGCCGACAGCGGCGCAAACTCCGACGGCTTCAGCACCATCGTGCAACCGGCAGCCAGCGCCGGCACGACCTTTGCGGCGATCTGGTTGATCGGCCAGTTCCACGGCGTGATCAGTGCGCAGACTCCGACCGGTTCCTGGACGAGGCGGGTGCGCCCCTGCGATTCCTCAAAGCGGAAGTCGCGCAACACCTCGATCATGCCGCTGATCGTGCCCGGGCCGCAGGGCGCCTGGGAATTGCGCGCCAGCGTGATCGGTGCGCCCATCTCCGTGGAAATGGCCTGCGCGATCGCCTCATGGCGCCGGTTGAAGACCTCGAGCACGCGGCCGAGCAGCGCGGCGCGCTCGATCGGCGTCGTGCGCGAGTAGCTGTCAAATGCGCGACGCGCCGCAGCAACTGCGCGCTCCACATCGGCAGCCCCGCCCATCGAGATGACGGCCGCGACCTCTTCGGTGGCCGGATTGATCACCTCGAAAGCCTGCGGCGCGACCGGATCCACCCATTGGCCGTCGATATAGAATTTCCGGTTGTCGTAGCTCATCGCGATGCCTCATCCTGGATGGGTAAACAAAGAAGCGCATTGTACCTGCCCGGCGCTGTCGCCGGCCACCGACGCTTCCCCGTGCGGCGCGCCGCCGGGCTATGATCGCGCCATGACGGGACGTTCCACGGGGCTGGCAGGCGCGGCGCTCGCTCTGCTGGCAACCCTGGCGGGCGCTGCCGAGTGGAATCCGCTGCGGCGCGCGGCCGTCACGCCCGGAACCGCCTCCCATCGCATCATCGTCGGTTTTCATGCGGGCGCGGATACCCTGCGCGTCGCGAGCACGCGCGAGGATGTCGACGCGCTGGTCGCGCGCAGCGGGGTCGCGGTGACTGCATCGCGCCAGATCAGCGCGTCGATGCATGTGCTGTTCCTGCCGCAGACGCTGTATGGCGTGCATTTCGAGGCACAGCTCGACGTGCTGCGCCGCGACCCGTCGGTCGCATTTGCAGCTGACGACGAGCTGCGTCATCCGCTCGCCGCCACACTGCCCGATGATCCGCTGTTTGTGCCGACTCCGGGTGTGGCCAGCGGGCAGTGGTACCTGCGCGCGGCAAATGCCGGCATCACCGTCGAGGGCGTCGCGACCGTGGATCGGGCGGCGACGGATGCGATCGATGCCTGGACGCTGACCACGGGCAGCCCCGGGATCGTCATCGCCGACGTGGATACCGGCGTGCGGTTCGATCATCCGGACCTGCTGCGCGCCGTGCAGGGTGGGCGCCTGCTGCCGGGCTATGATTTCGTTGGCGAGGATTACAATCATACGAACAGCGCGCCGCTCGGCACCTACCTGATGGCCAACGACGGTGACGGCTGGGATCCGGATCCCAGCGATCCGGGCGACTGGATCAGCAGCGCCGACGTGACGAATCCCCTGTTCCCGACCAGCGCCTGCGGTGACCCGTCGGAGTACGGCGGACTGATTGCGAGTTCCTGGCACGGCACCCGCGTGGTCGGCATCTTCGGTGCGATCACGAACAACGAGGCCGGTATTGCCGCCATGACCTGGGGCAACGCCACCGCGCCCGGTCCGTGGGTCCTGCCGGTGCGTGCGCTCGGCAAATGCGGCGGCTATGATTCGGACATCATCGCCGGCCTGGAGTGGGCGGCTGGACTTGGCATCTCGCCGCCCAATGTCGCGACCTCAACGACGCCGACCGTACCGCGGAATCCCTTTCCGGCGGACATCATCAACCTCAGTCTCGGCGCTGCGGGTAGCTGTTCCAGCGCCTACGTCACGGCGCTGAGCGACGTTACCGCAGCGGGCGCACTGGTCGTCATCTCCGCCGGCAACGGCGGCGCAGGGGGGCAGGCCGCGCCAGTGGACTCACCCGCCAACTGCAGCCTGAAGGTCTCCGGCGTCATTGCGGTGGCGGGTCTGCGCAACGTCGGCACCAAGGTCGGCTACAGCAGTTTCGGGCCCGCAGTCGGCGTCGGTGCGCCGGCCGGCAACTGCGTCAACGCCTCCGGCGACTGCCTGCGCTCGATCGACACGACGACGAACAGCGGCGTACAGAGCGCCGATCCCGCCGGCAACACCTATACCAATGAACAGGATCCGAATCTCGGTACGAGCTTTTCCGCTCCGATCGTGTCCGGGATCGCGGCGCTGATGCGTTCGGTCAATGCGAACCTGACACCGGCGCAGCTCGTCGCGCGCCTCGAGTCCAGCGCCACGCCGTTTCCGGCGAATGTGGGGTCACTGCCGGTCTGCCCGGAAACCGATTCCAGCTCCGGCGAATGCGCCTGTCCTCCGCCCGCGCCCGGCGTCGCGACCCAATGCGGCACCGGCATGGTCGACGCACTGCAGGCGGTCATGGCGGCACTCGCGCCGATCGGCGCGGTCGTGCCGCCCGCGGCGCCGTTCAGCGGCGCGACCGTGTTCGATGCCAGCGGCAGTGTCGCTGCCTGCGCCAACTCCATCGCGAGCTTCGCCTGGAGCGCCTCGCCCGCCGCGCTGATCAGCGGCGGGGCATCGAGCGCGCGCGTCAGCGTCAATCCCGCAATCCTCGCCCCCGGCGCCACCGGCACGCTGCTGCTGACCGTGACCGATGCGGCCGGGCATGCGGATACCGAGACCCTGGTGCTGGGTGCGACTGCAGTGCTCAGCAGCACGGCGCCGCAGTATGCCGGCTCCGCTGCACATGCCTGTCCGGCAAGCCGCGTACCGGACCCTGCAGCGCCGGCGCCGCCCACCATCAGCGCTGCCTTTGCGCCGGCGAGCGTCGCGCCGAATTCGCCGGCCACGCTGACGCTGACGCTGCACAACGCCAATCCCTATGCCCTGACCGGCAGCAGCCTCAGCGTGCCGCTCCCCGGCGGCATCGCGGTGCCGGTCGGTGTGCGTGCCACGACGAGCTGCACCGGCGTCGCGGCTGCCGTAGCGGCAGGCGCGGCGGGCCTGTCGCTCCGCGGCGCGGTCGTGCCGGCCGCGGGCAGCTGTACGGTCCAGGTCGAATTGCAGGCGTCCAGCGTGGGCACCTATGCCGTGGCGGTGGCGCCCGCGGCACTGATAACGGCACCGGCCGGGGCAAGTGTCGGTGCTGCGCGCGCGAGCCTCGCGGTCGTCGCACCGTCGGGCGGCGGTGGTGGCGCACTGCAGTGGCCCGGCATCATCCTCGGCGCAGCGAGCCTGTGGCTCCTGCGACGCAATCCTCTGCAGGAGCAATCATGAATCAGGATCCGCAAATCGTACCGACCGTGGTCGTGGAGCTGCTGGGCGCGTTTCGCGACGCGCGCGGCAGCCTGTTTGAGCCGCTCGATGCACGCGAGCTGGCCCTGCAGCGCAATGTCCATGTCGTCCTGACCGAGCCGGGCGCGGTTCGCGGCAATCATCTGCATCGTGAGTCCACCGAAATCACCACGGTCGTCGGTCCCTGCCTCGTGCGCATCCGCGAGGGCGGCGAGTTGCGCGACATCGAGGTGCCGGCCGGCGAGGTGTGGCGCTTCACGATCCCGCCAGGCGTTGCGCACGCCTATCGCAATACCGGGAGCCTGCCGATGACGATGGTGTCGTTCAATACCCGCGTGCACGAGCCGGCCAGCAGCGACACGCAGCGCGAGGTGGTGATCTAGGATCCGGAGGCCTGGCTGGGAAGTTCGACCCCGGCAGCGGCGAGGCCGATCCCGGCGACGGGGGGTAGGGTCACCTTGAAGCGGGTGGAGCGGCCGGGATCGCTGCCGAGCGAGATCACGCCGCCGGCGTCGTGGACATAACGCCGCACGAAGGCGAGTCCCGCGCCATGACGCGGCTGTCCCGGCACCTCGGGCAGCGTCGTGAACTTTGCCTTGAAGATTATCTTCAGCGCCTGCCGGTCGCCGAGGCTGATCGCGTCGCCGGGCGTGATCAGCGATCGGGCGATTGCGACCTCCCTGACCGATTCTGGATCGATGCCGCGGCCATCGTCCTCGAAGGTCAGTTCGAAACTGCCGTCATCCTGCGGGCGGAAGTCGAGCCGCAGGCGACCGATCGGCGGCTTGCCCGCGCGCGCCCGCTCGGCACGCGTCTCGATGCCGTGGACGACGGCGTTGCGGATGAACTGGATTACGATGTTCTTGACGGTCGCGACGTATTCCGGCGCCACCAGTTCGAGGCCATTGCAGGTCAGTGTCACGGACCGGCCGCGCTCATTCGCGACGTGCTCGGTCAGGCGCGTGAAGGTATGTACGAGCGTGCCGGCAGCAGTCGGCGCCGTGCCGTGGGCGTCGGCGGCGCCGTTGGGTTCGAGCAGTTGCGCAACGAACTTCGGCGATGCCGTTGCGGCCCACCCCGGGGTCGATGCCCCGCGCGAGAACTCGGAGTCGCCGTCCGTTTCGGGGCCCGGGGCCGTATCGAGGGAGCGTGCGAGGGACCTGACCTGCGAGAACTGTACCGACAGTTCATCGAGACGCACCGCCAGCGGCAGAAAGTCATTGCCGCTCAGGGTCTGCTCATCGCGCAACCGCAGCAATGCACTCTCGAACTGCTGCGCCGCCTCGGTCAGGGCTCCGAGGCTGGTACCGGACAGCACGCGGCCGATCCGGTCGGCGGCCGACAGCGTCTGTTCGAGCTTGGTGCGGAATGCCGCGTCCTCGCGAGCCGGGCGACGCAGGATTTCGTTGATGGCATCGAGCATGCTGGTAATCGTGCGGATCACGGTCGCGAAGCGCGTCGTGCCGATGTGCAGCAGGGTCTGCAGGATGTCGGACTGGGTGCGCAGCTGCAGCCTCAAGTCTTCCAGCTCGCGCCCCTGCAGCAGCGCTGTGGTCTGGTCGGTGACCCGCACCAGCAGCGTGCCGTGTTCGCCCGGGATCCGCATCTGCGTGAACTCGAATGCATAGTGAAGCAGCTCATGGCGGCTGTTGCCGAGCGCGAAGCGCACCTCCAGATCGCGCAGCGGATTGCCGAGCGGTGCCGCGCCGCCGGCGGCGGCGGCCTGCAGTGCCGCCAGATGCTGTTCGGCAATGCCGATGAACTTGCGCGGCACCAGCGGGCGCAGCAGTTCGGTGAAGCGCAGGCCGAGGTAGTCGTCGCGGCGGAACATCGTCGCCATCGAGGCCGATACCGGCTCGACGATCGCAGCATTGGCGTCGAGCGCGAACACCGCCTGCGAGAACCGGTCGAGCAGCAGCCGGCGCAGTGCGGCTGCTGCGGCACTGCTGTCAGGCTCTTCCTCGCGGGGCTCGACCAGACTATACATAACCGGGAGCCTGCCAAAGGCAGCGCGCCAGTGGACGGAACAGGGTCACACCCGCAACGCGTTACCGACTGCGGATGCGGCACCGCAACCGCAGGCTGTGACCGGCCTCACACTTCGGAGACGGGCACATCCGCCGGTGTCGTCACCGGCGCCACGTCGGCCAGCAGCTCGTCCGTGTTTGCATAGCGATCGTGCGGGCTCTTCGCGAGCAGGCGGTCGACGATCGTCTGGTGTGCGGCGATCTCCTCGGGCAGTCGCGGAACCGGCGCATGCGTGTGGTGGGACATGATCTCCATCGCGCTCTTGCCGGTGTAGGGCCGCTGGCCGGTCAGCATCTCGTAGAACATGACGCCGAGGCTGTACAGATCGGTGCGCACATCGACATCGTGCCCCATGGACTGCTCGGGACTGATGTAATAGGGCGAGCCGACGACCTGGCCGTTCGAGGTCACGGTATTCTCGTCGACGGAGCGGCGCGCGAGCCCGAAGTCGATCAGCACAGGCGAGTTGTCCTCGCGCAGCATCACATTGGCGGGCTTCAGGTCGCGATGCAGGACGCCGAACACGTGGATCACGCGCAGTGCCTCGGCGATCGCGCGCAGGTAATACAGCGCCTCTGCGGGGCTCAAGGGGTTGCGCAGCCGCGCGCGCAGGTCGCCGCAGGGGAAGTACTCCATGCTGAGGAACAGATGTTCCGGCAGGGTGCCGAAATCATGGATTTCGGCGATCGCACGATGCGAGATGCTGGTGATGATCTCGTACTCGCGCGCAAAGCGCTCGGCGTCGTCGCGCTCCCGCGGGGTGTTGCCGCGGGTCATGGTCTTCAGCACGACGTTGCGGCGCAGCCGCTCGCTCTTGGCCAGAAATACCGAGGAAAAGTTGCTGGTCGCAATCCGCCGTACGATCGTATAGCCGGGTACCTCGACCGCTGCCCCGGCATCGGCCTCGGGGACGAGGGCTGCCGCGGCAGGGGCGGGGCGACGCCGCGCCACCGCGGTTTCGATGCCCTCGAACAGCAGTTCGCGGGTCAGGCGCAGCAGCGGCAGGTAGTCCCGGGCGCCGTACTTGAGTGCCCGCACGGCGGTCAGTTCATCGCCGTTCTCGGCCAGGACGATGCAATACAGGTCGGGGTGGACCGTCAGCCACGCACTGATCTGCCGCAGTGCCGAATTTGCGGAACTCTCCGCCCCGAAGTCGATCTGAAGGAATACGGCGTCCGGATCCTGGCTGTCGATCAGCGCGCGCGCCCCATCCGGCGGCGACACATCGGCGGTCAGGACCAGCGCTTCCGCCCAGCGGGTCACGACGTGGTGCTTCAGCCACTGCAGGCGCAGCGGGTCGCTGCCGATGGCAATGAGGTTCGGACCGCCGGTTGTTTGCATTGCTGGTAGGCTAGTCCCACAGGGTGTGGGCAGGCTTGTCGGAATTTCACAATTTGAGGAATTATCACGATGGGAAGCATCAGAACCTGGTCTCTGGCGGCGGTTGCGGGCGTCCTGGTCCTCGTCGTCGCGCACCAGCGCTCCGTGGCCGGCGCGCCGGAACCGATGGTTGCGGCGGCGACTGCGACTGCGCTCGCTCCCGGGGCGGCCGCGCCGCATGGCGCCAGGGTCACCGGGCTGCCGGACTTCAGTGATCTGGTGGCCGAGAACGGTGCCTCGGTGGTCAATATCAGCGTCGTCGTGAAGCCCGGCAAGGGTGGGAGCGATGGCGAGGAGGGCGGCGATCCGCTATCCCAGTTCTTCCATCATCCGCCGGTCCCGGGTCCTGACCATACACCGCCGGCGCATGGCATCGGCTCCGGCTTCATCATCTCGTCCGACGGCTATATCCTGACCAATGCACACGTTGTCGCGGACGCCGCAGCCGTCACGGTCAAGCTCACCGACAGGCGCGAGTACACGGCCAGGGTCGTCGGTGTCGACCGTCACAGCGACGTGGCGCTGATCAAGATCCCGGCCACCGGGCTGCCGGCGGTGCATTTCGGCGACCTCTCGAAGATCCGCCCCGGCCAGTGGGTCATCGCCATCGGTTCCCCGTTCGGCTATGAAAACAGCGTGACTGCAGGAGTGATCAGTGGCACCGCGCGCACGCTGCCGGACGAGAACTACGTGCCCTTCATCCAGACCGATGCGGCGGTGAATCCCGGCAATTCGGGCGGTCCCCTGTTCAACCTCGACGGCGAGGTGATCGGGATCAATTCGCAGATCTACAGCCGCACGGGCGGCTACATGGGCATGTCGTTCGCGATTCCGATCGACCTCGCACTGAACGTCAAGGACCAGCTGCTGCGCAACGGCAAGGTGGCCCGCAGTCGCATCGGGGTTGCGGTCCAGGAAGTCAACCAGCAGCTGGCGCAGACCTTCGGGCTGTCGCGGCCGCACGGTGCGCTGGTCAGCGCGGTGGAGCCGAAAAGCCCCGGCGAGCGCAGCGGCATGAAGCCCGGCGATGTGATTACCAGCGTCAATGGACGGGAGATCGAGCACTCCTCCGACCTGCCGACGGTCATCGCCTCGCTGCCGCCCGGCACCGACGCGAAGATCGGCGTCTGGCACGATCACCACGCCACCGAGCTTAACGTGCACACCGTGCTGCTCGAGGACGAGCCGGCGCAGGTGTCGAAGAACGACACCGGCGACGATGGCGGCAAGCTGGGGCTCGCCGTGCGGCCGCTGGACCCGGATGAGCAGCATGAGCTGCACACCCGCGGTCACCTGGTCATCGAGGACGTGACGGGGCCGGCGCTTGCCGCCGGGGTGCTGGCAGGCGACGTCGTCCTCGGGGTCAACGGGACGGCCGTCAACACGATTGCGGAGCTGAAGCGCGAGGTGGCGCGTGCCGGCCACAGCGTTGCGCTGCTGATCCAGCGCGAGGACGCGCAGATCTACCTCCCGGTCGACATCGGCTAGGCGGAATTGCGGTGTTTTCGTTTTACCTTTAGCGGATAATCCGCTCTAATCCCCGGCGTGCACACCGCCACGCCCCTGTTCGAACGCCCCCGGGTCGCTGCCGCGCCCGCGGCGCCGTTCCTGCCGATGAGCCGCGCCGAAATGGACGTGCTCGGCTGGGACCGTTGCGACGTGATCATCGTGACGGGGGACGCCTACGTCGATCACCCGAGCTTCGGTATGGCCATCGTCGGGCGGCTGCTGGAGGCGCAGGGACTGAAGGTCGGCATCATCGCCCAGCCTGACTGGCGCGGTACTGCGGACTTCACGGCACTGGGCGAACCGCGGCTGTTCTTCGGCGTGACCGGCGGCAACATGGACTCGATGGTCAACCGCTACACGTCGGACCGGCGCGTGCGCAGCGACGATGCCTATACGCCGGGGGGGCAGGGCGGTCGCCGTCCCGATCGCTGTGTCATCGTCTACTCGCAGCGGGTGCGCGAGGCATTTGGCGCGACGCCGATCGTGATCGGCGGCATCGAGGCTTCCCTGCGCCGCATCGCTCACTATGACTACTGGTCCGAACAGGTGCGCCGCTCGGTCCTCGTCGACGCGAAGGCCGACCTGCTGGTCTATGGCAACGGCGAGCGCCAGATCGTCGCAATCGCGCAGCACCTCGCCGCCGGCCAGCCGCTGTCCGGCCTGACCGACCTGCGCGGC
>Ga0302279_10002301_pt1 | contig 25597 bp, 20 predicted proteins | sample III_Bog_N3_3_FD_194541 | JGI IMG/M metagenome (GOLD analysis project Ga0302279, IMG submission 194541) | Peat permafrost microbial communities from Stordalen Mire near Abisko, Sweden - III_Bog_N3_3 | ecosystem: Environmental > Terrestrial > Soil > Wetlands > Peat | place: Sweden: Abisko... | reverse complement strand
TCGCGACGCGCGTGCTGGCGGCCATGAGCCGCCAGGTGCACAGCGGCGACCGCCACATCTCGATCTCGGCATCGATCGGCATCGTCATCCATCCCGACGAGGGCGAGAAGGGCAAGCTGATCGCGCATGCCGATGCCGCGATGTATGCCGCCAAGCGCGCCGGCGGCAACACCAGCGTGTTGTTCGAGGCGCACATGGACGTCCATGCGCGCGAGCAGCTGAGCCTGCAGGTCGACCTGCGGCGCGCGCTGGAGCTGCGCCAGCTGCAGCTGTACTACCAGCCCAAGGTGGACGGCGTCAGCGGGCACATCCACGGCGTGGAGGCGCTGTTGCGCTGGAACCATCCGGAGCGCGGGCAGGTGAGCCCGGCGATATTCATCCCGCTGGCCGAGCGCTTCAACCTGATCAACGCCATCGGCAGCTGGGTGCTGGACGAAGCCTGCCGGCAGATGCGCGCCTGGGCCGAAGACGGCATCCGCATGAAGGTGGCGATCAACCTGTCGGTGCACCAGCTGCGCGACGAGGACCTGGTCGAGCGCATCGACCGCGCGCTGCGCCGCCACCAGCTCGAGCCGTCGCAACTGCTGTGCGAGATCACCGAGTCGGTGGCCATGGACGACGTCAAGGGCACGCAGCGCGCCTTCGACGGACTCGCGCGCATCGGCGTGTTCCTGTCGATCGACGACTTCGGCACCGGCTATTCGAGCCTGAGCTACCTGCGCCAGATGCCGGCCACGCAGCTCAAGATCGACCGCAGCTTCGTCGCCGACCTCGAGCGCAGCAAGGACGCCAAGGCCATCGTCAGCGCCGTGATCCATCTCGCCCACGAGCTCGGGCTGCGCGTGGTGGCCGAGGGCGTGGAGACGGTCGGCCAGCGCGATATCCTCGTCAAGCTCGGCTGCGACGAGCTGCAGGGCTTCTACCTCGCGCGGCCGATGCCGGCCGCCGCGCTCGAGGCTTGGACCGAAGGCCGCAAGCCCGAAGGCGCGGCCGACTTCGCGCCGTCGGTGATCATCGGCACCGAGTTCCTGAACTAGTCAGACGCGCGCAAGGTTCAGCGGCGCACCGTTGAAACCCGGAAACACCTCGGCCAGCTTGCGATCCGGCAGCCCCAGGTTGCGTGCGCAGACACCCGCGAGCACCTGCCGGAAATCGGTGGTCACGGCCAGGTCGCGGCCTTCGTTGAGCGCGGACGCGTCGATGCCCGGCCAGCGCCCGTACACCTTGCCGCCCGCGATGTTGCCGCCCAGCGCCCACATCACGTTGCCGTGGCCGTGGTCGGTGCCGCCGGTGCCGTTCTGGCGCACGGTGCGGCCGAACTCGGAGATCACAAGGACGGTGGTGTCGTCGAATGCCGGCCCGAGCCGCGTCGCGAGTTCGGCCAGGCCCTGGCCCAGCGGCTGCAGCCGGTTGGCGAGCTGGCCCTTCGCGCCGCCCTGGTTGACGTGCGTGTCCCAGCCGCCGAGCGCAAGAAAGGCGATCTGCACGTTCGGGTCGCGCCGCATCAGCTGCGCGAGGCGCGCCGCGTCGTCGGGAAAGCCGTTGGGCAGCGGGGCGCCGTTGTTGGCGGCCATCTGCTCGCGATCCATTGCGGCGGGCGTCATCGCCTCGTTGACTTCGGCGCGCGATTGCTGCGACTCGCGATAGGCCTTGGACATCGCGTCGTCGCCCGCATACAGCGCATCGAAGGCCTGGCTGACCTGCGGCCGGTCGAGCAGCGTCGGCTTGGTGGCGCGCGCACCGTTGGCGATGTTGGCAACCGGGTTGGCGCCGGCCCAGATGCGCGGCAAGGTGGCGCCCACGCTGATCCCGCGCGTCACGCCCGCGTGCGCGCCCGCCTGCGCGACCACCGGCGGCTCCGCACCCAGCAGCCGATTGAGCCAGCCGTCGGGCGTGCCCTTGCGGCCGGGCGTGCCCGATTCCATGTAGTCCTGCGCGTCGAAGTGCGAGCGTGTCGGGTCGGGCGAGCCCGAGGCCTGCACGAACGCGAGCTTGCCCGATTGCCACAACGGCATCAGCGGCGCCAGGTTCGGGTTGAGGCCGAAGTGGCCGTCCAGGTCGATCAGCCCGCCGTCCTGGCCGGGGCGCGCCAGCGCGATCGACGAGCGCGCCTGGTAGTACGCGCCTTCGCCATACGGCGCGACCACGCTGAGGCCATCGACGGCGCCGCGCAGGAACACGACGATCAGGCGCTTGTTGCCGGGCAGCGGCTGGCCGGAGGGCGATGCAGTGGTGGCGAAGGCCGTGCGGCCGACCGCGGCCCACGCGAAGCCAGCGGTCGCGGCGGCCTGCAGGAGTTGTCTGCGTTGCATGTGTGATCTCCTTTCAGCGGCGCATGAAGTCGGGGCTGCCCAGCACCAGCGCGGCGCGCAGCGCGGGCGCCGACGCGGCGACGGTGGCTCGGGTCTTGTCCGAGATCGCGGGACCCAACGTGACGAGCAGCGCGTCGGCATCGACCGGCGGTGTCGAGCCTTCGACCGGCTGCTTGCCGGCCATCGCGCGATCGGCCTGTCGTTCCATCGCCTTCATGCCGTTGGCCTCGCCGACGGGAGCATTCGGGTCGTCGACGCGTTGCAGCGGCAGCTTGCCCGAGGCCAGCGCGGTGGCGAAGTTCACGCGCTGCGTGACCGCGTTCGGGTTGAGCCAGTCGGCCTCGGTGTCGTGGTATCCGTCCGGCGTCTGGCAACCGTACAGCGGCTGGCCGAGTTGCGTGAGCACCGCCATCAACGGCTTGACGTTGGTGGTGGTGATGCCGGTGGCGCGCACCGACGACATCACGTACTGGTACGGCGTCTTGAACTTGACCGGCCGCGGATCGTGGAACTCGGGGCTGTCGACGATGGCCTGCATCGCTGCGCGCAGGTCGCCGTCGGTGTCAAGGAAGCGCTGCGCGACCTGGCTCACCAGCTCGGGCGCCGGCTCGTCGGCGACGAAGCGGCGGGCCAGCTTGAACGCGATGTGGCGGGCGGTGGCGGGGTGGCGCGCGAGCACGTCCAGCGCGGCCTCGCCTTCCAGCTGGCCGCGCGGCGCGACGGCGTGGCCCAGCCAGGTCTTGGTGCCGTTGTCGTGGCGCTCCGGGTCGAAGGCGAAGATGGAATCGCCGTGCCCGCTGGCGCTGTTGTCCGGGCCATCCAGGAAGCGGCGGTGCTGGGGCCGGTCGGGCGCCAGCGTCCAGCCGGTGAGGATGCGCGCGAGCTCGGTGACGTCCTGCTGCGTGTAGCCGCCGTCCACGCCCAGCGTGTGCAGCTCCATCAGCTCGCGCGCGTAGTTCTCGTTGAGGCCGCTGGCCTTTGCAGCGCCGCGGCGCGGCTGGTAGCCGGGCGCGACCGACAGCCAGTTGTCCAGGTAGAACAGCATCGCCGGATGCTTGGCCGTGGCGCCCAGCATTGAGCGGAAACGCCCGAACACGTGGGGGCGTATCGCCTCGCGCTCGTAGCTTTCGACGAGCACGCGATCCAGGCCCTTGCCCTGGAACACGTTGAAGTGGTTGAACCAGAAGTCGACCAGCACTTCCTGCAACTGCCGCGGACTGTTCAGCGCCTGCAGCAAACGCTCTTGGCCGGCCTCCACCGTGATGGCGGCGACCTTCTGCCTGCGCGCCGCGTCCTCGGCGGTCGCGGGCTTCTTGCCGTCGGGCGAGGCCGTCTCGGCCTGCTTGGCCGCCTTGGCTTCCTTCTGCATCTGCTTGTAGCCGTCCACCAGCTCGCGTTGCGTCTCGTGTGGCGTCTGCAGCGTGGCGAGCTGGTCGACGAGGAACGACGGCAGCGCCAGCCGATCGGGATGCAACTGCTCGGCGATCCACGCGGGCGCGCCCATGCGCGTGACGCGATCCAGGTCGCCTGGGGTCGGGCCGAATGCGAGCCGGTTGAGCACGTGCAGCGCATTGGCCTGCGCGGCATCGGGCTCGGCGGCGGCCAGCGCGGGACGCCAGGCCATGGCGGCCAGCGCGGCGGCGAGCGCGCTGCGGCGCGTCAACGTGGGAGTGGTCGACAGGGTCATCGTCGGCTTCGCGGGAACGAACGTGGAGGGACTGCCTGTTCAACGGCGGCAGCCGCTCCATGTTGACACCCGGACCGTTGCTGGGAGGCAAAGTCGAGCTGTCGCCCGTTCAAGCTGAACGGTGGCTGTTCGGCGCGTGCGCGATAACCCTCACATGCGGCTCAACCGGATCGGGATCGCCTTGTATGCCGGCACCTGGCTGCCCACCGCGTGGTGCCACAGCGGCACCAGCGGATTCAGCTCGGGGAAGTAGCCGGCCGCGCAGCCGCGCGGGATGTCGTAGCGCACCAGGCGCAGGCCGCCGACCTCGCGCGGCGCGCCGTCGGTGGACGCCGTCGTCGCGCGCACCAGCTGGCCGTCGGCAAAGCCCAGCCGCGCGATGTCCTGGTCGTTCATCATCAGCACGTGGCGCGTGCCGTGGATGCCGCGGAAGCGGTCGTGGTTGCCGTAGACGGTGGTGTTGAACTGGTCGAAGCTGCGCAGCGTGGTCAGGCGGATCACCTCGGGGCCGCGCGCGGCCATGTCGTCGTCCTCGTCCAGCGACGGCGGGCAGATGAAGTTGGCCTTGCCGGTGGGCGTCTTCCATTCGCGCTGGCAGGCCGGCAGCGGACGGTGGAAACCGCCGGGTTGCCACATGCGCTTCTCGAAGTCCTTGAAGATGTCCGGGTAGGTCTGCTCGATGGCGGTGCGCACCTTCGCGTAGTCGGCCACCCAGTCGTCCCAGGGCACCTGGTTGGCGCCCAGCGCGGCCTTGGCGATGCCGGCGACGATGGCCGGCTCGGACAGCAACTGCGCGCTGGCCGGCTCGGCCATGCCACGCGAACCGTGCATGCAGCCGGTGGAGTCTTCCATCGACACCGCCTGCTCGACGCCGCCCTGGCGATCGACCTCGATGCGGCCCAGGCAGGGCAGCAGGTACGCCACTTCACCATGGACGATGTGGCTGCGATTGAGCTTGGTGGCGATCTGCACCGACAGCCTGGCCCCGCGCCAGCCCTGCTCGACGCGCGGTCCGTCCGGCACCGCGCGCAACAGGTTGCCGCCGAGGCTGACGATGGCCTTGACCGAGCCGTCGACCACGCCCTTGCAGGTCTCCACCGTCGTCAGGCCCTTTTCCTTGGGCGGATCGAAGTCGTAGAGCGCCTTGAGCTTGTCCATCGGCACCATCTCCGGCTTCTCGGTGATGCCCACGGTGCGCTGGCCCTGCACGTTGGAGTGCCCGCGCACCGGCAGGATGCCCGCGCCCGGCTTGCCGATGTTGCCGCCGAGCAGCAACAGGTTGGCCACCATCTGCACATTGGCCACGCCGGTCTTGTGCTGCGTCAGGCCCATGCCATAGACGCCGATGACCCGCTTGGCGCGGCCGATCACCGCCGCCGCCGATTCGATGGCCGCGCGTGTCAGGCCGCTCTCCTGTTCGATCGACGACCACTCGACGCTGCGCAGGTACTCGCAGAAGGCCTGGAAGCCGTGCGTGTGCTCGGCGATGAAGGCGTGGTCGATGATCGCGTCGTCGCCGGATTCGCGCGCCGCGTCGTCCATCGCGACGATCGCCTTGCACAGCCCCGACAACGCGCCCAGGTCGCCACCGGCCTTGAGCTGGTGGTACTGCGTGTTCATGCGCGTGTCGGCCGGCGTGAGCATCTGCACCGGCGACTGCGGGTTGGCAAAGCGCACCAGGCCCGGTTCCTTGAGCGGGTTGAACACGAGGATGGGCACGCCGCGCTCGCGGCAGTCCTGCAGGTCGTGCAGCATTCGCGGCGCGTTGGTGCCGATGTTGTGGCCCATGATGAAGATGCAGTCGGTCTGCTCGAAGTCCTGCAGCTGCACCGTGCCCACCGGCACCCCGATGCTCTTGGGCAGGCCGAACGAGGTGCTCTCGTGGCACATGTTGGAGCTGTCGGGCAGGTTGTTGTTGCCGTACAGGCGCGCCATCAGCGCGTACATGTACGAGGCCTCCAGCGAGGCTCGGCCGGACGCGTAGAACACGGCCTGCCTGGGTTCGAGCATCTTCAGCTGGCGGCCGATGTCGTCGAAGGCGTCCTGCCACGACACCTCCACGTACTTGTCGGTGGCCGGATCCCAGCGCATCGGCGCGGTCAGCCGGCCGGTGGATTCGAGCGCCAGGTCGGTCCAGCCCTCGAGCTCCGTGAGCGTGTGCCGCGCGAAGAACTCGGGCGTGCAGCGCGCCGTCGTCAGCTCCCACGCGGTGGCCTTGGCGCCGTGCTCGCAGAACTCGGCCGGATGCGGATCGGCCGGCTTGGCCCACGAGCAGCTGACGCACTGGAAGCCGTCCGGCTTGTTCTGCTTGAGCAGGATGCGCGCGCCGTCGAGGCGGATGTGCGCCTCGCCCAGCGCATGCACCACTTCCTTGACCGAGGTCCAGCCGCCGGCGGCGTGCGTGAACGGTTCGATGCGGACGTCTTCGTCTTGGGTCATGGCGCGGGCCGGCGGGTGGCGATACGGTCGGGCGGCAAGGCGCGTGCCCCGGGCTTGTCGACAGGCGCTGCAGGACGAGCGTTCTCGTGCGACAGTCGATGCCTGCCCCGCCTTGCCTGGAGCCGACCTTGGACAACCCGCCGACCTCCGCCGCGCCCGCGCCGGGCCAGCAGCCCGACCCGAACCGCGGGCACCAGATGTTCCCGATGCTCACGGGCGCGGACATGGAGCGCGTCCGCCGTTTCGGCGAGCCGCACCATGCGCGCGACGGCAGCTACCTGATCCAGGCCGGCCAGAAGTCGCGCGGGCTGTTCCTGCTGGTCAAGGGCCGCGTCAACGTGACCCAGCGCGACGGCCTGGGCCGGACGCTGCCGTACCACGACTACACGCCCGGCGAATTCCTGGCCGAGGCCAATACCCTGTTCGGCGGCTCGGCGCTGGTGGACGCGCAATGCATCGGCGACGTCGAAGGCATCCTGGTCGTGCCCGACCAGCTGCGCGCGCTGATCATCGCGGAGGCCGACCTGGGCGAGCGCATCATGCGCGCGCTGATCCTGCGCCGGGTGTCGTTGATCCAGGCCGGCGCGAGCGGTGCCACCATCATCGGCGCCGCCGGTTCGGCCTCGGTGCTGCGACTGCAGAACTTCCTGCAGCGCAACGGCCAGCCGCACCACGTGGTCACCGGCGACGAGGACCCGGTCGCGGCGCAGCTGCTGGTGCAGTACGGCGCGGCCGCGGCCGAGGCGGTGGCCGTCACGCCCAACGGCACCGTGCTGGTCGACCCGAACGAGACGCAGCTGGCCACCGCGCTGGGCATGATCGACGACCGCGTCTGCGACGGCATCTTCGACGTGCTGGTGGTGGGCGCCGGGCCGGCGGGGCTGTCGACGGCCGTGTACGCGGCTTCCGAAGGCCTGCGCGTGGCGGTGCTGGACTGCCGTTCGTTCGGCGGGCAGGCGGGCGCCAGCGCGCGCATCGAGAACTACCTCGGCTTCCCGACCGGCATCTCGGGCCAGGCGCTGGCGGGGCGCGCCTATATCCAGGCGCAGAAGTTCGGCGCCAAGATGATCATTCCGGCCGAGGTGGTGAGCCTGGACTGCTCCAAGGCCGAGAGCGAAGGCGTGTTCGCCGTCCACCTGGCCGACGGCCGCCGTCTGCGCGGCCGCAGCCTCGTGTGCGCGAGCGGCGCGCGCTACCGCCGGCCGGCGCTGGGCCGCATCGAGGAGTTCGAGGGCCACGGCGTCTGGTACTGGGCGTCCGGCCTCGAGGCCAAGATGTGCACCGACTGCGAGGTGGTGCTGGTGGGCGGCGGCAACTCCGCCGGCCAGGCGGCGGTGTTCCTGTCGGCGCACGCGGCCAAGGTGCACATGATGATCCGCGGCAGCGGCCTGGCGGCCAGCATGTCGCGCTACCTGATCGACCGCATCCAGGCCGCGCACAACATCCAGCTGTGGACCAACACCGAGCTGGTGGAGCTGGAGGGCCAGTTGCCGTCGGGCCTGAGCCGGGTGAAGTGGCGCGAAGGCGGTTCGGACGGGCAGGTGCACGAGCGCGAGCTGCGCAACGTGTTCCTGTTCGTCGGCGCCGATCCCGAGACGCGCTGGCTGAAGGGCTGTGGCGTCGCGGTCGACAAGAGCGGCTTCGTGCTGACGGGCACCGACGCCGTCACCGGCGCCGACGGCAAGGTGCTGCCCGGCCGCGTGCCCAACCCGTTCGAGACCAGCGTGCGCGGCGCGTTCGCGGTGGGCGATGTGCGCGCCGGCTCGGTCAAGCGCGTCGGCGGGGCGATCGGCGACGGCGCGGCCGCGGTGGCGCTGATCCACCAGCACCTGGCCGCGCTGGACGCGAAGGCCACTGCCTGACACAGATCGCGCGATCGTGCCAAGACCCCTCGCGGGAAAACGTCACGCGTCCTGACCATACTGCGTCCAGTCAAACATCCGCCACTACGGGACGACACGCCATGGCCAAGCACCCCACGACCTTCCGCATCGGCGGTGAACTCCAGATCAACCGCCTGGGCTACGGCGCGATGCGCGTGACCGGCCCGGGCATCTTCGGCCAGCCCGCCGACCGCGAAGGCGCGCTCGCCACGTTGCGCCGCCTGCCCGAACTGGGCGTCGACTTCATCGACACCGCCAATTCCTACGGCCCCGAGGTGTCCGAGGAGCTGATCAAGGAAGCGCTGTACCCGTACGCCAAGGTGACGGTCGCCACCAAGGGCGGCCTCGAGCGTCCCGCGCCGGACGTCTGGGTGCCCAACGGCAACCCCAGCCACCTGGTCAGCGAGGCGCACGCCAGCCGCGAACGCCTGGGCGTCGAGCAGATCGCGCTGTGGCAACTGCACCGCATCGATGCCAAAGTGCCGCGCGACGAGCAGTTCGACGCCGTCAAGCTGCTGCTGGACGACGGCGTGATCACCCATGCGGGCCTGAGCGAAGTCTCGGTCGAGGAGATCGAGGCCGCGCGCAAGGTGTTTCCCGTGGCCACCGTGCAGAACCGCTACAACTTCGCCGACCGCGGCAGCGAGGACGTGCTCGAGTACTGCGAGGCGCACGGCATCGGCTTCATCCCCTGGTTCCCGCTGGCGGCCGGCGAGCTCACGCGCGAAGGCTCGTCAGCCCTCGACGCCATCGCCAAGGCCCATGGCGCCACGCAGAGCCAGATCGCCGTGGCGTGGCTGCTGCAGCGCAGCCCGGTGATGATCCCGATCCCGGGCACGTCCAAGGTGGCGCACCTGGAGGAGAACGTCAAGGCGGGCGGGATCGAGTTGACGCCCGCGGAGTTCGACCAACTCGACAAGGCCGGCCTGAAGCGCTGACCGGAGTTCCTACCCCGCCGTCCCGAACATCGCATCCGGGGACAGCACCGGGATGAACACCGACCCCGAGCGCCCGAGCTGCGCGATCAGCTTGCTGACGTTGCCGCCGCCAGTGAGCCCGCGTTCCTCGGTCAGCTTCATCGCGGCGACCGGGCCGAGCTCGGAGACCAGCAGGCCGAAGGTCTGCTCGCCGGCCTTGAGCACCAGCGCGTGGCGCTGCGCCGCGCCGACGGCGTTCATGTCGGCGCCGATGTCCACCAGCGGCAGCGCCATGTCGTTCCAGGTGACGAAGCCGACGTGGCGCTGCGCGAAGCCGCCGCGCCACACGCGCACCGCGGCGGCCACCTCGATGCATTCGACGACCGCGCTCGCGGGCACGCCCAGCAGGTGCTCGCCGATCAGGAAGGTGGCGATCTCGGCGCCGCCGGCGACGTTGGCGATCTGCGGCGCGGCGCCGACCTGGTGGTTGGCCGGCTGGCCGCACGGGATCACCACGACGCCGATGACCGGCTCGTCGTAGCCGTCGCTGGTCTTGAACTCGCGGTAGCCGCTGCCAGCGGTGGCGCCGACGATGAAGCACTGGCCGGCCTCGGTCAGCACGCCCGACCAGGACTGGCCCGGCACCAGCGACAGCAGGTTGGCCGGCAGGGTCACGTGCAAGTCGCCGGTGCGGCTGATGACGGTGCCGTCGGGCCGGCAGAACGCGGCCACGGAGCCGCCGGTCGCAGGCAACGCGGCACGCAGCATCGCCTCGAACTGCGGCGTGCTGTCGAACACCAGCGCGACGCCGCCGACCGCGTCGCCATCGACCAGCACGGGCGCGGCGTAGACGTAGGTGCCGGCGCCGCCGTACAGCTGGCTGGCCTCGAAGGGCGAGACCACGTAGCGCATCGGATCGCGCAGCTTCAGGCAGTCGGCGATCCACGCGCTGGTCAGCTGGCTGCCTTCGACGCTCGTGTCCCGGCTGGCGGCGATCACCACGCCATGGGCATCGAACAGCAGCACGTTCGCGTAGACGGTGTACAGGCCGTTGATGTGCGCGAGCGTCTTGCGTGCGGCCTCGGCGTCCATCCCCGCGAGCACGGGGCTGGCGGCCCACCAGCGGCAGTCGTTGGCGCGCTCGTAGAGGTTGCGATCGAGCACGTCCACCGACAGGTCGGCCAGGAAGCGCGCCTCGCCCAGCAGGCCGGAGGCCACGGTGGTCAGCAGCTCGGCCGACGCGCGCTCGAACACGTCCTTGGTGCGGCGGCCGGTGGCGGCGATCTCCTCGAGCAGCGAGCGCGAGAACGCGTTGGACTCGGCGGCCTGATGGATGCGGCCATTCCATACCATGCGGTCGAGCCGGCGCTGGATCTCGCGGGCGCGCACGGGCACGTCCAGCAGTTGGCGGGAGAACACGTTCTCGCCGGAGAAATCGATCGCCATGTCCTGCGCGCCCGGCTCGCCGAATACGGCCTCCACCGGCGCGAGCGCGACCGTGGTCCAGACCGGGCCCGGATAGCCCTGGTACGGCTGGCCCTGGCGTTGTGCGACCAGATGCGTGACGCCGCCCAGGCGCAGCGACGCCGCGCCGGCGCGCAGCGGCACGCGATGGCCCGGCGGCAGGCGCGCGGCGTCGTTGGAGAGCACCACGCGCTGGCCGGCATCGACGAACGCGAGGACCTCGTCGTTGGTCGCCAGCCGCTCGAAGATCAGGCGGGCCTCGCGCTCCAGATCGAACACGAGCGCCAGCACGCCGACGGCGCGGCCTTCCTGCTCGACGCGCCAGGCGTAGGTGAGGGCCAGCTCGCCGTTGCAGAAGTCGGTGGGCTCGTGGGTCTCGACGTAGGCACCCTGGTCGCCGAGCGCGCGGCCGACGATGCCCGATGTCGAGCGGCCGGAAAAACCGTCGGCCAGCCGCGTCAACACCTGGCCATCGGGCGCCATCAGCACGATGTCGCGGTAGACGGTGTAGCGTGCCGCGTAGGCGCGCAGGCGTTCGCGCAGGGCCGCGAACACAGCCGGGTCGTCGGCGCCGCAGGCCTGGACGATGGCGCTGTCGGTGGCCAGGAAGCCGATGTCGGCGGTGCGTTCGAACAGGTTGCGCGTGAGCACGTCGATCGCGATCTGCGCCTGGTGGCCCAGCGTGTCGTCGGCCAGCGCCAGCTGTTCCTCGGCCAGGCAGACCAGCAACTCGCCGGTGAGCTGGCCGAAGTTCGCCCGCACCTCGCTCATGTCGGCCTTGAGGTTGGACAGGTGCGCGAGCAGGGCCAGCGTGTCCCAGGTGCCGCTCAGCGCGGCCAGGCTCTCGCGGTGGTCGTTGACCGAATGCATGTGGCGCGCGAGCGGCGCCACATCGTCGGGGAAGGTGATGCCTTTGTACGTAGCCATGTGCGAGCGTTGCGGAGCAGGCGGCCTGGTGTCCGGCGCCGTCACGGCGCGGGCCGTCGGTCATGTTAGCGCCCAGCCGCACGCAGTGGATAGCGGGATTTCGAACGGCCGCGGGCGTGCCTTCGTCGATGAAGCCGTCGAAGGACGCCTGTGCACCCCGAAAGTGCAGGGCGAGAAGACCGCGTTCAGCGTGTCGACGGCTGCGTCGGTTATCCTATCCTCCCCCACAGGATATAGCCATGGCTGTCCACCCTTCCCATCCCGACATCATCAAGCGCCTGAAGCGCGCCGAAGGCCACCTGCGCAGCATCGTCGCGATGCTGGAGGACGGCCGCGACTGCCTGGAGATCGCGCAGCAGATGCAGGCGGTGGAGAGCGCCGTCGGCAACGCGAAGAAGACCCTGGTGCACGACCACATCGACCATTGCCTGGAACATGCCGTGGACGGCGTCGGCACGCGCGACGCCATCAGCCAGTTCAAGGCCATCACGAAGTACCTATGACCGACTTCCATACCCTGCTGCAGGGCGGCAACGCCTGGCTGTTCATCCCCAGCGCGATCCTGCTGGGCGCGCTGCATGGCCTGGAGCCCGGCCATTCGAAGACGATGATGGCGGCGTTCATCGTCGCGGTGCGCGGCACGTGGTTGCAGGCGGTGCTGCTGGGCCTGGCGGCGACGCTGTCGCACACCGCCATCGTGTGGGTGATCGCGCTGGGCGGCATGTACTTCGGCCAGCACTGGAGCGCCGAGGCCAGCGAGCCGTGGATGCAGGTCGTCTCGGCGGTCATGATCATCGGCCTGGCCGTGTGGATGCTGTGGCGCACCTCACGCAACGAGGCGGCGTGCTTCCATGATCATGGCAGCGAGGAGGGCCACGATCATGGACATGACCATAGAGATGATGCGCACGACCATGGGCACGCACACGCACACGCACACGCACACGCACACGCCGCGCATGACCATGCGCACGACGATCACGGTCATGCGCATCACGACCACGCGCATGATCACGATCATGGCCATGCACACGGCGCGTCCTGCGGCCACGACCACGGCCCGGCGAAGGCCGTCGTTGCCGCAGACGCACAGGATCCGCACGCCCGCATGCACGCCGAGCAGATCCAGAGCCGTTTTGCCGGCCGCGACGTCACCACCGGCCAGATCGTGATGTTCGGCCTGACCGGCGGGCTGATCCCCTGCCCGTCGTCGATCACGGTGCTGCTGCTGTGCCTGCAGCTCAAGAAGATCGCGCTGGGCGCGACGCTGGTGCTGGGCTTCAGCATCGGGTTGGCGCTGACGATGGTGGCCTCGGGCGTGATCGCGGCGCTGGGCGTCAAGCACCTGTCCTCGCGCATGAGCGGCGGCCGCTTCGGCGCGCTGGCGGCCAAGGCGCCCTGGTTCTCGGGCGTGGTGATGCTGGTCGTGGGCGTCTACGTCGGCTGGCTGGGCCTGCACGCGCTGGTCTAGGACTTCCGAAATGCCTTGACGTCTGCCGGCACCTTGCAGGTCGCGAAGATCGCCGTCGCGAGGTATCGCGAACGCGACGAAGCCGCATCCCGCCTGCCCGCCGGCAGCGGGCGACCACGAATCCGCTTCATGGTTTGCGACGTTTAAGACGCGCCTCCGGCGAGAGACATTCTTGATCTTCGTCCACGAGGTGCTCGCAGGCATCGACTTCCTCGCGGACATATTCCAAGGGACATGCACGCGAGAAAAAGCCCGCACGCGGCGGGCTTTCGACGACGACGGCAGCCGCGCTGTCAGCCGACAGCTTGCGCCGGCTTCGCGCCGCGGTCGCCCAGCAGCACCTGCGCCACCGCCGCGACGATGACGTTGACCGCCAGCGCGAACAGCCCCGTGTACAGCGTGAACGAGTCGCCACCCAGCACGAAGGTGTGCACCGGCTTGACGCCGTCCATGAACACCAGCGATGTACCGGTGGCCAGGCCCACCGCCCAACCCAGCAGCAGCGCCGGCGCGCGGAACCAGGCGAAGAACAGGCCGAACACCACCGCCGGGAAGGTCTGCAGGATCCAGACGCCGCCCAGCAGCTGCAGGTCCAGCGCGAACTTGGTCGGCAGGATCAGGATGATGGCCAGCGCGCCCACCTTGACCACCAGCGACACGATCTTGGCGACCTTGGCTTCGCCCCCGGGCGTGACACCGGGCTGCACATAGGCCTTCCAGAAGTTCCGCGTGAACAGGTTGGCCGCGCCGATGGACATCACCGCCGCCGGCACCAGCGCGCCGATCGCGATCGCCGCGAACGCGAAGCCGACGAACCAGTCGGGGAACAGCGCCGCGAACAGCGCCGGCACGACGGCGTTGTTGTTGCCGTGCACGTCGACCCCTGCCGCGTAGGCCATGTAGCCGAGCATCGCGATCAGGCCCAGCAGCACCGTGTAGGCCGGCAGGAAGACGGCGTTCTTGCGGATGGTGTCGGCGCTCTTGGCCGCGAAGATGCCCGTGAGGGTATGCGGGTACATGAACGCCGCCATCGCCGAGCCGAGTGCCAGCGAGGCGTACGGCAGGTACTGCGCGGGCTTGAGCAGCAGGCCGCCCGCCTTCTTGGTGGCATAGGCGTGGCTGGCCACGTCGAACACGTGCGCGTAGCCGCCCAGCTTCATCGGCACCAGGATCACCGCGACCAGCACGACGATGTAGATCATCAGGTCCTTGACGAACGCGATCAGCGCCGGCGCGCGCAGGCCGGCCGAGTACGTGTAGAGCGCAAGGATCACGAACGCCACCGCCAGCGGCAGCTCGCCGGTGAAGCCGAGCGCATTGATGACCACGCCCATCCCCACCAGCTGCAGCGCGATGTAGGGCATCGTCGCCACCACGGCCGTCACGGCCACGGCCAGTTCCAGTGGACGCGAACCGTAGCGGCCGTAGACGACGTCGGCCGCCGTCACGTGGCCGGCCTTCTGCGCCGCGTGCCACAGCCGCGGCATGATCACGAACACGATCGGATAGACCAGGATGGTGTAGGGCAGCGCGAAGAAGCCGTACGCGCCGACCGCGTAGACCAGCGCCGGCACGGCGATCACCGTGTAGGCGGTGTAGAAGTCGCCGCCGACCAGGAACCAGGTGATCCAGGTGCCGAAGCTGCGTCCGCCCAGGCCCCATTCATCGAGGTGCGCGCCCGAGCCCGCCCCGCGGTTCCAGCGCGAGGCCCAGAAGCCCATCACCGTCACGAGCGCGAAGAAGAAGACGAACACCCACAGGGCCGTCCAGTTGATCTGGCCGCTCATCACTGCACCCCCTTGCGCACGCCGTCACGGTAGACGATCCAGATCAGCAAAGCCGTGATCGGCACCCACAGCAACTGGTACCAGTAGAAGAACGGAAAGCCGAACAGCGCCGGCAAGGCATCCGTGTTGTAGAAGGGCACCCACAGCAGCCCGATGAACGGCAGCAACAGCAGCAACCACATGACAGTCTCCTCGTTGACGTTTTTCTGGGCGCGATTCTGTTCTCAACTGCATCTCCCTTCCAGGGGGTGCGGGACTTATCGCGTCGGCGTAATCCCCAGGTTGAACGGCCGGCGCGGGCGCACGACGCGCGACACTTCCGCCACGAGCCCGATCTTTGCCGGGACGAGAAAGTTCGCGATGGCACTGTCGATTCGCCTGGCCGCCGCGGCCCTGATCCTCGCCTGCGCCATGGCGACGCCGCCAGTCTTGGCGGCGCGCCACGCCCCCGACATCGCGGTGGCGGCGACTGAACACTTCTCCAGCGCCGACGGACACACCGAGCTCGTCGCCTACCTGTTCGCACCCGCTGGCGCCGGACCGCATCCGGCGGTGGTCATGCTGCATGGCCGCGCCGGGCCCTATTCGTCCAACGTGAACGCAGGCTGCACGCTGGTCGCGCCCGGTGCCCAGTCGCCGTGCAACGCCGCGACCTTGTCCAAGCGCCATGCGATGTGGGGCGAGTACTGGGCCGCGCACGGCTACCTGGCCCTGCTGGTCGACAGCTTCGGACCGCGCGGCCGCGCGCACGGCTACGGGCGCTTCACGCACGACGATCCGGATCGCGATGCCGTCAACGAACGCACGGTGCATCCGCTGGACGCCGAGGGCGCGCTCGCCTGGTTGCTCGCACGGACGGACGTGCTGCCGGGCCGCGTGATGCTGCAAGGCTGGTCCAACGGCGCGAGCACGGCGCTCAACGCGATGGCACGCCAGGCCAGCGGGGCGACGGCGAACAAGGCGGCGCGCTTTCGCGCCGCGCTGGTGTTCTATCCGGGTTGCGGGCCCAAGGCATTGATCTCGCAGCACTACGTGGCCGACGCGCCGCTGTGGGCCTTCCTCGGTTCGGATGACGAGGAGGTGTCGCCGGTCGTCTGCGCGGACGTCCTGCACGGTGCGACGGGCGGCCCGGTCGCGGTGACCGTCTATCCCGGCGCGACGCACGACTTCGACGACCCCGGCACCGCGCGCCAGGCTGTTGCCGGCAATCGTGCGGCCAAGGAGGATGCGATGGGCCGCGCCGCTGCCTTGTTCGACGCATTGCCCGCGCGCTGAACCTGGCGCCGCGCTGCGGCGAGCTGTCAGAAGTGGACGTTCAGTCCGACGTTGGACTGCAGGTCGCTGGCCTGCCAGGTGGTGCCGCGCGACACCGAGAACTGCAGCTGCGCGTTCGACGACGCCACGTACGACGCCCCGGCCGCCACGTGCGCGGTGTTGTTGTCGATGACGTTGTTGAAGGCCAGCTTCTCGCCGGACAGCTCGACGAAGCTTGTCCAACGCGCGACCTTGGTCTTGTCGACGGTGCTCACCTCGAGGCCGGCGACATAGTGCTCGAACGCCATGCCGCCGCCGCGCGTGAAGCCGGGCGTGAAGCCGATGGACATGTCCTCCGGCGAATCCCACATGGCCGTGATGCGCAGCGAGCGCCGCACGTTGCCCGCGCGCGCGGGCGGCGCGCCGGAGACGACGTCGGCATGCGCGTCCCAGGCGAGCTGCGACAGCAACGGCGCCTGGATGCGATCCTCGGCGTTCCAGCGCGCGCCGACCGTGACCGCGGCCGGATCGGCCTGGCGCGGCAGCACCCGCACCAGCGGATCGCTGTCAGGCGCGTTGGGCGCGGGCATGCCGTCGGCGTGGATCTGCACGACCTGGTTGGCGTCGAGCATCAGCCTGGTCGGCGGCGCGCCGACGGCGTTCGGGTCGATGCGCACCGGCTTGATGCCCGGCTTGACCGCCGCGACCGTGGTCGGGACGATGGTCTTGGGCTGGGCGTCGGGCGTGGCCAGCGCGGCCGCGATCGCCGACCGCACCAGCGCCGGATCGACGCTGGCCGGGGCGGGCATCAACGTGGCGAAGACGGCTGCATCCACCGTGCTGTCGGGGAGGGTGTCCAGCTCCACGTCCGCCGCGAAGTCGACGTCCTGGGCGTGCACCGCAGCGCCGGCGATGCACAGCAGCGCGGCGACGAAGGCGGGGGCAAGGGACGCGGACGGAAACTTCATGGCGGTGGACGTGACGCGGTGCAGCATAAAGCAGGACTCGGCCTGCGGACAAGTCTTGAATTGTCACCAGGCGAAGGGTTGGCGGATCGATGCAACAAAGGGGCTGCGAGCGCGCAGATCTGTTCCGGCATGCGCATGGAAGTTCCGTGCTGCCCGACCGTTGGCCGTGACGCGATCCCATAATCGGCCCGCGGCCGCTGCCCAAGTGATTGTCGAGCGGGTTTTCGGACTCGTATCGATCCGCGGGGTTCTCCCGTCGGCAGTGCTCTTGTCAGGGTCTTCCAAGGCGTTGGATCCGAGGCGCGGTGCGCCTCCTCCCCAATCGCTTCACCAGCACGTTGGGTGGCGGTCGCACCTCACCCGTCGAAGGAGCCATGAGCAGACGATCCACCGCACTGGCCATCGCCCGCCCCTTGTTGACCACGCCGGTAGACCGCTTGGGCATGCGGGAGCGGCTGCCGCATGGCGCGCGCTTTTCAGACGAGGCGAATGCGGACCTGGTCGATGGCCTGTTGCGCGCGGGGCTGACCAGCTGCTGGACGGTGGAACAGGCGGCCGACGCGTTGGAAGGCGACCCGACTTTCCGCATCGCCTGCGACACGGCGTGGCGGCGCCCGCTCATCCACGGCTGGTTCATGACGCGGGCATCGACGCTCGCGCAGCCGCCCGTGCCGCTGCAATCTGTGCCGCGGCCGCCGTGGCCCGGCATCGGCGCGCTCGCCGAAGGCCTGGACATCTCGGTGCCCGGCCTGTGGCGCCGGACGCGCAGCGCGTCGTGGCAGCGCCAGGCGCCGCTGGGCGAGCAGCACTACCGCTACGAACTGCTGCCCAAGCGCACCGGCGGCTGGCGCCTGCTGGAGGTGCCGCAGCCGTGGCTGCGCGCGCTGCAGCGGCGGGTGCTCGACGACCTTCTCGCCCACGTGCCGCCGCAAGAGGCCGCCTGCGCCTACGTGCGCGGGCGCTCGGTGGTCGGCCACGCGCGCGCGCACGCGGGCCAGGCCGTGCTGCTGAAGTTCGACCTGCAGGATTTCTTCGCGACCGTGCGCGCATCTCGCGTGCACGCGATCGGCTGAAGGCTCAGCTGCATCGCTGCGCCATGCAAGGGCCGTCGTCCCAGAACCGTGAGGGCACGCCGAATTGGGAACAGCACCTGCGCGGCCGCGTCGCGTGGGCCGAGCAGCTCAATCCGGCCAAGGCGCAGCGTCTGCGGCGGCTGCTCGAGGCGATCGAATGGACGCGGTAGCGCCTAGAAGCTCGACGACAGTCCCAGGCCCGCCTGCATTGGCGTGGACGTGTCGCTGAGGTTGCGCGTGACCGCGAAGTCGATCTGCGTGTTCGGCGTGGCGATGAACGTGATGCCGGCATCGACGTTGGTGGAGCCGCCGGCCAGCTGCAGCGTGGCCATGCGGTCGCGCGCCATGTCGACGAAGGTGCGCCATTGCGGCGACCAGCTCTTGCCCAGCGTCACTGCGAAGGTGCCGGTGGACTGCCGGCGGCCCTGCACCGAGTAGTCGACCGCCATGCCGGGCATCAGGCCCAGCGAGAAATCGTTGGGCAGCGCCCATTCACCGCTGAGGCTGGTGGTGGGGCGCAACGCGGCGTTGTGGGCGTCCGCGCTCTGCATGTCGGGCATCCATGCCGCGGCGGGCACGTGCGAGTTGGCGTCGCCGTGCACGACGCGCCAGCGCGCGCCGAGCGGCAGATCCGACGCGTCGGCAGGCTGCTGCGGCGAGTCGTCGGGCGGGTCGGCGGACAGCGGCTCGTGCGAGACGATCGCCGTGGCACGAGTGACGTACGGCGCGTTCAGGCTGAAGCGCCATGACGTGGCCATCACGCGCGATACCACGCTTTCGCGCAGCACCGCGACGACGGCGCGTTCCTTCTGCATCGTCTCGTCGAGCAACTTGCGCGCGGCAGCCACCAAGCCGGTGGGCGTTTCGGCGACGGGTGCCGGCGCGGCGACCGGCGATGCCGGTGCCATCTGGTCGTCCGCCGCGGCGAAGGCGTGCGGGCAGGCCGCGAATGCCGCCGCGCATACGGCAACAGGGATCACCGTGCGGGATTTTTCGAATGCGGCGATGAGGTGGCGGGAATGCATGGGACAGAAGCACCGGGACGATGGCCGAACGGCGCGCAACGCGGCGGCGGCGAGGTTCGGTACAGTGGAACGATCTTGCTGGACCGCTGCAAAAGACGTCAACGCATGAGCCGGTGGTTTCGGGCGCTGTTCGCCTTGTAACGTTACGCGGCGTGACGGAAGGTCCGGTTGCGGCTTGCGCCGGTCGGGCGGCTCTTCAGGCAGAAGAAGTCGGGCAAGGCGCGCTTGCGCGACGTTGGGCCATGGATAGTCCCGGCTTCCTGAGAACTAGTTCACGCTTGGGGTAGGCCGGCCAGACGACGGCGCGGGCCGCCCCGTTCGTCGGGCGTGCGCCAGGACACACAGCCCGCGCTGCAATTTGTTGCGCTCGTCAGAACCGCGACGACACGCTGAACCCGCCGCGCACCTGCTGCGACACGCTGCCCGAGAGGCTGCGCGATAACACCATGTCCACCTGCGTCGTCTTTGACGCGATGAAGGCGAGGCCGGTGTCCACGTTGACCAGCGACGCATCCGTCTGCGTGCGCGACAGCCGCTGCGCGGCCAGCTCGACGAAGCTCTGCAGCCGCGGCGTCCACGACTTGCCCAGCGTCACCGCCAACAGGCCGGCGGCGAAGTGCCGCCCGTCTTCGCCGCGGTCGCGGTACAGGCCTGGCATCACGCCCAGGCTGACGTCCTGCGGCAGCGACCACTGCGCGGTCGCGCGCAGCGAGGGCCGGACGTTGCTGTCGCGGAAGGCGGGCGTCCCGGTCGTCGTCTCGACGTCGGCAAGCCAGGCGACGCTTGGCAGCCAGCCGGCATCGCCGCCCCGCACGCGCCACTGCGCGCCGAGCGACGCGTCGGTGAAGCCATGCAGCCGTTGCATGCGGTCGTTCGCGCTCTCCAGCGGCAATGCGTCGGACGTGATCCCGGCCGTGGCGCCGGGCTGCATTGCCTGGCTTGTGTCGACGGGAACATTCAGCGCCGCGAAGCGGGACGCGGCGTGTTCGTGCGGACCTTGCAGCAGCGGCAGCACCGGGTCAAACCGCCATTGGTCGAAGCCGATCACGGCCGGCGAATCGAGGAAGTCTTCGCGGGCCGGCGCCGCCTCGCTGGCCGCGACTGCGCGTGCGCTGGCCATCAGCAAGGCGGTCGCGAGCGCGCGCGGAGTGTTGGAGAAGGAGCGCATGGCAGGGCTGGACGAACCGTTCGATCCACGGATTGCGCCGGCGCTTCCATTGAACGCGGCGACCGCAACGTGGGATGAGCAGATGGTCGACCAGCCTGGCGACTTCGAAAGCCGCATGAACCGTCGCTTTGCCCGGCAGTTCGAAAGCCGGCCTCGTCGCGGCGGACAGACGCCAGGCCGCGGTAAGTCAGGGAACACGCCGCAAAGCGTGACTCCTTTGTCGTTTTCCGACCTGCCAGGCAGCGCAAGGCTCCTCTAAAATACGGTACCGGGTGTCATGCCCGGCGTGGGTGGATCAAGGGAACCATGACGAAGACTTACGTTGTTTCCGGTTGCGGCATGAAGTTCGACGCGGCGCTGTGGCCCGTGCCCGCGAATGTGGAGATTCACTTCTACTTCCAGTGCATGCGCGAACCTCAGTTGTACAAGACGCGGACGATCCTGGACAGGATGATGCTGGAAGTGGGCATGTTTCCCGATCGCGTCGCCGGCCCTGGCGAGATGATTCCCAGCCATTTCGTCTGGATGCATCCCGGCGATACCCCGGCGTCGGGCGTGTTTCGCCGCCAGACGGGACACCTCGCGATGGATCTGTCGGGCACGGATTCGCAGCGTCCGGTGGCCTTGAGCCATGTCGTCAAGGTGATGACCGCGGACCGCCCGCGCAGCCCGACCGCCATCCACTGGATCGTGCGCGACGAAGACGCGCCCGGCGACCTTTCGAATCTCGACTGCCTGTACCCGTCGCGCTTGCGCAATGGTGGCACCGAAGACGGCGACGAGTCGTACCATGTGCCGCTGACGGAATTGCCGTCGCCGGTGCCCGAGGCGTCGTCGCCTTTGCCGCTGGCCACGCTCGGATTCGGGCCGTCGCCGCAATGGCCCGGGGTCAAGCGCCGCGCGACTACGCGATAGAGGCGGCTGCCGTTTTTCGGCGAGCACCGCGCTGCCTGTTGCGGATCACGCGTGCCGCGCGGAAGAGAACGTCTGCAGATGCCAGGCCTCGGTCGAGTCGTCGGCCGGAAACATGCACTCGACGCGCAGTTCCTGTGCGGCAACGGCTTGGGGCGTCCCCACCGTCGACACCATCGAGAAATAGCTCAGCTGCCGACCGTCCAGGGCGAACACCATGGGAATGACCGGCGAGGCGCCGGACGGCCTGGCGGGCTCGAGGTCGACCGAGACATCGGGATAGGCCTTCAGTTCGGCGATCAGGGCTTGCATCTTCTCGTCTATGACGCCGCCGACGGCTTCGCGGCCGATGCGCTCGAACAGGCTTTCGGCGACCTGCTTCCAGTTGGCCACGAACGGGCGCATCGCGGCGGGGTCGAACATCAGGCTCCGCATACATCGGGGCATAGCCCGCGCTCAGCAGCAATGCGTTGCGGTCGTGCAGCGGGATGTCCAGCGCGCGCGCCATGCCCAGCAGCGTCGCCCGGCTGGGCGAGCTGCGGCCGCTCTCGATGAAGCTGATGTGCCGCTGCGAGATGCCCATGTCGAGCGACAGTTCGAGCTGGCTGCGGCCATGGCGCGCGCGCCAGGTCTTGAGCAGCTCTCCCAGCGGATGTGGTGCACGTTCGGGCGGCGTCTTCGGGTCCATCGAGTCGCTTTCGAACGTGGGACTCAGGCGGTCCAGGCGTGGGGCTGGAAGGTCTCTTCGAGCGGCGGCTGCGTCAGCTTGTCGCGGATCGCTTGCACGTCCACGGGCGCGAGGCCGGCCTGCAGGCTCGGCGTGGTGTGGAAGGCCACGGCCCAGGTGCAGGCGTTGGTGACGGCATTGGTCCGGAGCAGGGTCTGGATCTGCGGCTCGGTGAACGTGCCGGCGTGCACGCCCTGGAACACGCCGATGAAGCCGCCGACAAGCTCCGGCGAGGCGGCCATGGCGCCGGCGATGTTGGGGACGAAGCCGAAGGCGTTCTTCAGGGCGGTCAGGGTGGCCCTGGATTTGTCGGGCGCGTTCCCGAGAGTGAGGACAGGAAAGTGGGACACGGGGTGATCTCTCTGCTGTTGGATTGCACGACCGCGGGGTCGCGTCGCGTGCAATCAATTTAGGAGAGGGGGACCCCTGGCCGCAATGACGTGCGAGGTAATCACGGGCGAGGCGGCACAGCGACGGACGCACGGTCCAGTCGCCACCCGCTACCTTCGATGCCTGTCGACCAGGAGCGCGGTCGCGGCCGCGCAAGCTCAGCCGGCGATCGCCTTGTCCACCAGCGCCTGCGCCTCGTCGAGCAAACGCTTCAGGTGCGCCTCGCCGTCGAAGCTCTCGGCGTAGATCTTGTAGATCTCCTCGGTGCCCGAGGGCCGCGCCGCGAACCAGCCGCTCCTGGAGCTGACGCGGATGCCGCCGATGGCCGCGCCGTTGCCGGGTGCCTTGGCGGTGACTTCGGTGATGGGCTCGCCCGCGATCTCCCGCGTCTGGATCGCGTCGGGCGCCAGCGCGGACAGCCGCTTCTTCTGCGCCGCGTTGGCCGGCGCCTCGACGCGGTCGGACACCGGCGTGCCCAGTTCCTGGGTCATCTTGGCGTACAGCGCGCCCGGGTCGCTGCCGGTCTTCGCGGTGATCTCGGCGGCCAGCAGCGCCAGCGTCAGGCCGTCCTTGTCGGTCGTCCACGACGTGCCGTCGCGGCGCAGGAAGGCCGCGCCGGCGCTTTCCTCGCCGCCGAAGCCGAAGCTGCCGTCGGCCAGGCCCGCGGCGAACCACTTGAATCCGACGGGCACTTCGACCAGCTTGCGCCCGAGCCGCTGCGCGACCAGGTCGATCATGCGCGAGGACACCACCGTCTTGCCGATGGCCGCCTGCGCGCCCCATTGCGGACGGTTGCGGAACAGGTAGTCGATGGCGACGGCCAGGTAGCTGTTGGGCTGCATCAGGCCGGCGCTGCGCGTGACGATGCCGTGGCGGTCGTGGTCGGTATCGCAGGCGAAGGCGACGTCGAACTGGCTCTTGAGGTCGACCAGCCGCGCCATCGCGTACGGCGAGGACGGATCCATGCGGATCTTGCCGTCCCAGTCCAGGGTCATGAAGCCGAAGGTGGGATCGACGACGTCGCTGACCACGGTGAGGTCGAGCTTGTACTGGTCGGCGATTCGGCTCCAGTAGTGCACGCCGGCGCCGCCCAGTGGATCGACGCCGAGATGGACCTTGGAATCGCGGATCGCGGCCATGTCGATCGCATTGCCCAGGTCGGCCACGTACAGGCCGAGGTAGTCGTGCCGGTGCGTGGTTGGCGCCGCGAGCGCCTTCGCGTAGCTGAGGCGCTTGACGCCCGCGAGGTTCTTCTCGAGGTACACGTTGGCCGCGTCCTGCACGCCCTTGGTGATGTCCTCGGCCGCCGGGCCGCCGTTGGTCGGGTTGTACTTGAAGCCGCCGTTGTCAGGCGGGTTGTGCGACGGCGTCACCACGATGCCGTCGGCCAGGCCGGAGGTGCGGCCGCGGTTGTGCGTGATGATGGCGTGCGAGACCGCCGGCGTGGGCGTGTACTCGTCGCCCGTCGCCAGCATGGTGTCGACGCCGTTGGCGGCCAGCACTTCCAGCGCGCTGCGCAGCGCGGGTTCGGACAACGCGTGCGTGTCGATGCCGATGAACAGCGGGCCGTCGATGCCCTTGCCCGCGCGGTAGTCGCAGATCGCCTGCGTGATGGCCAGCACGTGGCGTTCGTTGAACGACGCGTCGAACGCGTTGCCGCGATGGCCCGAGGTGCCGAAGGCGACGCGCTGCGCCGCCTCCGCCGGATCGGGTACGGTGGTGTAGTACGCGCTGATCAGCTTGGGGATGTCGACCAGCGACGAGCGCGGTGCGGGCTTGCCGGCGAGAGGGGAGATGTTCTGGGCCATGGTGGTTGGGTCAGGCGCTTCGGCGTTGGCGATAGCGCAGTATGAGCGCGTTGGTGGAACTGTCGTGATGGAGCTCGGGCGATTGCGTACCCTGCAACTCGGGAATCACCTTGGAGGCCAGCTGCTTGCCCAGCTCGACGCCCCACTGGTCGAACGAATCGATGTTCCAGATCGCGCCTTGCGTGAACACGCTGTGTTCGTACAACGCGATCAGCTTGCCCAGCGATTCGGGCGTCAGCGCGTCGGCGAGGATGGTGTTGGTGGGCCGGTTGCCTTCGAACACGCGCGCCGGCACCAGCTCGGGCGCGGTGCCTTCCGCTTCGACCTGCTTGGCCGTCTTGCCGAAGGCCAGCGCCTCCGCCTGCGCGATGAGGTTGGCCATCAGCAAGTCGTGCTGGCCGCCGATGGGCGCGAGCGCCGTGCAAAAGCCGATGAAGTCGCACGGCACGATACGCGTGCCCTGGTGGATCAGCTGGTAGAACGAATGCTGGCCGTTGGTGCCGGGCTCGCCCCAGACCACGGGCGAGGTGTCGCAATGCACGTGCTTGCCGTCCAGCGTCACGTGCTTGCCGTTGCTCTCCATCGTGAGCTGCTGCAGGTAGGCCGGGAAGCGCTTGAGGTATTGCTCGTAAGGCAGCACGGCCAGCGTGCCGAAGCCCAGGAAGTTGTTGTTCCACACCGAGAGCAGGCCCAGCAGCACCGGCAGGTTCTGCGCCAGCGGTGCGCTGCGGAAGTGCTCGTCCATCTCGTGCAAGCCCGCCAGCATCGCGCGGAAGTTGTCGGGGCCGATGGCGATCATCGTCGACAGCCCGATCGCCGAGTCCATCGAGTAGCGGCCGCCGACCCAGTCCTCGAAGCCGAACATGTTGTCCGGCGCGATGCCGAACTTGGCCACGCCCTCGGCGTTGGTCGACACCGCCACGAAGTGGCGCGCCACCGCGTCCTCGCTGCCCAGCTGCGCGACGAGCGAGTCGCGCGCGGCCTTGGCGTTGGTCATGGTCTCCAGCGTGGTGAAGGTCTTGGACGACACGATGAACAGCGTCTGCGCCGGGTCGAGCCCGCGCGTGGCCTCGGTCAGGTCGGTGGAGTCGACGTTGGAGACGAAGCGGAAGTCGAGGTCGTGCCGGCTGTAGTGGCGCAGCGCCTCGTAGGCCATCACCGGGCCGAGGTCGGAGCCGCCGATGCCGATGTTGATGACGTGGCGGATACGTTGTCCCGTATAGCCGCGCCAGCGACCGTCGCGCACCTGGTCGGAGAACGCCGCCATGCGATCGAGCACTTCGTGCACGCCCGGCACCACGTCGACGCCGTCCAGCAGGATCTTCTGGCTGCGCGGCGCGCGCAGCGCCACGTGCAGCACCGCGCGGTTCTCGGTGGTGTTGATG